>Ga0334886_1000073_pt1 | contig 159842 bp, 118 predicted proteins | sample GraSluR1_MG_9_FD_207232 | JGI IMG/M metagenome (GOLD analysis project Ga0334886, IMG submission 207232) | Sludge microbial communities from methane-producing bioreactor in Wageningen University, Netherlands - Granular Sludge_27_06-R1 | ecosystem: Engineered > Bioreactor > Anaerobic >...
TGCTTCTTGCCATTTCTCTCCCATCTTTACTTTTTTTCAAGACTCCCAAAAAGGCAGGTCTATAACGTTTTAAAAATAAGATGATGTCGGAGAAATCAAAGAACTTTTTTTTTAATTTTTGGAATAGGTGTATTATTCTCTCGTATAAGACTAAGTCATTATTGGAGATAGGTAGCTCTCAAAAGACAATTCTGCGGTTTCATTTCGCGGAAGCCTCTACTATCTTTATCTCCTCCTCCGTGAGGCCGTAGAGGGCATAGACCAGCTTGTCGATTGTGCGGTCGGTGTGGGCGATTTGCGCCTCGATGATTTTGCGTGTAGAGGGGGACTCGGTCTCGCGAAGGCGTTTGTTCAGCGCAAGCATATCCTCAACCAGCGAAACCATGCGGTCGTGCAGGGCCACATCATCGGCGTTCGTGAAGTCGATCGTGCGGATGGGGAGATTGTTCGTATAAACCGTCTTTAAGCGAAGACGTCCTCCTTTATTCTGGTCACCTAAAACAGGACACGAATTTGACAGCCAAAACCAAACCAATGCCGAATTCAGCAGGCCTAAAAGATACTTATTGTTGTTAGGCAATAAAAAGACCGTAGCTTCTATATGATAGTCACCTTCATCAAAGGCAAATCGACTTTCTTTCGCAATATCGGGCCAAACTATCTTCGGCTTCTCGAATTCGTCGTAGTAGGCGCAGGCGCGGAGTTCCCACCAATAGTTACCCTTATCCCATCGCTTCACCAGTTTGTCCTTGTATTGCGAAAGGTGTTTAAATATCGCCGGATACCTTTTTATATCGACGCCTATCTTGGTTAAAATCAAATACCTGTCGCGGTAGTTTATCCGGTATTTGCGGACATCGTCGCCAACGACGAAGGGCTTGATTATCTCCGCGCTTTTCGGGTCTTCAGCGATAAGCTCGTCGCGCCTGGCCTTGTCGATAATGAACGCCTCGTTGAAACCGGTTAGAACGCCGCGATATATCTTGCCCTCGACATAATCGCCCAATGGAACGCCCGCGTCTTTTATCTTTTCGAGTATCGCCTGCGTGTCCGCGCGCACGAGGGTGAAGCCGGTTTCGCTCATCGCGGAGCTTTCGAGCGCATAACCGACGCGCTCCTTCTCCATCTGTAGGCTATCGAAGTCGAGGCGTTTGATTGGGGCGTATATCGTTTTACCCTTTTCCCCTTTTTTTATCACCATTATCATCGGGAAGGTTGCGGCATCCGCAAAGACGGGCAGTTCGCCGAAGTCGATTATCTCTTCGATGTAGTATTTGGAGAGGAATTTCCGCAAGGCCTTGCCGTAGTTCGAACGCATCCATTTGTTCGAGACGATATAGGAGAATCTGCCTTTGTCGTTTAGAATTTTTTGCGCGCGTTCGATGAAGTATGTGTAAAGGTCTGCGCTACCGGCGTAGCTCTCGAATCTCGTGGCGAAGTATTTCTTCTGTTCGCCGAGTCCCTCTTGCCGGACATACGGCGGATTCCCAATCACAGCGTCGAAGCCGCCGGAACCCCCCTGTCCCCCCTTGTTAAGGGGGGTAAAAATCTCCGGGAATTCGCGCTCCCAGTCGAAGGGGTTTATGCGTTCCAGTTCCGCTTGCCGTTCGTTCGGGTCGGTCGGCAGGATGTCCATGTCCTGTATATCCCAGCCTATAAGGGAGTTTCCGCACTTTATGTTGCCCGAAAGGTCGGGCAGGTATTTCATGCCTTCGAGGGTGAGGAAGGTCTCGTCCTCCATCAGCTTGAGGTATAGCGAGAGCATCGTGACCTCGACCGCCCGCTCGTCAATATCCACGCCGAAGATGTTGTTCACGAGAATCTGCTGTTTCACATGGAAGCCGAGGCGCCAGTTGTTGTCGCCGTCCACGTAGGCGTCGGCCCTGCCTATGCCCGCCTTTATTTTCTTCGGGTGCTTTTTGAACCATTCGAGGTGGTATTTCATCAGCCTTTCGTAAGCGCCGATGAGGAAACTCCCGCTCCCGCAGGCCGGGTCGAGGATTTTGATTTTCGCGATTTGTTCCGGCGTCTTGCCCTCGATGAGCTTGCCGACTGTCTGCTCGACAATGTAATCGACGATGTATTTCGGCGTATAATAGACACCGCCCGCCTTGCGCACTTCGGGCTTGACCTCGATTTTGACCTCGTCGTCCTCGCGGACAACGACCTCGCCGAGGAAGCGTTCGTAAATCGTGCCGAGGAGTTCGACGGGAATCACGCCGAAATCGTAAGGAACGAGGGGGTTGTAGATTTCCTTCAGCATTTCGTAAACCGGCGGGTCGGGGACTTTCATTTCGTCCCAGTCGGTGGGCTTGAACAGGACGCCGTTGAAAATCTCGTTCATTTCGAGGAAAAAGGGCTTCAACTGCTCATAGAGTTTTATCTTCGCGCCGACATCGGCATATCTTCGATATTCGTTCCACGCGCCTTCGAGGGGCTTGCCCGTGAGTGCGTGCCTTTCCTCGACCACGCGCAGGAATATGATGCGGTTGAGAATCCTGCCGACATATTCGTTGATGTCGTGAATCGAATATGCGGGGTTCTGGTTTGCCAGTCCGATAGCGAGGTCTTTTCGCCAGTCTTTTAGCATATCGAGGAAATGCCTATCGACGGGGATAGTGGATTTGCCCTTGCGCACCCGTCCGACGAGTCGTTGAATGCTTCCGCCGAGAACGGCCTCGCGCCCGAATGTTTCGAGTAGCTTGTCGGCAAGGTCTGGGTATTGTTCGTAGTGAATATCGAATTCTTTTATGAGATTGACTTCGGGCCTCGGCGTAACCGGAAAGGCGGTATCGAAGGTGCGGAACTCCTCGAAATCGTGAAGAATGCCGATGTCGATGCCGAGCGTGAAACCGTATCGTTTGAGTTGGTTGATGACCTTTTCATCGCGGAGACTGACTTTTGGCTTTTTCGCCTCGACGACAAAGGCGGTTTTGTTGTAGCTGTGCAGGAAGGTGTAATCTGCGCGTTTGGTTCCGGTGGGTTCTTCTTCGGTGAGGTCGAGCTGGTCGGCCTGCACGTTCGATTCGACATCGACATGGTCGGGGTTGCGCATATCCCATCCGAGGGCTTCCCAGAAGGGGTCGATCAGATACTGACGGGTTCTCGCTTCGTTCTGTCCGAGGATGTTTGCCTTCTCCTTGTATTCGGCAACGAGTTTAGCGAGTTTGTCTTTGACTGTATTCAGGTCTGCCATTTTTTCTCCGTTTTTAATTTGACAGAGGCAATGTAAATCTTGTTTTGTAATTGCGCAAGAAGAAAGGATTTCATTTTTTGTAAAATTTCGGGTGAAAAAGGCGCAAACCCTTGTGGTTCAAGGGTTGCTAAACATCCTGCGGCATCTGCTAAACATGAAGTGCGGCCTGCTAAACATGGTTTGCTCTCCGCTAAACATGAACCGCGCCTGCTAAAGCTGGTTTGGCCTTTGCTAAACATGGTTCGCCGTCCGCTAAACATGGTTTGCGCTCTGCTAAACATGAAACATGCTCTGCTAAGCATGGTTTTGCCCTGCTAAACATGGTTTTTCATCTGCTAAATCTGGTTCGCGGTCTGCTAAAGCTGGTTTATGAAATCCTTAACAAGGTTATGTCAATCATTTTACGAACTTTCCGATTCAAAACATTCCCTCATAAAAATTGCAACCTGCTACTCCCCCAAAAAATTGATTTGTCCGCTTTCAAAGGATTTATCTTGCTAAATAGCTTAAAGAATCGTAAATTTCATTGGTAAAAAGAGGTTTGATAAAAATGAATGAGAATCAGGCAAAAATAGATGAGCTTTTGGATCAACTCGAAAAGAGCATATCCGAAATAGATAAGGTGGAAATTCTAATCCGGCTGTCATCGGCTTTCCGAATGTTGTCGGATGTCGAAAAAGCCGCCTTTTATGCGAACGAAGCCCTTAAAATGAGCGAAACCCTGCATTACAATAAAGGTATTGCCAAAGCTTCGATGGTCTTCGCCATCATCGATTTTTTCCGAGGAGAATATACCAAAGCCCTCGAACACAACTTCAAAGCTCTCGAGAATGCAGAAGCGGCAGAGGACAAGAAAATCGTATCCGACTGCATGAACAACATCGGGCTGATATATTTCGATCAAGGAGATTATCCCCGCGCACTCGAATTTCACCAAAAGGTTCTTCTAATCAAAGAAGAAATCGAAGACCTGCTGGGTATTTCGGCCTGCTACATCGGCATAGGCAATATTTACTGGCATCAGGGAAGCTACGATGCGGCGCGGGAATACTACGAGAAATCCCTCGGTATCAAACGCAAACTGGAGGACAGCGTCGGAATCGCGGCATGCATGAACAACATCGGAGCATCATATCAGAAACAGGAACGATACGGCGAAGCACTTCCTCACTTAATGAAATCCCTCGAAATCCGCCAGAACATAGGCGATACAATCGGAATCGCCTATTCCCTTAGTAATATTGGTGAAAACTACATGTATCAGGGCGCCTTCGCCAAAGCTCTCGATTATTTCGAAAAGGCCCTCGCTATCAACAATGAGCTTGGCGAGAAGAACGGCATCGCGAGTTGCTGTATCAACATCGGCCATCTTTATCAGAAAAATGGAGACTACGAAAAAGCGCTGGAGTTTCTCTCCAAAGGCTTGAACTTTGCCATCGAAATAGGCTCGGTCGATCTCAAAATGGACGCCTATTCCGCCCTCTCTGAAACCCACGAATGCCTCGGCGACGCTAAAAACGCCCTTCGATATTTCAAATTCTACCGAACAGCCAACGAACAGCTATTCGGGCAGGAGCAAACCCGCAAATTTGCCCAGCTTGAAACTCGGTTCGAACTCAAAAAGAAGCAAGAGGAAATCGAAATATGGCGCAAGGCTTCCTCAACCGACCCACTCACTAAAATATTCAACAGGCAGGGATTATGGGAGAAAATCAAGGCAGAAATAGAAAGCGCAGACAAAAAAGGCGGAAGTTTTATTCTCGCACTCGTGGATATTGACAAATTCAAAGATTTTAACGATACCTACGGCCACGATTGCGGCGATGTCGTCCTCATTTCTGTGGCGAAGCTACTCATCCAGTCAATTGGCGAATTGGGTCATGCCGGAAGATGGGGAGGCGAAGAGTTCCTAATCGTCCTGCCCGGGATGGATCTCGATAACGGCTTACGCATCATCGAAGGTGTCAGGGAGAAAATCGAAAAATCAATCGTTTCGCACGGCGGTGAAAACCTTTCCATTACAGCCTCCTTCGGTGTCGCGGAGTATCAAAAGGGCAACGATATCGATAAAACAATAAAATCCGCCGATGACGCCCTTTACGAAGCCAAAGAGCGTGGTAGAAATTGCTGTGTAAAGGCGAAAGCTCTTTAGTGAAGAACTGCAGTCCAAGATATTAATTAGAATACCATAATAAATAGGCTGTCCTTTTAAGCTTGAGTTCAAAGGACAGCCAATTTGCAGTCTCCTCGCAGACCTATCTATTCCACGTCTATCACTGATTCGTAATCGGCGTAGCCTTTGCGGACTGCTGTTAAGGTAAACGCGACATCATAGTCCGCACTCGCTCCGTGTGCCCGAATTTTCACCTTACCATCATCGACTATCGCACCGAGCCGCCCCGGATCATCGAGAGTTTGGGCTGTCACATTCACAGAGAATGTTCCCGGTTCTGCAACGAGTATAAACTCTTCCGGTATCTCGAATTCAGCATAGCCGCCTGAGAGGGCGACACTGCTCCGATGCTCTATGAGAACTTGATTCGCCTCGGTAGAAGTAAAGCGAATCATCTTGGCCGGATCCAGAGGATGCGGTTCGACGAAGTTTTTCACTCCGCCGAATACTTGAAAACTCCCATAGACAGTAAGGTTCGATTCAGCGGTAATGTCCTCTCTGACAATAAGGTCCTCGTTGACAATAAGGTCCGATGTAACTACTCCGGTAACATTCAAGTCGCTTGTTTCTATACCGCCTGCGGCTGAAACACTGCCGTTTATGCTCAGATTTCCGCCCGTTATGGACACATGGCTGTTACCGAAATTGATCGATCCGCCTGTGCCCGATTCACCAAAGAATGAAACTGTAGTGAAATCATGGAAATAGAGGTTGCCGTAGGTTTTAAGCGCCGTGTATGAGGGTGTGTTAATAGTCATTCCGTATTTGCAGTTATCAATAGCGAGTCCGGTTCCTCTGTTGGCTCTGGTTATGCGGAGTGCGTATGTAGTATCGTGAGCTATCGTGTCAGGCTTTGAAATATAACACCCATCGTCGGCATCGAGTATGATACTGTGTTCAGGGGCGTTATATCTATATATGGATAGTGAATTCTTCAGTGGTTCAAATGTCATAACATCTTGCCATGGCACTCCACGGACTACACGAAGGTTTCCGTTGAATGTTCCGGCGGCACCTAATGAGCTTGTATTATATCCATAAATCGCCGAAGCCGTATCAGGAGCGGTGGCATATACTCCCGCGGCCAATTTCGCCTTGGAGGCCGTTTTCGCATAAACTCCATACACCGTGTTTGTTGTCGATGTCGCCTCGCCGTATATTCCGGCACTGTTGGATCCATTTGCATTCGTAATGCCTTTGACCCCGAAACCGACAAATGGATACGGAGCTTCTGCAACATTGTGAGCATACACAGCCGAATTCCCCGATGTCGCGTGGCAGAGCGCCGTCAGGCCGTTTCCGCCTTTCGAGACTGCGGTAACTCCACTTCCGCTATTCGACGCGAGATTATTGATTCCCTTGATAGCCGCTCTCGGGAAAGTATCCAACATCGAGAGAGAGCCGCCAAATTGTGCAGTAATAACCGATGGAACATCATTGCACAAGCTGTTTGTTGCATGAATCATCGGGAATGTATCGCAATCGGAACGGATTCTGATAACATCCTGATAATAAGTCTCGTTCCAACGTTTGAACAACATCCCACCATTTGCAGAGTCTTGACCGGCAATGAAATACTTCGCTTTGACAGTGTCGCCACCCGCCGAAAGGGAATCCGCGCTGATGATAATGCCGTTGGCGTTCGTTGTAACTCTAATAGGTAACAGCCCTTCGATTGTAAAGTTGTTATCAGGCAGTGTCGGCTTTGCGGTAGTGTTGATTGTCTGAATCGGGGCGCGGTTATCGACACCGCCGAATTCAGTGATAACAGAGCCGTCCGGCTTGAATATCACCACATTGTCATATGAAGGGTCGGCAAGGAAAAGCGGTTCGGTCTCGGTTTGATTCATCACCTCGAATTTGCCGAGGGATAGGACTCCATGTCCTCCCGGCCCACCCGAACGGCCACGAACGCCTGCGGAAATATCGCTACTCGAATAGCCGTAAACACCGGCAGAAAGGAAGTTGTCCGTCGAAACTGTTCCGATTACGCCGTAGTTATTGCCGGTAGCATTCGAGCTTGCACCCATAATGCCATAGACATTCGGGATGTTCGTTAGGCCTTTAATCGAAGCCTGAAGAAAAGTATCAGCGACACCCCCTACAGAATCCCAATCGAATGATGCTCTAATCAAAGCAGGAGTCCATGGACACGGAACATAACTATAAACATCGATTAGGGATCTCAAATCGCTACAGTCTGACCTGATAATGACTCTATCTTGGCTTCCGTAATTTCTGAAAACCATTTTCCCTGGTGTTGTATCACTTCCGGCAATGAAAAAGTTTGCTTTTATAGTATCCGAATTGAAGACCGAGTCTAAGCCAATTGTTATACTGTTTGTTTCTGTGAGAACTCGAATTGGTGTTTCACCCAGAATGTTTAAATTATTATCTGGTATTGTCGGTTTTGCGATAGTGTTAATTGTCTGAATCGGGGCGCGGTTATCGATGCCGCCGAATTCGGTAATAACAGAACCGTCCGGCTTGAATATCACCACATTGTCATATGAAGGGTCGGCAAGGAAAAGCGGTTCGGTCTCGGTTTGATTCATCACCTCGAATTTGCCGAGGGATAGGACTCCATGTCCTCCCGGCCCACCCGAACGGCCGCGAACACCCGCCGAAACATCGTTACTCGAATAGCCGTAAACACCCGCCGAACTGAAGTTGTTCGTTGAAACTGTTCCGACGACGCCGTAACCTAATCCTTCCGCGTTAGAGTTTGCTCCGACAACTCCGCGGACACCGGGGATGTTTGTGAGGCCTTTTACAGCCGCCTGAGTAAATGTATCTTCTACGGCTCCAAAAACATCGTCGATAATTCCGCGTATCATCGCTGGTGCCGAAGGACAAGCATAGAAGGATACAGCATCTACAAGAGGCTCATCTGTGCATTCGCCTCTGATATCGACTCGATATGTTCCTTCATTATCTCGCACACGAATTCTGCCGTGCGCTTCGTTATCGCCGGCTATGAAAAGCTTCGCTTGAATCGTATCAGGTAGTGTCAGAGAATCTATACTGATCTTGATGCCGTGGGACTCGGTAGTCACTCTAATCGGCAACTCGCCCTCGATAGTGAAATCATTATCGGGGATAGTCGGCGTTGCGGTGCCGTTAATTACTTGAATTGGGACATTTTGTGTGGGACCGCCAAACTCGGATAGCAATGTGCCGTCCCCGCTATATAATTTCACAGTTTGCCAGACCGGATCGACCTCGAGAACAGTTTGCGTCCCATCTGTCTTGCGGACAGCGAACATACCGTCTGAAACTACACCATAGCCGTTTACTCCACCCGCAACTCCACGGACACCGATAGAATGGTCAGCATCGGATCTTCCCATTACTGCCGCGGCATCAGGATCGGTAGTCTCGATGCTTCCCAAAACCCCGAATACCGTCCCGGTTTCAGAATGAGCGTGCCCTCTCACGCCGGCGGCAAGGTCTGAATCAGAAAAGACATCTCCATAGACACCGAAAGTTTTACCGGATGAAAGTGCGACCCCCCGTATGCCTGAGGAGAAATCGGTTTCAGATGATGTTGACCCTAAAACTCCATAAACCATTCCTTCTTCAGCCGCGGCCAAACCTTTCACAGCGGCATTATGATTTCCTCTTGTGCGGCTGATGGCGTGAACTCCAACACCCGAATCGCTTTCGGCGTATATCGCCGCCGACATAGGATTTTTGCTCCCGTTATATGCCGTAAGACCATATGTCTGGCCTGTGGAGCCTCCCGAATATGCTCTGACGCCCGCGGAAAAATCCTCGTTGGAAAATGAAGCTCCGCTGACACCGAAAACACGGCCGCTATTCGATACAGCTATTCCGCTAACCCCCGATGCAAACTCCGTTTCCGACCTTGTTACACCGACTACGCCAAAGGTCTCTCCCGTAGTGCACATAGCTTCGCCCTTGACACCGGCGGCACCGTCGCCGCAAGCCTCGGTTACGCCAACTAGACCACTGCCTGAACCGGTCTCAACCGTTGCTGTTCCAGTTAACCCGATGCCCTCTGTTCCAGTGGCCTCGACATCAATCGTGCTCTCGTCTGCTCCGCTACCGGTGAATCTACGGGGCATCGAAACCTTGTTTTCCTCGGCCTCGACAGAAAAAACAGTATCACCGGCTGAGTTCTTAACAACCAAATTCCCAATAAACTCGCCGGCCGCACCGGAAGAATCTTCATTTCGAGCTTTTATTGCGGCTCCCCCACCTGCGGCTTCGGCTTCGATCCCGCTCTTCCCAGCTTCTCCCGACTTCACAACCACACCCGGCTCATCGGGTTCTCCATGTGCGATAATACGTCCTTCTCCATCGCCCTTCTTAATAATCAATTCTCCGGGAACACCGATATCGCCTATTATCAGAGGGTTTGACGTTTCCACATTCGCACTTATTCGTATCTCATTGCTTTCCGGAATCTCGACGATTTCAATATTTGCGCCCTCGATAAGCTGAATATTCCCCATAACAGGGTCAGGGGCGACCATATTTAATGTTTTAACATAAAAGCCTGTTACAACGCTCTCTGCCACGGCGGCAGAAAAAGAATAGGGCGAAGACGACATTACCAATCGGGGGATTAGCTCGGTGCCATCGATGATTATCTCGAGCCAATATTGTGTGTCAAAGGGAAGATTTATCGGGTTGATTGAACCCAATAGAACATCGAAAAAACCCCGATTGACCAATATCGCGTTTGAGCCATTATAAACCTCGCCCCATAGCGAATCTCCACCAATTTCAGCATTGTAAATAACGAAAGCCATCGGCAGAGCATCGTTGATCCCGACACCTGCCATATCGGTGAGTTTGCCTTGGTAGCTGATCCTCGATCCATATGCGGAAAACCCAAACATAAAAATGCAAAACGCCACACAAATTAGTCTTCTCATCGCTCAATTCCTTTTTGTTAAGAGCCTAAACTGCCTATAAAGAAAATCCCAAATCAATGAGATGTCAATAAATTTTTTCTAAAAAAATTACATTCAAGATGTGGAGTTCTCGATTTTGTGGTCTTAAACGGCCATTCCGGTCGAACCCCACAAGAGGACTTAGAGTGCAAAGCGGCACGCAGAAAGATTTTACCGCCGCAGTCGGTTTCGCTCATCCTTTTAGGGATTTTTTCGCGAGCCGCTATTTTATTCCTTGACAACCCCGCCCCACTCTTTTAGATTGGGCTTTAGAATGAAGCATGTTTTTCAAAATACCACCTCAACCCGAACCGCGACAAACGGCAACCGCCCCGACAGCCCCACGCCTAACCCTCAAACCAAACCCGAGCTGGGAATATGAAAACCCCCTGCAAATTCAAGCAAAGGAGAAAAGGTGCCGAACGAAATCGATAAAATAAATAACGGTAGCCATAATTCACCTTTCGAGAGAATAAAAAGGGTTACCGACACCGGAAACGAGTTCTGGAACAGCCGCGATATGGCAAAAATCCTCGAATACGGCGACTATCGGAATTTTGAATCGGTTGTTAAAAAAGCCCGAATGGCGTGTTTCAATAGCGGCAACCGAATCGATGACCATTTCGTTGACGTCACCGATATGGTCCAAATCGGTAGTAGCGCTGTGCGCGAGGTCGATTCCGTCCTCCTGTCGCGCTACGCTTGTTATTTGATTATTCAGAACGCCGACCCGCGAAAAGACATCGTGGCAATAGGCCAAACATACTTTGCGATACAGACCCGCCGGCAGGAACTCGCCGACGAAAGAATCGAAGAAGAACGCCGCCTGATCCTCCGAAATGAGATAAAAAAGCACAACACGAAACTCGCAGAGGCCGCGAAAGGCGCGGGTGTTATCGAGCCTGTCGATTACGCGATATTCCAGAACCACGGCTATAAAGGGCTTTACGGCGGATTGACGGCTGAGGGCATTCATGTGCGCAAAGGGCTGAAGAAATCACAGAAAATACTCGACCACATGGGAAGCACCGAACTTGCCGCAAACCTTTTCCGTGCTACACAAACCGAGGAGAAACTCAAGCGCGACGGGACGGAGGGCAAAACGGCGGCGAACAAAACCCACTACGAGGTCGGAAGAAAGGTGCGCGAAACGATAGAGGAACTCGGCGGCACGATGCCTGAGGATTTACCCGCCGCGGAGAGCATAAAGAAGCTCGAACGGAAAAAGCATAAGGAACTCGAAGAGCGGGAGGAGGAATAATGACCCTCCACCCCCCGCGCACCTACCCGAAGATTCAGATTTTCACGGTTGCGGATTATTTCGACGGCAAACGCCCCGACCTCCGCGCGCTTTGCGGCCCACGGCACACCTCCGAAACCCTGAAAAAAGCCAAACAAATAACCAAACCCCAAACCAAACCGGAGCTGGGAATATAAGGGATTTAAAAATGGAGCGAAAAAAAAATGATATTACAAGTAAGAATTGAATTTCCAGAAGGTAATAATAAAGACGAAAAAGGGAAAGCACTAGAAGATTTGCTTCGAAACGTAATGGAACAACAAAGGTACGATGTAACTCAAAGGGTGCGATTTACCGGGACGGAAATAGATTTACTTTGCAAACATAAAGATCGTTCGGAAGATACAGCACTGGTCGAATGCAAAGCGCGCCAAACACTGGATGCAGGCGATATTAAGAATTTCACACATGATTTATTGGTTACTCATCGCGCTAAGCATGGTTACTTCGTTCATACGACGGAAATGCAGCAACAAATTGCAGGAATAAAAGAAGAATTGGAAAAAAGCTATGGCCAACAAGTAACTTTCGTAGGTCCGAACAAGCTTATTGAATGGCTTATAGACTCTAAATTAATAAATCCAATTAGCAGCGTAGACTTTGAATCGCTTAAGCCGACAAAGAGGATCCTTTTGTATACGCCTTCGAGGAGATACTGGATTACGATACTTTCTGGAGGAACTGCACCTACCCATTATTATCTTTCTGGGGCCGATGAAAAAAAATGTAATACAGATGATTATGAGTCCGTTAAAGCATGTCTCAAAGACGAATTAAATGGTTTAGAAATATTTTCATCTAAAAAAGCGTCAATCGCTTCGACAGATCAGGTACCCACGATTGATATTATTGCCGAGATCCAAGAATCTGACGAGTGGACTGATCTTCGACCGGTCGGGTCAAAATATTTCGTTGGGAGAAGTGCCGCGACACAAGCTTTATATAACTTCGTTAAAGCGCCGCTTACAAATAAAGACGCAAAAAGAATTTTCTTTGTTGAAAGTAAATCAGGCTGGGGCAAAAGCTCGTTGCTTGCACAGCTACGCGCGCGTTCAAAGAATAAACATAACAGGAATACTTTATTTGTTTTTGCAGTAGATTCAAGAAGCTCTGATTCTATTGCTTTTATCGGCAAAGCGGTCGAAAAAATGATAACAGAAAGTGAACGTTTTGGGTTTATCCCGAAGGAGCTTGCTGCGAAATTTAGAATACCATCTTGGCTCGATATATTATCTGACGAATGTTCCATCGAGTTATTTGATTGGTTGGTTGAGCATAACAAAATCATGGTTCTTATATTTGATCAATTTGAAGACGTTTTTAGAAAGAACGACCTTTTCCGGGCATTTCACAAGTTAATGATGGATATTGCTACCGCTTCATCGAATATTGTTATTGGTTTCAGTTGGAAATCTGAAATAAATATACCAATGGATAATCCAGCATACAGTTTGTGGCAACAAGCGCGAGACCACGCTATTCCGTTTGAAATTGAAAAATTTTCTTATTCTGAGATTAACGGGGTAATAAATCAACTCCAAACTGAGAGTAATAAACAAGTCCCCTCTTCGCTTCGTCGCCGTCTGCAAGAAAATTCACAAGGCTTCCCTTGGCTGATTAAGAAACTCGCAACTCATTGCTATCACGAACTTAAAAAGGGTCTTTCACCAGAAGACCTTGTTGATCAGAATCTAAATGTACAGAATCTATTTGATAGCGACAAAGATCAACTGACACCAGAGGAGACAAGAGCTTTAAAACATATTGCGAAACGAAGCTATGATGGAGATACATTTGATGTTACGGAAATAGATGATAGTATTAATCAGGAAATATTAAATAGGCTTTTAGATAAGCGATTAATAATAAGAACAGGCAGTAAATATAACATTTACTGGGATATATTTCGTGATTATATAGTAGAAGATGAACCTCCCAAACTTGCTGAAAGCTTTTTAATACGGCAATATCCTCCGCCTTGTATTGACACGCTTAAAGAATTATTAAATAAAGATAAATGTAAAGTTGAGGAAATTATGAAATCCACCAATGTTAGTGAAGGAACTGCACTTAATCGTTTACGCGAATTAAGGAACATTGGTGCCATAGTTAAAACAGATGAATACTATTCATCTCGAAGTAGAGTCAAGACTGAAGATGATTTTAAAACATTTATAAAGGAGAGACTTGAACAACATGTAATTGTAAATGAATTAAGTAAATTAAAATCCGATATTATTACAGAAATTATTATTTCAGCAGTATTAATTCGAGAATACTCTAATTTCAAATTTTCAAAAAAGACTTGGCAAACGTATGGCAAATTCTTTGGAATATGGCTAAAGTATTGCGAAATTGATTTCGGAGGTCGTTTAGTAGTTAGTAATACTAAACGAAGAACGATTGATTCCAACACTTATACTCCCCAGACGCGCGCCAATAGGGTGCTAAATACCATAAATTACGTGATAGACGCGAAATCTGGCAAACGTCCTACCGAACGTAAATATGATAAACCACTCTATGACTTAAAAGCGTTAGGATTTCTTATGTATGAAGGCGATAAACTTTTTTTAACTCCAAAGGGGCTTCAATTGTTTGATGCGCCTATAAAAGAGCGAAGCAGGTTATTAGCACTTCAAGCTCTTCGTGTTGATAAAATAAAAAAAGCCGTAGACGCTCTTGAATTGGAGAATAATGACCCTTCTAAAACATTCAGTGATAGTGTTAAAAACATGCTTGATTATATTGGTTCAGATTCCTACAGAGAACTTACTAAATCCGTTCTGAAAAACTGGGCGAGATTTGTTTTGGACAATATTCCTTTCAATGCTAAATAATCATGAAGGTTTTAGTCTAATAGTCAATTCGTTCTTTATATAGATTTAATTCATGTTATCCCCCTTCGCGGGGGTTGGGATAGAGTTGGTGGGGAGTTTGTCGATCAAACTTTAACAAACCGGCTAAATAGCCGGGAAATCGCTGTAAGTTCTTTAAAAACAATGAAAAAGAGTGTGGCAGGCGGCACGAAGAGCGCGACAGTCCTCGAAACGAGGCTGACAGGCCTCGATCCGAGCGCGACAGTCGCCGTTCCGAGCGCGACAGACCCCAAATTGAGCGTGCCATGTATAGAACCGAGGCTGACTGTCAAGAAACCGAGCGCGCCAATCGTCATTCCGAGGCTGACATTCCCAAAAAAGAGTCTCGGCGCGCCGTGTGGCAGGCTCGGAATGGGGCATGGCATTCTCGGAATGGGGCGTGGCAGTCTTAATATGGGTCGGAATTTCCTCGACTTAGTTTTTTGGGGTTTCGGGCAAGCGTGAGTTCGCAAGATTGGTCGATTTTCTCGCATTTTTGGATCGAAACGAAATTTAGCTCTCAAAAAATCACAAACTTCCAGAACGATTCCGGCCTTCCGAGTCGGTTTTCGCCTCGTGATTAAAAACATTGCGAATCTCGATTGACGATATTAAATTCAAAAAAAAAGTTAAGTCGAGGTGATATTATGACGAAAATGACAGCACAAGGCGAAATCGCTAATCTGAGAATATTCGCCGATACCGATTTTCTTCCGGCAGTTACAGCGCTCGTTCGGGAGGTCGGCGAGGGCATCGGCTTGGATAAATCGATTTACGGAAAATTGGAACTCCTTGTCGAAGAGGCTGTCCTGAATGTGATTAACTATTCCTTCGAGCCGGGCCAAGGAGGCGTTTTTGAGCTTTCTATCAAGAGATTGCCCGGCAAAATAGTCGCCGAGGTCGCGGACAAGGGTCAACCTGTGGACTATTCGAAAATCGAGGCCGACACCGAAAACGCGTTGGGGATACTTCTGCTGAAAAAACTCGCCGACGAGGTTCATTTCGTGAATCGTGGCAAGGAGGGCAAAGCAATCGAAATCGCGCTAAATTTGCCCTATGACATGCCCGAAACGCTCGAAGCTGAAACTCATATCGACGAAAATGCCCAAATCGCCCCGCCCGAAGAAGAACTCGAATACCTCAGAGCTACGAGAAGGGACACATCGGGCATAACACGAAGCATATACAGAACCTACGGCTATTCATACACCTCGGACACGCTGTATTTTCCCGAGAAGATCGCCGAACTTATTTCGGAGGGTTATCTCCACTCGGCTATCGCATTGAATCCCCACGGCGAAGTTGTAGGACACGCCTCGCTAAGGCTCGATTTTCCCGGAGCCTCGGTGGGCGAATTCGGACAGCTTGTCGTTGACCCACGTTATCGAGGGCGCGGAATCGCAAAGAAGCTCAACGAAGTCCTCGTCGAAACAGCCCAAAAAAGGGGGATGTTCGGTTATTACGCCCACGCCGTAACGACTCATCCTTTCTCGCAAAAGACGATTCTTTCTAATTCCGCAGTCGAAACGGCATATCTTCCGAGCTTTGTTCCTGCGAGTCTTGTTGCCAAAAGCATCAGCGTCGAGCAATCCTCGGACAGGCACGCAGAAATCGCCTACTTCAGAAGAATCGGCGAAAACCGCAAGCCGAGGATTTATCCGCCGATTCAGCATACCTCGATGGTGGAGAAAATATTCATGTTGAATTTCATGGATTTTGAAACCGCGCCGGCAGATGCTAAATGTATCGAAGCGCTCTCCGAGAACACCGAGATGAGCCTTCGCGTCTTCGAGGGGCCGAAAAGATCCTTCCTAACCATCGATAAATATGGCGCGGATTTCGACAGCATGCTGGCCTATCAGCTTAGGCAATTGTGTTTGAAGAAGATAGAGGCGATTTCGCTCCAGCTTCCGATAGACAGCCCTTGGACGCGCAAAAAGTGTGCCTATGCGGAAAAGCTGGGGTTTTTCTTTTGCGGGATTATGCCGGGAATGGGAAAAACAGGGAACGACCTGCTTCGGCTGATGTATTTGAACAATGTCGATATATCGCTGGACAACCCGGTAATCGTAACAGATTTCGGAAAAGAGCTTGCAAACTATGTCCTCGCCGGATACAAGGGCTGATTGCAATTACAGTTCATGATCTTTTCCTCGTTCTATAGCTGAAACTGTGCGACATATCTCAGCCCCCCCAAAAATCGAGGGCAAATTAGAGGTGGGTTGGTTGACTGTGGTTGATTTATGTATCCTTTCGTATTGATACGGCGTTAAGTGTTTCAATGTTGAGTGCGGGTAGTCGTGGTTATAAGCTCTGACCCATTTATCCAGAGCTTTTTGAACGCTATTCAAGAATGGATTAGCCAAAATGAGTCAAGGGGCGCAATTCCAGATTGTCGGAGAAGGATTTCCTTTATCAGGGCAGAACTTAGGCATCGGGAAAGTTTAATCTTGACTTTTTCAGATCAATATTTAGATTGTGTTCGGAGTTTAAAATGAGAATTTATAGACGAGACAAAACATATAATTTAGATTTCACATATCGTGGCGAGAGATTCAGGAAGGCTGTTGGCATAAATGAAATTGCTGAGTTAACCGCCAAGAAGACTATGGTTAGGATTGCCGGAGTGGTGGAATAGGTAGACGCGACGGACTCAAAATCCGTTGGTGGTAACACCGTGGGGGTTCGATTCCCCCCTCCGGCAAATATTAAAAAATGAAGATACTTTGCGACATATCTCTACTGCCCCCTAAATCAAGTATAAATAAGAAGAGTTTTTGTTGACATTGATTGATTTGTGTTTTCCTTTCGCAAACCATAATATTGCCTTTCAAATTGATACTGCGTTAAGTGTTTGAGTGTTGAGTGTGGGCAGACTATCTTCTTCGATCCCCAATCGAGAATCACCTGCAAACACAGCCATCCAGAGCCTTTCATCTTGATTTCGGATATCTATTCACCAGATGTCATTTGGACATTTAGTGCGCGGTTTAGAAGGCATAGGCGTCCTGTAAGCCTTGAGAATGCGGCTCTTTTACCAGCCCGAAGGGTCTCCATGAATGGTCGTTCTCGCTCATAAGTCGATAGATACGCTTTTCATTCTCTCTGCTCTTCAGATCAAATTCTCATGCTCTACTCTCAATATAACCCTTTCTCTTAAATGGGAGCAGTATAGGTCTCCCACACATGGTTTCTCGCTTCCACAATATGGAGTGCAACCTCCTCTGCATGGTTTTGGGGTTTTTATCCGGGAAACGGGCGGTCACAAAACCCGCCCCAACAGGTTAGAAAAGTCCAACCAGTTCTGCGGGGTAAAATGATTAAAGCTAATTATGGAGTAACGAGAATCTAACCGCCGCCCTGACCGGGATTTGTTCCGCCTTGACCGGGATTACCGGGGATTCCGCCTTTTCCCCAGGCCTTGCGGTCATCGCTGTCGCCTGGTTCGATAACCTTCATATAACCATTGACATCGATCTGGATTTCATAACCCTGAATGCCGGCGTCTCCCCCATCCTCGACAGCTTTCGGAAAGGCCACGTAAGTCGGTGGGCTGTTGATGAAAATCGAATATATGAAACGGGGATTTCCACTGGGTTTATCAAATCCTATTTCGGGGCATCCGGTCGTGCCGATGTCGTAAGCCGGGCCGAAATAGTAGCCGTTATTCATGTAAAACAACTCATTACACTGGCGAATCTGTTTAAGGATAATCTTGGCTTCGGATAATTTGGCCTTGCGTGTTGCCGAGGAATATACCGGGATGGCGATTGCCGCGAGTATTCCGACGATCACCACAACAACCATCAGTTCAATTAGAGTAAAGGCTGATCGGCTATTTCGTTTTGATTCGGAATTGAAAACTAAAAAGACCTTGCTCAGCGAGCTTTTTATGGAGGATAGTAAAAAGTTATGTCCTCTTGTAATCAGCATAATTAACCATCAATAAAGTCCTCAGTGTAGTGCATGTCAAGATAAATTTCTATTTTCCATCGCAAAATATAAAAAATGCGAACAACTTGACTCGCAGATGATTTTGATTAAATTGTGTTCTCAGAACAAATACAAACCAAGGAGTCGGAAATGGCGAATGAACAACCTCAAAACATGCCGCGTCAGCTTCAGATAGAACTTCCGGAAGAAGTCGCGGAGGGAATCTATGCAAATTTCGCGGTGATAACTCATTCTACCAGCGAGTTCGTGCTCGATTTTGCGCGAATCGTCCCCGGATTGCCAAAGGCTAAGGTTCAGGGGCGTATCATCATGACGCCGGTAAATGCCAAGCTTCTGATGATTACACTTCAGGATAACCTTAAGAAGTTCGAGGAGAAATTCGGCGAGATCGAGACACCGGATAAATCTCATCCGGCGGGCGGCCCGATTGGGTTTAATGCCTAATTTTCACACTGCTCTTCGAAAAGGACGTCCATCACCTCGAAGGCGAAGCGTAGATGCGGGATGACGATGCTTCCGCCGATTATTAGCGCGATGTTCAGCGTCTCGACGAGTTCGGTCTTCGTTGCGCCAAGGCTTATCGCCCTATCGAGATGGTAGAAAATGCAGTCGTTGCATCTCAAAGCTGTGCTGACACTTAGTCCCATTAGCTCTTTCGTTTTGGAATCGATCGATCCCTCGCGATAAGATTGGCTGTCGAGGCTGAAAAAGCGTTTGATTTCAAGATTGTCCTCGTCGAGGATGCGCGAGTTCATTTTTTCGCGATATTCACGGATTTTCTTGAGGTCAATTTTCATTCGTCCTCCTTGATAGTTGAAACGATAGGATAATATAAGGAGAATTCTGTCATGGTCAAATCTGATTTGCCGGTTGATGCTTTATTGGATGACTTCCCGAAATCTCACAAATGGCTGATGCAAAGGCATATTCACTGCACCGAATGCGGCGAACCGGTTTGGGGAACAATTGGCGAGCTTATCGCATCGAAGGGAATGGATGTCGATGAAGTTCTCGCCGAACTCAACGAATTTCTCTCGCAGGAATAAATTCGTCAATTCGACTTCTGGAAATGACGAAGGCCGCCTCGACGAGACGGCCTTTTGCATCTACGCGACCCCTGTGGCTTACTTGCCCAGGACAACGATGAGGTCCTCCTCTTTCCAGCGGAAATTGGAGGGCATTTGTTTGAGGACGGGATCTATCATGGGTAGGTCGGGTATTTCGGCGGCGAGTTTGATCGCGGCATCCTTAAAACCCTCTCTATAATAGACTTTTATGAAATTAGGAGATTCGACGAAAGTATTCATCGGATCGAGACAATTGTATCCAAGACCGCGAAGCTTTTCTGTTACTCTGGCCGCCCATTTGGGGACTTCGCTGTTTGTCTGACGTGTGCCGTTTAGCACGCGAACAACCGGTCTCGATGTAATAACCTGCTTAGCAGATGTCGAAACAGCTTTTCCTGCTGGTTTGTCTGGAATGTCGTATTTCTCGACTCCCATATCAGGGTCGAGACGGTAGATATCGAAGCCGGTGTATTCCCAGTTATCACGATCGGAGTGGAAGAAGATGTAATCGCGATAGTGATCCCCTTCGTCAACATATCCCCATGAAGGAGAAAGATCGCGGAACCATCTGCTGAAAGTCTTCTGTATACTCTCGCCGGTTTTGACATTTGTTATCCAAATATTCCAATATTCGTCGTCGATAAGACCAGCGCCGGCAACAGCAAGCGGAGCACTCTTTGAATATGCGACCCAGTTGCCGTCAGGCGACCAGCATGGGGTCATCTCATTTCCGGGATAACTGGTTATTTGAGTGCGGTAATTTCCGTTTATGTCCATGATCCAGATATCCCAATTGCCTGTTTCGACACTCGAAAAGACGATCCAGTTGCCGTCAGGAGAGAGTTTGGGATCCATACCAAGACCGAGGTCGGTAAGTCTCGCGCCGTTTCTATCCGCGCGATAAATTCTCGGATGCCATCTCGAAATCCATGCCGGATTCATGCTGGGATATGGATTCGCGCCTTTTTGTTTCGGTTTCAGATGAGGTCTCGATATGTGGCAGAAAAGACTAGTAATATCGTGATAGATGTAATCTGTGGCCGTGAATACAATGTGCTTTTCGCCGACATCTCCGCCGAAATTACTTTTGCCGTCCCATGAGAGGCTTTGCGCACCGTTAAGACCAGTAAAGTGCTTAGCCCAAAGGCGCGGGTAACCCATTCTTTCGCTCGTGAAGAGCAGTCTGTCCCCCTCGGGGAACCATGCAGGGTAATAATCGTCGGCAGGGTTGTTTGTAACCCTCTGATATCCGCCGCCACCTTGCGCACTAACGAGGTAGATATCGAAATGTCCAGCCGGGTGGTTTCTAACTGGGACACTGTAGTAGTTCGTCGGATCCCAGCTTTCGAATGCGACCATCTTTCCGCAGGGCGAAATTGCCGGCGTGCAGTCATGCGAAGGTCTGTTGGTGATTCGGACAATGTTAACATTGTCGTGGACACCTGGGGCACCCTGTTGTGGTCTTCCGCATGTTGTAACCGGACATGGTGGGCCGCAAGTTCCCCCAATCATGGGAAGGATAATAGCGACAGCGATGAGAGCTTTGATCACTTTTTTCATCGAACGCCCCCCTTTCATTTTTTGGGCGATTGTTCTCGTTTCAGAAATAAAGTTAATTACACAGGATAGTATTGTCAAGATATTTTTCAAAAAACTTTTAAGTTATCAGTATAATACAATGATATGCAATGAGTTATAATGAATAAAAAAATACAGAAACAAGCTAATCGATTGTTTTTCAAGGAATAATTCGTGTTCTATTCGCAAAGAACTCGAAGTAAATTGAAAATTACATGAAGTGATATATTAAGTTGTCCGCGTATCTATTTATTAGACAATATGTTGCGATTATAGACTTTAGGGAGCGGGCCTTGCTTGCCATGACTGCGGATCGCTCGAATCGCGTTGTAATGGCCCTGAAGCTCTGTGTTGAACCAATGAGTTCCATCCTCATTGGAAACGAAGAAAAGATAGTCGCTCGAATCGGGCCACAACGCGGCCTCGATTGCGGAACGTCCCGGATTGTTGATCGCTCCTGGCGGAAGACCGCTAAAGCGGTAGGAATTGTATGGGGTGGTTGAGGTATCTAAATCAGCGAGGGTTAGTTTTCTGTCGAAGCTCCTTAGGCCGTATATAACTGTTGGATCAGCCTGAAGAAGCATTCCGCGCCGCAAACGATTGTGATAAACGCTCGATATCACCGGTTGCTCCCATGCGACATGCGCTTCACCTTCGATAATACTTGCGAGAGTAATAACCTCATTCATTTTCAGGCCGATTTCTTTAGCTCGTGAATCGAGATCGGCAGTCCATACCTTTTGAAAATGCAAGAACATAAGCTTGATAAGGCCTTCGGCAGAAAGGCCTTCGGGAACCCTATATGTTTCAGGGAAAAGATATCCCTCGCAACTCGGCGCTGGGATACCCAGTGATTCGAGGAAACTTTCACGAAAGCATAGCGCTAATATTGAATCGGCAGAGATTTTTAGGCTATCTTGTGCGAGACGTGCAATATCGAAAACTGTGTAACCCTCGGGAAAAGTTACTGTTACATCGAAAGCTCCGCCAACAGTGAGGCGTTTCACAATATCGACCGGGGAAAGCGGTTTTTTAAAAGTGTATCTTCCTGCTCGAAGACGTCTGTCGAGCCTCGTTATTCTCGCGGCAGTTTTTAGTTTCCATTTCGAGTCCACGAGACCGGCATCGACGAACAAATCAGAGATTAAACTTAAGCTCGCACCACGGGGAACCTCGACTTCGATAGGCTCAGAAAAGCTCACCTTGTCGGGAACGCCATATAATTGCAACCCCAAAAAGGCAACTGTAATTATAACGCATGCGCCAATAACAATTAAAATCCAGCCTATTTTGTCGTTTTTAAGATTCAACTTAATCGAGATATGTTTGAAGTATCAGTGATGCCGCGATACTATCAACAGCGGCTTTGTTGTGTCCGGTTTTAATTCCGGCTGTCTGAAGCGCTCTTTCTGCCTCTTTTGATGTCAAACGCTCATCCATTTGGACAATTTTAATTTCGGGATTACGAGCAACAAGGGCGTCGCCAAATTTCGAGGCATATTCCGACATTTCGCTCGGTTGGCCGGAAAGATGAATGGGTTTCCCTACCACAACAACCCCTACTCTTTTCTCCTCGATGATTTTGATAATCTCGGTAATAAGCTCGTCAAAATTTGACCACTCCAATGTAATATAAGGAAAAGCAATTACCATCTCGGGATCGGAAAGAGCCAGCCCCACCCTTCTTAATCCAAAATCGACGCCTAAAGCTCTCATTTGTTTTCTTTTAGGATTTGGCAAATAAGCCGGTCGGTGTCATCCGCGGCTTTTTCCCATGTGAAATTAGCGGCCCATCGAGCGGCGGCGGATCCCATTTTCTCTCGGAGTTCCGAGGATTCGAGTAGTGTGGAGACTTTATCCGCAAGCTCTGTAACATCGCCGAAATTGAAAAGAAATCCCGTTTCGCCGTTGATAACAGACTCACGTAAACCCGGCGCGTCAGAGACGACCACCGGAGTTCCGCATGCCTGCGCTTCCATTCCGACAATACCCCATCCCTCTTTCGGACTTGTATTCACGGCAATCCAAGCTCTGCGAAGATATTCCACCTTCTCCTCTTCCGAAATGAATCCCGCAAATTTTACGATTTCTTCCGAGAGAGAAAGTGTGTCGGCAAGTTTCCGAAGCGCGGGAAGACCGTCACCGGAACCAATTATTACCAACCTTGTTCCGGGGACTCTTTCGCGAATGGCGTGCATCGCACGGATTATCACATCGACGCGTTTATATGTCTTGATCCGACCCAAATAAACGATGGTAGGTTTCGAAAATTTCTCTACTATAGAGTTCGGGTGGAAAACCTCCGTAAAAATCCCATTATAGATTATTGATATGTTCTCCCGCCCCACTCCGTTTCGCACCAAGTCCCCTGCAGTGGACTCGGAAACCGAGATAACGGGAATCTTTTCCTTCGCATACAACCTTAATGCTCGCTTCTCCCCCCACATCACATAAAGTGGAAATGCGAAAAGATACCATGCAAACTCCAGCCATATAGTCTTTCCGAAAAAGTGATGCACCTGTGCTATTACCGGCACATCAGCCCACTTCGGAGTCATAAACGGCATTTTGTTCATATCCTCGATAATCAAATCAAATTTCTCGCCCGACTCCAGAAGCTTTCTGTATTCTTTTTTGACTCGATAATTGAAGGTGTTGCGGTTGCCTTCGCTTCGAATAACCCGGATACCGTCCAGAATCTCTTCCGAACGGCATCCGGGAAAAGCGGCACACAGAAGAGTTATCTCATAATCATCACGGTGGGCGAGGCGACCGTATATTTCGTGCAGATGCACCTCCGCACCACCGAAATAGGGATTCAGCCTATCTTGCCAATTGATTATGAGAATCTTCTTCGCCATAAACTGCCTATCTGGGAGAAAGATCCCCCTGAATCGCAGGGCTCGGTGTGGGTATCGAGCCTTCGCCGAGTTCCTTTTCACGATCCGGAACCACATGTAGTTGCGGCTCTTGCTTAACCTGATCGAGATAGCGTCTAAGCTCAGCGTCCTGCGGGTTTTTGGCCACCCAACTTTCGATTGCTTCGTTCATCTCCTGAACCTTGCCGAGTTGATACATATAACCAACACGAGCCATGAACAAAGCCCTGTCATCAGGGTTAGCCCTTACCGCCCTATCCATAATGGCTTCGAGCTTCTCTGGGCGAGCACGTTGGAATGCGATATCGGCGAAAACCCGAATAAGCCGAATATTCGTCGAATCTCGTTCCATTACCTCCTCGAAAACCTTATCGAAACTACTCCAATCCTCGGCGGTAGAATAGATATCCGCAGAGAACATAGCGACACGCCAATCGTATGGCAATGTGTTCAAGGCCCTTTCCATAACCTCTTTCGCCTTCTCGATTTGATTCATGTTTTTGTATTCGAGCGCGAGAGTCATGAAAGCGGTTGTGTAGTTTTGAAGGAGCTTCTCCGAGTTTTCATCCTTATAGATGGTCTGATCAGTCAGGCCTCTGAATAAATAACGATTGAAGAGATAATCCCTCATTATTTCAGGCTCGACCTGTCTTTCACCCGGTTTTCCTGTCAATCTATAGGCGAGTCCTTCCATACGGAGATATGGCCCGTAGTTGAGCTTATTATCCGGGGAGACAGTAACCGCGAAATAGATTGGCGGCTCGAAGACATAAACTGTATCGACTTCCCTTCCTGTAGTATCCGCTTCTTTTATTGGTTGAAGGGACATCGTTATTTTCGTGTTCTCGATGAGATGCTTGACCATGATATCCTGAACGCGGACAATTTCGCCCGATGAAGTTCTGTAAGGTCTTAGCATATCGATTTTCTCGTCGGAAAATTGGATGTTCACGAAATCGTGGCCGAACTGATTTCTTCTCTCGATGGCATCCGATGAGACCAAGGAGATACCCCGCGCGCCAAGTTTAGTTTTAAGCTCGACATCGTTGTCGGCCCACATCTTGCCATCGACAGCTTTACCGGAGCTGAGGGTGCCGGTATATTTGTAATGCGTGCGAGTTTTCAGCTGTTTGATATACCAGCTCGTGTTCAACAACGATAGGTTGGCTATACAAACATCCGCCCTTTCGCCAAGCACAACTTGCAGGAACCACAGCGGGAAAGTATCGTTGTCCCCGTTTGTAAAGAGAATGCTGTTCCTATCGCACGAATTGAGGATGTTATAGGCGTAATCGTGCGGAATATAGTTTCTGCTTCGGTCATGGGCGAACCAGTTTGTTTTCAGCGGGACAACCGGAATAAACATCATTAGGAATGAAAGACCGAGAGTTATCGCTGAGGGCAACTTAGCCTGTTTGCGTAACCTATCGAAAACAGCTAATATTGCCCCAACACCCATTCCGATCCACGCGGCGAAGAACATATAGCCGGGTGTGTAGAAATAATCACGGTCGCGAACCTCGAGTTTGACACCTTGGGTTCCGTCTGAGAAGTTAATGTATATCGCAAGCCCCAGAGTGCTTATTAACAAAGCGAGGAATAGCAGTAACCAGAATTGTTTATGCTTCGCTGGGAAATAAATAAGCGCAAATAGTGCGAGTGCGAAGGGAATAAGACCGTTAGCGCCAGTTTTGACATCTGTCCATTGAACACGGAAAAACCCCCAGAAGCCCATGCGTGGATGGACACCAAGCTGATTTTTCCAAAGACCTTTGCGCTTGAACATCATCTCCCACATGGTCTCTTGGCCGTATTGCTTGCGGTCCATGTAATCAGCGAATTCCTCGATTGTCTCAGGATCATTCTCGTCGATAAGCGGATCATGATGTGATCTGATAATCGTATAGAGGCTTAATCCAAAGGCTAACGCCGCGAGGAACAGAGTTATAAACGCCAATCCCATTCTGCGAGAAGCCCTTTGCATGCTCCCCCTGCTTTTGCCGGCGGAGGAGATGTGCGTCGCGATCCAGCCTATTAGAGTGAATAAAAGCCCGAAAGCCATACTCCAAAGGAACAGCTCGAAGCTTGTAGCCACACTAAAAAGCACAATCCATGTCAGCCAGAAGAATGGGTCTTTCCGCTTTTCCGGACTGCAGAAGATGATAAAGAGGAAAACTGGCGGCAACATTATCATCGTCGTGAGATGGATCGAAATCCCCAAATACAGCAAGAAAGGTATCAATATCAAATATCTGTCGCTCGATGGTTTCTCACGTTTCTCATACCACAGCATCGAGAGATAAACCACAAGGTTTGTGATCATCATAGCCGGACCGTAAACTTCTGCCTCGATAGAATTCTCCCAGAAAGTTGAGGAGAAAGCCGCCAGAAGCGCGCCAACAAAACCAGCCATCAAGGTTATCGAATATTCCGAAGCGCTGTTGAGCTTGATAAAGTATTTTCCGACAGCTTTGGTGATTATCATAAACAATAAGCCTATGCCAAAGCTGTTGAAAAAGCCACTCATTAAGTTAAGTTTATGAGCGACCGACAGTTCTTCGAGACCCCAAAGCGGCGCAAGCCAATCCAAGGGCAACAAACTTACGATTCTGCCAAGAAGAAGGAACAGCGGTGCACCCGGAGGATGCGGCACACTTAGACTGTAGCTACAGGCGATGAATTCGCCGCAATCCCAGAAAGGCACCGTAGGCTGAGCAGTTTGAGCATAGACAATGAAGGCAACGAAACTGACGAGAACGGCGAACCATCTTCTCATCAGCTTATAGCCGCCATCGGAAATCTCGAAATCTTTCCCTGATGGCAATTCCTTTGTCTTCGTTATTGCGATTATCGAGACGAAAGGTGCAACTGCACCAAGAAAGAACCATTTCATTTGGTTCTGTCCCTTTTTCCCCGCTAAAATCGCAGTAATGATCCCGGAAGCCACACATGCAAACAGCCATGTGAGGATATGAACCATTATGATCCTATTAACGTGTGGCATAGACACTCCTATAAGTTATTACAATTCAATTCATTAGCAATTATATGCTGAAAATGTAATAAAAACCAGCATTGTCAAAAACCTCGATACAATCTTAATGCCAATTTGGACGGAAGTCCGGCTTTTTCTATTTCATTTGCCGCTTTTTCGACATCATAATCCAGCCGAATGAGGCTTATCTCAAACAATTCATCATCTAAAAGAACATAAGCGGCTCTCGAATCGCCGTCTCGCGGCTGGCCGACACTTCCGGCGTTTACGAAATATCGCGTTCCTTGGTCGAGTCGAAATGGCTCGCCATCCTTGGGAATTGTTTTCTCGCCCAAATCATTCCAAATTATTGGCGAGTGAATGTGGCCGACAAAGCATACCTGCCCCTCGAAAGAGGCGAACTGCGCGGGCAAAGACGGCGCCCAGTTCAAATAACCCCAATTTTCCGGTTCGCGTGGTGTAGAATGAACAAGACAGGTGTTTTCAAGCTCGATTTTCAAAGGCAATCCAGCAAGATAGTGTTTCTCCTCGAAATCTAGAACATCCGCAGTCCAATCCGCCGCGATTCTTGCCGACGTGCTGAATTTGCTTAAATCCGCCTTCCCGACAATACCCCAATCGTGATTTCCAGCAATGACATAGGCGCATTTTTTGCGCACTAATGCGATACACTCTCGAGGGTTTGCACCATAGCCGACAATATCGCCGAGGCAACAAATCTTGTCCACTCCCCTCTCGGTGATATCTTCAAAAACTCTTTCTAAAGCCTGAAGATTCGAATGAATATCGCTGATTAGAGCGGTTCTCACCTCTCGTCCAGCTCCTTCGATTTCGTCGTGTCAAGATGACGTAGTATCCCATCGAGGAGGCCGTTCACAAACCGCGCCGATTCCTGTGTTCCGAAAAGTTTTGCTAATTCGATGCACTCATTGATGGTTGTCCGCGGCGGAATATCCTCGAAATACAGCAATTCCGCAAGCCCGAGCCTTAAAATGTTTCTATCGATTACTGATATACGGTCCAAAGCCCAATTTTGTGCGCGCTCTTCGATTGATTTGTCGATATCTTCCATGTTAGTAATCGTCGTTTCGAGCAAAGCATGGAAGAATATCGAAGCAACAGCCGGAATTTCGTGGATCTCTTCGATTTGCTTCGCGAGAACATCGACCTCTTGCACTCCGCCCATTTCACGGGCATAGAGTGCTTTCAGAACCGCTATTCTGGCTTCTCTTCTGGCACCCATCGGTTAGGCTTCAATTTCGGAAATTAGATTTATCATCTCGAGGGCATCCAAAGCGGCGGTAAATCCGCGGTTGCCAGCCTTGGTTCCGGCACGTTCGACAGCCTGTTCGACCGTGTCTGTTGTGAGGACACCGTAGATCACCGGAATACCGCTGTCCATACCAACCTTCGCTATCCCTTTCGACACCTCGGCGGCAACATACTCGAAATGCGGCGTATCCCCGCGAATAACAGCACCAAGACATATCACCGCGGAATACTTGCCGCCTTCCGCGAGTTTCTTCGCGATAATAGGAATCTCGAAACTTCCCGGAACCCAATGTGCGACGACATTTTTCTCTCCGACTCCATGCCTAACAAGGCAATCCATCGCGCCGGAAATCAGTTTTCCAACGATGAACTCATTAAAACGCGATGCAACGATGGCAATTTTCGCATCCTTTGGCGCGAAATATTTGCCGTGTATTTCTTGCATATTTCACCTCTTTATGCTAATAATTATTATTCTTCTAAGTCTATAAGATGACCCATTCGTTTTTTCTTTGTCTGAAGATACCCAAGATTTTCGGGATTCGAGTGGGGTTTGATTGCCACCCTTTCGACAACGGATAGGCCATAGCCCTCGAGTCCAACAATTTTCCGCGGATTGTTCGTCATCAGGAGAATTGTCGAAAGTCCCAAATCAATTAAGATTTGTGCTCCGATGCCGTAATCGCGCAAATCCGGCGCAAGACCAAGGCGGCAATTAGCATCGACAGTGTCGAATCCCAAATCTTGCAGATGATAGGCCTGAAGCTTTTTCCCGATGCCAATTCCACGGCCCTCTTGGCGCATGTAAAGAAGGACACCCTCCCCTTTCTCCTCAATCATCAGCATCGCATCGGAAAGCTGGCCGCCACAATCACAACGCAGACTTCCGAGAACATCTCCTGTGAGACATTCGTCGTGCACGCGCACCAGCACACCTTCCTTGCCCGCAACATCGCCCTTTACTAATGCGAGATGCTCCCTGCCATCCATCAAGGATTCGTAAAGGTGAACATCGAACTCGCCGAATTTAGTCGGAAGGCGCGCTGAAGTTACTCTTCGCACAAGCTTTTCCCTTCGGCTTCGGTATTCGATGAGGTCTTTGATGGTTATAACCGGAATATCGAACTTTTCCGAAATTTCGAAAAGACGCGGCAGACGAGCCATTGTTCCGTCATCGTCCATAATTTCGCATATTACTCCGACAGGTGTTAGACCTGCGAGACGGCAAAGATCAACAGCGGCTTCCGTGTGCCCCGCTCTGCGAAGAACCCCGCCCTCTTCGGCTTTCAGCGGAAAAATATGCCCCGGCCGTGCGAAATCGGCTTTGCCAACAGTCGGGTCAGCAATTGCGCGAAGGGTTTTTGCGCGGTCATAAGCGGAAATCCCTGTGGTTGTGCCGTGTTTATAATCGATTGTTACTGTGAATGGCGTGCCGTGAAGTGCATCGTTTTTGTCCACCATCAGGTCCAAATCTAGCTCCTGTAGCCGCTGTGGAGTTGCCGGCGCACAAACCATGCCTCGCCCGTGCCGAGTAACAAAATTCACCAAATCAGCACTTGCCTTTTCGGCGGCGAAGACAAAATCCCCTTCGTTTTCGCGGTCTTCGTCATCGACAACAATAATGACAGAACCCTGAGATAGCTTTTCCACCGCAGTTTCGATATCGACAAATTTATTCCTGTAATCATCACGCGCCATGTTTATTGACAGCTTTCTGAATATATTTTGCGATAATATCGAATTCCAAATTAACTTTGCTTTCGGGTTTAAGCTCTCCGAGTGTCGTCTTTCTGAGCGTTTCGGGAATAACTGCTATCTCGAAATCTCTTACGCTTGCTTTCGCTATTGTCAGACTAATTCCCGAAACCGCAATCGAACCTTTTTCAACAACAAACGCAGAAAATCCTTTTGGTAATGCGATTCTAAATTCGGCAAAATCGCTCTTACGCCTTATCTCAAGCACTTTTGACACACAATCGACATGCCCCTGAACAAAATGCCCTCCAACACGTGAGGAAGCCAGTAATGCGCGTTCGAGATTGACCTTGTGTCCCTTCCGAAGATCGCTTAAGGTTGTTCTTTTCACAGTCTCGCTCGAAATATCGGCAACGAATTCCCCCCTTCGGAAGGAGCTTACGGTAAGGCATGCGCCGTCCACTGAGATGCTCTCGCCTATCTCGATATCTTTGAATTCTGACGAAACCGACAGAGCTAATCCATGCGGGATAGCGTGCAATAAAAGCACTTCACCGACCTGTTCTATCAAACCCGTGAACAAATAGACTCCTTTTTCGCGGGTAATCTCCCGCAGAATAGATTTATAAAAATAAGTTACTATTATATGTATGTCAACTTAAAAGAGATAGTCGGCTTCAAATTATGAAAAGAGAAATTCATTTGATTTGAGAAAATCGGATCATAGAGAAGCTAAAACTTATCAAAAAGCTTTGATAATGGGCTTATATAGCTGATTCTCGAAAGATAAAAACAAATTGTAAAAAGTTCTTGACATTTTGTATTGCCTGCTTATCTTTCTTTTCAGATTTGTTATTATTGTTTGACTCGAAGAAATGCAAAGAGTAAATTGGAAAAAATAACGAAGGGAGAAGCAGTGAAAAAACACTACTCGATATTGTTGCTCGCTCTAACGGCCTGCATCTTCGCCGGACAATTAAACCTCAAGGACGGTTCGAACCTCACCGGTAATGTCTATTACGACGGCGATGCTTTTCGAATCGATAACGAAGAGGTCGAGCGAGACATGGTTAACAAGGTTTTCCTCGGCGATGTCAAAGGCACCGAAACCGCTGTCGCAGACGAACATAAGCTTACCGAAGCAAAAATTGCCGAATGGCGTGAAACTGCCGCTGTAATGGAAGAAGAATACCCCGATGCCAACGGGCTAATTCTCTTCGACTACGGGCGGCAGGCCCTCACTTCCGACGGCAGAGAGATCAACGAATCCCGTTACACCGTAAAAATCCTAACACAGCAAGCTAAAGGCTGGGCACAGCGTGGATGGTATATCGACGAGGGCATCAACAGGGTGAAGATTCTCTATGCCAGAAGCATCGCTCCGGATGGAACGGTCTCGGATTACAGCCCAGAGGATATCACCTATTCTGAACCGACGCGTGGAGAGGTATTCTTCGGCAAAGGCCAAAGCATGTCCCTGACTATTCCGGGCGCGGATATCGGTTCTATCGTAGATGTTGGGTATATTTCGGAAACATACGCCCCTGAAGACCCCGAACTATTCATGACGCAGTTCTTTTTCCAAAGCCTCGAGCCCGTGAAATTCGCGGCAACCGATTTCGAGGTTCCAAAAGGAAGGACTCTTCATTTCGAGAAATTCCTGATGACTCAGGATGACCCCTATATCGGCCAAACAATTTCCGAGTTGCCGAAATTCTCCGGCTCGGTCGAACCGACCATTATCGAGACTGATTCCAGCACTATTTATCATTGGGAAGTTACCGATGTCGAACCTCTAATAATGGAAAGCAACGCTGTTAGCTATCTCAACAGCGTGCCGGGCATTTTCGGCGGATTATATCCCGATTTCTCATATTACCACAAAAGGTTTGGCGAATTACATTCGGAGCATATGAAACTGACCCCTACTCTCGACAGCCTTGCTTGGGAGATTGTCGGAGACGCTGGAACAGATGAAGAAAAAGTCGCGAGGCTTTATCATTGGGTTCAGCGCAATATTCGGTATATCAGTGTGAAAGGCGCTCTGGCGAGTCGTTTTGGCGGCCATTACGCTCAAATCACATACGACAATAAATACGGCGACTGCTCCGATAAGGCGGTTTTTTTCGCCACGCTCTGTAAAGCAGTCGGCATCGAGGCCTACCCCATCATTGTTATGACCAATGACGCAGGGTTCCTCGACAGAAGTCGTTTCCCATTCTGGGGCGGCAACCATGCAATCAACGAAGTTTGGTGGGATGGAAAACCCCATATATTGGACGCAACAAACAATCTCTTCCGGTTCCCCTATTATTCGATGGGCAATTGCGATTTGTTCTACGCCAATTATGTCCGTGGCGAGATCGTATATAATCCGCCAATCGCCCCGGAAGACAATGCAATGCAGAGCAGAACGCATGTTCAGGTTTTCCCCGACGGTTCAGCATCTATAAGCGACAGTTTCTGGTATTCCGGCAACATGGAAGCAATGTATCGCGGATGGTTCCAATACACCCCCCAGATTCAGCACAGCAAGGTTATGGAACAGTTTGTCGCACAGCGCAAAAGCGGTGCGGCTCTTCAGGATTACGCAATATACGAAATCGACGACATTTCGAAACCCTTCGGAATGAGATTCGAATATAATGTTCGGGATTACCTTATCGAAGCGGGTGATTATTTACTGCTCGAAGTGCCTGCTCTTCGCTATAGCTTCGAGGGGATAGACCTCAAAGAGAGAAATTTCGGAATCAAGATTGATATGACATATATGCGAACGCACGATGTCAGTTTCGACCTTCCCGACGGCTGGTTTGCGGCTTTCCTCCCCGAGGATTTCCATCTCGAAAACGATTTCTTCACCTACGATGCTAAATATACGCGTGAGGGCGAAAATGTCAGGTTCGTGGACACTTTCCGTATTACTAAACTCCGTATCCCGATTTCGGAATACGACAACTACAAAGAAGATGCGGAAAAAATCCTCGCTTATCTAAAACAAAGAATTTTCCTTTCACCGGCGAGTTAGGAGAGAATCATGAAAAGAATATTCTATATTGCACTACTCATCGCTGTAATAGCCGCCACTTCTTTCGCTAAAGATAGAGACATCGTTTATCTTATCGACGGAAGCGAACATATCGGCGGCCTCGTGCGAATCACCGATAAAGAAGTCGTGCTCGACACAAAGACAGGCGAATCGGTTTTTCCCGTGGATAGCGTTCGAAGCATCGATGTCGGAACATGGCGTCCCGGCGACGACTGGAAAAATCGGCTCGACATAGACGACCCGATTCTTGAAAATGCCCTCGAAACTGCGGATATGGCAAGCAGAAAATGGACAAGCGCAGGTTATATAACGCTTTACGAGAAGGGCACCCTAACGGTCAATCAAGACCTTAGCGCTGAATATGTCGTCCGATATATTTATTACATCGCCAACGAACGTGGAAAAAACAAGGCTAACTTCTCGATGAACTATTACGACGATGTCCAAAGCATCGAGGTCGATTTCGCAAGATCGGTTGGATTGGCTTCGATTAGCACGGTAGCCGACAACGCTATCGAAGACGGAAGCACAAACGCTTGGCTCGCGGAATATCAGCGAGGAAGAATCAAGAAATTCGCTCTGACAGGCGCTTCGCTGGGTTCCGTTGTGGACTACCAGCTTACCAAGCATTTCGAGCGTTTCGATCAGTGGAATCCGCTGAATGAACGCTGGAGCTTCCACGATAACGAACCGATAATCGAATCGATCTTCGAGGTGAAATATCACGAGTCTGTTCAGTTGGCTTTCCATGAAGTCGAAATGCCGAAGCCGCAGATCCGCAAGGAGGGCGGCTACAACATCCGCACCTATAAGATAGAGAACATTGCGCCCTATGTTTCCGAAACGATGTTGCCCGATCTGAATTGGTTCATGCCAAATGTTTCGGTTACACTTCCGCAGGACCTTAATGCGCTTTCGTCGGCCTATTTTACGAAGATCGAGGAGCTTACCGATGCAATGCCTATGGTCGAATCGCGTCTGAAAGCACAATTCCCCGGTAAAAAACCGAGTATCGAAGAAGTATATAATTTCGTCTCAGAAAACTTCGCATCGAATGGGATAACTATAATAGATTATTATCCTTATCCTAATTTACTTTCAGTATTACTTGATAGATCGCGAGTCGCGAGCTACGAACTAACCTACATTCTCTATGTCTTCCTCAAGGCGGCGGGACATAACCCACAGCTCGTGCTGATCGGCCCGGATATCGACACAAAGATTCCGACGAAGAATTTCAACCTAAGCTACTTCAATTCCCTCGCCGTAAAGGTTATCGATAAAGGGAAAGTCCGCTACATCTCCCCCAATGAATACCAGCGTTACGACAATCAGCATCTGAACGGAATATTCATCCTTCCGATTGCTGACAAAGGCGCGAAACTCGAGAAAATAGAACGCCACTCAGGTAAAAATCGTTATACGGCAACAGATTACAATTGCGAACTTCGCCCCGATGGAACACTTCTCATCCAATACACAGAAACATATGTCGGCGAAACGGGCGCGGATTATTATCGATACCAGAAAAACCGCAAGGCTCGCGAGATTGACAACCATTTCGACGCAATCTCGAAGAATATCGACGAGCTTGCACATATTGTCGATTACAAGCTCACCGGTTATAAAAACCTCGGCGAGAAGGTCGAAGTTTCATATGTAGTCGAGATACCCGGTTTTGCTGTCTCTGCGGGCGAAGAAATTCTTGCGTTCAAAATACCTACTGTCGGTTTCAGTGCTTCGCAGGTTGGTGCGGCGAATAGAACACTTCCGTTCTCTCGCCCCGGAAACTCATATACCGAGAAAAGCATCACAATCCGCCTTCCGGAAGGCTATAAAATCGAATATCTGCCAAAAAGCGTGAAACTCTCCGTGGGCTATAGGTCTTTCGAGGGAAAAATCGAGGTGAAGGACGGTATTCTTCGCTATTCGCAAATATCGGAGAGCAAGCATTCACCGATGATTTCACCAAAAGATTATCCAAAATACAAAAGTTTCGAGGAAAAACGCGCGAGATTCGGCGACAGCTGGATCCTTCTTCGCAAGATTTAACAAAACACCGAGATGATAATCGAAAGGCGGCATTATTTGTGCCGCCTTTTTGTTTGAGATAAATATCTTGTCTTAAAGAACTATAATCGGCTTATCATCAGCTCGTTGTGCTCGCCTCGTAGCAGAAGGACTTTCTTCTCGCGCGCCAGATCTTCGAGAAGCTTTTCAATATAAGCTCGCGGATATGGAAGAGCCGCGAAAACATGCGCCACAGGGGTTTCAACATCGACAGCATCGAGAACATGCCCATCGGGAGAGACGAATTCGACCGTCCTTTGTTGCTGTGCGGACTTAATCCATTTTACCGGATCGACTCCGGCTTTGAAAACACGGGTCAACTCCCCTGTCGCTCGGAATTTATCTGTGCCGGTTGGAACTATCGCACTTACCCAATCAGAGGCCGAGATTCGCTTTTCGGCCATAATCGAAGCAAGCTCGAAGGGGCCATGTGGAACACCAAAACCCCGCAAACCCTCAATAGCTATGGGAATCGCGTATTCGAGGACAAATTTCGATGCCGATATTTCCTTGCCCTCTATGATAAAGCTCGCTGTCATGCCATTTTGCACGGCATTCATTCTATTTGATGAGTATTCGAAAACATCCGGCTCGAACAAGCCCTTCGTTCTTTCGGCAAGCCCCACTGCAAGACCGAGATATAGCGCGCCAATCTCACACATAAGTTCCGGCGAGGGTTGACTATCCGCCGCGCGAAGCTCTAATGTCGGCTTTTCCGGATACTTAAGGCAAACATCGGTGCCCCATAGATGCCGCCCAGTATCTGGGCAAATAGCACTAAGCGGATTCGAGCAATTATGCGCGCTATGCATCATTCTAATGGATTTGAACCGCCCATCGAGACTCGGGCACGACGAAGCAAGCGCTATCAAAGCCGGCACGAATGGTATCAGCCGGTTATGTGTTTCTAATGCGTTTCGGTAACTCTCGAAAGAGCCGGCGTGAATATGCCCTCCGGCCGGGTTGCTGTCGGCTTCACGGTAACCGATACCAACCATTACGGCGTTTTTCAGAGCCGCAACCTCGTTGCAGACTCTGAAAGCCCTGTGCGTTTTCTCCTCGAATTCAGAATATGAGCGTGTCATGCCGAGGCGAATCTCGATAAGGTCCATATCTTCGCCGATTTCCATATCAGGCAGGCGTTCTTTGGACAATGAGATTATTGCCTCGATCTTCTGGTTGCCAACGCTCATTCCGGTTTTAAGGGAGTTCACTTGAAGTTCCCAGTCAATTCCAATAGTAGTTCGGTTTATTTTTTTCATCTTATTTTGCCTTTCAATTATTCGACAGTAAGCGGTGGAAATCCGCCGGTTAGGGCAATCTGAGTTGGTTTATGCTCGATTCGAGTGTGAAATAGAGTCGGCCCAACCTTTTCGGGGGAGATTTCTTGGCCGTCGATGACGATATTTCTGGCTCTCGGTCCGGCTGAAATGATCTGATAGACACCCTCCGATTCGAGATAGCCAATTAAATAACCATTCTCGATTTTCATTCCGTCGAGAGGGCAGAGTGCGATTTCGAATTCAAATTTTTTGTCTTTGCCCAACACATTTGGTTTCGAGAAAATCTTCAATTCGGCGAGTTGAGATTCTTTGTCGAACCACACGCGGTTAACCTTTCCGGGCATGAAAGAGATTAACAGGATTTCTCCGGTATCCTCGCGGTGAACAGCAATAAATCCGCTTTCGCCGGCAGGGATATCACCTGTGTAATGATGCCATCTATGCTCCCACTCCCAAACAGCGAGATGCGGATACCGGTTGAAGCGATGAGGTTTCCCGTTGGGATCGACACACACAAGGGCAGAATTTGTCCCACCTACCGGCCTGAATCTAAGCTGGAATGTTGGGGCAAGTTTCTTCTGCTTGGCCTTTTTGCCGTTGTTCTCGATTCTAAGTGAACTAGATAAAACTGGGCATTCATTCTTCATCGATGACGATATTGTTGTCTTAAGACCGTTAACTTTCGCTGTCATGGGTATTACAAATGCGTTACTGTGTTTCTCTGCAGTGTCGCTTTTTGATAATACGAATTTCGCTTTCGCTATATCAAATCCGGGCTTTGAAGCACCGAAACCGAATCCCGACCACGCTTTTACGTTAATTCCGTGAATAACCGTCTCATCGACCAGCCCCTCACGCCCTAATGCGGCCAAATACCGAATAGTCCCACCTCGAATTGGCGAAATAACAGCATCCACGCATCTATTCCCGAGGAATAGCTCGTTATAGCCATCGGAATTGAAATCGGCAACGAGGGAAACAACCTCGCCATGTTCTGCCACAGGAAATTCCACCGATGGTTGTAGCTTTTCAAGGGTTCTCGAAGTCTCCGCGAAATCCAAAACGATAATCTCCCCGACTCGCGGTTTAGGGGCGAATTCTGAAAATATCCTACGAGTTGTCGTTTCGGCCTTTTTCAGCGAGCTGTGCAAACTCGCCGAATCGTTGACGCTATCGACAATCTGCAATTCAAGCTCATATTCGCTATTTTCGAGTTTTTTTACGCCCGTTATTTTCGTTGTAAGTCTCATAATTAAGCCTTTCATTAATATGACCACTCGGTCATTTTCGATAAGTATATTTCATTTTCGATAAATTTCAAGTAGAAAATTTAAATTCTGAGAATTCTTTTCGCTTGCATGAATCAGCCATTCGGGTATATTGTAATGAGTTTTTGTGAGCATTGCGCCATAACATTCCACTTGAATTCGCTTCGGATCGTTTCAATTGATTTGCCAACATCTCAAAATGTAATCAGCGCGCTTTCTTTGCTGTTGTTGTTTGATATACTCCAAAATTTTCCATTTTTCGATTATTTCGATATGTCATATTGATTTTCAGATATCGATATCAAAGATGGTTCTTTATTGTATCATAACCTGTTGAAAATTATACTTATGCAATCATTGGGGATTTCAAAGACTGGGATTCAGGTAACACAAACTCTGTCACAAACTTATTGAAACAAAGGGGTGCTCACAACATCCTTTTTTTATTGACGTTATAAATATCTCGAAAGGCTTAATCGTGCCGGATGAATTCATACCTAATATAGTCGGCTTCCTCTGCAATTGGTGCTCATATACAGGCGCGGATCTCGCGGGCTCGAATAAACTGGAAGTCTCCCCCTCGATCTCAGTAACACGAGTGATGTGCTCAAGCCGTGTGAACCCCAGCCTTGTGCTGAACGCCCTTCTTTGGGGCGCTGACGGCGTTTTGGTCGCCGGATGCCACCCGGGTGATTGCCATTATAAGGAAGGAAACTATTATACCCGCCGAAGATTCGCTCAGCTCAAAAAGGTTCTCGAAAGTCTGAATATCGACCCTGAGCGGGTGGAGCTTGCATGGGTTTCCGCCGCCGAGGGGCGCAGATACGCTGATGTCGTTAATTCCTTCACTGAGAAGATAAGAAAAATCGGGCCGAATCCGTTGCAGAAAACTCCTTTTTAGCCCTTTTAGGCGATACCGGAAAGGGAACTTATGAATCAAGATGTTTTAGTAATTGGCGCCGGAATAGCGGGAATCGAAGCCTCTCTTCTTCTCGCGGGATCGGGTAGAAAGGTTTATCTCATCGAGAAAACTTCCATGATAGGCGGCAATCTTGTCAAATACGAAGAGGTATTCCCGAACATGGAGTGTTCGACCTGCATGCTCGCCCCCAAACAGCAGGACCTTCTGCAAAACGCAAATATCGAGCTTCTCACAATGGCGGATGTTCTCGATGTCTCCGGAAAAATTGGGGATTTCAAAGTGAAAATTGCTGTGCAGGCGGATTATGTCAGCGCGGTGGATTGTATAGGTTGCGGCGCTTGCTATGAACCTTGCCCGATAAGCATCCCGAATGAATTCGAGGAAAATCTTTCGAGCCGCAAAGCGATTTTCGTGCCCTGCCCCGGTGCCCTTCCGAATGTGCCGGTTATCGACAAAGCGAACTGCCTTCGTTTCACTAAGGGCGAGGAATGCGCACTTTGCCAGGAATCGTGCATGTTCGAGGCAATCGATTACAGCAAGCAAGACCGCCAAATTGAACTCGAAGTCGGTGCGATTATTGTTTGCACCGGTTTCCAAATGTTCGATCTTTCGTCCTACTCGAAATACGGCTCGGGGGAAATTCCGGCTGTTTATACCGAGATGCAGTTCGAGAGGCTTTTTGCGTCCAACGGGCCGACACTTGGAGACATTCGATTGAGAAATGGCAGAACACCCGAGAAGATAGCCATTATTCAAGATGTCGGCAAAGAAACCGTCGGCTATAATTCACCGATAGCGTCAATCTATCCTTTTAAACTCGTGCATTATATCGCACATAAACTCCACAATGCCGAGATTTTTTGTCTTTACGATGACCTGTTCCTTCCCGGAAAGCATTATCAAGCCTTTTTCGAGGAGGCTATCTCGCCGAATGTCCATTTAGAAAGATATGATGACGTTTCGGTCGAAGCGAATGGCGACGGCGCGCTGGTGAAATTTTCCGTCGAAGGCGATGAAAAAAGAATCGAAGTGGATATGGTGATTCTGGCTTCCGCACTCGTTCCGCGAACTGATGCCCTCGAACTCGCGAATCTGCTCGGGATCGATATAGCAAAATCCGGTTTCCTTCGATCAAATCGAGATGGATTATCTACGCTTGCGACATCTCGCGAAGGAATTTTCGTGGCCGGTTGTGCCGAGGGCATAAAGGACATCGCCCACAGTGTCGAACAGGCCTCGGCCGCCGTGGGTATGGTTCTGTCGTCGATAAGAAACGAAATAGCAGTCTAAACAAGTTTTCCAATGGGAGAACAATGTCTGAGAATACATATAAAATAGGCGTTTATATATGCGAATGCGGCCCGAATATCGCAAACGCGGTGGATATCGACCGTGTAGTCGAGACAGTCTCGAAATATCCGGACATCTATGTCGTGAAACGGCACAAACTTCTTTGCTCCGGACCGGGCAAAGACTTTCTACATGAAGATATTATCGCCGAGGGGCTTACCCATGTTGTTGTGGCCGCGTGTTCGCCCAAAGATCACGAAACGACCTTCGCTAATATCTGTAAAAAATCCGGCCTGAATCCATATCTCTATCAACTCATAAACATCCGCGAACAGTGCGCATGGATGATTAAAGACCAAGAAGCCGCGACGAATAAGGTCATCTCCTATATCCGCTCGGGCGTCCGAAGGGTAAAATACCATTCTTCCCTCGAACAGAAAGAACTTGAGAGCACTCCCGATGTCCTCGTTATCGGCGGCGGAATCGCGGGGATAGAATCGGCTCTGAATCTCGCCTCGAATGAACGGAAAGTATATCTCGTAGAGAAAAGCGGCCAACTCGGCGGTGTTGCCGGACAATTCGAGGGTGTTCTGTCCTGTGGAGGCCTCTCCCCCGAAGTTATAAGGTCGAAAATCGAGTCTGTGAAGACTAATCTGAATATCCGGTTATTTTATGACTCGGAAGTCGAAAACATAATCGGCTTTTTCGGCAATTTCGAGGTTACAGTCCGTTGCCCGAAGGATGAAAAGGTCGAAATCAAGGTGGGTTCTGTCGTGATTTCCACTGGATTCGAGCTTTTCAACCCCACTAATTGTGATAAATATGGCATCGTAAGTGGAACACACGTTATGTTAATCGAAGAGGTTGAATCCAAGGCCAAAACCGGTTTGGTAACTCTCAAAGACGGTTCCGCGCCTAAATCCATCGCACTCGTGCACTGCACGGGACGCGACGAAGTTGGCTACTGCTCAGGTGTTTGCTGTAACAGACTGTTTGCCGTGGCGGAATATTTCAAATCGAATTATCCTGAAATAGAAATTTTCGATGTCTATCGCAATCTCCCAAAAACAAGTCCTGAAGATGCCGCGCAAATTTCGCTTCTTCAAGAAAAGGGCGTCGTTTTCATTCGTGCGAATGATGCTTCAATTGAGGGGCAATTCGGCAAAACTGTCGTTAAATACAAAACCGAAAAAGGCATTGAGAAAACAATCGATGTCGATTTAGCAGTCATCGCCCCGGCTATTATCCCTGGCGGAGACACGCAAAAAATCGCCCAGATGCTCGATATCTGCATCGACAAATTTGGCTTCTTCGAGGAAGAGCACTCGCTAACAGGGTCCTTCAAAACCTCTGTTGATGGCGTTTTCGTAGCCGGATGCGCCGTCGGCCCGAAGGGAATTATCGACTCTGCAACTCAGGCATTGGCGGCTTCGGGAAACATCCTGTCGAGGCTTATTCCGGGCAAAAAAATTCATCCGGAAGTAAAAACCTCGGAGGTTATCGAAGCCCTTTGCACAGGTTGCCAAACCTGCGTTGCTGTATGTTCTTACGGTGCGACGAGTTACGATGCAATTCGTCGTGTCTCAGTCGTGAACGAAGCGATCTGCAGAGGATGTGGAAACTGCGCCGGAAGCTGTCCATCGGGAGCCATTCGCGCGAAGCATTTTACAGAAAAACAGCTTCACCAGGAAGTTATCGAGGCGATTTCGGCTTCGAATAAGGTAAACCAAGAGTGATATGAAAAAAGAATTAAGTAAACCGATTAAGCCTTCGAAAGGCTCGCTATTTCCGGCTTCAAAAGGCTGTAATGCGGCTGTCATCGAATTCCTTCGAAAGGGAATCGCGCACCAATTGTTCGAGTCTGTGCTAGTGCCGGTAGAAGTCCCCTCAGGCAACTCTTTCGCATGGATTCTCGTGCGTGACGATGCCCTATTCGAAAATGCGGACATCCTTCCACCGGTGATGACGGTTCAGGGTGGCAAAGCTCTTTCGAGCCTCACTAAGCATGGCTCAACGGGAATGAAAATTGCGGCGGTTATGCGCCCATGCGAGATCCGCGCCGCAATCGAGCTGGCAAAACTGAAGCAAATCGATTTGGAAAATGTCTTACTGATAAGCATGGATTGTCCCGGCGCTTTGCCAATACAGGATTACGTTTCGAATCCCGAAAAGGGCAAAGAGGTTTTTTCCAAGGCAATCAAAGCTGGTGATATCGAACCTATGCGTTCTGTGTGCCGCACATGTATCCATTTTTCGATAACCGCGCCGGACCTGCATATTGCCACAAAAGGAATTCCCGACGACGAAATTCTGATTATCCCTGTAAATGTTAAGGGAGAAAAGGTTCTCGAAGGCATCGGTCTAACATGCGACAGAGAAATCGTCGAGTGGAACTCTGAGATTGAGATGCTGACCTCCGAACGTAAAACGCTTAAAAGCGAGGCAATACCAGAAATCAAAGAGCGGACAAGTGGGATGCTTAATCTCGCCGAAGTCCTCTCGAAATGTATTTCCTGCCATAATTGCATGGCCGTTTGTCCGGTTTGTTATTGCAGGCGGTGCTATTTCGAATCGGACGCAACCGAGCTTTCCTCCGAACAATATCTCGACAGAGCCGCGCAAAAGGGTAGTATAAGGCTATCGCAGGATGTTCTGCATTTCCATCTTGGACGAATGTCCCACATGACAATGTCGTGCGTATCCTGCGGAAGTTGCGAGGATGCCTGCCCGGTGGATATTCCCGTCGCACAACTTTTCAGTGCGGTAGCCGAGGACAGCCAAGCGCTTTTCGAATATACCCCGGGAATGAGTTTAGATGATGCTCTCCCCCTTCGTATCTTTAATAAAGATAAGGAATTATGTGATATTGAGCGCATCTGCGCGGATCCGCTGAAGGGATGTGATTGCAAGTGAACAAGGTCATGAAAATTCAGGGTGATGTCGATAACGCGATTAAGGTTCTTCTTCGCGGTTTGCTCGAAAAAGGAACAGTCGAGGCCGTTTTCGCGCTTGGAGAGATCGGGGATGCCATTAACTATCTCCTCGTTTCCGACCCCGCAAAAATCGATAGCCTTCGCCCGACACTCCCCTTCATGCCGGCCAATGCCGCTAATCACTTATCGAAGATAACAGCCGGTGGCGGCCTTACGCAGAAAATAGCTGTAGTCGTGAAACCTTGCGAACTGCGCGGTTTTGCCGAACTCGTAAAACGCGAGAGCGGAAGCCGGGAAAATCTCATATTCATTTCGCCAGTCTGCGGTGGAGTTATAGATTTCGATACATTCTATACGGGCGATTCCGAAAAAGAATTAGCTGAATATTGGAAAGCTTTTTATGCAGGCGAAATTCCCTCAAATATCCGCCCGACATGCGCTATATGCGAGCATCTCGCACCATTCAACGCCGATGTAACCGTTCTTCCGACCAGCGAAGGTTGCGAGCTTTTCTCAAACACACCAGCCGGAGCCGATATTCTCGCACCTATTAAGGAGGATATCGCCGAAGGCCAACTCGATGAAACCAGATTCGAGAAAATTCGAGATGCCCGAATTTCCAATCGCGAAAAGTTCTTCGAGGAGTTGAAACTCGAGGATATGGGAATAAAGGGCCTCGTTGAGGCTTTCGGGAAATGTCTCGGTTGCCACGGTTGCAGTAGGGTCTGCCCCATTTGTTATTGCGCACTTTGTGCATTTGACTCCAAGGAGAACGAGTTCAAGCCGGATGTCTTCGATAAGCAGTTGGAAAAGCGCGGTGGAATAAGAATCCCTCCGAATACGGTGTTTTTCCATCTCGGAAGAATTACGCATATGAGTGTTTCCTGCGTAGGTTGCGGAATGTGCGCCGATGTCTGCCCTGTCGATATTCCGGTGGCGTCAATTTTCACACGCGCCGGCGATGCTGTTCAGAAACTCTTCGAATACATCCCCGGAAAGGATTTCGAGGAGCCGGTGCCCCTTTCGACATTCATCGAGGACGAGCTTACGGAGGTCGAGGATTGATGGAAAAAATATATCCAGAAGAATTCGAGCCGAAGATAATAGGGTTTCTATGTAACTGGTGCACATATACCGGCGCGGATCTCGCCGGAACAAGCCGGTTGCAATATCCGCCGTCAATTTTGCCCATTCGTGTGATGTGTTCGAGCAGGGTCGATCCGCTTTATCTGCTGACCGCCCTTCTTCGCGGCGCGGACGGAGTTCTTGTTGGCGGATGTCATCCCGGCGACTGCCATTATCAAAAGGGCAATTACTACACACGCCGCAGATTTGCTATGATGAAAAAAATACTCGATACTTTCGGACTCGAAAGCGAGCGAATTCGGCTTTCGTGGATATCGGCGTCCGAAGGCCCTCGATTCGCAGAAGTCGTTACTGAATATACAGATAAGATTAAAAACTTAGGTCCGAATAATATATCCAACGAAGTATTTCTATGATAGATAATGAATTAAAGACTACAGGACTTAAAGATGGCTAAAAATAAATCAGTTATTGTCGTAGGTGCGGGAATAGCGGGGATTCAAGCCGCGCTCGACCTCGCCGAGATGGGCGCCGATGTCCATATCGTCGAGAAAACGCCCTCTATCGGCGGAAGAATGGCTCAACTCGATAAAACCTTCCCCACCAACGACTGTTCACTCTGCATTCTTTCCCCAAAAATGAACGAATGCGCGAGGCATCCCGGAATCACCCTCCATATGAATTCAGAGCTGGAAAGTATTAGCGGCAAAGCGGGTGATTTCCTCTGTCGTATTCGCGAAAGAGCAACCTATGTTGATCCCATAAAGTGTATTGGTTGCGGGCTTTGCGAGCAGAAATGCCCTTCCAAAGTTACCGACGAATTCGATATGGCCCTACGCGACCGAAAAGCAATATATCGCTATTTCTTACAGAGCGTGCCATCGACTTATGTTATCGATCCATCTCACTGTCTTCGCATCAATAAAGGCGTTTGCGGCATCTGCGAGAAGACCTGCCCCGCCGGCGCGATTAATTTCGCTGATACCGATAAAGAGACGGAAATCGTCGCGGGTGCTGTAATAATAGCCCCGGGTATAGATGCTTTCAACCCAATTGCATACGGCCAATACGGCTACAAAAGATACCCGAATGTCGTAACTTCCCTCGAGTTTGAACGCATGCTTTGCGCTTCCGGCCCTCAAATGGGGCATGTTACCTGCCCGAAGAACGACAAAGAACCCAAGAGCGTGGCTTTCATTCAGTGTGTCGGTTCGCGGGACGTGGAGAATCACCGAGAATATTGCTCATCGGTTTGCTGTATGTATGCAATCAAAGAGGCAATCATCGCCAAAGAGCATATCAAAGGGCTCGACGCCTCCATTTTCTTCATGGATGTCCGCGCTTTCGGGAAAGAGTTCGACAAATATTACGAGAAGGCCGAGGGGCAATTCGGAGTCGAGTTCATTCGCTCGCGGGTCGCCGATGTCGAGGAATTGGCAGATGGCACAATTCGCCTCCATTACGCCAATCCCGATGGCACTAAGTCAACGCGGGATTTCGACCTCGTAGTTCTTTCCGTCGGAATTCAGCCGCGCAAAGATGTCATCGAACTTTCCAAGAATTCACAAATCAAACTCGACGATTTCGGATTCTGCAGAACCGGCTGTTTCGAGCCTCTTGATACATCGCGTCCCGGAGTATTCGTCTGCGGTGCTTCCAGCGGGCCAAAAGACATTCCGGAGTCCGTAATGGGCGCTTCTGCGGCGGTTTCCAGAGCTGTTAAACATCTCGGCCTGGGACGACAGGAAAAACTTTCCGCTAAGGAATTCCCGCCGGAGAAGGACGTTATCGGCGACAGACCTCGTATTGGAGCCTTTATCTGCCATTGCGGAACGAATATCGGCGGAATCGTCGATGTTCCGGCTGTGGTAGATTATGCCAGAAAACTCAAGAATGTCGAACACGCGGCGGAACTCCTCTACGCCTGCTCCGGCGATTTCCTCGAACAGATAAAAAAAGCGATTCACGACTATAATTTGAACCGCATTCTCGTCGCGGCTTGCACCCCTCGAACCCACGAACCTCTTTTCCGTGAAACGCTTCGCGAAGCCGGTCTGAACCAATATCTATTCGAGATGGCCAACATCCGCGACCAATGCAGTTGGGCACATATGCAGGAGCCGGAAAAAGCCACAGCCAAGGCAAAGGAACTCGTAGAAATGGGCATCGCAAAAGCCCGCAAACTTACACCTCTTGAAAAATTGCCGGTGCAAATCGATCCGAAAGCCCTCGTAATCGGAGGTGGAATGGCCGGAATGACCGCCGCGCTGGAAATCGCAGACTCCGGATATGAAGTCTATCTCGTCGAACGGGAGGCCGATCTCGGCGGCAATCTCAACCGCGTCAAATTCCTTTCAGGCCGAAGGGACCCACAAAAATATCTCGAAGAAACGATCGACAAAGTCCTCAACCATGAGAATATCGAGGTTTTCACCAATGCCGAAGTTCAATATGTTGCCGGTTATGTCGGCAATTTCAAAACCAAAATCGAAATAAAAGGCGGGGAACCGAGAGAAGTCGAACATGGCGCTGTAATAGTCGCCACTGGCGGTTTTGAATTCCCGACCGAAGAATACAACCGCAAAAAAGCAAAACGCGTTGTTACGCAACTCGAGTTCGAGAAAATGGTCGATGAGGGCTATCTTCGCGGTAAAAAAATCGAAAATATCGTGATGATAAACTGCGTGAATTCCCGCGAGGAAGGGCGCGAATATTGTAGCCGGCTCTGTTGCGCCCAATCCATCAAAAACGCCCTTAAAGTAAAAGAAGAACGGCCGGCGGCGAATGTCTATGTCTTCTATCGCGATATCCGCTCCTATGGCCTCAAAGAGGCGGATTACAGCCGCGCCCGCGAAAAAGGCGTCATTTTCAGCAGATTCGATTTGGATCACAAGCCGAAAGTCGAGCTTATCGACCCGAATAACCCGGACAGCAAGCTCCGCGTGATATCCTTCGACCCTATTCTCGGCGACGAAGTTGCTATCGAGGCGGATTTGGTAGTCCTCGCGGTCTCCATCGAACCGAGGGGCGATAACGAGAAAATCGCGAAAATGCTCAAAGTGCCACTCACCGGGGATCGCTTCTTCCTCGAAGCCCACGTAAAACTCCGTCCTGTCGATTTCGCCACAGATGGCATCTTCGTATGCGGCCTCGCCCATTGTCCCAAAAACACCGATGAGTCGATAACTCAGGCAACAGCCGCGGCGGCACGGGCGATGACGGTGCTCAGCAAGATGGTCATCGAGGCGGAAGGCTCCATCTGCGAGGTAAATCAGAATCTCTGCGCCGGATGTGGCGTCTGCGTGAAGGTTTGCGCCTATTCAGCGCCTCAAATGGACGAGGAAAAGGGTGTGGCATATATAAACGAGGCTTTGTGCAAAGGATGCGGCGCCTGCGCGACATCGTGCAGATCCGGCGCTATCGACCTTCGCGGATTCACAGACGAGCAAATATATAATGCAATAGATGCCCTAGAAACTGTTAATTAAATGGCGGAAAAATGGCCGAATTCGAACCAAAAATAGTCGCTTTTCTTTGCAACTGGTGTTCCTACGCCGGCGCCGACTTGGCGGGCGTTTCGCGCATTCAATATCCACCGAATACGAGGGTGATTCGCGTCCCATGCTCGGGAAGAGTCGATCCGATGTTCATCCTCAAATGCCTTCAGGACGGTTACGACGGCGTCCTCGTGTCGGGATGTCATCCCGGAGACTGTCATTATATCTCGGGGAATTACGTCGCGCGTCGCAAATTCGCTATACTCAAGACTATGCTCGAATTTATCGGCATCGAGCCGGACAGAGTGCAGTTTTCATGGGTATCTGCTGGTGAAGGAGAGAAATTTTCGAAGGTAATATCGCGTGTAACCGAGACTGTTCGAGCCTTAGGCCCAGCCGATAAGATGGTAAAAAAAGAGTATCGCGAATAACCGATATTAACCGCAAGGACGATAAATGAAAGACTTAATCGATAAAGTAAAAACAATATTTGCGGACGAAAGCCTCGATTTAGTAATCGGTTTTGAGCGTGGAAGCCTCCCCCTTCGTGGAACGCCGAGATTTTTCGAAACGGTCGAGGACCTTGACAACCTGATTTTCGACGCCACCTGCAATAATATACTCGCAAAATACCTCGCCGGCGAGAAGAAACGTCCCGGAGGCCCCCGCAAAATAGGGATCATCGCAAAAGGTTGCGATGCCCGCGCGATTGCTCAGATGGTTGTCGAGGATCAATTCCCCCGCGAAAAACTGGTAATAATCGGAATCCCATGCGGGGGGGTATTCAATACTTCAAAAATTCGAAAAGCCCTTGCAGGAAGAATCCCCGACGGATATCGCACCGAGAAAGACGTTGTAATTATCACCGGAAATGGTTTCGAAATCACACTGCCGCGAAATGAAATACTTCAGAATAATTGCCTGACCTGCCAACATCCGAATGCACCGCAGTTTGATTGTTTCATCGGCGAACCGGCAGAACCCATCGGCGCAAAAGCTCATTTCGCGGAAGTCGAAGAGTTGGCCGCCAAAACCCCCGACGAACGTTGGGCTTATTTCACGAAAGAATATAGTGCCTGTATCCGTTGCTACGCTTGCCGAAATGCATGTCCTCTATGCTATTGCGAAGAATGCTTTGTTGACAGGATAAATCCAAAATGGGTGGGCAAAGGAACAGATGTTTCGGACAATTTCCTGTATCACATTGTTCGCACACTTCATCTTGCCGGAAGATGCGTCGATTGCGGTGCCTGCGCGGCGGCTTGTCCTCTGGATATCGATGTTCGTATTCTCGGAAAGCGTGTCGAAAAAGAGGTTCTCGAAAGATTCGAATACGTAGCCGGCCTCGATTTCGAAACACCTCCGGCATTAGCGGCTTTCAGAGAAGACGATAAAGAGGAATTTATAATGTAATTCGCACGTTTGCGATTATCTTATTATATAATTAGATAGATAATATTATATGAATTTCTACTTGATGCAATAGCGGTTAACTTATGGAATACTACAAACTTAACAAGTCGAATATCGACAAATTCATCGCCGAGCTTGGAAAGGGATATGCCGTCTATGCCCCTGTGAATAGGGATGGAATAACATCTTTCGAGCATCTGGCTGAGGGCGAATCTCCCAACATGGATTTCCTTCTCACGCAGAAACCCGCGAAAGAAGTGTTCTATCCTCAAACAGAGGTGCTTCTGCGATTTGACGGCGATAAGACAACACCCTCGAAATATGATGGCGGGCCGATAGCTATTTTCGGCGTTCGCCCCTGCGATGCCCGCGGTTTCAAGATTGTCGAAAAGGTCTTTGTCGATGATAGATACAAGGATTTTTACTGGCTCGCAAGGCGAAAAGATTCCCTCGTAATAGCTGTCGGGTGCAATTCGCCCCTTCGTGAATGCTTCTGCAATTGGGTAGGCGGAGGACCTTTCGACGCAACCGGAGCAGACATTCTCGCGGTCGATATCGGCGAAGAATACATCCTCGAACCGATCACCGAGGCCGGAAAGAACGCACTTTCAGCGATTAGTTTCCTCGAAAAAGCCGAACAAATCGATATCGATAAAATCGAAGCTGTTCAGGCAAAATCTCGCGAAAGCTTGCCCGAACCACCGGAATTGGATGATCTAAAAGCTTGTCTCGATTCCCTTTTCGACGATCCCTTCTGGAACGAGATTACCGCAAAATGTCTCGGATGCGCCGTTTGCACCTTCTCCTGCCCCACATGCTACTGTTTCGATATTCAGGACGAAACCAGACGCGGCAAGGGCGTCCGATTGCGTATTTGGGACACATGCCAGTTCCCCATTTTCACCAAGGAAGGCTCGGGGCACAATCCGCGGAAATCTCAGATGTCGCGGCTCAGACAAAGATATATGCACAAATTCAGCTATATGATAGAGACTATCGGCGAATTCGGATGCGTCGGTTGCGGAAGGTGTGTCGCGGCTTGTCCAGTGAACATCGACGTTCGGGAGTTCATTATTAAAGCCCTCGAAACAGCGCGGCAAAAAGGAGCGGCGTCATGAACAACCCCTATATGCCAATTCCTGTCCGAGTTATAAAAATTCGCAACGAATCGGACGACAAAACCCTTCGCACTTTCGATTTGGAGTTCGTAAACCCGGAGGACACCTTCGATTATATGCCGGGACAATTTTGCCAGCTTTCCATTCCCGGCGCCGGTGAGGCTCCTTTCGGAATCGCAACATCGCCCACCGAAAAGGGATTTTTGCGATTCACTGTAAACCGTGTTGGCGTTTTTACAAAGGCACTTCACGAGATGCAGGAAGGAGAAATAATAGGCATTCGTGGACCGTTGGGCAATTGGTATCCGGTCGAAGAATTCAAGGGTAGAAACGTCCTGATAATTGGTGGCGGATTCGCATTAACAACACTCCGCTCGCTTACAGTTTACCTTCGAGACAAAGCTCACCGCGCCGACTACGGCGACATCACATTGATATACGGCGCACGAAGGCCGGGGCTGATGATTTATCGCGACGAGCTTGAACAATGGGAAAATGAGAATGATATCGCTGTCCATCTTACAATTGACCAACCGGTCGATGGCTGGGATAAACGCGTCGGTTTTGTGCCGACAGTTACCAGCGAGCTTGCGCCGGAGTCTTTGGACACATGGGTGATGCTCTGCGGCCCCCCCATTATGATAAGATACACACTGCCGACGCTTGCAAAACTGGGATTTCCGCCAGAGAGAATTTATACATCCCTCGAACGAAGGATGAAATGCGGCATCGGCAAATGCGGAAGGTGCAATATCGGATCACAATATGTATGTGTTGACGGCCCGGTGTTCTCTTTCGCGCAAATCGAAAAGATTCCCGAAGAGATATAGGAAAAGGGAGATAAAATGACAACAATCGTTCTTAATCAACAGGATCCGAAATTCAAAGAAGAAGTGGCTTCGCGCCCGGGAGCGGAGAATTTCAAGCTCTGCTTCACCTGCGGAACATGCACGGCAAGCTGTCCCGTGGCCGAAGTCAATGACGAATACGATCCGCGAAAGATAATTAGAATGTCCGTTTTCGGTATGCGTGAGGCGGTTTTGGGTTCCGACGTAATCTGGATGTGCCAGCGTTGTTATGTTTGTTACGCCCGCTGTCCGCAGAATGTCAAATTCGCAGATGTCATGGGGGTTTTGCGCGAAATGGCCGTCGAAGAGGGATACGCACCGAAGGAGCGAATCGAGGAAATCGAAGAACTGGACAGATTCTGCCAGGAACTTAGGTGCGATCTCGTTCAAAACATGACCAACCCGGACGAAAAAATGAAATCGAGCATCAAAGCGAAACTGGATAAACATTTAGCACGATAGATATTCACAACTTGTTTGTTGGGTATAAGCACACAAAAGAATTTCCGGTGATATTATGTCAGATATGGAACAGATAGAAAAAAAAGGTGCCGTTTTAGTCATAGGCGCAGGTATCGCTGGGATTCAGTCTTCCCTCGACCTCGCTAACTCGGGTTTCAAGGTTTATCTCGTCGAGGAATCCGCGGCAATCGGCGGAATAATGGCGCAGTTGGACAAAACCTTCCCGACCAACGACTGCGCGATGTGTATCGTCTCGCCAAAGCTTGTCGAATGCGGGCGACACCTGAATATCGAGCTTTTGACCAACTCGGAGCTGATGTCTCTCGAAGGGGAAGCTGGAAATTTCCGGGCGAGGATATTCAAACACCCGCGTTTCGTAGATTTGGACGATTGCACCGGTTGCGGCGAATGCGCCGCGGTCTGTCCCGTAAACACGATTTCAGTCTTCGACGAGGGACTCGTGCAAACAACGGCAGTCTATAAACCCTACGCTCAGGCCTTCCCAAACGCTTTCGTTATCGAAAAGAATGAAACTCCCCCATGTCAACTCGGCTGTCCGGCGAATATTCATGTGCAGGGTTATGTCGCCCTCGCCGCGAAGGGCAAATACAAGGAAGCCTATGACCTCATCCGTATGAACAATCCCTTCGTATCGGTCTGCGGACGAGTTTGTTTCCATCCCTGCGAAACTCAGTGTTACAGAGGGGAATACGATGAGCCGATTGATATCCGTTCGATTAAAAAATTCATAGCCGATTATGTCCATTCCCATCATGAGGAGATGGAGAAGGCCGAAATCGCCAAACCGGCAGGCGAGAAGGTTGCAATAATCGGAGCGGGTCCGGCTGGGTTGACCTGCGGCTTCTATCTCGCAAGAATGGGATACAGAGTTAGTATTTTCGAAAAGGACTCTCAGGCCGGCGGAATGATGCGCTCCTGTATCCCCCCCTATCGACTCTCCCGCGAGGAGTTGGACTGGGAAATCGGCGAAATACTCAAAGAGGGCATCGACCTGAAACTGAACTACCCCATCGAATCAGCTTCGGACATAGAGAAGCTGAAGGCCGAGGGATTCAAAGCCTTCTATGTCGGCATCGGCGCGCAGTTGAGCAAGATGATGGGCATAGAGGGCGAAAATATGAAAGGCGTCTGGGGCGGTGTCGATTTCCTCAAGAAAGTCAACTACGGCGAAAAGGTCGATGTCGGCAAAAAGGTTGCGGTGGTCGGTGGCGGAAACACGGCCATCGACTGCGCACGAACCGCGTTAAGATTGGGCGCGGATGAAGTTAACCTAATCTGCTTAGAAACGCGGAATTTGGAGTCAAAGGACAGAATGCCGGCCCACTCCTGGGAGATTGAAGAAGCCGAGGAGGAAGGGGTAATTATCCGCGACAGGCGTGGGTTCAAAGGAATTGAGACCGAGAATGGGCGTCTATGCGGTGTTCTAACAACTTATTGCGAATCTGTTTTCGATAAGGACGGTGTTTTCGCTCCAGTGGTATGCGATGATATCGCTATGCCGATTATTTCGGCTGATACTTTGATAATAGCCATCGGGCAGGGTTCTGATCTTTCCGGATTCGACTTTTTGAAATCGAATAGGGGAACAGTTTCTATCGATCCTGAAACCTTTGCGACAAACATCGACGGCTTCTTCGCCGGAGGCGATGTCGCTACGGGGCCGGCTTCCGTGGTTAGTGCGATAGGACAGGGGCACGAAGCGGCCATTTCGATCGACAGATACTTGCGCGGCGAGGATTTAATCGCCGGAAGGGACAATATCGACAGGACTCCTTCCACCAAAGACAAACTCTATGTCCCCCCTGAGTCCCGAGTCGAAATTCCGGAGCTGAAACCAGAAGACAGAATCTGCAATTTCGACGAAATCGAACTAAGCCTTACCGAAGAAGAAGTTCGCAGAGAGGCCAATAGATGCCTTAGTTGCGGAATCTGTTCAGGATGTCTTCAATGCGAAATCGCCTGCGAAGCGAACGCCATCAAACACGATATGGTCGGCGAGATGGTGGATATCGAGGTCGGTGCGGTAATTCTTGCTAACGGCGCGGACAAATACGACCCGTCTCATAAATATGAATATGGCTATGGTATGTTTCCTAATGTAGTTACGAGTATTCAGTTCGAGCGAATTCTATCTGCTTCGGGGCCTTTCGCGGGACATATCGAACGCCCCTCCGACAGCAAAAAACCCCGCAAAATCGCCTGGATTCAGTGCGTCGGGAGCCGGGATACTGTCGAACATAAGCATTACTGCTCGTCGGTGTGCTGTATGTATGCCATCAAAGAAGCAGTCATCGCGAAAGAGCACGAAAGCGAAATCGAACCGACCATATTCTACATGGATTTGCGCGCCTACGGCAAGGACTTCGAGGCCTACTACAACCGAGCCAAAGAAACCGGAGGCGTGCGGTTCGTTCGGTCGAGGGTCGGTAAGGTCTTGGAAATCCCTGAAACAGGAAATCTGATGGTCTATTATTCCACCGAGGATAACGGCAGGCAGTTCGCCGAAGAGTTCGACATGGTCGTCCTCTCAGTCGGTTTTGAGCCAAGCTCGAGCCTCGCGGAACTCGAAAACAGGCTTGGAATTCGCCTTAACCGGCATTCCTTCGTCGAGACATCGACATTCAGGCCGGTCAGCACATCGCGCGAGGGGGTCTTCGTTTGCGGCCCTACAAGCGCGCCCAAAGATATTCCGGAGACCGTAACTCAGGCATCCGGAGCAGTAGCCGGCGCGGAAAGTATTCTCGCAAGTGCCCGCGGAACTGCTATCGCCGAAAAAGTATATCCCCCCGAAAGGGACATCAGCAGGGAACAGCCGCGAATCGGGGTTTTCATATGCCATTGCGGAATAAATATCGGCAGTGTGGTCGATGTGCCCTCGGTGGTCGATTACGCCAAAGGCCTGCCCAACGTGGTTTACGCTTCCGAGAATCTTTTCACCTGCTCCCAGGATACTCAGGAAAAGATGAAAAGCATTATCGAGGAATATAAACTAAACAAAGTCGTCGTGGCCTCATGCTCACCTCGGACTCACGAGCCACTTTTCCAGGAGACTTTACGAGAATCGGGCTTGAATCCGCGCCTCTTCGAGATGGCCAACATACGCGACCAATGTTCGTGGGTGCATCGCGAAAACCACGAAGCCGCGACGGAAAAATCAAAATATCTACTGCATATGGCTGTTGCCAAAGCCGCTTTGTTAGAGCCTCTCCCTTCCGTTACCCTCGATGTCAACCAGAGCGCACTCGTTATTGGCGGCGGGCTTGCCGGAATGGTGTCGGCAATCTCCATCGCCGAGCAGGGGTTCGATGTTAACCTCATAGAAGCCGAAAATGAACTCGGCGGAAATATGCGGAATATCTACTTCACCCCCGCCAAAGACGATGTGCAGGGATATTTGCAGTCCCTTATCGAAACGGTCGAGGAGCATCCACGAATCACGGTTCATAAAATGACCCGCGTGTCTAACATCGAAGGTTATATCGGCAATTACAAAACAACAATTACCAACGGCGAAACCGAAAAGAAGATCGAGCACGGCGTGATAGTCGTAGCCACCGGCGCGGAAGAATACAAACCCGACGAATATCTTTACGGCTCGAATGTTAATGTCATCACCCAAAACGAGCTTGAAGAAAAGCTTTTCAATGCCGATAAGGGATTGAAAAAGGCCAAGAACATCGTCATGATTCAGTGCGTCGGCTCTCGCGACGAAAAACACCCCTATTGCTCGAGAATCTGTTGCACAAAGGCGATAAAGAACGCCATCGAACTCGCCGAGGCTAACCCAAAAGCGAACATCTACATCCTATATAGGGACATTCGCACATACGGTTTCAACGAGGAGTATTACGAGAAAGCGCGAGACGCCGGAGTCGTCTTCATCCGCTACAACGACAGCGAAAAACCGGTAGTTTCGCAAATTGACGGTAAAATTAAGGTCGAAGTAAAAGATGCGATTCTCGAAGCGGACATAGCCATCGAGCCGGATTATCTGGTTCTCGCCCCGGCAATCGTGCCGAGAGCCGGTGCTGTGGACATCTCCCGAATGCTGAAAGCTCCGCTCAACGAGGACGGCTTCTTCCTCGAAGCCCATGTCAAACTTCGCCCGGTGGATTTCGCCACGGAAGGCGTTTTCCTCGCCGGACTCGCCCACGCACCAAAGACCATGGACGAGACTATATCTCAAGCCATGGCCGCCGCCGCACGAGCCTGCACCCTTATATCTAAGGATAAATACACCGCCGAATCCATCGTGGCAAATGTGAATCAGGATGTATGCGTCGGTTGCGGGATTTGCGAAGCGGTATGCCCCTATTCTGCACCGAAAATTATTATCAAAGACGGCAAAAAAGTATCCGAGGTGAATGTCGCTCTTTGCAAAGGTTGCGGAAACTGCGCGTGCAGTTGTCCCTCCGGAGCTATGGAGCAACTCGGGTTCAAATACAATCAAACAGCTACCATGCTGGAAAACGCATTGAATTTATAGCCCTCATTCTTACCGCAACCTTTAGAGACAGTGTGTTGCGAGAAATGCTTTAACAAAGCCATTTCAATATCAAAACAGATTCTCAGAGCGACGATCATCCTTCAATTTCAAACCAATTCCCATTCATCCCCACTGAATGTAGATTTCGTTTCGATTACTCGTCTTTCCATTTCTGCACTTGATATTTCCCTTTCTTTTAGGTATTATTTGATATGGGAGCGAAAACGATAATACTTATGGTTCGTTCGAGAAAAAATTCGCACAGCAACCGACCCCTTATTAGGCTCCAAAGCGCCCTATTGGCTCTCTGCGCCCTTTTTTTAATGCTCTTCCCACTTCCGATTCAAGCACAATACGCCCTCAGAAGCGGGTATTCTTCAAATGCCGCCTTATGGCCTTCCCGCGCTTTTACTGGGAAACATCTCGGAACAAGGTTCTCAACTCAAAAGGTCGAACTCGCCGACGAAAGTAATAATTCTCTTTTCCTTTCGTGCGGATTCCCCATCGGCGGGTCTTTCAGCCTCGGATTTAGCGGGGATGCCGATTCCGACAGGTTCTTCACGAATCAATTTTGGCAACTTTGGTTCGGATGGCGCACATCGAAAGCCCTTTGTTTAGCAATTTCCGGCGATCTTGCTGGTTACTCCTACTCCCCCGGTTCGGCTCATATCGGCGACTCGAACGATCCTATCGCAATATCATCACAATCCAAATTCGCCCCAAGTTTCAGCGCAGGTGCGAATTTCTCGCCCACAAAGGATTTATCGATATCTGCGACCGCTTCGAATATTCTAAAACCAAATATGGCGATTAGCGAAGGACTCGAGTCTAAATCGCCAATGCGCTTTTCATCGGGATTGGCGTGGGCTTTCGGCAATTTTATCCCTTTCGTGGACAGCGATGTTTTTTTCGATGACGATGTTGAGATTGATTTTCGCGGCGGCATAGTCGCTAATCTTCTAAATGAGAGGCTTGGGCTTCTCGGTGCTGGCGGAAATAGTGGATTCGACATCGGAGCAACTTATTATCTCGGTGAAATTCTCATCGGATATGAGTTTGGAATCGCCGCCGGAGAGCCTGCGAATGTCTTCGGCAACTCCCACACGGCTTATATCGAGCTTAGAGCCTTCGAACCCAAACCTCGTGAAATAGAGCTTCCCGATACGAACGATTACATTTGCCCTTCCGTGCCTTTGTCCGCAGAATGGGCAATTGTCCGCAAAACCGCGAACTCGGCTGTTTATAATTACTCGATTAAAACACAGCCTTTGGATTCAGCATTTTTCTATTTTTCACCCGGAAGAAAAATCCTGATGAAAGGCAATCGTTTTGGGGATTTGTGGCGCATCGAAAGCAACGAATTTCCAGGGCCGGTTTCATGGATTACCGGTTTCAAAGGCAAAGAGGGATATTGTCTGAAACGCATTTACAACAACCCCGCGCAGGCCTCGCGTATGACTGTTCCGATGGATAATTATATCGCCCTTATTCCTTTCGAGCTTTCAGATGCTGTAATCGAAACGATTTCAGCCTACTCCGAGCGCGCAGTGCCCTTCTATCTTGATTCTGACAATTCGCGACATTGGCAAAACTATCTCGACTGGCCGAGTGCCGACCGATTCCTTTTCGCGGCACCGGATTACACTCCTGAACCGCCAAAAATAAGGCTCGCATCGGAATTTGTCGTCGAGAAGATCGACAATAGGCTTCATGCCGAGGTCGCTGTCGCTGTCGGAAGAATTCCGCATCGTCTCCTTGCAACCTCGCCATGGGCTGGCGATTGCGCCGTTTTCTCAGACAACCCTCACGACACGCTGACCTTCATCGTGCCCAATCAAATTCCCGACTCGATCCCCATCGTTGTTACCGGAAGCGCCACCGACGCCTGGATGCGAGTCCACCGAATAGGCCCGGACACACTTGACAACCAGATTATCGCCAAAGTCTGGGATAACACCGATTATAGTCTTTTCAATTTTGTCTATTTTGCGAAAAACGACGACATCTGCAAAGGAGATTTTGACCCTGAACTCGACAGGTTGGTCGATAGAACCGTGGAGTCGGATGGAAAGCTCTTGATAACCGGATACCGCTATCGCGATGCCCTCTGCGCTTACAACCACGCACGTTTGACTCTTCCCGCGACTCAGGTCAGAATCGATCCTTCATTGATTCCGCCCAGATTGCTTTTCGATTCGAAATGGGCCTCGCCCGATTCTATTTGGTTTATCAATAATTTCTCGCAAGCTATTGTATTATGGGAACATATTCCGATTCCGGCGGAGATTGCCGGTTACATTGTATTTGCCGATAATAAACCTATTCCAGCGGTGTTCACCTACGACGAAATCGCGCATCTACAGCTTAATCGCGAGCCTATTGTCGGAAATTTATTCGTCATTTCGGATTTAAAACCGGATGTGCCTTTGTTTGTTCGAATCGCGGCAATTTCCGGCGACGGCGCTTTCGGAAAGCTGTCGAAGCAGGTCGAGATACGCACAAAATCGCGCCGCAAAACCACTGTTTATGAGTTTTCCAGCCGTTTGGGCAATCCCTCGGCCTTCGACTTTTCTGAGTATAAAGAGGTCTCGATGCTATCCATAAATGCCGAGATTATCGATCTTTATCTCGGCACGGATTCTCCCGGCGACGGCTACGGCAACCTCGAGCTGAAATCACCATCGATAGTGGGTTCACGACATTCAGTCTGGAAAAGCCGTAATGCCGGTATTCTTCTCATGGATGTTCTTCCTCTCGAAGCGCCATACGATGTTCAGGAGTTAACCTCGATGGAAAAGCGGCAATCCGAGCCTTGCCGAATAGGCGCGCGTTATCTTGTGCGCACACCTGACGGCTACGAGCTTGTAATCCGCGTGGAATCGGTCGATGGAGAATTCCCGGATAGACGAATCGAGATTCAATATCTTTACAGATTAATCGAGACTGCACCAGTTTTAAAACTTACGCATTAATTTAAAATACAATGAGTTATATTAAGATACATAATATATTTTTCAAGGTAATTAGCCTTATCTTATTGTTATCAAGTCTAATATCGGTTACGAATGCCGCTGTTCTCGGAACGATTTACTGTCATCTCGATTTGGCGACCTCGACAGCTGGAGTAGGCACAAGTGTCGAACTTACGGCAATTATCGACTCGATTAGAACCGTCGCGGGTGCGCCTGTTCTCGCCGCAACCCCATGTTTGCAGGAATATCAGACTTGGCGGTTGCATTCGACTTCCGGCAGACCATTGGGTAATTTAGTTGTCGAAGTTGGCGACCACTGCACCGGATCGCCCTGTTATCGCGATTATTACACGCATTCCTCCCCTTTCGACCTCGACCGTGAGCTTGTCGCAACTGCATGCTATTTCTTCGTCTCAGACAGTCTCGACAGCGCAAACGCCTTTCTACGAAGCGATCACTCTTTTTTCATCGAGTGCTATCGCCCAGGAAACCTACAAATATCATTGATAGAAGAGTATCGAACATCAACATATGATGTATGGAATGTTGTCAGCGATACAGCAACACTTACTATCACAGGCCCCCCGATGGAATGCCCACCGCTTAGCGCTCCGCAGTGTGGTGAGATTTGGGGTGTAACACCTATCGAGGCGAAAGGCATCTGGCATCATGTAATACTTCACGAGGGCTATCAATATCGTGTGAATACCTCTCCAAGCCCGCCCGCGAGCGGATTTGACCTCGATACAAACTACATCGAATTGACCAGCCTCGTCTCTGAGACCAGCTATTTTCTGCATGTCCGGGGTTGGTGTAACTGCGAGACCGCCGGCAGAAGCTACTCGCCATGGACGAGCATCCCCTTCAACACCCTTCCACAGCCGATCACGACAATAAAAACATCGCCTCAAAACCTGCTTTTTATGGCCGAAGGCGAGACATACTCGACTACGACCGATTTTCTCTGGCCGTATGTCGGTTCAGGCGGCCCATGCCACTGGATTCAGGCGGTAAGCCCGCAGGCCTACCCCCCCGACGGCGCGATATACTATTTTCGCGAGTGGAGCGATGGCGGCGCTTATGGCCACTGCCACAGCGTCGGCGCGACAAACATTACAATTACATGTTATTACGACTCGCTTCGTGGCGATTTTCTCCTTCAATCAGCCCCACCGGCTTCTGTTTGTGCAGGATCGATAATCAATGTGTCTGTGACGATGCTCAACAGCGGCTCGATAGAATGGTCGGCATGGGATAATATCTATCTCTGGAGCCAAAACCCCCCGATGAACGATATTTGGGGGATTTCCGAAGTTCCTTTCGAGGGAAGTGTTGTATGGCCGGGCGAAGCTCATACATTCAGTTTCACGGTAACCGCACCGGACGATCCGGGGGATTACATCTTTCAATGGCAAATGGGCAAAGGCGGGGTGGCATTTTTCGGCGAACCGAGCGAGGCTATCAACATCACAGTCGAAGCCAAGCCTACCGCGACAGCCTCGAACAGCGGCCCCTACTGCCAAAATGAAATAGTCGAGCTTTTCGGCGGTCCGGATGGCATGATGTCTTATATTTGGAGTGGCCCGGGAGGTTTTACATCGACCGCCCAATCGCCGGTGCGAGGCTCTGGAACGACCTCGATGACCGGAACATACAGGCTTATCGTTCAAAACTCCTATGGATGTCTCGATACAGCAACGACTTATGTTACTGTCCATGCGAAACCATCGGCTTCTGCTACGAACACCGGCCCCTATTGCGGCGGACAGACAATCGAGCTAACCGCTTCCCCCGCCGGATTGACAAGTTACCAATGGACTGGCCCTCGCGGCTTCATCAGCGACTCGAGAATCGCCACGATTCCATCTGCAGACACATCCAATGCCGGAAGATACAGTGTTATAGTCTCCAGCTCCGCAGGATGCCTCGATACCGCTTGGACAGACGTTACAGTTTACTGGAAACCCGAGATAACGGCTTACACAAACACTCCAGTATGTGAAGGCAGTGTGCTCGAGCTTCGTGCTGAACCTCCCGGAATGGACTCCTATTTTTGGCATGTTCCGGGTGGCAGTATTATTCCCGGGCGGGTGATTTTTCGCAATCCCGTAAGTGCCGACATGGCAGGAGCTTATCATGTAATCGCAACAAGCTCGGACGGTTGCTCCGATACAACTTGGGTATTAGCAATAATCGATACTGTAATCAAGACTTTGCGTATCGATTCACTCACTGCCGACAGCACATTCATATTTGCAGGAAGTGTTACGGGCCTACACTCGTTTGTCTCCGGTGCGGTTGACGACGTCAGCTACCACTGGCAACCCGAAGCCGCAATATACGACCCCGACACCTCGGATCCTCTCGTAGCACCGATGACAACGACAACTTTCACCGTTACAGTCAAGGATAGTCAGGAATGCGGCGTTTATCAGGTCAGCGATACAATCAGAATTCGCGTGATGACCGATTTTGAATGCATGATTTCCATCGACAGCCTCACCCACGATGCGCGAATTTGCCGCGGAGACAGCCTTCAGCTATATATTAACGCCCATTTCGGCATGGGCACCACATCTTATACCTGGTCGCCGAATTACAACATCTCTTCTATAAGTGTAAGAAATCCAATCGCTTATCCTGAAACAACGACGGTTTATACAGCAATCGCCCACGATGACTCGGGTTGCGTGGACACCGGTTTTGTTCAAATCAACGTGAGCAATGTGCGAATGGCTTGCACACCGGATTCCGGCCATATTTGTATCGGCGACGGCATCGAGCTTCGAGTCGCGCCCTTCGGCGGAACACCGCCCTATTCTCTCGCATGGCTTCCTGTCGGCTCTGTTATTCCATTGGATAGCTTCAGTGTTTATGCAACTCCTGAAACGACAACGAGTTACAGAGTCATCGCTGTCGATTCGATGGGCTGTTACGGCCTAGCCAATATCACCGTTCGTGTCGATACGCCTATTACAACTCTTTATATTGAACTTTCTGCAGACGACAGCAGTCTTATCCTTGGTGAATCGACACGGTTGCGTGCCCACGCTTACTCCGCCGGCGGAACGGTTGGATATTCATGGTCGCCCTCAGCAATTTTCGACGCTCCGACTTCCCCAACTCCTTGGGCAACTCCAACTTCTTCCGGATGGCTATATGTGTGGGTTACAGACTATCAAGAATATTGTCGATATTCATTATTAGATAGCATATACATAGATGTTGATGACACCTCTTCCTGTCCTCTCAGGATTTCGCATATCACACCGGATACTCATATTTGTCGAGGTTCAAGTGTAATACTCAATGTCTCTGTTCATGGCGCTTCGGGGCCGGTCGATTATCTTTGGACGCCGTCTTCGAGCCTTTCCGATCCACATTCGGCAAATCCGATCGCCACTCCAAATCATTCAACCTTTTATTGGGTATTCGTCAGCGACGGCGAATGCTCTGACAGCGCGCAGGTTATTGTTTATGTCGATACTATTCGCACCACAATGCGCATTTTGAACTCTGCGGCTACATTTGACACCATAGACCTCGGCGATTCGACTTTGCTATATGCCGATATTACAGGCGTTTATGGCGATTTGTCCGTCCGATGGACTCCGAGCGCATCGCTTGGAAGCCCTTATTCAATCGAGACATGGGCTTTCCCGACAGAACCGACGACCTACTCTATAATTGCCGAAGATAGTCAACACTGCGGTGTTTATCGCGTAACAGATAGTGTTCATGTCCATGTAAACACCTGGTTTGGATGCTCGCTTTCGGTTATCGCATTCGGCGCTGACAGCATCTGTCATGGAGGATCTGCCCATCTCGATGCCCTCGAATCGGGCGCTTCGGGTGGGTGTCATTTTGAATGGACTCCGCACGAGGGACTTTCAAATCCATATTTGCCGAATCCGACTGCAACACCTTATATTACAACAACATACACAGTTACCGCCCGCGACGATTCTGGGTGTGTGGCTATGGATTCGATCACGGTTTGGGTTAAAACCATAGATATTAGCTCTTTGCCGGATTTGCATATCTGCGATACAGATACAGTGCGGCTTTCGTTGGCCATGCACGCTGGAGTCGAGCCTATAGACTGGGTTTGGTCGCCGCCATTATTCTTATCTGATCCCGGCTCAGAGTCTCCTTATTGTTGGCCGGATTCGAGCATCAGCTATTCTGTCATTGCCTCAGACGCCGAAGGATGCGCAGACACTGCAACAATAGCCATTTTTGTCGAATCGATGGATTTTTCTATGACTTTATCGCTTTCTTCAGATACAACTATTTTCTACGGCGGTTCAGCATTTCTTCGCGCGCAAGTGTTTGGTGCTTCGGGAATTACAAGACATTCATGGAGTCCTACCACTTGGTTAGACGACCCTCTTTCCCTAACTCCAACTGCAACGCCTCCTGTGCGGACAATTTACCGGTTTACTGCTCAGGATAGCCAGTTCTGCGGCATTTACACATTGACTGATTCCGTTATTGTTGATATTATGCCCGATTTCGATTGTTCACTAACTGTATCAGCTTCTTTTAGCGAAACAACGATCTGTCGAGGGGCTAATGTAAGGTTAGAAGCCTTTGTTGACGGGGCATTCGGCGAGATCACCTACGAATGGAGGCCGCACGGCTTTCTCGATGATCCGTATTCGCCAAATCCCACGTCGATTGGAATCGACACAACTACAGTTTATACAATCGAAGTCAACGACGATAGTTGCACTGCATTTGCTAATGTTGTTATTTATGTGCCACGTATTATTTCATTATTAGATAATTCATTAACAATATGTATTGGTGACACAATTGAACTTTGGGCGGAGATGTTCGATGCTCACGAAGACCTCAGTTACAGCTGGTTGCCGGACTATTGCCTGTCAAATCCCGACTCAGCCTTTACTTTTGCATATCCAGAGACCTCGATTCAATATACCTTGACTGCTGTGGACGATTTTGGCTGTTCTGATTCGATAGTTATTTCTATCGATATCGATACCATATTGACATATATGGACATATCTCCTATTGCATCTCCTTTTGTGTTAAATCATGGCGATAGCACCTTGTTAAATGTTGTAATATCTGATGCAGTTGGTGATATTTATGTCGAATGGACAAGCGACATCGGAAGTGTTATATCCCCTTACAACACAACGAGTTGGGCTATTCCGGAATCTTCCGGTTGGTTTAGAATTCGAGTTGAAGACTCGCAAGAATGCGGATCATATATTCTTTTCGATAGCGTCTTCGTTCATGTTCGGGCATCCTATTGCTCCATAGGCGTTTATCTCGATTCGCCAGACTCGATTTGCCGTGGCGACTCGACATTGCTGTGTGCAAACTCATCGGGCGCAAATGGCTCTGTTAATTGGCAATGGCGACCTATTATCGGGTTGACCAACCCCAATTCCCCATCAACATACGCCTCGCCGCCCGTAAGCACATTTTACTGGGCAATTGCAACAGATAGCCTCGGTTGTGCCGATTCCAACGCGTTGACATTAGTCGTTCGCGAGACTCCAGAGGCTGTCGCTGTTGCTATTAACGAAACTCTATTTGTGGCGCAAAGGCTTGAATTGAGAGGGTTTCCGGTGGATTCATCTTACAAGTATTTTTGGAGCGGTCCTAACGGCTTTTCCTCAGAAAATAGGATTGCAATAGTCGAAAATGTGGAATTGACTCACAGAGGTTGGTTTGTCCTCGAAGTAATCAATTTGATAGGATGCGCTGGCACAGATTCTGTATTTATAGAGGTTTTCGAGCAACCTCTCATTCCCAATATTGCACTGACTCCATTGCGTATGGAATTCAACATTTTCGAAGGCGAGACTTTCGACGAGGCAAGGCTCAAAATAGCTAATACAGGGGATTCCACTCTGTATATCTCCGCGATTTCACTAATCGTAAACCGCGACGAGTTCTCCTTAGAGAACATCTCCCCAATCGAAATTCCACCGATGGCCGCAGAAAGCCTAATGATAAGATTTACAGCCGATTTGATAGGCTTTTATTTCGATACAATCGCGGTTGAATCGAACGATCCTGATTCACCGATAGCAAAGACGGTATTACAGGGAAGAGTGCATACGCCTGCAGAGCCTGATATAACAGCGTATCCGGCAATTTTGGATTTCGGTGCGGTAAATATAGATTCTTGCGATATTGACTCTGTTTATTTTGTTAATAATGGCGGCGGATTGTTAATTATTAATTCTATCCAACCGACTTCAGCTTCAATTACATTCCTTCGCCCGCCTTTACCAGACACCCTGTTTATAGGCGCTGGCGCTTTCTATCTCTTTGAATTCTGCCCTGTAGAAATAGGTTCGCTTCGCGCATGGATTGATACCGAGTCGAATGACCCAGACGAAGCGATATTCCGTCTTCTCGCACTCGGGTTGGGTGTAAAATACTCAGGCTATTCCTTGAGCACAGAAGTCATTACCCCAAATGGCGACGGCCTCAATGACTTCGTAGAGTTTATTATCCCAGATGATGTAACATATTGGATTGTAGAAATATACGATCATCGCGGAAAACAAATAATCTCAGAAAAAGCTTCCCGGTGGGATGCTCGAAGAAATGGCGCATTAGTTCCTATCGGAACTTATTATTACAGAATAACTTCCAACGGTGAAACCCGCCTCAGCGGTGCTATTTCAGTAATCTACTAAATTAACGCTCCAAAAATCAGTGCTTGCCAGATTTCATTTCGAGTGTATATTTTTGAAAGTATGGAATCGAAACGCAAAACTCCTCTTCCTTTTTGGGCGCAAAAGCTTATAGTTATAGCTTTTCTCTACTCAATCTTCGGGATCGGCTATTTATCAATAAATGCTCTTCATGCTGGAAAAGACGCTGTTTGCCTTAAAATATTCATTGACGATTTAATACCATTCAATCGGCATTGGATTTGGTTTTACTACTTGTATTTCCCTTTTATCTTATTTCCTATTATATTTTTACGTGATTATAAAGAGTTGACTCGTGCAACTGTCTTCTATTTAATCACAGCATTTATCACACTGATTGTATTCGCTTTTTGGCGAACCACGATGATTAGACCCGAAATCGTCGGCAACGACCTTTCTGCAAGACTTCTGAAGCGAATTTACGATCAGGATCATCCCTACAACTGTTTCCCAAGCCAGCATGTCGCATACAGCTGGGTTGCGGCTTTTATAGCGGTTAGGCGAGATCGCTTTTTCGGATATGCTTCCTTTGTGATTGCAATTTTAATAAGTCTCTCGACTGTTTTCATCAAACAGCATTGGTTTGTGGATATTCCGGGTGGAATTGGAGTTGCTCTAATCGCATATTTATTGACATATCACATTATATTTAAGGTGAATCTAAATGGGCATTAACACTATTTTACTTTGTCTTGCTCTATGGGCTTTTGCAATGGTCTCTTTCGCCGAAGAACCGCCGTCTTCATCTGTGAAAGAAATTCCCGGATGGGATATTGTTTTCGGTGATTTTGAGGTGCCGGAAAACACCCAACCGGGAGAGGTTCTCTCGGTAATACCTTCGCGGAAAATCCTTACGCTCAAACGGACAAATTCGCCCTACGATCCTTTTGTAGTGGGCGTTGCGGTGCTCGATTCGTTGGACACTCTTCGCGTAGCGATCGGCGGCGAGGTCGATGTGCTGATTGACCCGAGCATGGGGCATATATCGGCCGGAGAATGGCTTGTAACATCCGGTGCGACCGGCAAAGCGATGTCGCTATACGAAGACTATCCGCTAAACCCCCGTGTGATAGGCATCGCGCTGGAGGATTACGACCCGGATTCCGGCAAAGACCGCATTCGCACTGTGCTTCTTCCCGGTGAACAGATAACATCGCCAAGAAATATCAGGGGTAAATAGTTGTCGAGACCGCTCAGATTCTGGTTTTGGACAGTTTTGTCTACTGCCTTTTTCGCCATAGGTAGCTGGCGTTTGAATAGCAACTTGGATTTCACGCTCGCGGAAGCTCTTTTATACTCAGGTGCGGTTTCTATTGCTATATGGGTCATAGGATTACGACTTTTCATCGGCGGAAAAGGACCATTACCTACGAGCAAACTTCGTAGTCCGAATTTAGCAACACCCGAGGAGTTCGAGCTACTTTGCGCTGAAATATATCGAAAGCGCGGCTACAAAGTAGAGTTGACATCCGCGGGAGGTGATTATGGCGCTGATGTAATAGCTCGTAAAGGCAATTTAACCCTGATAATCGGCGCAAAACGTTATGACGAAAGCCAAAAAGTTGGGAATAGATGGGTGCAACAGCTTTTAGGGTCGATGCCCCATTTCAATGCGGACATGGCGGTGTTAATTACAACATCGGGTTTCACAAAACAAGCGATCGAACAGGCGGTTGATTGCCCTATCGAACTTATTGACGGGAAGGAATTATCAATAATCATACAAAAACTATGGATGTAATGTGTTATATTTTTGTAACACTTGTGTTACTTTTTTGTAACACATTTGCTCTCGACCTTAAACGGGAGTCCGTGGAATGGGGAACGACTCTCGCATTAAGCGCTGGCTCATATATTTTTTACAAATCCGGCCCTTTCTTCGACGAGCCGCTTCTCGAAGGCTCGACCGATAAACCATTAACTCACGAAACCGTGCCGACAACATGGCTGATTTCAGTCAGCGCACTTACTGCCGCGGGAACAATAGCAATCCCCCCAGAATCGAACGACCTCGAAACTCGTTATCATTATGCAAAAGGCCTTGTTCAGGCTTTTGCGGTGAATTCCTTTCTCACGACTCTCGGCAAGGACATCACAGGGCGTTACCGTCCAAATGCAGACGCCCGTATGGCCGCAAATTATGACGAACACAAGCTTCGCGACAGTTTTCCATCGGGGCATTCGAGCACAAGTTTTGCAGTGGCATCTTATCTTTCGTTATATATTTGGGAGGCAACCGCTGAGGGCGGCACATCGGAAAATATCGGCAAAGCCCTTCTGACAGCTGTTTTAATCGGATCTGCAGGATGGATTGGATACACTCGTATCGAGGATAATGCCCATCGCCCAGACGAAGTCCTCACTGGAGCCGCTTTGGGAACTGTGGTAGGTGTGGGAGCCTTCTATTATCAGCATTCGAATATTAGAAAAGAAGCGCAATCGGGCGCAGTTTCTGCCTCACCTATCGGAATTTCTTTTACATGGAGGTTTTGATGAGAAGTATCGCTTTCATAATTTCTATTTCTATATTGTTTATAATTTCCTGTGCCGGCAATAAAGCAGAAATAATACGTCACCGAAAATTCGCCGAAGAATCCTTTCGTTCAGCCGCTTTTCAATCGGCCAAGGCGCATGTCGATTCTGCCGCGGCAATATGCGAAGATATCCCATGCAAAACAGCACAATACCGCTGGCTTCTAAATATCTCAACAACTTCGGGCAACGATGTCCTTCGCGCAGAGGCCTATGAGAAGCTCATCCTCGCTTTCCTCGACAGTTCAGCCCCCGCCAAACGCAAAGTCGAATACGAAGACTCGGCCAGAACCGTCGCAGGACATTATCTCAGCTGGTCAGACACACTTCACGCTCTTCGCGGAGACCCTCTCCCCTTAGCCTCTGCCCTGCTCCTGTGCGCCGAGATCGCACCCCCGGACAGTCCAAATGTCGCAATAAAGCATCTTCAGAGAATAGTCGCTCATCCAGAATCGGCGACAATTCCGCATAGTCTCAAACCATATATGTTTCGTGCGCAAGCGCTTCTCGACGAGATCGGCCGAGAAATGGCCCTGAGATATCGAGCCGCAAAACTGTTGTCGGAAAACTTCATGCAATTCCCTCTCGAAGATCTCGAATTCGTCTATTTGGCGGCTTCGGGGTTTTACAATGTCGAGCTTGCGGCGGAAGTCGCGTTGTTAATCGCAGAACATCACCGAGACCATGGAAATCAAATCGAGGCATCGAGATGGGCCGGCGAAGCTCTTCTGTGGGAATCGAGGAAATAGTGGCAATTCAATGGCGATGGAAGCTCGCTGGCGCGACGTTTGCAAATATAGGAAAGTTGTAAAAATAAGTAAGATTCTGCAAACGGCGTGACAGCGAGCGCGACGGCGAGGAGGCTGGCGCGATTCTTGCCGAAACACATGCCAATCTTGTATAGATTATGCTATAGCAAGAATCGTGACAGCCTCTTTATTTTATAATTTATAATGCGCCATGATCGCTCATCGAATCGGAGTAATCGCGCTGGCGACGCCAACTGCTTCCCAAGGCAAGCTCGGCAAACATCAACAGAAAAGCGAGTATCAACATGCCATGATGAAGTTCTCGGCCATAACGCGCGGCAAGTATCTCCTCTTCGATCTTATCGTCGGGGTCGAGGAAGGTGATGTGAGCGATTTTCTTGATCTCGGACTCGGCTATCGGTGCAGGATTGCTTTCCGATATATCGAGATTGACCGCAAAAAGATCGATTAAAACCGAATCGGCAAAGACGCTGTAGATTCCTGCAAATTCAAGTGGCGGAGTGGTTAAAACCACGTTACCGGCGCCGAATCGCGGGGCGACATAACTCGCAGTTCCATTCGGAGCCACGATCCTCGCCGAACCCGCACCGGAAGGAAATCCATCGATATTTCTGACAGCACGATCTCCGACAATGTAGCCTGGGTCGAAAGCCGCCACATCCTTTGCGACATATTGTGTAAGCCTATGCAGAACAGGAACAAAAAAGCCCGATGTGGCAATATTACCATATCTGAGATCTGCTGAGAAAGCGCACAAAATCGCCTTGCCATCCCCGAAATCGCCTTCGGCAATAGCTGAAAGACGATTAGAGAACGCCAAAATTGATAACGGCGCTTTTTCGATAGCCGCGATTCTGCGGAAATCCACTGAAGGCAAGCCCTCATCTGCATAGGGGACGAAGACTGGATGGTCGAAATCCGCGTTCCCAAGCTCGAATCTTCCAACACCCTCATCGCCGCCGATAGAAGCCATCACGCTAAAATCACTGTTCTCGCCAAAAATCGATGCGAAGGACTTTTCAGGTTCTGCAGAGCCTCCAAAGAGAACTATCAAACCACCGCCCCGCTCCATGAATCCTCGAACGGCATTCCCCATTCCAGCGGTAAGAACCGGCGGATCCGAAAGAATGACGACACCATATTGCGAAAGCTGTTTGCCAGCTAATCTCGCATATTCGATTCGCTCGACTGAGAAGAAATCCGATCCTGCGGGTGCGAGTGCCTTTTCGATAAATGTGGTCTCTTTACCGCCAACAACGAGGACATCGAGCTTATTGGGAATGCGCATCGAAAAGTAGCGCTTATTGTCTGAAGGAAGAGCGTCGCCCTCGAGTTCGATTCTTCCATGATGGAATCCGCCGCCATCGACTCGTCCGCGAAGTGGCAATAGTTCTGAGCCTCCTGAAGGCAAATCGACCGACCCCTGCGAGATTCGCAGGTCGTCGATATACAAATCGACAACATGATTCGACACAGGATTTGGCGAAAAACTGCGAATTGTGGTGAAAAGTTCGAATTGAACACCCTGTTGCAGAAGCGTCCTTGGAAATTGAATCTCCGAGCAGGCGAGGTTTCGCTCGTCGTCGGGTTCGATGGTCATTGCGTAGATTCTAATTCGTTCGGGGACATCGAGATGGCCGGTTCGGCGCCAGCCTTCAGCCCGATTGTCGGTAAGGATGTAAATTTCTTTGTGTAGTAGCCTGCTTTCGCCGATTTTCTCGATAGCATCGGCCAGCGCCGCCCAAATATCGGTGCCGAAATGGGAAATTTGAAGACTGTCGATACTTTCCTGCGCACCGGAAATAAAACGTGAAGGGCGGGGGGTCATAGCTGAGGGTTTCGAATCGAAGGGAACTATCAAAATTTCGTCGCCCTCTTTCAGCATCGAGATAATATCGCCGGCGAGATGTTTCGCCCTTACGAATATATCGACACCAGCGGCCTCCTGGCCCATCGAGTAGGATCGGTCGAGTAAAATTGCGACTGCCGTATTTTCATGAGCACCAACTCCTCCACCGAAAGCTCCGCGAATCGCAGGCCTCGCAAAAGCGCCTATAACCAATAACAGAATCAGCGTCCGAAGAATCAGAAGAAGGATTTGACGAAGTTTCATCCGTTTCATCTGTTTTTTCTGAATCTCCATTAGGAATCTTAGAGAAGGCCACTCGACACGGACGAGCCGTCGTCGCGTAAACAGATGAATAAGTATCGGCAGAGCCACCGCCGCGAGTGCAGGCAGAAAAACGTTATTTAGAAAAGTCAGCATAGAATGTCCATTTCTTAATAATCGAAGGGTATTATACGAAATCCTCGAGCCGAGGTCAAGCCGAACCTTGAATATTAGAATAAACTGTTGACAATTATTTGGAGTTAATTTATTTTTCCGGCATGAAACATAAACCGGAAGGGGGATTATGAGAAGTGTCGTTTATGGGCTAATTTGCGGCCTATTATGCACTCTTGCCTTTTCCCAGGGCATGGTCGATTTCGGACTTAAGCTCGATATCGATCTTCCATTCGATGGAAAATGGGAATCAAATGAATACTCGGGAAACGGCTTTAACGGCGGATGGTATAACAACGCCACAATGCTGGATTTCTTCACTGTGATGTCGATGAATTCCGAATGGGAGGTTGTGCCATCGACACGAATAGGTGGAGGCGGATTTATCGGTTATTGGTTCAATAGATCCGTCGGGCTTCGCTTCGATCTTGATTACATGGCCGGTTCAGTCGAAACGAAAGCTGATATGCGATATCACCTTTGGGATGCCCTAACGGATGACGAATATCTGATCGATGTCGATTATGACCCAGTCGAAGGTTCGAGCAATTTCTCGACTTTCAAAATCGCGCCCACGCTTCAATTTAGCTTCGGTGATAATCCTCATTTCGGCTCGGGGCTTCTTATCGGCCCGGCTGTTTTCATAGATAATTATGAGGTTTATCTCGATGTCCCGATTGTTGTTACATCGGATAATCAGATCAACGAGTATTACTCGAATGCCGGCTATAATAGATATGTTTACAGCGAAAATGCAACGGCTTTCGGCATTACAGCAGGTCTAACAGGGCGTTTTCCGCTTTCGCCGTCAGTATTTATCGAGGGTGTCCTCTCACTCGATTTAGGCGCGATGCCTATTTACGACGCGGTCGAAGACTATGGATTTCTGGACGAGCCAATTCTTCGAATCGAGAACAAGTCGGGTTTTCTGAGGAGTGTGGGGCTTCAGTTAGGTATCGGTTTTAATCTCGCACCTGTCGAATATGCCGACAGCGACGGTGACGGCGTTTGGGATCCATGGGACATGTGCCCCGACACCCCCCCCGGAACACTCGTTGATGAAAGAGGTTGCCCTCGCAGAGAGCGCAGACCGATTCAGGATGTCGATGTAGAGCAGGATTTCGTCGATAAAGGCGTTTTCATCACCAATGAAATTTTCTTTGAATTCAACAGCGATGAAATCACGCCGGATTCCTATCTCTTGCTTGATAAAATCGGCGAGGTTCTCGAAAAACACCCTGGATGGGTAATCGAAATTGCAGGCCATACGGATTCCATCGGGACGGAAAGCTATAATCAAAAGCTTTCTGAACGCAGAGCAAAGGCTGTCAAAGACTATATAGCCGCGAATTTCAATGTTATTCCCGCGAATCTTTCGGCACAGGGCTATGGCGAATCCATGCCGATAGCTGATAACGGGACTCAGGAAGGCCGTGCGAAAAATCGGCGCGTGGAATTCAAAAAGATAAGATAAGCTGTTTAATATTGCATCGAAAAGGCGAGGAACTTTCCTCGCCTTTTTTGTTAAGAATGAAAAAGGAGGGCATCGAACCCTCCTAAATGTTAACTATTAAGATTCAATAGGTTAGCATTTCGATTTCGAGTTAAGCTCGTCAACCATGTCGGTTTTTTCCCATGTGAATTCGGGAAGCTCGCGTCCGAAATGGCCGTATGCCGCTGTTTTCTCGAAAATCGGTCTTCTGAGATTCAGGTGGTCGATTATTGAACGTGGTGTAAGCGGGAAGACCTTTCTGACTAACTTCGTGAGGTCGCTGTTGGAAAGATGTCCAGTGCCGTCGGTATTAACCATAACGCTAACAGGCTCTGCAACACCGATTGCGTATGCAAGCTGGATTTCGCATTTGTCCGCGAGATCCGCGGCGACGATGTTCTTCGCGATGTAGCGCGCCATGTAGCTTGCGGATCTATCGACCTTGGTGGCATCTTTGCCGGAGAAACATCCGCCGCCGTGGCTTCCAACACCACCGTAAGTATCGACGATAATCTTTCTGCCGGTAAGGCCTGTATCCGCAACCGGACCTCCAAGAACAAACCTTCCTGTCGGGTTGATATGATAATCGGTTTCGTCATCGAGCATATCCTTCGGAATGACAGGCGAAATGACATGCTTTTGAATTTGTGCTCGAAGTTCGCCCATCTCTATGTCGGGCGAATGCTGGGTGCTAACCACTACGGCCTGAATACGAAGGGGTTTGCCGTCTTCGTATTCGACAGTAACCTGTGCTTTGCCGTCGGGTTTGACCCATGGCAGGAGTGCGCTTTCGCGGACTTCCTTAAGCCGCATTGTCAATCTGTGGGATAGAGTAATCGGCAGGGGCATAAGAACTTCGGTTTCTCGTGTGGCATATCCAAACATCAACCCCTGATCGCCTGCACCTTCCTTATCGACACCCATCGCAATATCGGGGGATTGTTTGTCCAAAGTTGTAATCACTGCGGCGGTTTCCCAATGGAAGCCTAAACGAGGGTCGGTGTAGCCAATTCTGCGGATTGTCTCGCGGGCAATCTGCGGAATCTCGACATAGGTTTCCGTTGTGATTTCGCCGCCGACTATCACGAGGCCGGTCGAAACAAAGGTTTCGCATGCGACCCGGCTCTTTGGGTCATCCGCGAGGACAGCGTCCAGAACGGCATCGGATATCTGGTCGCAGACCTTATCCGGATGGCCGTTTGTAACGCTTTCCGAGGTGAACAAGAATTTTTCTGACATCTTATATCCTTTCATTATTTAATTTCCAAATGGTAATTTATGTCTTTTTTACAAATTTTCAATATCAATCATGTCGAAATTAATTAGTCGCCGTAATAGCCACCCTGCGAGTGATCGCCGAGGATCATCTTTCCGAATTTGCCACGATAGGATGATTTATCGCCTAGAATGCTTGCTTTTAGGAAACCGCGTTTAATTTCGGCACCGTTTCCGATAATCGAATCACTAATAATCGAATCGGAGATGACGACACAGTCGCCAATCGAGACATAGGGGCCTATGATACAACGCTCGATAACGCAACCTTTGCCGATATAAACCGGCGGAATTAGGACAGCATTCTCGAACTCCTGCGCAGGCACCTCGTGATCGAGCAGGTGTCGGTTTGTTTCGATTAGAGTCTCGACAGTGCCGCAATCGAACCATCCGCGAATCTCTTCGGGGAAAAAAACCGCGCCATTTTCGACCATAAGCTGAAGCGCATCTGTGAGCTGGATTTCTCCGCATGTTTTTTTGTCGGTCTTAATTATCTCAAGAAGCGCTGATTTTAGAGCTTCTGAGGAGGTGCAAAAATATGGCCCGGTTATCGCGAGGTTGCTTTTCGGGAATTCGGGTTTTTCCTGAAGACTGATTATTCTGCCATCTGCAACCTCGACAACGCCAAAGCGGCTCGGATTTTCCACATATCGCACGCCGATGCAATTCTCGTTCGAAGCGATTATTTTTTCGAGTCCCATTTCTATTATAGTATCGCCCAAAGCGATGAGAACCGGTTCGTTTTCAACATAATCCAGCCCTATAGAAACAGCATAACCAAGCCCGAGAAGCTCTTCCTGTTTGACAAAATGAAGGGGAATATCATAGCGCTTTTCGACATATTCGCGGATTTTATCGCCTTTGTAGCCAATAACAAGAATCAACTCATCGATTCCGTCGCGAATCAGGGCGTCGATTATATGTGCGAGTATCGGTTTGCCGGCAACATGGAGAAGGGGTTTTGGGACTGTCGAAGTGAAGGGCTTAAGCCGGGTTCCTGTTCCGGCGACCGGAATTATTGCTTTCATCTCTGCCTATCTTCCAGAAAGTTCGGATTTGAGGCGGTCGATAATCTTCACCGGAAGTGGATCGACCTCGTTAAGAATCGCGAGATAATAGCTCGCCCAATCGCCAAGTTGGATTAGGGAGAACATCCTCGCCAACAGTGACTCCCCCACCGATTCGATAATAATCGATTCGACGCCGAGTTCGTCCATAACCTCGGCCATGAAATCCATTCTGAAATCGACGCGCTTGTGGGTTTCTGCGTCTTTCAGCCAAATCGCAATAAGCACATCCTTAAGATAATCGACCCTATTCCATCCGACGAGTTCATTGTGGTTGTTCTCGGGAAGAAGAGCGCTATAGGCTAACTGCTTCGAGTTTTCGTTAATCTGGCCGCGAAAACGGACTGCGACAGAATCGAAATGGAAGCTGTCCGAATAAACCAACGGAAGTTTTTTGAAAAGCGCGAAAGCAAGGGCTTTTGCGGTGTTTTCGGAAGTCGGTGAGGTTAGATCAAACTCCTGAATGCCTATCTGCAAAGAATTATAGGTTTCCTCGATTTCTGCGGATTGGTCGGGGATTAGGCCGAGTTCTTCGAATAGGGTAAGCATCGGCGAGAAACTGTATCCCAGCGCGGCTCGGGGTGGTAAACCGCCGGGTATCATTATTATAGGTAAGTTTTCGGCTTCGGCGATTTTGGCGATTTTCCCACCTGTTGTGATGACTATCCGTTGTGCGCGACGGTTGCCGGCTTCGGCGAAGGATTCGAGGGTTTCTTCGGTGTTTCCGGAGTAGCTCGAACCTATGACGAGCGAATCTTCGTTAACGAAGGCGGGTAAGGTGTAATCCCGGTTGATGATCATCGGAACGTGAAGAATGTCTATCGCGTAGGATTTGACGAGGTCTCCGCCAATTGCGCTCCCCCCCATTCCGCAAACGATAATGTTCTTTACGCGGTCGATGTCGATTGAGTCGAGGAAAATTCCGCGTGCAAGTTCGCGCCCTGTAATAATTTGTTCGGGAAATTCGCGCAGGTGGCCGACCATGCCGTTCGGGTCTAATTCTTTTATTTTCAATTCATTATCGAGCATTCTTTCTCCAGTGTTTTAAGAAAATCGAATGATTAATATACATGTCCGAAACGTTCCAGTCAAATATTTTTCATTTTTTTCGAGAAAAGACTTGACATCGGGGTTGCGCACATATATTTTCACTCAGTTTTGAAGTCCGAATACGCGCTAAGATACGCGAAACGGGCTGAGGACAGGCTGTTTGAAGTAATTAAGAATTTGAAACTGGGGCCGTAGCTCAGTTGGGAGAGCGCCAGAATCGCACTCTGGAGGCCGTGGGTTCGACTCCCATCGGCTCCACCATGATCATTATGAATGCTCTGGACGGAAAAACTGCGATAATAACCGGTGCCGCCCGTGGAATCGGAAAAGCCATCGCGAGGCTTTTCAAAAACGAGGGCGCAAATCTCCTCCTTGTCGATCTCGACGAGGCCGAGCTGAAAAAAACCGCGCAGGAATTGGGTGCTGAGGCTTTTGTGGCGGATGTATCCGACAGCGAAAGCGCAGAAAAGGCCGTCGGAACAGCTATCGATAAATTTGGTTCTTTACACATTTTGGTCAACAACGCAGGAATCACACGCGATGCACTTGCGCTTCGAATGAAACCCGAAGATTTCGAGCTTGTGCTGAAGGTAAACCTGACCGGCGCTTTTCTTATGACGAAGGCCGCTGTGAGGGTGATGATGAAATCCCGTTACGGCAAGATAGTGAACATGGCAAGCGTGGTCGGAGTAAAAGGCAACGCAGGTCAGGCGAACTATGCGGCATCTAAGGGCGGGTTAATCTCGATGACAAAGACCTTCGCAAAAGAGTTCGGAAATCGCGGAATTCGAGTGAATGCAGTCGCGCCGGGTCTTATCGAGACAGAAATGACCGTTAATCTTCCCGAGGGAGCTTTGGAAGTTTTCAGGGATAAGATTGCACTCGATAGAGCCGCCGGAAAACCTGAAGATGTCGCAAAAGCAACGCTCTTTTTGGCTTCCGAGGATTCCGATTACATCACCGGCGTCGTTTTGCCGGTTGATGGTGGAATGTTGATCGCATAGCTTAACGCTATTTTCCGCGGCAATCGTCGCGAATTCTGTTGCCGATATTCGTTCCCCAAGCCGAATATCGAAATCCAGGACTTGGGGGGTATCACCGATAAAGGTGCACCCCCGCTTAGTGGGGTTTTTTGTTTATTTTGTGTTGTATGAAAAAGCTCATGGAGGCTTTAACTATGAGAGAAAAGAAGAAGACTCGCGAGGGAGTGGTCGTTTCCAACGCGATGGACAAAACGGTAAAGGTGGAAGTCATATACAAGCACCTCCATCCTCTTTACGGCAAGGTCGTGAAGAGCCGTCACAAGCTCATGGCGCACGACGAGAAGAACGAGTGCCTCGTGGGCGATTTCGTCCGTGTCGTTGAATCCCGTCCCCTATCGAGAACCAAGCGTTGGCGCGTCCTGCAGATAATCGAACGTCCCGAGGCGGCGGAGGTATAAAATGATTCAGCGTGAGACTATACTCAATGTTGCGGATAACTCCGGAGCCAAGCGCGTTCAGGTCATCGGAATGACTCACGGAACGAAGCATAATACCGCCCATATCGGCGATGTTGTCGTTATCACGGTAAAAGAGGCTATCCCCGGCGCGGCTGTCAAAAAGGGCGATATCGCACAGGCGGTCATCGTTCGGACGAAAAAGCCGCATCGCCGTCCAGATGGCACCTACATTCGTTTCGACGACAACGCGGCGGTTCTAATCGATGCTAATTTGGAGCCGAAAGGAACCCGTGTATTTGGACCGGTCGCAAGGGAACTTCGCGAACTCGATTTCATGAAGATCGTATCGCTGGCCCCCGAGGTCCTTTAAGGAGATATTATGAGAGAGAACCAACCACCAGCGGTGAGAATCAGAAAGAACGACATTGTCCGTGTCGTAGCGGGTAATTCGCGCGGCTCGAAGGGCAAAGTGCTCAAGGTTTTCCCGCGTAGCAGACGAGTCATCGTTGAAGGTGTGAACTTCATAAAAAGGCATACCAAACCGCGCAGTCAGACGGATCAGGGCGGAATTCAGGAACGTGAGGCCCCTATTCACATCTCGAATGTGAAGCTTATTTGTCCGAAATGCGGGGCTGAAACGCGCCTTGGAATGCACGCCGCCGATGACGGAAGCAAAGTCCGTGTATGTAAAAAATGCCTGGAGATGGTAGACGTCTAATCGACGCGAGGAGTGAATTATGGCATCAAGATATGTTGATATTTACAAAAACGATGTGATTCCGAAGCTTCAGGAGCGTTTTAATTACGATAATGTTAACCGCATTCCCCGGCTTAAGAAAATCGTCGTCAATGTAGGCGTAGGGGCGGCATCGCGTAATGCGAAGCTTCTTGAAAACGCCACAGAGGAGCTTACGACAATCACCGGCCAGAAGCCAAAAAACTGCAAGGCCCGTAAGAGTGTCGCGAACTTCAACCTGAGGAAGGGAATGTCCATCGGTTCGTCGGTTACGCTTCGTAGCGACCGAATGCTCGATTTTCTCGATCGGTTCATCAATATCGCCGTTCCGAGAATACGCGATTTCCGTGGTCTAAACCCAAATTCTTTCGATGGGCGCGGTAATTACACGATGGGTATTACCGAACAGATAATTTTCCCCGAGATCGAGTATGATAAGATCGTACAGATCAGGGGACTTAATATAACTTTCGTAACTTCCGCCGAGACCGACGAGGAGGCTTTCGAGCTACTTTCGGCCTTCGGTTTTCCCTTTAAGAGAACTTAAACCGTTTGAGGTGAATTTATGGCGAGAAAGAGCTTAATCGCCAAGGCTAAACGACAACCGAAATTCAAGGTTAGAGGCTACAATCGTTGCCAACGTTGCGGACGTCCGCGTGGTTATTATCGCGATTTTGGCCTTTGCAGAATATGCTTCAGGGAATTGGCAGTAACAGGCCAGATCCCGGGAGTTCGTAAGGCCAGCTGGTAAAATCGGGAGGTTATTGATTATGATGACTGATCCTATAGCCGATATGCTGACACGCATCCGTAACGGCGTTATGGCTAACAAAAAGAATGTTTCGATGCCGTCGAGTAAGATGCGTCATAATTTAGCGCGAATTTTGACCGAGGAAAAGTTTATCCGCGGTTACAAGATTGTCCCATCGGGCGGCCCAAGTCCCACGTTGAAGGTCTATTTGAACTATGACGAGGGCGAGCCGGTTCTAAGAGGCATCGAGCGCGTATCGAAACCCGGGCGTAGAGTCTATGCCCAATTGGATAAACTGCCAAGAGTCCGCGGCGGTCTCGGTGTGGCGATCCTCTCGACCTCCAAGGGGGTTCTGACGGACCGTCAGGCTAAGATGCTGGGTGTTGGTGGCGAAGTCCTCTGCTACGTTTGGTAAGGAGCTGAAATGAGCCGAATTGGATACTACCCATTAACAGTCCCCCCGGGCGTGAAAGTGGAATACAAAAACCACGTCGTTAGCGTATCCGGTCCTAAGGGGAGTTTGTCTTGTGAATTGGGCGCGGAGGTTGGTTTTCAGGATAATGAAAACGGCACCATCACAATTACGCGAGTCAACGACCTCAAGAAATCTCGCCAGATGCACGGTCTTTACCGCTCGATGGTCAACAACATGCTAATTGGCGTTAGCCAAGGTTTTGTGAAGGACCTCGAGATAATCGGCACCGGATATAAAGTGGAGCAGTTCGGGCGTGGTATTATTGTCGCTCTCGGATATAGCCACCAGATTTTCTTCAGCCCTCCGGAAGGCATCACAGTAACATGCGATATGCCCAAAAGGAAGACCCAGGCCGACGGGACGCCAAACCAAATTCTCGCAGGCTCCATCAAGGTCGAAGGTGCTGATAAACAGTTAGTGGGGCAGGTTGCCGCTAAGATACGCGGTTTTAAGCGCCCCGATGTTTACAAAAGCAAGGGCATCCGTTACGCCGACGAACGCGTCAGCATTAAAGCCGGTAAAGCCGCTTCTAAATAGAGGTTATTAACTATGAAGAACAGGAAAGAAATCAGGCGGAACAGGCGGATAATCCGCGTCAGGAAGAAGATTTTCGGGACTTCCGAAAAGCCGAGACTCTGTGTTTTCCGCAGTTTAAGGCATATCTATGCACAAGCTATCGACGACGATTCCGGCAACACCCTTGCGAGTGTTTCAACGCTCAGTCCGTCTATTTTGGACGAGCTTAAGGGTAAGAAAAAGGCCGAAAAGGCGGAGATAGTCGGAACGAAAATAGCCGAAGCGCTTAAGGACAAAGGTATCGAGAGGGTCGTTTTCGACCGCCATGGATGTCTTTATCATGGAAGAATAAAGGCTTTGGCAGAGGGAGCCCGTAAGGGCGGACTTCAGTTTTAGGAGCATATATGGAAGCCGAAGAAAAAAGAAGAGGACGTAGAACCAGAACAGCCAAACCGGTCGAAGAGACGCTCGAAGAACGCGTTATCGCCATCAACCGTGTTTCCAAGGTTGTTAAGGGTGGAAAGAATATCAGCTTTAACGCACTTGTCGCGGTTGGCGATAAGATGGGCAATGTCGGCATCGGGCTCGGTAAGGCGAATGAGGTGGCGGCGGCAATTCACAAAGCCACCGAAGAGGCTCGCAAGACGATGGTTCATATTCCCCTGATCGGCGGAAGGACTATCCCCCACGAGATAATCGGAAGATTCGGTTCGGCGAGAGTTCTTTTGAAACCCGCATCGCCCGGAACCGGCGTTATCGCCGGCGGAGCCGTCAGGCAGGTATTGGAAGCTCTTGGCGTTCAGGATATTCTTACGAAATCTCTTGGTTCTAAGACTGCGATCAACGTCGCGAAAGCCACTATGGAAGGTCTCCTCGCTCAGGAGAACATTGAAATGGTTGCCGAGCGCCGCGGTATCTCCCCCGAAAAACTGAAAAGGTAGTGGAGTATTATCATGGAACGAGTTCGAATAACTCTTATAAAAAGCCCCATCGGATACGAAAAAAGCCAGAAAGAGACCGTTAAGTCTCTCGGCCTTACGAAAATCCGTCAGACTGTCGAGCATAATGCCACCGACAGCATTATGGGGATGATATTCAAGGTAAAACATCTCGTCAAAGTCGAGAGAGTAGAAGCATCCGGAGGTGAGTCATAATGAAGCTCGGAGAACTCAGACCGCCGAAAGGCGCAAAGAAAGACCGTAAGCGCGTTGGCAGAGGCGAATCTTCCGGGCAGGGTAAGACTTCCGGAAAGGGTCATAAAGGTCAGATGGCCAGAAGCGGCGTCAGCAGGCGTTCGTGGATGGAAGGCGGCCAGATGCCTCTCGCGAGACGTCTTCCGAAAAAAGGGTTTAATCCTCCGCAGAGGACAATCTATCAGGTCGTCAATATTCAGGATTTGAACCGTTTTGAGGACGGTCAGGAAGTAGATTTCGCTATCCTGATGGAAAATGGACTCATCTCGCGCAAGCTTCCTGTGAAGCTTCTCGCCAATGGCGAACTTCGTGTCAAGGTGAATGTGATTGTCAACGCCGCAAGCAAAACTGCTATCGAAAAGGTCGAAGGACTTGGCGGCAAAGTAGAGATCATATAAGGCGGTGCCTAATTGAAACGGATAATCGAAGCGATAACGAATGTCTTTAAGATACCCGATTTGAGGAAGAAAGTCTTTTTCACGATCGCGATGCTTGTGCTGTATCGTCTCGGCGGGCATATTCCCCTGCCGGGAATCAACATGGGCGCTCTGGAGCAGGCTTTCGGACAGGGCAATATGGGCGGTTTGTTCGGCCTGTATGATATGTTCGTCGGTGGCGCGTTCAGAAGAGCGACGATATTCGCGACCGGTATTATGCCATACATTACCGCGTCGATTATCATCCAGCTTTTGGGCGCGGTTATCCCCTATTTCCAGAAACTTCAGCGCGAAGGCGAAGAAGGCAGACGGAAGATCACCCAATACACTCGCTACGGCGCTTTGTTTATTGCCGCCGCGCAGTCGTTGGGCATGGTCGCTTATCTTAATGGTATAGATGCCAGTGCCGCGGCTCCGGTTATTATCCCCGCGCTTAAAGGTGTCCCCTTTATGGTTTTAGCGGTCATCAGCCTTACTACAGGTGCCGCTCTAATTATGTGGATTGGCGAATTAATGACCGAAAAGGGCATCGGAAACGGAATGAGCATCTTGATCTTAGTCGGAATCGTTTCGCGTCTTCCGATAACTTTCTACCAAGAAGTAGTTCTGATAATGGAGGGTGGACGCTCGATTTTCGCTGAGTTCGTCGTAATTATCGGAATTCTATTCTTTATTGCTTGCGCGATTTTACTCTCACAAGGAACTCGTCAGATTCCCGTGCAGTATGCGCGCAAAGTCGCCGGTAGAAAAGTTTACGGTGGAAGTGCTACGCATCTCCCCCTTAAAATCAACGCCGCCGGTGTTATCCCTATTATTTTCGCCAGTGCTGTTATGTTCATCCCGACTATCGTTATCAGCCTTTTCCCCGATGGCGGATTCAAACAGATATTGACGCAGGCATTCACTGGTAGTTCTTTCGTTTACAATATAATTTACGGCGTTATCATCGTGTTCTTCTCCTATTTCTATACAGCGGTGATTTTCAATCCGGTCGATGTCGCCGAGAATATGAAGAAATACGGTGGTTTCATTCCGGGAAGACGTCCCGGCAAGCAAACCTCGGATTATATCGATAAGGTTCTTACGAGAATTACCCTTCCCGGGTCGATAGGATTGGCACTTATTGCTATCCTTCCGGTTTGGTTCTTCCAAGGGGTTACCGGCGGAACCGGCGATTTGGAATATGCTATCGGCGGGACTACACTGCTTATCCTCGTCGGGGTAATTATCGATACGCTTCAGCAGGTCGAAAGCCATCTTCTCATGCGCCATTACGATGGTTTCATGAAAAAGGGAAGGATTCGCGGAAGGCGCTAAGATGACAGATTGCCCTCGGAAATACAACATCCTCTTTCTCGGCCCTCCCGGGTCGGGCAAAGGGACATATTCCGAGAGTATTGCATATAAGCTCGACCTTAAGCAAATCGCTACCGGCGATATTCTTCGCGAAAGAGCGGAGAAGGGCGACGAGCTTGGAAAGCAGATCAGTAGCCGTATCGATTACGGACAATTGGTTCCGGACGAATTAGTTATCGGCATTATTCGCGATATCATGGTCGGCGGAGATTTGGAAAAGGGATTCACATTAGATGGTTTCCCTCGGACATTGCCTCAAGCGAAGATGCTGGACGATCTTCTTAAGTCCCTCGGTTGGGAGCTGGATTTCGTCTTTTATGTTTGGGCAGAAAAGGAAAAAATAGTCGAACGAATTGTCAATCGGGTTCAATGCGAGAATTGCGGTGTTGTTTACAATATGAAGGACAACCCTCCCAAAGAGGACAGTATCTGTGATCATTGTGGAACACGCATGTCGCATCGGCCAGATGACAACCGGAAGACGGTTCTTTATAGATTCGATATTTACGAAAGGGACACGGCACCTGTGGTAGAGCACTACAGTGGTCATCCCGGGTTCTTTAAGATATATACAGGCGGACCTGTTGGCACCGCCGAAATAGAGATGATGAGCATCATCCGCGGGGCTTGTCAATGATCGAAATCAAGTCGAAACGCGAGGTCGAATTGATGCGTTCCGCTGGAATGGTCGTCGCCGAGACGCTTTATGTTCTTTGCAAAGCCACTGAACCGGGAATCACAACCGCCGAGCTAAACGAACTCGCTGGTAAAACTATCGCCGAGTATGGCGCTGAAAGCGCTTTTCTCAATTATAGTGTCGATGACAATCGTGTCCCCTACCCCGGTATCGTTTGCATATCGGTAAATGAGGAGATTGTTCATGGGATACCCGGGCCGAGGAAGATCGAATCCGGGGATATCGTCTCCTTCGATGTTGGCACGAGGCTGGACGGCTTCTGCGGAGACGGTGCCGGAACGGTTATTGTCGGCGATGTCCCAAAAGAGGTTCGAAAGCTTGTCGATGTAACGCGTCAATCTCTCTACAACGGCATCGAGCAGGCCGATGTCGGGAATCGGATTAGAGACATAGGCAGGGCTGTTCAAGTTACCGCTGAGTCTGCCGGATTTGGAGTTGTTCGTGAAATGGTTGGCCATGGAATTGGCAAAGAAGTCCATGAGGAACCTCAAGTGCCAAATTTCGTAATAGGCGGCTTTTCGCCGAAACTTGTTCCGGGAATCACGATTGCTATCGAGCCAATGATAACTATGGGCGATTGGCATCTCAAAGAGCTTAATGATAAGTGGACGCTTGTTACGGTGGACGGAAGTTTATCGGCTCATTTCGAGCATACCGTGGCCGTTACAGAAGACGGTCCGTTTATTTTGACATTACGCAAGAATGGAAAAGCAGGTTTCGACCTGAATTAATATGGATAATGAAAACGAAAAGGAATGTATTCAAATAGAGGGGATCGTGCTTGAGGCATTGCCAAACACGACCTTTCTTGTCGAATTGGAAAACAAACACCGAATATTGGCGCATGTTTCCGGCAAGATGCGTAAATACTACATCCGCATTTTACCAGGCGACCGCGTAACGGTTGAGCTTACGCCCTATGATTTAGAAAAAGGGCGCATCGTCTATCGTTACAAGTAACCTGACCGGGAAACGCAGGAGGTAATAATGAAAGTCCGTGCATCGGTAAAGAAAATCTGCGACAAATGCCGCATTATTAAACGCAAAGGGCGCGTCCGCGTCATTTGTTCTAACCCCAGACACAAACAGCGTCAGGGATAGGAGGATATAATATGGCAAGAATCGCTGGAGTCGATTTACCCAACAACAAGCGTATCGATGTCGCTTTAACTTACGTTTACGGCATCGGCCCAACAACCAGCAAGCTCATCTTGGACTCAGTCGGAGTCGATCCTACGCTTCGTGTTCACGAGTTGAACGAAGCCGACATCTCCAAGATTCGTCAGGAGATTGACGAGCATTATCCTGTCGAGGGTGCATTGCGTGCTCAGAAAGCCGGCAACATCAAGCGATTGATCGAGATTGGTTCTTATCGCGGGATGAGGCATAAGGTCGGCCTTCCGGTTCGCGGACAGCGGACCAAGACTAACGCAAGAACCCGTAAAGGTATCAAACGGACCGTCGGCATGGGGCGCAAGGGACCCGGCAAGAAAGGCTAAAGATAGCAGGAGGATATGGTGGCTAAAGGTAAGAAAGCAACATCGAAACGTCAGCCTCGTCGTATTAAAAAGACGGCTCCCGAGGAGGGAATCGTCCACATCACTTCGAGTTTCAATAATACTATTGTCTCGATTACGGACGGGCAGGGCAACGCATATAGTTGGAGTTCCGGTGGCAAAATAGGATTCACCGGATCGAAGAAATCGACGCCCTATGCGGCACAGCTCGCCGCTCGTGAAGCGGCCGAGAAAGTTATGGAAATGGGCATGAAAAGTGTCGAAGTCCGCACTAAAGGCCCTGGAAGCGGCAAAGAAGCCGCGCTTCGGGCAATCACTGCGACAGGACTTCGCGTAAGTCGTGTTAAGGATATTACACCCGTTCCCTTCGGCGGTTGCAGGGGCAAAAAACGCCGCAGGGTTTAGGAGAGAATTACTATGGCAAGATACACCGGACCGGTTTGCAGGCTTTGCAGAAGAGAAGCCCAGAAATTATTCTTGAAGGGTGAACGCTGTCATTCGGATTCGTGCGCGATAACTCGCCGCGGTGAAAATCCCCCCGGAAGCTATAAACAGGGAAGACGCTTTCGTAAACCCTCTGATTACGCTCTCCGCCTTCGCGAGAAGCAAAAGCTTCGTAGGATTTACGATGTTTTCGAAAGGCAGTTTAGGCGCTATTTCAAGAAGGCGAGCAGTTTGAAGGGCGTTACAGGCACAAACCTGCTTCAACTTCTGGAACTTAGGCTCGATAATGTTGTCTATCGCCTTGGGTTTTCGCCTTCGAGAAAGGCTGGCCGACAGTTAGTAAGGCATGGCCATGTCGAAGTCAACGGCAGAAAGACGGATATCCCCTCCTACTCGCTTTCTCAGGGTGATGTCGTTACTATCAGGGAAAAAAGCAAAGACCTTGAATTGATACATTATTCACTTCGTAATATCGGCGAGAACGTTCCGACTTGGCTTACTCTTGAGAAAGCCAAGCTTCAGGGCAAAATCATGAATATCCCGACTCGCGAAGAGATATCGATCGACGTTCAGGAACAATACGTCGTAGAGTATTATTCGAGGTAATCCTTAAAAGGAGGCTCGCAGATGAAATGGAAGAGCATGCAAATGCCGAAAGAGGTAGTTCTCGATCCGGCATCCGCTACGGATACTTATGGCAAGTTCATCATCGAACCGCTGGAGAAAGGCTACGGAGTAACCATCGGCAACGCTCTGAGGCGAGTCGTGCTTTCGTCGATGCAAGGCGCGGCGATTACGGCGATTAGAATCGAGGGCGTTCAGCATGAATTTTCGACCATTACCGGCGTTTATGAGGATGTAACCGAACTCGTGTTGAATTTGAAGGGTGTGCGATTCAAGGTTTTTGGCGATTATCCCAAAAGCATGAGAATCGAGACCAACAAAAAGGGCGAAGTTACGGCTAAGGACATCAAAGGCGATCCCTCGGTCGAAATCCTCAATAAGAAGCATCACATTGCGACGCTTACTGAGGAAGTGCCATTTATTGTCAATCTCGATTTGGGTGTTGGCAAAGGGTTCAACACTGCCGAAGAAAATGTGCGCGAGGAAATGCCGATTGGCACAATTCCGATCGACAGCATTTTCACACCGATTGTTAAAGTCGAATATAAAGTCGAACAAGCTCGTGTCGGCCAAAAAACGGACTTTGACCGTTTGATATTCGAACTCACGACGGACGGTAGCCTCACTCCGGAAGAAGCTCTGGCTATGAGCTCAAAATTGCTCATGGATCATTTCGACCTCTTCCTCTCCCCCGATACCGATGTTGACAGAATGGAAGACGAGGAAATTGACGAGGAAGTGCTCAAGATCCGTGAACTTCTCAAAATGCCGGTCGAGGAACTGGAGTTGTCTGTTCGTTCATCGAATTGCCTTCGCGCCGCGAAGATACATAATCTGGAAGAACTTGTGCAGAAGAGCGAGTCCGAAATGCTTCAATACAGGAATTTCGGTCGGAAATCGCTGGCTGAGATAAATGAGGTTTTGGCCAAACTCGGGCTTTCCTTCGGAATGGATATCAGTAAGTATATGGATAGAAAAGAAGGCTAAAATGAGACACAATAAAATTGGAAGACAGTTAGGCAGAAATTCGGTGCATAAAAAGGCTATGATGAAGAACTTGGCGACAAGCCTTTTCCGTCATGGGAGCATTCGGACTACACTTTCGAAGGCAAAAGAGATTCGTCCTTTTGCCGAGAAGTTAATTACGAGGGCAATCGATGCTTCACTCGCGGATAAGCGCATCATAATCAGCAGATTAGCCGAACGTTCCGTCGCGCATCATCTTATCAATGAGATTGCGCCGCATATGAAGGATCGCAAAGGCGGTTATCTTCGCATAATCAAACTTGGCCCCAGATTGGGCGATGGCGCAGAGATGGCTGTTATCGAGATAATCTCGGATGATACAGCGAAGAAACAGCGCGGACGCCGCAAAAAGGACAAGACTGCCGAAGCGCAAAAGGACAAAAAGAAGGTTAAAGACTCCGATGTTCCTCACGAGCACGATAAAACCTCTCCTCGCGAGGAACAAACAAAAGAGCACCTCACAAGCGGTTCGAAGGCTGAGGGAACTCGCAGGTCGAGCAAACCGCCGAAACAGAGTGTCCCTAAGCAGATTTCCGCAAACAGGGGAACACCGGCACCGAAAACGCCGCCCCCTTCAAGCCAGGAAAGCTAAATGGGATATGAGGCTCGAGGTAAACTCAGTCTTATTATCTCTGTCCTCATCGGACTGCTTTTCATTTCAATTATCGCGCTCTATGGGATTTACTGGGCGGCTTTGAACAAAAATCCCAGAGTTAATGCCGATGGGCGTGGAAATGAAACAATATCAATAGCTGACACAGGAAAAATAATTCCAAAAATCAGCGGAACAACTAATAGCGAGAGCGGAGTCAAAAGGCTTCGCTCTCTTTTGTTAACCCGTTTGCCAGAGGGCGAAACAGAAAGGTTTCGGCGAGTTTTCGACAGTCTCGAAATTGCTGAAGCTGAGGGCAGAATCGACAAATCGCGTTTCGATCTCATCCCTGAAATTCTTAAAATGGTCCTTAGGGACGGTCAAATCGATTACAACGAACATGAGCTTCTTCTGGATAACCTCGAAGCAACGATTTTACCCAAGAAAGGAAGATGACGGAAGTGGAGAAAGTAAAAATCTGCGTTATTGGAACAGGGCATTTGGGGAATTTTCATACAAAGCTTCTTTCTGAATCTGAAAATGCTGAATTAGTGGGCATTTTCGATAGCGACTCAGCGCGTGCATCTGAGATAGCATTGAAATATGGGACGACGGCATTCGAATCTCTCGAAGAGCTTCTCTGTTGTTGCGAGGCCGCTGTTATAGCCTCCCCTACCGCGACGCATAGGGTAATTGCCGAGACAGCGCTTAAAGCCGGATGCCATGTTCTTGTCGAAAAACCTATCGCGGATAATACTTCAGAAGGCTCCACAATGGTCTCTGCGGCAGAATCTGCCCGAAAAATTATGATGGTGGGACATGTCGAGCATTTCAATCCCGCTTTCACCGCGGCACGAGAATATTTGAACAATCCGAGATTCATCGAGTCTCACAGATTGACCATCTACCGCGGTAGAGGCGCGGATGTTTCGGTAATTCACGATCTTCTGATTCATGATTTGGAGCTTGTTTTGGCGATTATCGAAGAGCCGGTTGTTTCGATGAATGCCTCCGCAAGCAGGATTCTCACCGATAGCCCCGATATCGCCAATGTCCGTTTAACCTTCGAAGGCGGTGCAGTAGCGAATCTAACGGCAAGCCGAATTTCCCTCACTAATATGCGAAAAATGAGGTTTTTTGTTCCCGGTGCCTATATCGGACTCGATTTTGGCGGCAAGGTCGAGGTTGCGACGCTCTCTGGCTCTGTAATCCAGCCACCGGAAACAGCGGATAGCTTCGACCTTCCAAAGGGCGAAAAAATCTTCCGTTGGAATATCGAGGTTCCGGAGGCCAATGCTTTGAAGACCGAGCTCGAACATTTTCTGCATTGCATCCGCACGGGCGAAGAGCCGTTAGTTTCCGGAAAACGTGGTTTGGAAGCCCTTCGGCTCGCCGATATGATACTCGACAGTGTCCATTGATGGGAGAAAATCTCCTCATAATTGCCGGTGAACCTTCCGGAGACGCTCTCGGAGCACCGCTCGTCAAAGGGATTCGAGAGAGCCGCCCCAATATCGATCTTTGGGGATATGGCGGCGTTAGAATGCGCGATGCCGGTGTCGAAATTCTGACGCCGGTCTCTGAGCTTGCATTTATGGGCTTCCGCGATGTCGTTGGTCGTCTTCCCGAGATGTTCCGCAGAATGGACAATCTTGCAGATGAAGCAAAAAAGCGCAAAACTAATGGGGCTGTGTTAATCGATTATCCGGGATTTAACATTCGGCTTGCAGATCGCCTCGCGAAGTGCGGAATTCCCGTCGTGTATTATGTCTCACCGCAAATATGGGCTTGGAAACCCGGCAGAATCAAGAAGCTTGCGCGGTCTATCTCACGGATGCTAACCATCTTGCCATTCGAGAAAGAAATTTACGAAAAACACGGCGTCCCGGTTACCTATGTCGGCCATTACTTCGTCGATGAGGTTGTTCCGACCATCGAACCATCGCTGTTTCGCGAGAGATTGGGTCTTCATAACCCCCTTTTGCTTATGCTTCCGGGAAGTCGGCGTCAGGAGGTCTCGCGGCTTATCGATGTCATGCTCTCTGCCTTCGATATTCTCGAGACAAGGATAGATGGTCTTTACGGACTTATTCCGAAAGCACCGGAGTTGGATTTGCCGCTTTTCGACAATATAGATCGTCCGAATCTTCGAGTTATCGAAGGTAACGCTGTGAACGCCATGTTCGCTTCGACAGCGGCGTTGTGCTGTTCCGGAAGTGCGACTCTTCAATGCGCGCTGGCCGGACTCCCCCATGTCATAACTTACCGCACCGATGCAATTTCGGCGGCGATATACCGCTCCATGATTCGCACAAAATTCATCGGTTTGTCGAATCTTGTCGCTGGGAGGGAACTATCGCGCGAGCTTATTCAACGCGATGCAACTCCACAAAATCTTGCAGATGCAATCGAACCATTTCTAACTAACGAAATTGTTCGTAAATCAAAAATTGCTGAGTTGGAAAGCATTGGCGGGCTTTTAGGCGAACATGGGGCTTCAGAACGAGCGGCGATAGCAGTAGTTGCTGAGATTTTCGGTAGTCGATAATTTTTTGTATTAATAACTCATTGCATTACATTTTGTTATATATATTTACTTAAGGCATTAAAATATATGATTGATATATTATCTATCGCAACAAAAAGAAAGGCGTGCACAAGCACGCCTTTTTCGCATTATTCAATGCTGTCAAATTAGACAGATTCGGTCTTCGAGCTGAAGGTGAAACCCTCACTCATTACACCCGGAAGCATAGCGTATTGTAAAACCCTTTCCGGACGAGACATCGCAACGATGTTGTTTAAGAAAACTATCGGCGATTCGTTCCAACGAAGGTTCTTGACCGGACTCACTATTTTGCCGTCCTCAATGAGGAAAAGGCCATCGCGGGTCATTCCGGTTAGAAGAAGCTCGCGTCTATCCACATAACGGATATACCAGAGGTTTTTTACAAGCAGGCCTCGTTTGCATTTTTTGACGAGGTCTTCCACCGAATTATCTTCCCCCTCCATGAAGAAGGGATAGAGCGCCGGATCGGGTTGTTCGCACTTTTTCTCCGCCCAGAAACGGCTGTGTTCGAGCTTCTTGAGAATGCCCTTCTCTATCCAAGTGCGCGGCTTGACCGCGATACCGGAATCGCCGAATTTCGGTGCAGGAAGCTCCTTGCAGTCAGTTTTCAAGGTAACAGTAACTTTATCGGAGAACATTTTCTCCCCCACCTTACCGGCGAAAACGGTCGTGCCTTCATCGGCGTCGCGTGCATCCATGTTCCAGACCATAAAGGCGAAGAATTCGAGCATTGCGGCAGGTTCGAAAATGACGGTATAGTCCCCCGGCTCAATATCGACGGGATTCTGTGCCATTACTGAGTTTTCGACTGCAGTGTTCAGGAGCTTTTCGACATCCATATCGGCGTATGAATTTCTCGAAATCTCCGCCTTACCGCTTCCCGCAGGGCCATGAACTGTAGTTGAGTAGGTGATATCGGTCGAGTTATCGAAGGCAAACAGGCCGTTTGTGTTGGCGATTGCGTTAACAGCGGCGCGTGCCTCGAAAAGCCCACTCGCCTTAAAACCTTTTACCTTTGCCGCGGAAACAACCTTCGCGATATCTCCGGCTATCACATCGGGCGCAAGATTGACAACATCGTCGCTCCAACCGCAGGGCATATCGAGATACTCCTGTGGGCCGGGAAGCGGCAGATATTCTGGATCCTCGGGCGAATCCTCAGCCATCGCAGAAGCGATTTTCACAAGACGATTTAGAGATTCATCGTCGAAACGGTTGGTCTCGTAGCTTCCCGAACGTTTGCCCTTATAGACTTTGAGGCGGAGGTTCTCTATCTCGCCGCCCATGTTCTGTGTAATAGAATTCTCGCCAAACCGAGTCGCGAGACTATAATCGCTACGATAGCTTGCCTGAGCCTCCACACCAGAGAGCTTCGACATCACGCTATCGAGGATTTGCTTGATTTCATTGTGCGTTCTCATAATTTTGCTCCTCCGACACTGATGTTGCGGAATCTCGAATGACTGGAACCGTGCGTCATCCGCATTGTCTGCATTGGTTCGCCTTTGCCGCAATTCATAACGCCATGGGGCTTCCAATAATCCTTTCCGGCGAGGCCGTCGCAACTGTTCCAGAATTGGGTGGTTTGAGCCTGATATGTTACTTTCTTGAGCGGTTTCGTAATTTTGCCGCCTTCGATCATCCAGAACATATCGCCGCCGAACTGGAAATTGTTACGCATCTGGTCGATGGAGAAACTTCCCATCCCCTCGATGTAAACTCCCCTATCTACACCTGCTATTAGGTCATCGGGGGTGACGGAATCGTCTTTCCCCGGTTCGAGATAGAGGTTTGGTATGCGGTTGATCGGGAAATGATCGAAGCCGTCGGAGCGGCAACAGCCGTTGGAGCGTTCCCAGCCAATAATCGGAGCGGTTTCGCGAGTGCAACCAAGACTATTCAGGATACCGTCTTTAATCATAGCGAATTTATAGAGTTTTACGCCGTCGTCGTCGTAGAACCATGTCCCGAGGCCGCCTTCTAGCTCGTTGTTGGCAGTAAAATTCACGATTTCACTGCCGTATTGAAGATTGCCAACAAATTCCGGTTTGACGAAGCTTCTCCCCGCCATGTTTGCTTCCCAACCGAGGATTCTGTCGAGTTCGGTAGGATGGCCTACGGACTCGTGCATAGTAAGCGCGAGATGCATCGGATCGAGGACGAGGTCCATAATGCCCTGCGGAGTATCTTCGGCTCTGCATTTGATAAGGGCTTCTTCTGCCCATTTCTTCGCATTGCCGGCAAGATCGATATCGCGGATGAATTCATATCCGGCCTGCTTCGCGCCGCCCTGATAACTTCTGTCCTGCGATTCCTGCCCATCCACAGCGTAACATCCGAGATGCGGATTCGCGAAATAATTCGTCAGATCGAGATAACTGCCGTCGGTATTCGCGATGATTCGGTGCATTTTGATGAACTGAAGAAAGCCGATCGCCATCACGATATTGGGCTGGTTGAGCATAATATCGGTGCAATTAAGAAGAAGTTCAGCCTTCTCTTTGTTCGGCACTTTGAAGGGGTCTTCTGCACAAGGGCCAACCTTCGTATCGACATAACTCGACTCGGGGGCCATCACTGCCGGGCTGTCTTTTGGGACTTTCGCAGACGCTTTTGCAATCGCAACGGCTTTTTTGGCAGTTGCGGCAACTTCGTCTTTGGTGAGTTTCGTGCTTGAGGCGAATCCCCACGCCCCGTTAACCAGCACTCTGATGGCATAGCCGAAGGATTCAGTCTCGTCGATAAGCTTCAGAGACCGCCGCTCGACATATACGCGATTCTGGCGCTCATCGACGATACGCATATCGGCGAAAGATGCGCCCGCGCCTCTGGCAATGTCCAGGGCGAGGTCGGTATATTCTTTCATCTGCGCTCCTTTGTAAAAGTTTTTGCTTCTGAATACATATTAAGACGGCCGAATACAAATGTCAAGAAAAAAATGACCGTGTGGTCATTTTATTTTTCCTTGACAAGTTTGGCTCGATGCTTATCTTTAGCCAGTGTTGAGTATGAAATCTTTCAAAAGGAGACAAGATGAGAGTTACGACAGTTTTTACAGTTTTGTTAATTCTATTAACCGCTGTTAGCCTCATGGCAATCAGAGCCGAAGATTATTTCCCCTTGGGAATTGGAAACACATGGACAACTCAAGACTCATCTGCAGAATGGGTGGACACCACAACGACAACAATCGTTGGAATGGCAACTGTGCTGGGTTACGAATCCTTTGTCTCAATCGAAACACGTGAGGATGGACCGGATACCTTCTATTTTCAGCTTCGCTCGGACGGCCTTTACGGCGTTAGCTACGAAGACGAAGGGTTTGTCATGGAAATTAAATATATGCCCCGTAATTTTAGCTTTGGTGACAACTGGTTGATGTTCAGCATGGATACAGCCTGGTCAGATGGCGGCATGGATTTCGATCAAACCTTCACAATGAGTGCTACTGCAGTCTCATACGAGAGCCAAACAGTTCCAGCAGGCCACTTCGGGAGCTGTCTTAAATTGCAAAGCTCTGGCGAAATGACATTTTTAGTTTCGATGGAAGGAATGCCTGTTTACTCTTCTACCTACATCTTCGGGAGCACTATGTGGCTCGGCGAGGATATCGGAATAGTCAAGATTATCGACTGGAATATAGAAGAAGAAGGCGATACAACCTGGGATTACAGCGTTCTTCTTACCTATTCTCTCTCAAATATCGCGGAGAATATCTCAAAACCCGACAATTCTGGAATTCACACATGGCCGAATCCCTTTAACTCGGCATGCAAGATAGCCACTCCTTCCGGCGCGGAAGTCGAAATTTTCGACGTTGCTGGACGTTTGGTCGCGACGCTTCCCGCTTCGATGGAAAAAATCCGCTCGTGGACGCCCTCTGAAGATGTTTCCGGCGGTGTCTATCTGATTCGCGCCACAGTCGGCGACGAGAAAATCACATCGAAAGTCCTCTTCGTAAAATAGCAGGACGAATAGATCGCTTAATTAACGCTCCGCTCGATATGGGCGGGGCGTTTTTGCTGTCATTAAGAGCATTGTAGTAATCAAAATGCACATCTCTTCGATTCTCCGGCGGGTTTTTGGGAATTTTCCATTGAAAGTAACAGTCTCTACGCAAGCTTGATTAGTTTTTACGCAATTATATTCTTATTCTACACCAATATTTTCAATTGCTACGCAATAATATGTTGTTGCTATGCAAAAATTAGAAGCGGAACCACAATTTAGTTTTGTTGCTACGCAATTTTATTTTGTTCATCCGCAATTTTTTTTGCTTCTACGCAATTTTTTTATCCCCTATTGTCCTTTTTTTCGCCAAAAGAAGAGCTTCGGATGTTGTGATAATCAGAATTGTCTCCCAGAATAGCCGATTAATGGCAACTTACATCCATGTAGAGATTTAAATGGTTACGAGAAGAAGGGCGACGTTTGTTCAGAGGGAATCCGCAAACCATTCGAAGACCGCGCCCTCGTTTTGCACCCACAATTGAATCGGGATGTGAGGTTCTGTTACGCGATAGAAGACGCGGACATCGGGAGTAAAAGGCGAATAAATCCCACGGCCATCGACCTCGAGTTTGTGGCAGTTGAACCATTTGCTGTTGGTGGCGACGCCCTCGGTGCCGGAGTAGTCGGCGCGATAGGGAAAATCGCTGAGCTGAGGAGTTATCATCTGGAATTCCAAATGAACACTTTCGTTGCCGAAGGGAAAGCCAAGAAAAGCGGCCTGCAGAAACCACGCGTGAATGGATAGGCCGCTGATGCTCTTATCTATGGATTGCGAGACACCGTTTTCGTCGATGGCATCTCCGGTTACGCGGCCCCCGTTCCATAAAAGCTCGCCCTGAATAGTTTCGGAGAAAACTCGCATATACAGAGGTTCCCACGGCGATTTGCGGAAAAACACTTCCATCTCCCAGACGACATCGATGCCCAACTCGCGGTAGATTAGGATGGAATCGCTATCGATGAGAGTATCCGCGAAGGCTATGGTTTTAAGGCCGCCGTCGGGATCACGGGCGATATAGGTAACATCGCCGAGATTAGATGTGTCCGCGTCGGGATCGACTTTCGTAGAGACGTTATCGCAGGAGATACTAAGAATAGCAAAGACGATTATAGTTAAAAGAAGATGTCGCACTTTGATATCCATGTTCTATTTGTATCCGAGGGTGCTTTTAAACCTGCGATGAGGCCAGAAATACATTTCTGGGTTTTCGCGGACAATCTTTTCGAGGCAGTCGGTGTATGCTTGCGTGATTTGCGCGATGGCGAGGTCCTTGTCCTCGGGAAGACCTGCGTAATCGGGATAGATAATTTCTATCTCGACTTTGTGTTTGGTTTTGTCCGATTGCCTGACGATTCCGCCCGCCATAATGGGGCATTGGAGTTTTAGTGCGAAAGCGCCGATTCCGCTTGGAGTCGATGCCGGATTGCCGAAGAAGTTCACGATTGTCGAACTTTTGCCGGCGTCTTGATCGGAAAGCATCGCCACAGCGCGGCCTGAGCGGACAGATTTTATCACGCCGCGTGCCGCGACTCCCATGTGGATTATGCCGATTCCCATTTCCGAACGGATACCGTTTATCAAATCATCCACTGTGGCGTTTGTCTGTTCGCCAACGAGAAAATCGAGAGGGAAACCGGTTTCGGAAAGCGCCGCGCCGAGAAGCTCCCAGCTTCCGAAATGGCCGGTTACGAGGAGCATGCCATCCCCCTTCGCCGTAATATCAAGAGCTTCTTCGAGGCCGGAGAATTCGACATAGTCGAGAGTTTTGCCTTTGAGTTTGGGTAACAAAGCGAATTCGGCCATGCTTCGGCAGAAATTACGGTAGCTCTCGCGAAGGATTTTTCGCGCGGTTTTGCGGTCAATATCGGGGAAACACAGTTCAAAATTGCGGAAAGAAACTGATTCGCGAATTCCAAGACGCCAAATCAACCCGCCAATCGCCCCGCCGAGGCCGACTGACCATCGATAGGGCAATATCCTCACAATACCCAGCAGAATTGCAAGAGCGGCATTTTCGAGCTTATGTCGGAATTTCTTTGCCATGGCTCAGTCGCGTTCGCTTTCCTCTATCACTTCAATACTTTGGGGGTGTTCCGCGCTATTGTCCTCGTCTCGCTTTCTCTTGTTGCGAACAAGTTTTATCGTCCCGCCGATAAGAAATAGCACCGTGATTATCGCGAATATAGTGCGCCAATCGAGGAGAATCAAGCTCCAATTAAAGCGATCAACGCGGATGTTGGCCCATTGTCGATAGAAATCCAGCATGGATACACCTGTGAAATCCTCGAAACCTTCCTCGAAATCGCCAAGGCGTCTTATGGAGCGGATTAGCCCGAAAATATCGCCGTCGATAGAAGCTACGAGATACTCGAAAGCGGCTCTGCTTTCGGCATATGCAAGCTCAGCTCGATTCCCGCCCCATAAATTCAATCCTTCAAGCTCCCAGAGATCGACTCTCTCGCCGGTGAAATTCGCCATCGCAAGGCGAACCGCCTGCCCTTGCTCCATCGGCCCGGAAACCCATTGGGCAAAGCCTTCGTCGAACCAGCGGGGAATTCGGATGTCTTCGAGTGCCCTGTGTAGAATGATATGTGCCAGCTCGTGTTTGATGAGGCTTAACGCTTTCGGGGATTTACTGCTTTCCGGGAAATAGAGGATAATCGTGTTCGAGGATGGATCGGCGGCGCCTATGGACCAATCAGGCATTAGACCGTGGGTGGCTTCGTCGAATTCCTGGCGTGTATAGGTTATTTGGACGCGGATAGTGTCGTCTGAGTCTCCCCAGCCGGAGAGTTTTCCCGATAGCTCCTCGACCTGTGATCGTATTCGCGATTCCATTTCGGGAAGAGGTTTACCGGTCGTCTCGAAATCGAGCGTCCATCCGAAGAGAATCTGCACCGCAAGTAGGAGAATTATATTTGGGTATAGTGTTTTCAATTCGAGGGGTGCGGCTGTCCGAAGACAGCCATTATTCCCTAAAAACTCGAGGACAATTTCAACTCGAATCCCTGAAATTCAGGCTCCATTCTGCATGTTCCGCCGGAACATGTGAAACCGCCCGGGCGTTTGCCGTAAGCCAATGTGAGTTTGTGGTTTTTAACGATTTCGCCGTCGATATAGATTCGAATGAAATTATCCGGTTTGAGACCGTTTGTTTCGATATCCCATTCTTGGATTCGGCCACCTTCCACACCTATCGCGCCGATCGGCGAAAGGGTAAACTCCGCGAGAGCATAGAGATTAGTGGCTTTTTCGCCGAATTCTACGCCCGATTGGAACTCCAAATCGAGTAGAAGGCTTTTGCGTTCGGTGAAATAATAGAGCGGTTCGATGATAAAATTGTGCGTGGGGTCTTCCTCGCCGGTCATTTGAAGCTGATATGTCGCTTTTAGGGAAAGCTCGCCCCAGTCGCGGTGAAATTCGATATAAGCCTCTTTGTAATCCGCGGAGACTTCGGGATGGTCTATCATCGCGAAAGATGCGGTGATGTCGGAATCGAGGACGGGCGATATACCTATTTCGCCGGAGAAAGCGGTCGCTTCTCGGGGGTTGATTAGCGCGAGATGCCTGCTTACGAGGGTGTAACTGGGCTGTCTAACGACAAGCGGGAGGGTAACATAATCCTCGGCATAGCCTTTGACGATGAAGCTGTCCACGGCAAGGAATTCGCCGTAGAATGTCAAAGGGCCTACAAAAGCCGATGCCGAGCCGGAAAGGACGTTACCTCGGTATTCGACGCCTCCGCCGCTATGTCCGCGCCAGGTTTGAGCATAGCGGATATCCGCGTCGAAAGGCCCGACAGATGGAGTGGCGTGGACTTCGTAGGTCTCGCCGATGAGGGCGGGAAGCATCGACCATGCTTCGACATCGTAGCGCATATATCCGGCGCCTATAGGAAAATATTTCTTATTCGAGCTTATCTCGCCAGCCATGAACCGGGTGTTGTTATCCCAATCGGCTAAACCGGCGAGAACTTTCAAATCACAATCGAAAGCCTGAAATACAACCTTTGCGCCGTCGAGATGGTGATCGCGCTGAAGGTCTCGAACCTCGGTAGCATCGAGCAGAAGACCGTTCCCGAGTGAAGCCATGAATGTGCCCCCAGTAATATCGAAAAGATCGTGGTGCAACATCGCCCAGCGCTGAGTAATGGCGGAATAGGTGCTGTCGGCACGAGTGAGGGCACTTTTTCGTGACGGTTGCATAGATTCATAGGTTAAACCGAGTGTTATTGACGAATGATCGAGACGAATATCGAGTCTGTTCTCGAAGAAACTATTGCCCTTATCGGCTTCCGCGGCGCGGTATTCGAGGAGGTTACGACCCGTTAATGATAATGCGAAAAGGCTGTGCGACAGTATAACTATCGCCACCAAAAGGACTATTCTACGCAAGCTATTCCTCCCCGTCGATTGGGAACAGCGTCTTGATTTTGTCGCGGTATTCGACCTCGTCGCCCGGTTTGTAGCCTACATGGTGATGAAGGATAATCCTGTTTGTATCGAGAATGAACATTTCGGGTATCTCGGCAACTCCAGCGAGTGACTTGATGCTTCCGTCGGGATCCATGACAATAGTGAATTGCCAGTTATTCTTTTGGGCGAACGGTTTCGCTTTGCCGCGTGTTCTGGGACCGTCGGTGTTTATCGCAAGGACTCGAACACCGTGGGCATCGAGGAAATTCTGCATCTCGGTGAGTTTTTCGAGTTCTTTAAGACAGGGTTTGCACCATGTAGCCCAGAAAGTTAGGATGATCGGTCCTTCAGCAACGAATTTACTGAGGACGAACTCGCCGCCGTCAACATCCTTTGCTTTGAACTCTGGGAATTCGCGGTTTTCTGCGATAAGAGCGAATGCGCAGATTAACAGAATCGCAATTATGGGTCTGAGATTTCGCATCGGTCCTCCTATTTTAGCAATAGAGCTTTTGTTTGAGCGGAGAAATCGCCTTTGACCCTTATCCAATATATCCCGCTCGAGCGGCCTTCGGCGTTCCATCTAACATTAGATTCTCCTGCAGGAAGCGTGCCGTCATAGAGAACCTCGACTCGCCTTCCGGAAATGTCGTAAACCTCGATGGCAACACGACCGACGGCTGGCAATTCGATTTTGAAATTTGCTGTGCTGTTAAAGGGGTTGGGACGCGCAGAGATAATCGCAATTCTATTTGGCAGATTCGTTTCATCGACTTTCACACCGCCCCAGTAATCCATAAGAGCATCCCAGAAGGCATCGCGCTCGGTCATGCTGAGGACATCATGCAAATCGAAGGCAAGATAGACGAGTTTACCGTCGCCGGTATAATCCCTCTTCAAGCCGCATGTCGCCCCGGAACCATAGCGGAATATGCCCTCTGAATCGCCGTATAGGGTGAACTTTTCGCCATTATGACCAGAGCCGGGAAGGGTTAGATTTAGGTGCGAGAATTCGGTGCCGGGGAATCCGGTGCCCGTAACAGAGGTCGGGCTGTATTCCGCGCCTTGATATTGTGCGCCGAGAACGAACATGTAGAAAGCCGGAAGCGAGCCAAGTGCCGTCCCAATTCCGGACGAAGTAAGCAGAACCTTCCCGCCGTTCATAAGATAGTTACGAAAAGCGGGGCGTTCTATCTCGTTCATGTTGTTAAGAGTATTGTAACCATCCTGCCAGATAACCGCGTTATATCTGATTGTTGAAAAGTCTGGGAGATGGCCGTTAAGGGACTGATCCCAGGTGCCGTATTGAATGCCTTGGTCGGCAAACAGGTCGATGAAGTAATCTTTGTGTGTGGTTGCCGCCGAGCTAATGACATAGAGGACATCGCCGCCGGCAAGGACAGAGAATCTAAGCGTGTCGATGCCGCCGTCGGGATCGTATGTCGGGCGGATAAAGACATCGACATATCCGGTTTTTGGACTGCCTAAGGGTGAAACCTTCAGCTCAGCTGTAACCGTCTCGAAACTGATGAGGCTAACATTCGCTGAATCACCAGAAGAGCCGTCGATGGCAAATTCGACAAACCATCCCGCAGGTGTATGCTCTTCGATCCAGATGTCGTAGCTGTCATCGAGATAGCCGAAATGTATCAGCTGGAAATCGAAAGTTGAGGTGTCCGCAGGATTTATCAAATACGTCATTTGGCCGATGTTGAGCATATGTCCGTATTCACTCATATCGTCCACGTGGGCTTTATTGCATTGGTGAATCTCTTTGACAGAGCCTGTGCGATCCTGAAGCCATGCGACATAGGTGCAGTGATGATAATTAACGACCGACCCAAGATGCGGACGAAAATCGTGAATCAGAACTACTGTCGTATCTCCATTTATAACAATCATTTGGCCGTTGTGATCTGGCATCATATAGCGCATAACCTCGTCGAAATGGGTTTGGCCGTTAGGTGCTGTCCAGCTAATGCTGTCTTCGATGAGGGCAACGTAAAGATTTAGTGTTGCGTTGTATGTGGGGTCTTCACAGATCGCACTTACCTGCACCAATCCGGAGTCGAGAGGTATCAATTCGAGTTCGAGCGGGGTGTATCCACCGGCGGAACCGACAGCGACATCGCCGGAACCGACCCAAGACCCCATAACCGAACCGTTAATAACCGCCTGAGGAACTGCACTCACGCTGTAAAATGATGTTCTGCCGGCATTTTGTGTAGTATTCGCGGCATAGAATATGTCGCCGGAACCGGGCCAACTTGTATGGTAGCGGATTAGACAAACCTCGTCGAGATGTGACGGATACCAGCCGTCGATATAGCTATTCGCGGAAACACACGGGCCACAAGTGCCGCTTGTGAAAAGCTCATACATGCTTCGGCGGACATAGGCGAAACATAGCGAAACAACGACGAGCATTATTAGTGTCGCGAGGACGATTTTCTTCATTTCAACTCCCCTTTCGGGATTCTCGGTGAAAGTTTATTTTAGGAATAGGACTTTGCCTATCGGAATATTTTCGTTGTCGGTTTTGACGAAATAAATACCTGCCGGAACTTCCTCGCCAAAGGTGTTAGTTGCGTTCCATATTAACGAATTTCCATTCAGATCGAGCTTCTCGATTAGATTTCCGTTTATATCAAAGATAGAAATCTCTTTTGCTGATTCGGAAAAATCGATTTTAACCGAGGAATTGAATGGATTGGGATAAGCGGAAATCGCAATCTGCGATGGATTTGGCGAAAATTCTTGAACCGACCCTGCGCCGTCGATATAGGCGATGGCTTTCGAGATGACCGAATCACGGACTTCCGTGAAGCTGATAGCTTCGAGCGGAAAGCCGAAGAAAACAAGCTTACTTCCTATATCGGAGTAATGGCCGATCGCGGCGATTGGGTCTCCGACAGCTTCGTATTCCATAAGAGAAATAGCGCCGCTCAAAGGCGTAATCGCACTCGGCATGTCGAACTCCTCCGGCCCGCCCATACATCCGAGAGCACCGGAGATACCATCGAACACGGTGCCGGGAAGCCCATAAAAAGCTGTGAAACCGGAATCGCTGTCGATCAATTCGGCTTTAAGATAGGTTTCCATCCATTCCGATAATCCAGAGGTCTCACAGAATGGAGCCGCACCCTGACTGCTCAGAATAAACTTACCGCCTCCAGAAAGATATTCACTCAGAAAAGCTGTATCGGCTTCATCGAAAACATCGTCGTAATTCGGGCCGGTAAACCAAATCAGCGAGGAATAACGGCTCATGTCGAGTGATTCCAGAAGGACATCTCCACGGTTAAGAATGCCCCATATCTTTCCGATGGATGAAAGTGAATTTGAATACCACTGCGAGATTTCGGCGCGACCGCCGTCGTTGATTACGAGGATTTCGGGGTTCATCGATGCCCAATACATTATAGTATCGGTTCGTTCGGCGCGAGAAGAGCTGATAATGAATGTTGCTGTGCCAGCGCCCGGAGAATCGGGGAATATATGAACGGAAACCTCGGTGTTTCTCCCCGCAAGAACGCTGATAACGGCTTCGGTAGGATAACACATGGAACCGGCGCAGAAATTTCCAGACCAACCATCGGGGAGATCGGATAAATCGAGAGTCAGCTGGTAAGTGTCCTCAGTCGAGCCGGTATTTTCGAGATGACCTCCGCCTAAGAAAACTTCGAACCCGCCATCGGGAAGGATTCCCGCGCGAATTCCAGCGTCGTATTCGAAGCTGAAATCCGCCATTAGGGGAAGGGCGAAAATTATTGCGAATATTAGAAAGTTGTAATTTTGCGATCGAACGAACATAGAAACCTCCGTATTTAGTAACTGCTGAAAAGAATTTATGTGTTAATTATAACTACTCTACAAATCAAATCAACCGGATTATTCCGTTCGGTTTATTTTGTTCAACGCATCAGAATTCCGCGCGACATGGCGAACAAAGAATACTTTCTCCGACGGAAAAAACGCCGTCTTCGTCATTTTGGAACCAAACAACGATATGAAAATCACCCGGAGCAAGATCCGCGGGCAGTTCATATTCCATTTCGAAATTTCCCATTCCCGCAGATATAGTGATAGTTCCAAAAGTGGGATAGGTTGTCATTCTTCGAGCGATGTTATGAAAATCGGTCATGCCGTTTGCACCGGGCGGAGTCGAGAAATGTCTGCTGTTTTCTACAACTGCGAGTTTGAAAACTCCGGTGCCTGTCCCGGAAAGGACATTATAATTAACTCGCACAGTATTGCCGGTCATCACCCGCGCCCAAAGCTTGAAGCGCTGAACCTCTGCATTTGAAAGGGCATTCGCGGTGTAAGAACCAATTGCGGAGGCCGATGTCGGATCGGGAACTGGATTTCCAGCGACAAAAACCGCCGGCATACCTGAAACGCCGTAATATGCCCCCCTACCGTCGTGCATAGTCGGATTATCCGCACGGAAAGGATCTATTCCAGCGAGGTTGGGATGCCATTCGATAGCGAGAACAGTGTCGCCATAGGAAGCAAGAACCGATTGCACCGCCGCCGCCGCATCGGGACAATTCGAGCAGTTGACATGCGAAAATTCCTCGATAAGGCAAGTCGTTACAAAGCTTGGAGTAATAACCACTTCGAGAGTTTCGCCAGAGGCGACCACAACATTCTCAGCTATGGAACGAAAGGCCCATCCGCCGACTTTAACAGAACGCGAACCTGCACCGACTTCGATAGGTTCGTTCGAGAAACCGGAAGGAACGCCGTCGATAAGAACAGGGGCATCCTCGTGACATATTACGATGATATAGCCGGTGTCAGCAATTGGAAGCAAGTCGAATTGGGCTGTGTCGGTTTGGTCTGCGAGTATTGTAACGGCGATCGATTCCGGCGAGGCGTCGAAACCGGTTTTAGCGACCCTTACGAAATAATTCCCCGGGTCAAGCTCGAAGGAAGCATTTGTTATTCTACCGGTCTGAAGGGTGCCGTCGATGAAGATTGAAGCACCGGTTGGATCGGAGATTACATAGAGTGTGCCCTTCTCGTCAGAGGGGCCATTGCCATTATCGCAGGCTGAAATTATTATCGCGGCGGCAATTAAGGCCGCGAGAAAAATTCTTTTTTTCATACCGGTTCCGTTTGTTTATTTATTGTATTCTTTGCAGTGGAAAAAATAGTTTTGACACTTACACCGTCGCGTTTGCACTTATCGAGGCAGTTTCCGCAACGGATGCATTCGTGACCGTTAGGGCTAATATAGATGTTATGTTCGACGGGGCAATCATAGGTGCAAAGCCTGCATTCGTTGCACTTACTGCTATCCACATGAAACTGAAGCAGACTTATGCTGTTGAACAAACCAAGAAAAGCACCAAGTGGGCACATCCCTCTGCAAAAAGGCCTTTTTGTCATCAGGAAGGCGATCATCAAGAGGCCGAGGATGATCATCTTAATCGTGTAATTCTTGCTTAAAAGCCTCTTGAGTTGCGGATTGATAAGCACCTGCGGAATACCACCCTGTAAAGCGCCCTGCGGACAGAGTTTGCAGAACCATGTTACTCCCGGCTCGAAAACCTCTTTTGTTTTGCCGGTTTCGGGGTCTTCGTAAGTCATCACAACACCGGTTTCGTCGTCTATAATCGGTTTGACTGTAGCGAGCGGGGCGATAATCACGAAGGCTATCAGAAATACAAATTTACCGTATCCTACCCATTTTGGTAGCTTAAAATGCGGTAGTTTTAGAAGTCTTCCAAGCTTGAATTCGATGTCCTGAAGAAACCCGAAGGGGCACACCCATCCGCAGACGGCGCGTCCGAGAGTTATTCCAACAAACCCAACTGTTCCGAGAACATAGAAGGGTATCGCACGAATTGCCAAAAAGTGTTGTGTGCTTCCCACCGGACAGCTTACAACCGCCGAAGGACAGGCATAACAGTTTAGTATTGGTGCGACAATCGATTTGAATTTACCCTGATAAATCTGGGGATCGCCTGTCCAACCGCGAAAAAAGGAATTTGGGAGAATCACGCCGAGTATCTGGACGATTCTCCTGAGGATTGTTCTTTTCATCTCGTATCTCTAATCGAAGCTTAGCCTATGCCGATGCAGGATAGACACAATATTGTGGCATTGGCCAAGACCTCCTCGATGTCGAAGACCTTGGCCCCATGTGCAATAAACACGCCGCACAGAGTTATTATAACCAAGAACATCAGCTTTCGCCACATTGGGACGATAGCTTTGTTCGATTTCTGCGCCGCCATTCTACTTCTTTTTCGGTTGCGGAACGAGAACCTTGAAAGCCTTGCTGGGCTTAAACACCGGGATTATCCGTGTTTTGATCGGAACCGGATCGCCGGTGCGTGGGTTCCTTGCGACGCGCGGTTTGCGAGTCTTGAGCTTGAATGTTCCAAAACGGCGGATTTCGATATCTTTGCCCTCGGCCATAACCTCTTTAATAGCCTGAAGGAATCCTTCACAGATAACAGCGGTTTCCGTTTTCGTGAAACCGGTCATCTCAGCCACTTTCTCCACGAGATCGGCTTTTGTTACGACTGCATTTGTTTCGGTTGCCATGCTCCTCCTATCACTTCTTTTGTAATTCGTTGAGTTTCATCATTATACTAATTGGTTTCTGGATTTACAAGTAGAATATCTCCGATTTTTAAAAGCTTTGGGTCGATATTTGGATTGTCGCGCAGAATTCGGTCTGTTGTGGTGCCATGCTTGCGCGCGATAGCCCAAAGAGTTTCACCATTTGCCACGGTATGAACAATAGGTTCCGGTTTACTCTCGAAACCGCGAGAAGAATTAACAGAATGGATTGTAAGAACTTCACCGACGTAAACCAAATCTGTTTTCTTATTGTTCCATTTTTTTATGTCGGCTGTCGAAACACCGTATCTTACCGCGATTCCGCTTAACGTCTCACCGGAGGATACTTCGTGGCGAACCATTTGGGGTTTCGCTACGGCTGGAGTTGATTGAACTCCCTTAATCGTTAACTTTTCGCCGGGGACTATCTTATCGCTCGACTTTGAGTTCCATGATTTGATATCGCTGACGGAAACGTTGTAACGGCGGGCGATGCTTCCAAGATTTTCGCCGGCGATTACCTCATGAATAACCACAGGATCGAATTTTGTAACCGTCGAGTTGATTTTTAGAACTTCGCCGATTCGGATCGCGTCGGAAGATTTGCCGTTGGCAAGCTTGATTTCGGCAACGGTTGTGCCGTATTTCTCAGCGATTTGACTGAGCGTTTCGCCCGATTTGACTTTGTGCTCGACCACCTGACGCGTGCTTTGGCTACTGGAGACTTTGTCGGTATATATAGTCAGTTTGTCCCCTATTTGAAGTCGGGTATCGGTTTTGTCGTTCCAGCGTTGAATCGCTTCGACGGTAACTTCATATGCCTCGGCGATTTTGCCAAGGTTGTCGCCTTTTTGGACGGTATATGTTATCTTCGAGCGGTTTTGGGTATATCCGCCTGTGCCGGCGGCCGTTTCGCCGATTATCTGGAGCTTTTGGCCGACTTGTAGGGTGGAGTTATTTGTTAGTCCGTTCCATGTAATGAGGTCGGAAACGTGGACATTGTATCTTCGTGCAATAGACCAGAGTGATTCGCCCTTTTGAACAGTGTGGACGATTTTGCCCATAGGTTTCTGTTGAGATTCGGCGGCGAGAAGGGTCAATTTCTGGCCGGGGTATATTGTAGATGTTTCATCGAGCTTATTCCATGCAAGCAAATCGCTGGTGCTAACTCCAAAACGCGCCGCTATTGTGCTCGGTGTATCGCCGGACTGGACTACATATTCAGTCTGCGCCATTCCTATCGGAATCGTCAGACGCATTCCGGGCTTTATAATCGAGCCTCTACCGAGGTCGTTTGCCAAAAGAAGGTCTTCGAGAGATACATTGTGGCTTTCGGCGATTTTCGAGAGGGTATCGTTCTTTTTTACGGTGTAATAACGCGAAGTGGGGGCTTTCGAGGTTGAAGCTGGTGTCGCTGGAATTGGGGTGGCACCTTTTGCGGCGAGTTCCTTTGCAGTCGCCGATGAAACGGGAATTACAAGCTCTTGGCCGATACTAAGCTTGTGGGCACTAGGAAGGCGATTCGATTCGACGAGCATCGCCACGCTGGTGCCATAGTGATACGCAATTTCGGACAGCGTCTCCCCTTTCTTCACTTTGTGGCGCGCCCAAACAGTTTTTTCCTCCTGCGGGATAAGAGCATAACGTGCGGCAAAACCATCAGCTTTGCCTGCGGGAACTCGAACGCGATAATTCGTCACGTCCGGTGGAGTGCAATAACGAAGAATTTCCGGATTAAGCTCCTGAATATAGTTCAGCGAAGTATCTGTGCATTGTGCGATTAGATCGAGGTTAGTTGGCTGGTTTACCTCTATGTATTCGAATTCGTATGGCTTGGCATAATCTATCTGAAAACCGTAGATTTGGGGATTTTTAGCGATGATCAGAGCGGCCATGAACAGCGGAACATAATTCATTGTTTCGGTCGGAAGTGTCAAATCCCAATAAGACTCGACTTCCTGACTTTTGAGCGATCTTCCTACACGTCCATCGCCGCAATTATATGCGGCGAGACAAAGTTCCCAATTACCGAATTTACGGTAGAGACTTCTGAAATAATCAGCGGCGGCTATGGTTGCCTTTTCGGGGTCTCTGCGTTCGTCGATCCACCAGTTGACTTCGAGCTTGAAAATCTTCCCTGTTGATTTGATGAACTGCCATAATCCCATCGCATGCGCCCAGCTGTAAGCTCTTGGCTCGAACCCGGATTCTACAAGCGGAAGATAGCCTAAGTCGAGAGGTAATTCCTTCTCTCTGAAGATTTCGTCTATCATCGGTTTGTATCTGCCGGAACGCGAAAGCCAAAGCGTAAATGGGTCGCGAAGGTTAGTTTGAAAATAGATAATCTTCTCTTTCACCCGATCATTCCAAACGACGGGAAAATCGAATTCGCCGGAGATAGCTTTTGGAAGTTGACCTGCAAGTTCGGCAAGCCTTCGCCGGGTGTCCTCCGACATAGCGCGGTCTTCGAGCGCGACCGAGAGAACTATCGGTGCGGCGGTTACGGAAAGGCTTTCGGAATGGGCAAGTGCAAAACGGTAGTCATAGGCGATTTCGCGAAGAAGAAGGTCGGTTCGTGTGGAAATATCGGGTTCGTCGGAAACATCCACCTGAGCGATTATTCGAAGGGCTTCGTCGAAATCCTCAACAGCCCTTATCCAATCTCGACGCATGTTATGAGCGACGCCCTTCGCGTAGGCCTCCTCCGCCGCCTGTAATAGTTGATAAGCTGGATTTAAGGTTTCTTCGGCAACCTTCCTAGGTTGCTTTGTTTCGACATGGGTTTTAGTTATCGATTTCTGGGCGCATCCAGCCAAAAGGGGCAAAAAAACAACCGCAATCGTGATAAATAACCTTTTTCTAAATTTCTTCATACTTATTTAATTGTTAAGTTCCTCGCCTTTGAAATCATATTATTTTTCGATTTGCCATATGTCAATGCCTTTTTTGCACTTAGACGATATTTTTTTAATACTCTCAAAACAGATATTTCTATAACTCATTACTATACTAGTTGTTATCCTGATTTACTAAGTTTTAACTAAAAATGATTCCTTTTTTCTCGCGTTCGATTAGCGGATTAGTTATAGCAAAATGGACTCAATAAAATTGCTAGATAAGTGAAAAAAAGTAGAATCCGACTCCGGAGGCGACTATCTGGATGGTCAGGTTGTCAAGCCCATGATTTGTTATAGCTTCGGTAAATGTTGAGGCAAGCGCGATCGCTAATGCGGCTAAAATGGCTAAACACAAAGGTTTGCCCGAAATGCTCAAAGCTATTGTCGCGGCTATGAAGCCCACAATAAACACCGATAGCGAACCTTCGAGACTTCGCACCGCCGGAACTCCGCCCAGCGAAGGCACTTTGTATTTATGTTTGCCGAAACGGACTCCAACCGGTTCGGCAATGGCATCGCCCCAACCGGTAACGAGATAACCCACCGCCGCGAATTCCGAAAAAAGCATATTCGAAATTATTCCGCCTAAAGCGGTCGAGATAAGCGGGATAATAACGAAGATTGCCCGATGCGGACTGTCGGTTTCTCGTGCGATGGCCTCATAAAAGCCGAAACCATCGCCCTTCATCACCGAGAGAATTATCCAGATCGATGTGAGCGATCCGAAAAATACAACGGCTTTCAGCCCAAAAGCCAGTTGAAGTATCCCTGCCAGTGTGAAAATTCCGAAATGGAAAATTTTTCGGGTGTAGCCAGTCTTTAGGTCTTTTTTGGTTTTGAGTCTTCCAACAAAGAAACTCCATAATATAATGAAAAGAGCCAAAGGTGGCCCAAGTATCAAAATTGTCCGTAGATCTGGGACAGCTTCGAAGAAAAAGACTCGCGTTAGTTCTAACATTCCAGAATCAGAGGAGTTCTATATTTCTATTCGTTTGCCGTCGAAAAGGTAGCGCTTAATCTTGCGGGTTGAGGTTTTCGGGAATTCCTCCAGCTGGATTTTGAAATTCTTCACTCGTTTATACGGCGCTATTTTTTCGTTGACTTTGTTAATTATCTCTTTGAAGAACCGCTCCATATCTTCCTCTTCGGTGCTTTTGCCGTCACGGTAGAGGGCATCGAAATCGGGAACGATAATGGCGTATGGCTCTTCGGTATTGTTTCTAACTTGGCCGATAACAAGCGATTCGAGGATGTATGGCGATTTGTTTATCTGCTCTTCGATTTCTTCGGGGTAAACGTTTTTACCGGCGGCAGTAACGATGACATTCTTCTCCCTGCCTTTGAGGATAAGAAACCCTTCTTTGTCGAGCATGCCGAGATCGCCGGTTTTAAACCAACCATCTTCAGTGAAAGCGGCGCGGGTGGCTTCTTCGTTTTTGAAATACTCTTTGAAAACCGGATCGCCCTTTGCGAGAACCTCCCCTACTCCGTCTTTGTCGGGATCGGCGATTTTTATCTGAACACCTTTGATTGGCGGACCGACAGACTCCGCTTTGTTGTTGTCTGAAGGATTAGCCGCTAAAACCGGTGAAGTTTCTGTAAGACCATATCCCTGAATGCATAAAACACCGAAGTTGTTGAAAAACTCGACAATATCTGGCCGAATTGCCGCTCCGCCTGCGACCATTAGGCGAAGTCCTGCAAACCCAATTTTATTACGGAAGGGCTTCATTATTGATTTTCCGGAATGGCTTCGGAAGGCTAAATCTATAAACTTGGTCAATCCCATTGCGGAGTTGAACATTGTGGATGCAAGTGCGCCCTTTTCGTTTAAACCTCTCTGAATTCCGGTATAGAATTTTTCGAAAAGCAACGGCACACCGAGGATGATGGTGGCGTTGGAAGCCTGAATATCTTCGAGGATTTCTTTTCCTCGAAGCGCTCTGGCGTAACAGATTCCACATCCGAGGGTTAACGGGAGAAGAAAACCGCAGGTAGCCTCGAAAGCATGGTGAAGCGGCAAAACAGAGATAAAATTGTCCTCGGGGAAAAGGTCGAGTCTTTGGGGCATCGCTTCGATATCGGCAAGTATGTTCCTGTGGGTAAGAATAACCCCTTTTGGAGAACCTGTTGTTCCGGAGGTATATAGAATTGCGGCCGGTGTGGTATCAGTGTCGTGGTATCTTGGCGGAAACGGCTGGTTTTCGCTGGCGATTACTTTGTTCATTTTTTCGAGAATGTAACAGGGAATATCGACATTGGCATCTTCGCTATCCTCGGTTAGACTCTGGCGAAAAGTCTCGGATACGAAAATCGCCTTGGCCTCGGAGTGACGGAGTATGTGTCTATGCTCCTGTGGGCGAAGCTGGGCATCGAGAGGGATTACGGTGCAACCGGCAGTTTGGATTGCGAGATAAGCTATCGCCCATTCGGGGCAATTCGGGCCGAGAAGCGCTATATGAGACCCTTTGGCAAATCCTTCGCGCTGGATGAAGGAGGAGACTTTTTTGAAGTTGTTCACAAGCTCGCCATAGCTGATAATTCGAGGCTCTCCGCCAGGTATATTCACCATAAGGGCTCTGCGTGATTCATCTCTGGAAGCGGCCTGTTCAACAGCCTGAGGTATCGTTAAACCATTTAGTTTGATATCGACTTTTACGTTCATTTTTCTCCTTATCACAAATTTTGTTAGAATTTACAGCTAATTCCCGAATACCGCAAGAGAAAGATTTTGATAGAGATGTCTTCTTCTCGACAATACCTTTTATTCTCCTTGACTTATTGGTTAGACTATTTTATTTTATAATGTTGTTTTACATTGATAGGATATGTTTTTGTCGTTCAAGGAGGTATGATGGCTAAAAGAGTTGGAGTTCTCACCGGCGGCGGCGATTGCCCCGGCTTGAATGCCGTGATCAGGGGACTTGTTTATTCGGGAACCTTCGAGCACGATATGGAATTCGTCGGCATCAAATATGGCTGGAAAGGGCTTTTGGAGAAGGATACGCGACCGCTTGGAATCGAGGATGTTCGTAATATTGCTTCGGAGGGCGGGACAATTCTTCGCACAAGCAGAACGAACCCGACCAGCGACGAGGCAGAAATCGCGATGGCTGTAGGAAACTTCCATGAACTCGGATTGGATTATCTCGTAGCTATAGGTGGCGAGGACACTCTCGGCGCGGCGTATAAGCTTTGGCGCGCGGATAACAGCTTCAAGGTTGTTGGTGTTCCGAAAACGATAGACAACGATCTTTGGGGCACCGATGTGACATTCGGTTTCGATACGGCGATAAACATTGCAGTTGAAGGAATCGACAGGCTTCACACGACCGCCAGAAGCCACAATCGTGTGCTTGTTGTTGAACTTATGGGTCGGCATGCCGGTTGGATTGCTCTCGAAACTGGCCTCGCAAGCAGTGCAGATATTATTCTTCTTCCGGAAGACCCCTTCGATATAGACCATGATCTCTGCGATCCCCTTCGTAGGTTGAAGGAACAGGGCAGAGAATACGCCATCGTCGCGGTCAGCGAGGGTGCAAAAATCAAAGTCGAGCACGATGCAGATGGTTCGCTTTTCCTTCAGGATGTCGATCGCGACGAGTTCGGGCATGTCCGTTTGGGAGGTATCGGAAAGATTCTTGCGGACGAAATCGAAAACCGTATCGGATGGGAAAGCCGCCATGTTGTTTTCGGCCATCTTCAGCGAGGCGGTGCGCCTTCGGCCTTCGATAGATATATTTCGTTGAGATTCGGTGTAGCCGCGGCGGATGCAGTCGCAGATGATAAATCCGGAGTAATGATCGCTCTTCGCGGAATCGATGTCATAGCTATCGAGATGACAGACGAGATTAAGAAAATCAAACGGGTTCCAGATGAGCTTATCCGGTTTGCAAAACTCTTTTCGGGGAGATAAATATGAAGAGACTCACGATTTCGATCCTAATTCTTATTGCGATTCTTTTTGCGGGATGTTCGAGTATTCCTAAGGACTATAATCCCCCTCAATATCGCCAAATAGCCGTTTTCGGGACTTATGTAATGCCTGTAAATTATAACATCGGGTCGAAAGAGGATCTTAAAGATGCGATAACAGAGGGCATTGTCGAAGCTCTCGCGGATGTAATCGCTGGAGATTATCCCGAATGGCGGACAACGAGCGAGCTTGCGAGGGTCTGCTCGAGATGCGGCTATGATGTCTATCTCGTTGCTCCGAATAAATACTTCGAGCAAAGGAAGGATAAGGTTGATGTCGCCCACCAAAAAAGGTTTGAGGGCTGGACTAAGGACGACTATTTCGGATATATCGGCCAGATGAAGGGCATGGTTCTGAAAACGATGGAGCCAACAGCATATATAATTTGCAGACAGACCGAAGCCAAGCAAAAAGAGGATTCATACACGGTCGAAATGCGCAGATGGAAGAATGATAGGCTGATTTTCAGCATGAGCTACAGTTATTTCATGAAGAATTACGGTGAATTCTTCTGCGGTGCGGATGTCGGTGAACCTGACGAAACACCTCGAGAGGAGCATATCATTATCGATGGAAAAAGCGGCAAAGATTCTGCTGATAATAACAGCGATCCCGGTGGAAAGGGATCGCGAATAGAATGAACAAATTATATTGGAGGAAAAATGAAATTAGCAATCAACGGATTTGGAAGGATTGGCAGGCAGGTTTTTAGAATCGCCTGGGGCGATCCTTCGATCGAAATCGCCCATATCAACGACCTAACAGATGCGACGACTCTCGCCCATTTGCTGAAATATGACAGCACTTTCGGAGTTTGGAATCATGAGGTCAAAAGCGAAGATGGCGCGATTATAGTCGATGGCAAAAAAATCTCTATCACGGCGGAACGCGACCCGAAAAACGTTCCCCTCGCCGATAAGGGAATCGACGCGGTTCTCGAATCCACCGGTGTTTTCCGGAAAAAAGAGCAGGCTCAATGGCATATCGATTCCGGTGCGAAAAAGGTCTTGATCTCGGCACCGGGAAAGGATGCCTTGGACGGCGATTTCGTGTTCGGAGTCAACGAAAAAGCATACGATAAGAACATTCATCACATAATCTCTATCGGAAGTTGCACGACGAATTGTCTTGCCCCTGTTGCGAAGGTTCTTCACGACAATTTCGGCATCGTTCGAGGTCTTATGACTACAGTGCATGCTTACACAAACGACCAGAGCATACTCGATCTTCCGCATAAGGATCTTCGCCGTGCGAGAACTGCGGCGCAGAATATTATCCCGACAACCACCGGCGCGGCAAAGGCAATCGGGCTGGTAATTCCCGATCTAAAAGGCAAGCTGGATGGTATGGCTGTTCGTGTTCCTGTTGCGGATGGCTCACTTGTGGATCTGACCTGTATATTAGAGAAAGATACTTCGACCGAAGAAATCAACGATAGAATGCGTGAAGCGGCAAACGGCCCGATGAAGGGTATCCTGAGTATCGCCGACGACCCGATTGTTTCGAGCGACATTATCGGCGATTCACACAGTAGTGTCTTCTCTCCTCGCGACACGCGCGTGATGAACGGCAATTTCGTGAAGATTCTCTCTTGGTATGACAACGAATGGGGTTTCTCGAGCCGCGTTGTCGATATGTTTCGCTTAATGTTCAAATAAGAGGTAAAAAATGAGTCATCTCAGAAAGAAAACTATTGATGATATCGACTTCGCCGGCCACAGGGTGATGGTTCGCGTCGATTTCAATGTCCCGATGGAAAACGGCGCGATTACGGATGATAGGCGTATTCGTGAGGCTTTGCCGACTATTCGTAAAATTGTCTCTGGCGGCGGAATACCTATTATAATGTCGCATTTAGGTCGCCCGGATGGCAAATATAATCCCGACCTCTCACTTAGACCGATTGCCAAACGACTCGAAGAGCTTCTTGGCAGACCCGTAACCTTTATCGCAGACGAACTTAGTCAGGATGCTATTAATGCCCGCGAGCACGCTCTTCAAGGGGACATCTTTCTTCTTGAAAACACGAGATTTTATCCGGGAGAGGAAACCAACGATCCCGAATTCTCGAAATTCATTGCCGGTCATGCCGACATTTTCGTGAACGACGCCTTCGGAACGGCACATCGCAAACACGCGAGCACCGTCGGCATCACGAACTATATGAAAGTATCCGTGATGGGGTATCTTGTAAAAAAAGAAATGGACATCCTCGTCGGACTTCTCGAAGAACCGAAAAGACCATATCTCGCGATTATCGGGGGATCAAAAGTTTCGTCCAAATTGCCTTTATTGAACTCTATGATGGATAAGTGCGATAAGATACTCGTTGGTGGCGCGATGGCTTCTACATTCTTCGGAAGCCTCGGAATTTCACAGGGGTGCGGCCCTGTTGAGAAAGACAAATTTGATACCGCACGCGCAATTCTCGAAAAAACTGAAAGTGTAGAGCCTTATCGGGGGCATATGTTGCTACCAATCGACCAAGTGGTTACAAACGAGATATCCCCAAGCGGATTTACCAAAATTTATCCTTACGACCAAGTTCCTGAGGATGTTATGGTTGCGGATATCGGCCCGGATTCTATCGCAAGATTCAAGACCGAATTGGACACCGCGCAGACTATCGTAATGAACGGTCCTGTCGGTGTTTTCGAGTTGGAACAGTTCGCCACCGGAACACGGGAACTTTTAAAAAAGATTGGCGAGAGGGTGAGCCAAGGTGCTGTTGGTATCCTCGGCGGTGGTGACAGCGCCGCGGCGGCCGCTAAGTTTGGACTCGAAGACCAGATGACCCATATTTCCACCGGCGGCGGTGCATCGCTGAAACTTCTCGAAGGCTCTAAACTTCCCGCAATCGAGGCGTTGAGCGATAGGTAAGCATTATGCGAAAATTCCTTATTGCCGGAAATTGGAAGATGTTTCTTGACCGCGAGAGCGCAATAGCTCTCGCGAGAGAAATCGTGGATGGAATGCCGAAACGACCCTTTATAGATGTCGCAATATTTCCACCGGCTGTTTTTATCGAGGCTGTTGCAAAGGCTGTGGAAGGCTCGACGATTGCCGTCGGAGCGCAGAATTTGCACTACGAAACAGAAGGTGCATTCACCGGTGAAATTTCTTCAAAAATGGTCTTGACAAGTGGAGGCCGGGTCGTTATTATAGGGCATTCTGAGCGGAGGAACATCTTCGGGGAATCCGACGAGTTCATCCAACGGAAAGTCAAAAGAGCTTTAGACGACAATCTCGTCCCTGTTCTTTGTATCGGAGAGAAACTCGAACAACGCAAAGCCGGTGAAACCGAAAGTGTTCTAAACAGACAGCTTAATGGCTCTCTTCGGGAAATCGAAATTACCGACCCCGACAAGATTGTTCTCGCTTACGAGCCTGTTTGGGCAATAGGAACCGGAGTTGTCGCCACGCCGGAACAGGCGCAGGACGCACATTCTTTCGTCCGAGACTGGATTCGCTCGAGATACGGCGATATCGCCGATGGTTTGCGAATTCTGTATGGCGGAAGTGTCAAGCCGGATAATGCCGAATCGCTTCTTGTGCAACCGGATGTCGACGGAGCACTTATCGGCGGCGCGAGTTTATCTTCGAAGGGTTTCTGCGAGATTATCGAAATAGCCGAAAGGTTACAAACGAGGTAAGATGGTTATTGCACTATCGATATTAGTTGCCCTAATTGCGATCGCTTTAGTGATCTCGATTTTGCTTCAATCCGGGCATGGCGGAGGATTAGCCGGTGCATTCGGTGGTTCTTTCGGGGCAAGCTCGGTTTTTGGCGGTCACCAGGCGGCGGGATTCCTTCAAAAAATTACAACCGGACTCGCTATCGCTTTCGTTGTGGTTGTGCTTATTATCAATCTCATGGCTACCCGCACGACCGGATCGCGTTCTGCAAGCGTAATACCACAGGAAGCCTCGCGAACAGCGCCTTTGAGCGATGACGGTATGGGCGGCGGGATTCCTGTCGGCGAAGGGCAATAGGTTCTATAAAAGTATTAGCCGAGGTGGTGGAATTGGCAGACACGCATGGTTGAGGGCCATGTGAGCATATGCTCATGCGGGTTCAAGTCCCGCCCCCGGCACCAAATCGAAGAACAGCGATAATGTCGCTGTTCTTTTTTTTTAAAAAATCACAGCTTCCCTATTTTAATCTTAAGTTTCCTATCCTTAAATTAGTAACAAATGAAAATACTACTCAAATTCCTGATTCGTATTTCCAGTTTTCGTTGATCCTTCCAAGAAAAAATCGAACCGAAATCGTTTGAATTCCCTAATCCAGCTTGGATGTCTATTTTAAGTGAATGATTCACCTTTTCAAATGCAAACCCTTCGTGATACTTGGCAAGTCAAAGTTGTGCATATCAGAGAAGGCTTGGGAGGTTTTTTCGGATTCTCGACGATTTTTAACTTGCGATATTACCTTATAAAATTATAATGATTAGATGTTTATTGAGTAATCTGCTTCTTATGAGGAGGAAAATGAAAAAGTTAGCCCTGTTCGCGGTGATTATATTCGCGATGTTCCTCGCTGTCGGCTGTTCCGAAAACAACGGCGATGACGATCCTTGCACCTGCGACACTCTCTACATCACCGACACGCTTTACGACACGCTTATCGTGGTCGATACCATCGTAATCTGCGATACAAACTACACTCATCTCGATCCCCCCTTCATCAAAGAGGTTTACGGCCCGGGGATTATTACCCAAGGCAATTCGGCGGCCTTCTCATGCTCGATATACACCGACTCGCCAATTATCTCCTACAGATGGGATCTTTTCGCGGCTTCGGCGGGATTCGAAAGCTATTTCTTCCCCGCAGGGCTTTCGGAAGGCTCATTCACGCCATCCGGAACAGCGCCGTTTCCCTTCCAGCCTGAAGCTACGGGCTATTCGGCGAATTACACCTATGAAAACCGCGGTAGATACACTGCCATTCTCGAGATCGAGGACGAGGACGGATATATAGAATACGGCGGAACTCGAGTCGCTGTCGATCCTACAACACCGGATACCCCCGGCCCCGATTTTATCGTTCGGGTCGGAATGCCGGAGAGCCTTTATGTGAGCAATTTCGATTTCAAGCGCTATGCGTTAATCGCAGATCATAAAATCCCAGCCTCGGTATATCATGACAACGATGCAGATTTCAAAGCATTCGCCCACGTCAGCGACAACTATTTCTCCGGTCAGCGCTATATTCAGACCCGTGCGGAACTTGGACGTGTTCTCCAGCTCGAAGCTTTCGGCGATTATATTTGCGAGCTAACTTGGGATATCGATGTCCAAGGAGCGCTTCACTATTGGGGCTCTAACAGCGGCGATGTTGTAATGTATTCCATATACTCTACGATGAAGATGGACACCGGATTGCCACAGACACGTTGTATTTATCGTAAAACGCTTCTCGGCAACGATGGAAACCAGTCCTTCTTCGTTAATCGTAATATCGCGGTTACCGATTCGGTTCTCGTTTGGGGAATGCACGAATACGAGGTTTGGCTTTCGATCGAAACAGTCCAGATGCTGGGCGCGGGCGCTGGTTCTGCAATTTGTTTCGACGGCGATAATGGATTCACACGCTTGAACAAGCTAAATGTTTATATGGACAAATAAATTCCCTAAGGGGGAATCATGGCTCGGAAAATACTACCGGCTCTATTTCTTTGCTTGATAACAGTATTATCCGCTTATCAGGTCGATCTTCTCTCTGATTCGAACACATCGACGCGGTTCGAAGTGAATTTTGGAACGCCAATGGCGCGGTATGTCTCGAACGACTATTGGTTATTGAAGATGGATGGTTTCGGACACACCGGCGAAAATTTCGGGCCTAAGCTCTTCGGCAGAAATTTTCAGATCGCCGTGCCGCGCGATTGCAACATCGATGTCATTATCGAGGATGTTGTGTGGAGCGATTGGATGAGCATCACCCCCGCCCCGAATAGTCCGGAAGTAGATAAACACGGAATTATGGGCGAGATAGACCCCTTCCTCTATGCGATGCCGCAAGGAGCGAAGGTCGAACTAAACGGTAGGAGAATTGTCCGCGGGGTCGAGATTGCGGATATTTTCATTGAACCGGTTCATTATGACCCCGAGCATGGTGTCCGTTTTATGCGTAATATTACAGTATCGGTTAACTACGAGGGCGGCGGTCCGAGTGACTGTGGTCCTCGTCTGTATAACTGGACATGGGAGAATTTCTTCCGTGGAACACTCGTGAACCCGGATGCCGCGATTCCCCGGACACGCCCGATGATAGCAGAATGGGATCCAACCGAAGGTGCGGAACTTCTCGCAATCGTCCGCCCTGATTTCGAGGATGAGCTTCAGGATTGGATCGACTGGAAACTTCTGATGGGATTTCCCGCGCGAGTTGTAACTACCAGCATCACCGGAACTGACACAGCATCTATCAAGGCCTATATTCAGAATGCCTATAACACATGGACTTTGCCGCCGTCTTTCGTATTACTTGTCGCAGATGCCGATTATATACCTGTTTATCAAGGTTCGGGTGGCTTGATGGGTGATAATCACTTCGGAACTGTCGATGGAAGTGATATCTTTCCCGATATTTTCGTCAGTAGGATTTCTGTCGATTATACAGCTGATATAGTGAACCTCGTTCTAAAACATCTCAACTATGAGAAGAACCCCGATACAACCGATGACTGGTATTCTCGCTATGTTGGCATTGTTAATGAAGACGACCCCGACTGGGAACCTCTCGGCCCTCAAGACTCATCGTATTTGGCGGCTGTTACCTATGGTATGACGCAATGCAGTCTCGCAGGATTCACCAGCCATCCAATGTTCCGTAGAAAACTTGGGCATACTTTCAGCACGGTTCGTCCCTATGTTGAGGCCGGTCTTGGTTTAGTTCAATACCGCGGCCAGGCTTATCCCGACTATTATTACGGTTTTGCCGGCGGATTAGACACACTCGATAATAACGGGAAATGTCCTGTCAATATCTCGATATCTTGCGGCACGGGTGGATTTATGTATGGCGATACGCGTATGTGCGAAAGGACAACTCGTGCGAGAACCGCAACTCATCCAAAAGGCGGGACGGCTTTCATAGGCCAAGCTCTTGTAAGCTCGAATTCAGAGGAACGTTCATCTCTATCGAAACATGTTTACGAAGCGCTTTTCGAAGCAAAGATAAACGAGTTCGCGGCGGCTCATCTCTATGGCAAAAACGAGCTTTATGCCGAATTCGGCGGGAGTTATGACTCTCGATATGAATTCCTTTCAGCAACCGCACTTGGAAGTCCGGACATGCTCGTCTGGACAGGGCCGATTGATCTGCATCCGACTGTTACCTATCCCCTATCTGTTACTGCCGGACCGAACAACATCGATGTTCATGTCGCAAGATTTGGTGCTAATCTCGAAAACGCAAGGGTAGCTTTACATCAGGGAAGTCAGTTCAGTTACGGCAAAACAAATGCGAGTGGCGATGTTACAATTGCCTTGAATGTCGATGCGGCTCACTCGCTTATTATCGTTGTTACAGGACCCAATATCTATCCGCAAATCGACACTATCGATGTAATCGAAGAAGGTGTAGCGGTTTATTCCGCGCCTGCTGTTTTCAACGATTCTTTGGGAAACAGGGATGGATTGCTTAATCCCGGAGAGACGGTGAGTTTTAGGCCGGGAATTTTCAATATCGGAACTGAGACAAGCACCGGATTGACGGCGGTAGTTAGATGCAATATCCCGATTGTATGGATCGACTCGACGACTGTATTCCCGAATTGTGCTCCGGATGACACGGTTTATGGAGATAGAGTCGAGTTCTACATTCCAGACACAACAAGCGCTTATGGGAGCATAACCTTCACTATGCACATTTCTGGAGGTTTAACCGGCCCATGGAATAGAACAGTCGTTCCTCAACCCGGTGTTCATCGATTTGCCCCCGGCATCGAGTCGATAATGATCATCGATTCTGCACCCTACGGTGACGGAGACGGCATTCTCAGCGGTGGTGAAGTGGCGGATTTAGCGATTCGGCTTAGGAACAACACACAGGCTGACGCTTATAATGTTGTCGCTCATTTGCTGAGTATTCCGGAAATTTCGGTGATTAACTCCTACGCCTTCGTTGATGTTTGGCCGAGAACTGTTTCTCAGGCATTATTCCCTATCTACACGGTGAGCGTTTCTCCTTCGGTTGCTCCGGGAACTGAGGTTCTTTTACCGATGGTGGTAACAGCGAGATGTTCGATATATGATTATCATGATACTTTGCTAATCCCCTTCACTCTTAACGGACCAATCACGAGCCTTCCCACAGGCCCGGATGCCTATGGATATTATATTTACGAGGACGTCGATGATCATTATCCAATCGCACCGACATATGAATGGTTAGACATTTCCACACTCGGCTCGACGATAGGGCCGATAACAAACTCGGACGACGGAATCACGACAATCGGATTGCCTTTCGCGATGAGATTCTACGGGGTTAATTACGATTCTATTTCAGTTTCCTCGAACGGGTTCATGGCACCGGGAAGGAGCACATGGAGCGGCCCGGGAAGCGGTTCGCCTCAGACATTCCCCTATGTTGGCGGCCCTCAGGGAGTCGTCGCGGCTGGATGGGCGGATTTAGCTCCACATAGAAGCGGTGGAGGAGAAATTTACTCCTATAACAATACGGCTACAAACCAATTCATTATTCAATGGGATGCTTGCCAATTCTATTATGGTGGCGGAATGATCTCGACACAGTTGCGTATCTGCAATCCTTCTTTTTGGCCTACTCCCACAGGAGATAGTGAAATCTTCCTATATTACGAGCTTATGAGCGGAATTGGAGCTATGGGAATAGGAATAGAATCGCAGAGTCAAACGATGGGGCTTCAATATTATCTTAATGGCGCTTATGATCATCATGCTGTCGAACTCGAAGCCGGTCGGGCGTTAAGAATTACGACTCAAGCTCCAAGTCTTTACTCAGGGCCATGGTTGTTCTACATCAGCGACCTCTGGATCGACGATTCACTCGCTAATAATAATCGTATCATCGAACCGGGAGACCGGATCGGCATCAAGATGCGTATTAAGAATGGCGGAACAGCCGCCGCGGTGAACGCGCAGGGAGATATCAGCGCTACTGCAAGACTTACGCCTTACGGTTCGAGAGCTAATTTCGGCTATATCCCGATATCGGGAAATTCTTACAACAATGTCTCAATGTATTGCGATATCTCGCCATCCTGCCCATCAGATACGGTAATAAATGTGCCTATTAATCTCTATGCCACAGGGGGATATTCGACGTTATTCTATATTCCTCTGCATGTTGGCGGAGCGGTAAGTGTCAACGATAATGAAACACCGCTTCCAAAGGGAATTCAATTGGGCCATTCCTATCCGAATCCCTTCAACAGTTCTACATCGATAGAAATCTTTGTCGGCGATGATATTACCGAACCGGTTATTATCGATGTCTATGACATTACCGGCAGGAAGATTGATAATCTTCACGATGGATTCCTCAAACCCGGAAGACACAATCTCAGATACGAACCGGTGAACACGGCATCAGGAGTTTATTTCTTAAGGATGCGCCATGGTAATGAGACAGTTACCCGTAAAATGGTGCTGATAGAATAATCCTTCGGGGATTCGATGAGATAAAGGCGGGAACATTATGTTTCCGCCTTTTTTCGTCTTCTCAGTTTTCATCCCAAAGAAAGTTTTTAATTATACGCTTGCAATTCGCGCTATTTCAATATAGAATTTAGGTTCTTTGGTGGCGAATAGACGAAACCGTATCGTCTTCGCAGAAGTCGAAACCTATAGCATTTGAAGAGCGGAAGAATCTTGGAAAATCAATACGAACAGACAATCGATTATCAGGAAGTAGGCCTAATCGTTGGCTTGGAAGTTCATCAACAGCTTCTCACAGAGCGAAAAATGTTCTGCAGATGCCCTGCAGGCCTATACACGCGCGAACATGACGGCGTCGTTCTCCGGCATATGCGTCCGACTTTGTCCGAACTTGGCGTATTCGACGGTGCGGCTTTAATGGAGTTTAAGACCAAAAAGCAGATTATCTATTTGCTTCACAACACGAACACCTGCACTTATGAGATGGACGACACTCCCCCATTCTTGATGAACGAGCAAGCCCTCGATAACTCTATTGAGCAATGTCTTATGCTGAATATGGACATCGTGGACGAGGTTCATGTTGCACGAAAACAATATCTCGACGGCTCGATTCCCACCGGATTCCAGCGCACTGCGATTGTTGGCGTAAATGGAACAATACCATTCAAAGGCCGTGAGTTGGGCATTATTCAGGTCAGCGTCGAGGAAGACTCCTGCCGTGAGGTCTCGGATAAGGGGCATTTAATCGTATGGCGCACAGATCGCCTCGGAATGCCGCTTGTCGAGATTGTTACACATCCCCAGCTTTATACCCCACAGGAAGTCGAGGAGGCAATACTTCTTATCGGAAGAATCTGTCGTTCGACTAATCATGTCCGCTATGGAATCGGCGCGAGCAGACAGGATGTCAATGTTTCGGTTCGTGGCGGAAGACGTGTTGAAATCAAGGGAGTTCCACGTGCCGAGATTGCCGCGAAACTCGTTCATGGCGAGGCTATACGCCAGGTCAATTTGCTCAAACTGATGGAAGAGATTCATTCTCGCGGGTTGAACACCCCGGAGGAAGTCCGTGCCCGTATTACGCATTACGATGTTACCGAGAAATTCAAAAACTCGAAGTTATCTTTCTTGACCTCAAAGGGGTGGGATAGATTTATCAAATCCGACTGTAGAAGACCGGATTTTGAACTCGGCAAGGGGAAATTTGCCGTTAGAGTAGTTAAGCTCGAAGGTCTTGCGGGAACACTTGCATGGAACACCCAACCCGGAAAAACCTTTGCGGACGAACTTCGCGGAAGGATTAGGGTCATTTGCGGTCTCGATCAACAGCCAATTCTCATCCATAGCGAGGATTTAGCCGGCTATAACAGCATCCGGACAAGAGTAAAAACCATCGCGAAAGAGCTTCAATGCACCAATAATGATTCGCTGATAATAATCTGGGGTTCCGAAGAAGACGTTATTTCGGCATGTGAAGAGGTTTATCTTCGCTATGTCGATGCGATAGACGGAATTCCAAACGAGACACGTCAGGCATTTGCCGACGGTCACACCGATTTCGAGCGGATACTTCCCGGCCCGGACAGAATGTATCCCGACACGGACAGCCCGCCAATTCGGGTTACACGAGACAGAGTCGAGAGAATAGAGGCCGGACTTCCCCCCCGACCATGGATTCGTGAAAAGAGATACACCGAAGCAGGAATCCAATTGAACACGACTTATTACTTAATTAGAAGAGGCTGGGCCGATGTTGTCGATGCGGTTGTTGCGGAGACAGGTGCTGATTTGAAATATACCGCGATTTTCTTTGGCGAGAAGCTCAAAGGCCTTCGCAGAAAGGGTGTTGATACGTCGTCCATTTCAAAAGACACTTGGATTGCTCTATTCCGTGAATTCGCAAAAAAACCGGAGCTTGCGGAAAATTGGGATAACATAGTTCGGATGATTGCAGATTCCCCCAATGTTCCGGTAACAAAGATAATCGACGAGATAATGCACGCTGTCGATTCTTCCAATTGGGAAGCATTCGCTAATAAAGCTCTCGCCGAAACCGAGATTACAGCACAGAAATCCGAAAATGAAGTTATCGCCAAGCTCACAATGTCGAAAATGATGGACATCTACCGAGGCCTTGTTGCGGGGCGTTTCATTGAAAAACATATACGCAGAGCACTGGCGGAAAAACCTTCGAGCAAGAATTAAGGAGCGATAGCCGTGAGCGACAAACAGAAGACCGAAATAAAAGATAAGCTCAAGGGATACAAAGGCCTTGCCCGCGAACGTCTCGCCAAGTGGGGGGTCGGGGTATGGAGCGATGTCCGCATAGTTAACGATGTCGGAAGTGTTTTCGAGGGGGTTATCCTTCCGCGAAGTGAAACTTACGACGACCTTCATATTGTGGTCAAACAGAAAACCGGATACAATGTCGGCATTCATGTTGACCGCGTTCGTGAAATTGTTGAGCTTGGCTATAAAGAAGCCGTCTATAAGATGCCCGAGAAAGAATTCCCTACCAATCCGGAACTTCCGAATGTAACCCTTCTCGGCACCGGCGGAACAATCGCATCGAGACTGGACTATCGCACTGGCGCAGTTATACCGGCATTCTCGCCGGGGGAACTATACTCGGCGGTGCCGGAACTCGCCGACATCTGCAATCTAAAAACTCGGATGATATTCGGTGTCTTTTCCGAAAATATGGCGATGGAGCAATATATCGAGCTATCGAAGGCAATTGTCGAAGAAATCGAAGCCGGTGCTGACGGCATCGTTATCGGTCATGGAACAGACACCATGGGGCACACCGCCGCGATTCTAAGCTTCATGGTTCAGAACAGTCCCGTGCCGATTGTAATTGTCGGTTCACAAAGAAGTTCCGACCGCCCCAGCTCGGATGCCGCACTGAATCTGATTCATGCGGTTCGTTCCGCGGCTTATGGGGATATTGCCGAAGTGCAAATCTGCATGTTCGGCCCGACCTCCGACCGTTTCGGACTACTTCATCGCGGCACTCGTTGTCGCAAAATGCACAGCTCTTATCGCAACACATTCCGCACCCTCGGCGATGTCCCGCTTTGTATGGTCAGCAGAGACAAGTTCGATTATATCACAAATGATTTTGTCCGCAGGGACAAAAACCGCAAAGTCAAACTCGATGCGCTCTACGATGACCGCACTACTATCCTATATTATTATCCCGGAATGAAACCCGATCTTGTCGATGCATTAGTCGAAAAAGGTTATCGTGGTATAGTTATCGCAGGAACAGGGCTTGGGCATGTCAACCGAGCGCTTTTCCCAGCGCTTGAACGAGCGGTAAAAGCTGGAGTCCATATTGTGATGACAGTCCAAACGCTATGGGGCTACACCCAGATGTTCGTTTACGACACCGGACGCGATCTTTTGAACCTTGGAGTCGTCCAACTCGATAATATGCTTCCCGAGACCGCACTAATGAAGCTGTCTTGGGTTCTCGGGCATACTGACGACCATGAAGAGGTCATGCGGATGATGCATTTGCCGATTAACCACGAAATAACGGAGCGAGAACCACATAACGGCTATATTATCCTTCAGGGCGGCCTTCCCGATACCGAGGAATATATCAAGAAGTATTGGAAATAAGCTTAGAGTATCCATTTCAGGTTCAAAATCGAGATTCATTAGGGAGCGCTATATGTGCTCCTTTTTTCATCTGTTCATTATCCGACTCGATAAAACTCTTTGACTTGTTTACAGTTAAGCGAATAAATCCTTGAAAATGGGCAATTTATTGCTATAATAGGATTAGGTAATTGAAAAATAAATGAATTGGGACTTCAATAGCCAGATTTAACTGTAAAAAAGTTCCGGAAAGAGTTACTTTGAAAATCCTTTTGGTCTATCCCAAAAATCCAGAAACCTTTTGGGACTTTAAACATGCCCTAAAATTCGTTTCAAGGAAAGCCTCAAGCCCCCCGCTGGGGTTACTCACTGTTTCGTCTATACTCCCAAAATTCTGGGAGAAAAAGCTCTGCGACATGACCGTATCTAAACTTACCGACCATGACCTTTGCTGGGCCGATTATGTTTTCATTAGCGCGATGTCTGTTCAGAGCGAATCGGCGGAAGAGGTTATTCACCGATGCAAACAGCTGGGTGTTAAGACCGTTGCAGGCGGCCCGCTTTTTACGTCGAATTATCAGGATTTCGAGGAGGTCGATCATCTTGTTCTCGGCGAAGCAGAAGTAACACTCCCCCTGTTTATATCCGATCTTGAAAAGGGCTATCCTCAGAAAATCTACCTTTCTGAAGAGAAGGCGGATATAACCAAAACACCCGCCCCCGATTGGAATTTAATCAAAAAGAGCAAATACAACTCACTTTCCATCCAATATACTCGAGGATGCCCTTTCAATTGCGAATTCTGTGATGTTACTCAGCTTTTCGGACATAAACTTCGCTCGAAGACAGCCGAACAGGTGGTCGATGAACTCGATAATATTTACTCTTCCGGTTGGCGTGGTAGTGTATTTTTCGTCGATGACAATTTCATCGGTAATAAAAAGATATTGAAATCTGAAATTCTCCCCGCCGTCATCAGTTGGATGGAGAAGCGGAAGAATCCATTTATCTTCAACACGCAGGCTTCAATCGACCTCGCCGACGACGAGGAACTTATCAAAATGATGGTCGATGCTGGCTTTAATACCGTATTCGTGGGAATTGAAACACCCGAAGAATCCAGCCTTGCCGAGTGTGGGAAAATTCAGAATAACAATAGAGATTTAGTCGCGTGTGTTAAGAAGATCCAAAGCCTTGGAATCCAAGTGCAGGGTGGCTTTATTCTCGGCTTCGACAATGACCCGCCGAACATCTTCGACAGAATGGCCGAGTTTATTCAAACAAGCGGCATTGTAACGGCTATGGTAGGTTTGCTGAAAGTTCCAAAAGGCACAGAACTTTACAAACGTCTCCAAAGAGAGGATCGTCTTCTCGAAAAATGGTCGGGGAATAACACCGATATATCGATGGATTTTGTGCCGAAAATGAACGCCGACGAGCTTGTGATCGGCTATAACAATGTTATCGAATCCCTTTACACGCCAAAGAATTTCTATGCCCGAGTAAAAATACTTCTTCGAAACTACAAACCAAACAATAAAAGGGGTTTCAAGATCCATTTTAGAGAACTGCAAGCCTTGGTAAAATCTTTCTGGCACATTGGTGTTGTTGGCAAAGGCAGAACTCACTACTGGCGGTTCCTTTTCTGGACGGTGTTCCGTTGTCCGCGTTCCTTCCCCATTGCAGTGACTTTGGCTATTTACGGTTTCCATTTCCGCAAAATATATGAGGTATGACATTTCTTTAAAAAAGGGCGACATAAATGCCGCCCCGAAATGAATCGATTTTCCGCTTCTTCTATTTCAAGTAAATCAGCGACTTCATTGCGAGTCGTTCGTTATTGTATTTTGCAATAACAAGATAAACACCTGAACCGTTTTCGGGTTTTGGTCGCCAGATATGAATGCCCTCTTTCGACGAAAGTCTGTTATCGACAATTCTGCCGTTAACATCGAAGATTTCGAGTGAAACATCAACAGGAACATCGATTGTAACAGCAGAATTGAAGGGGTTAGGGTAGGCCGAGATTTGGAAATCGGAGGGAGTTGATGCCACATCTTCCTCGATGGAATAGAAATCAACAGAATCGAGCTTCATTACCCAAGCCTGTGTTGGAAGAGAGCCTTTGTAACCAACGACTACATACTCACCATGCGAGTTAACACAGGCATCGTTGATTACAAAGTTGCCAGAAACTGGATACTCTCTTAACCCAAGAGGAGTAGCATCGGAGTCCAACATAACAAGCCCCAGTGAATTCGATGAAGTCATCGAGGTTATGACGGTAATTCGGCTGGATCCGTCGATGTGATTGACTGCCTTTGCCGCGTGTGATTCCCAAGGTGCAATATAACCAACTAAAAGGCTATCACCGGAAGGAGTTAATAAAGCTCCTACAGAATAGAAATGTTCAATCGAGTCGATATGGGGCATTTGATATTCATATCCAACGGCAAAAACATTTCCTGTTTCGGTTATGATTATGTCATTAGCCTGTGATCCGGTGTAGGATGCAGTAAAAAAGGAGCTTTGCCAAAGACTTGAAACAGGAAAGGCATATTTCGATACTGAGAAAACCCCAGTGCTTCCTGTTTTGTAAATCCCATCTCCGCAATAAGCGAAAGAGGACAGGGTTCCACCAGGAGTGGATTGTTCCCAAAGGGTCTCGCCCGTTTCATCTATATGAATCATCCAATCATTAAGTGATGTTGTATAAATTGCCGGTATGTGACTTTGTGTCCATTTTGAACCGACAACAAGAAAGCCATCGTCAGTTTCGACGATTCTACTAAAGGTTAGTCCATGGGGGTAGCTTGGATGACCATAAGTTCCCGGATATCTGTAATAGCGCCACCAATAAATCGTTCCGGTAGCATCGGTTTTAAAAACGAATGCATCGTAAAGATTCGAAATAGTATCTGAGACTTCTTCTCTGTATGTGAAGCCACAGACGTAGATACTGCCGTCATCCTTGACAAGGATATCAGAAGCGAAATTGTCCAGCGAGTCTCCGAAAGTGTATGCCCATAGACTGTCGCCGTCTTCATTTACTGCGAAGATCAAAATATCGGTATTGTTCCTTGTTTCATAAAACACATTAGCTGATATAACATAACTATCTGCCATATACTGCGTTATAGCCGATGTATAGTTATACGCATCGCTTCCTCCAAATTCCAATTCCCATGCGAAACAAGCAACAGCGAAAATCAGAAAAACGAATAGACAACTTAAAATGTTTCTACTCATTCTTTCTCCTCCTTGTGATTTTAAAATTTGCCATTTTCCTTCGGCCTTCTCCCTTATATCTAAAGATAATCGAAAAAATAACTCTCGCAAGCACTTTTTTAAAAAAAATTTTTTCGCTCTCAAAGCCCTATTAAAAGGCAATTTGACATTTTTGGGACAAATGTGCTGTCAGATTTGTTGCCACTGTGTGCTTCTTTTTTTTAAATCTTGGAACCAATTCGCATGAGAAATATTTTAGCGAAATATTCTCGTATTTGTTCTGTTGCGTATATAAGTTATATAAATTCTGTCAATTTGCCCATATTCACCGAATCTCTGCCTCGGTCATTTCGCATTAAAGTCTCAGGATTCAATTTTGAAGAAAAGATTTGCGTTTCATAAAAAAAGTGTTTTATTATTTACAATTCACTGCTAATTGAACAACCCATAAATCGGAGGAAAAATGAAGAGATGTGTTTTTCTAATCTGTGCTTTGTTGTTCGTATCCGTAGCCCTTGGTTACGACCCGCTTTATACCGAGGATGGCGCGGCAATTCTCGAAAATATGCAGTTGCGAGCTGGCGCGGGAATGAATTTCGGTTCTTCATCCGCTTATTTCGACGATGAAGGCGAAAAGCACGATTTCACTGGCGACGCCTCAATGACTAACCTCTATATCCCTGTGCGTGTCGGGATAGGCATCGCCAAGGTGCTCGAGTTCCAATTCCTCATCCCCTTTATGTCGATGAAGTATTCAAATGGAGCTGAGATTACCGGTTCCGGAATTTCGGACAGCTGGATTTCTGCCAAGGCGGGGATAGCTTCAGGAGGGATAAATTTTGCAGGAAGACTCGCCCTTCAACTTCCCACCGGAAACGATGAACCGGACCCCGGAGATTTCCCCACCGGCTCGGGCAGAACTGATTTGGATATCGGCGTTCTATTTTCCTATCGCCCTGAAGAACGGACTGGATTCGCCGTCGATTTCAACGCGGGTTACCGCATGAATACCGAGAAGGACGACTACAACTACGGAGATTTCGCCCCCTTTAATATTCGCGCGGGATACCAGCTCACCGAGGCATTGTTCCCCTACGCCATCGTGGCAGGCAAACTCGGACTCAGCAACGATGAATACAACGGCATCGAATTGGAAGACTCCAAGGAAAGTGTCTATTCGATCGGCGCAGGCGCAATCTTCAAAAGCGATATGGGACTTGGTGTTTATGGAAACATCCTCTACGACATCGCGGGGAAAAATAATTATGCCGGGATGGACATCAATCTCGGTGTCGAATTCCTACCAAAATTAGGCAACTAAGAACATCTGAGCGGAAATGTTCAACGAGGGCGGGATTTCCCGTCCTTTTTTTTTAATCCAAAATCAACGTTAACTTATCGTTTGTCCTTGCGCTATATGAGTTAATTTCATTATATTATTAATATTGAAACGTTTTGGAGATGAGCTATGAAGATTAGATATTTGCTTCTTCTGACATTCATTACGACAGCGCTTATAGGCGGCACTTACCCGCGTGCGGAGGCGAGCGGAAATTCGGGGGTTGTGATGACCGAGAGCGGTGCTTTCCTCGGTTCGAATCCTGCCGGAATAGCCTTTGAGCGTAACCATATTTTCTATTTATCGCTGTTTCGTCCCTACTGGGGCATCGGCGACCCGATGTGGCGCGGTGCCGCTGGTTATGCGCACCATTTCCGCGCTTTCGATGCCGGTATCGATCTTCAGTATTTCCAATCCGAGATGGTTTTCCGCGGCGATTTCGGTTTGACATTCACAAAAAGATTCGGTAAATTCGCTGTGGGAGTGCGTCCTACCTTTGTTTTCGATAATTATCGCACGGACAATTTCCATTATATTGACGGCGATAATCCCAACGACCCACTTTTTAATGAGGCTACAGGCGGATTTGGAATCAGCGGCGATTTCGGGGTTTATTACTACCTTTCGGAAAAAATCGCAATAGCCGGAATGGCCGAAAACCTTCTTGATCCGAATATGGCATTGTCCGCAACCGCTGAAAGCAAGCGCGGAAGTTGTTTCAGTTTCGGAGCGGCCTATCATTTGGGGCACTATGGCACCGCTTTCGCACAGGGAGGTTATGCCACAGAAACCGCGGAGGGAAATGAGCTAAATTTCGGCGCGGGATTCGAGTCAAACGCGCTTCATCCGAATCTCGATTTGCGAATTGGTTTTTCGCAATCTGACGCCAGCCTCGGTTTCGGTTTCCGACTCCCTACTGATCTTCCGATTCGGCTCGATTATGCTTTTAGCTATCCGCTCAGCGATTTGCGTAAAGCCGCCACCAGTCATCGTTTGGCGATGGTTGGCGAGATTACCCCGATAATTAAATTCCCTGACCTGACGGTTACAGCAACAATCGACGATGAGGTTTTCCCTACAGGCGATTCTGCCCAAATTAGCGCTTTTATAACAAGCAAACGTCTCAGAACCTCGGATGTTACGGTTGTGCTGATACTCGACGGCGACAAAGAAATCGCGCGAACTGTAATTGGAAAGATCGAAGCCGATGAAGGTTATGAATGGACTCCGAAAGTTCTCTTTGACAGTGATAGAGAGTGGGACTTTAGTATTCAGGTCGATCCGGCAAACAAAATCGATGAAAGCGACAAATCGAACAATAGAGCCTCGGTTCGAGCTCGAAGCTATGACGGTCCAGATGTGAAACTCTTGGCTTCGCCGGAGGTTTTAAAGGTTCAATCAGTTGATTATGTTTATCAGGACGAATCGATTGTGCCTGCAGTTTTTTTCGAAATAGGAAAAGCCGACATCGATCCTCGTTTCTCGCCGCTAATCGATCTTCTTGCAGAACGACTTCTTGAAAACCCCGACGCAAAATTCTATATCGACGGCCATTTCGACCCGGAAACCGAACCCGGACAGTCCGATTTGGCAGGCACAAGGGCGCAAAATCTTATCACGGAGCTTGTTTCCCGAGCACCAAAATTACAGGAACGAATCGCTGTCGGCAATAAAACAGCCGAGAGTAAGCGAGTCGATCGCATAAGCCAATATGATAGATACCAGTCTTCGATAGACGCCGAAAACCGACGTGCGGAAATCACAGTGGAATTCCCCGAATTTCGTCGCGAAATCGACCTGAACATTTTTTCGGACACCGAGGCGAAAGAAATCGCGTCGAAAGTGCAGGAGTTATTGCGCCGCAACCCCCATGTGGTGGGTGTTATTCGAAGTTCGGAAATCGAACGAGACCTTGCGGAAGCTCTAAAAGACGCATTCACAGCGAAAGATAAGCTCAAATCGGCGATACCGGATTATCTTCACACGCAAATTTTAGCCGGCGCTTCGAAACTTGTCGATTCGGGCAAAACAGAGTTTCTGCTTTCCGGTGAAGGAATTCTCTATCGACCAAAAGAGATACATTCTGCGTTGAATTTCGAACCGCGTGTGTTCGCGGACTGCCGAATCGAGATGCGTGTCGAAGCACCTTTGGGAATAACCGATTGGCGGGTTTATCTTGCGGAAAAGACCGGCAAATCGCTTTTCGACATAAAAACCGGCGAGGGTAATCCCCCAAATTATATTAACTGGGATTGGCGCGATCCCGATGGCGGACTGCTTCCCTTCGGTCAGAAATTTGATATCTGCGTCGATGTTGGCGACCGATTCGGACGAAGGGCGACCTCCTGCGCCGAGGGTGTCGGAACTGAGGTGATTCGCCTCGAACAGCGCACCGATAGGCTTCTGCTCGTCCAGTTTGTTTTCGATGGTCCTGCGGCGCAATCGAACTATCTTCAAGACAGGCTCGAAGAGGTCGCACGGCATATAATCGAGCACGGTTCAAAACCGGGTGTCAAGCTGGATGCCGAACTTCAGGGACACACCGACGAAATCGGCGGAGAACGGCGTAATTATGAACTCTCCGAGGAACGCGCTAAGGCTGTCGAAAAAAGGCTTCGCGCCTATATGCGGAGTATCCTCAGCCTGCCTTCGGAATCCGCACTCGACACCTGGATGGCCGAGAATGAAATCACTCTGAAAAGCGTAGGTTATGGTGACAAAATGCCATACACCCTCGATTTGTGGGTCGGCGGCGAACTTCGAGAGGTAGAGGTTGGCGATAATTCACGTCCGGAGGGACGAAACATCAACCGAAGGGTGCTGATTGTGATTCATGAGACCAATCCGAAAGGGGGCGGAAATGAGTAGGAGAATAATCGCCCTAACTCTTCTGATAATCGCTTTCGGCACCTATGCCGAGTTATCCTGCGGTTTCGTTATCGATCTTTCGCCGCCATTTGTCTTGACCGACGGGCTATACCCACCACCGGACACAGTTCTGGAAACCCCCGATGTAGTTATCAGTGTCGGCATTGACGATGCTGGAGCGGGTGTTTGGCTTGACAGCGTCAGAATCGTAGTCTCGGTCAACGGCATTCCTCGCGATTCCATTATCGGCGTTACTGATTTCTTCCAGAGCTTTTCCTCGGGAGATACTGTCGGGGTCTGCCTTCGCGCAATCGACGAGATTTACGACACCCTATGGTGCACCTGCCCCGCGAATGTGCTTGATACTTGCTGGACTTTTTATATCCTCGCCTGCGATACGTTTATGGTCGAGCGAATCTGCCCAAATCCCTGCGGGATAATCACCTCCTGTGGTAATCAGACCATCTCGATGCGTCTGTATCCTGCTGGCTCTCCGGCGGATCTTGGAGTATTCGAGCTTGAGGACATAATTGCTATCATTGAAAGAAGCTCTGCCCCAACCGAAACTTTGTATTCCGCACCAAGACTTTGGTTAATCGGCGATACTGTTAATATCGAACCTCCCGTCGCAGGCTACATTCACGGTGAAACTGTCAGAATCTCCCTTCGTTCGAGGAATGAGTGTCCTGTCATTATAATCGATTCCTGTGAGTTTGTCGTAGATGTCGAACCGCCGGTTCTTAGTTGGTTTTACCCGCCACCCGACACAACAATCGGTCTTTCCGCACCCACAATTACTATCAACCTACTCGATTCGCCCGCGGGAGTTATTCCGGAAAGCACTATTGTGCGAAGTATAGCCCGACATGTCGACGGCACAGCCGATACGATTGTGTGGATCGGTTCCGTTCCGATGACACCGAATTATCTTCCCCTCGATACAGTGCAAATATGCATTTTACAAGCGATGGACGCCGTCGATTACTATGCCGGTTGCACCTGTCCGCCAAATGTCATTGACACGATTTGTTGGGAATTCGCGGTCTTCTATTGCCTTGCAGGGCCTTTTGCGGAGATTTTTTACCCCGATTCTTGCGGGTCATATGTAACCTCATGCGCCGACCAAGGCTTAAGTTGGGCAATTTTCGACACAACCGGCATGGACATCGATCCGGCGACAATTCTCGTCCATGTCTCGGTGAGAGGGCCTTCGGGGGCACTGGACACAACAGTTACGCCCTCTTCCCCCACGCTAAATTGGGATGGAACCTCGAATCTTCATTTCCAGCCCGGCGCGGACGGTTGGCTCTGGAACAGCGGAGATACGGTGCATGTTACCCTCGTTGCGGTTAACAACACCGGCGACTGCCCGCTGGAATTCCCCGCGGAATGCTGGTTCATTGTTGATCTCGACCCGCCGGTAGCCTACAACTTCGAGCCACCGGAGGCCGAAATTGTCAGCATAACTACGCCTTTTATCAACGCGGCTTATATCGACTCAATATGCGCTTTATATTCTGCAACGGCTTTCTTGTCAGTCTATCGCGGTGGCACATTGATAGATGGGCCATTCTACTTCATCCTCGGTTCATCCATTTTATTTGCAGATGCGGAATCCGGCGACTCTGTTGTAGTTTGCCTCGACCTCACAGATTACCCCGATTTCGACTATTGCCCACCCAACGATACGACGATTTGCTGGTGGTTCACCCTTGCACTCGATGCCCCTGTCGCGTGGATTATCGAGCCACTCGACCTCGACAACGACAGCGCTATCACGAGCGCATGCGACTGCCAGCCGATTATTATCGGCATCTTCGACGAAGCCGGAATAGACGAATCGACGATAGTTCTCGAAGTCGAAGGTATTATCTATGATGTTACGTCGCCGGAACTTATCTGGGACGGCGATTCGATACTCACATTCACACCCTCCGCACCATGTTGGACTCATGGCGATGTTGTTAATTTCACGCTTCTCGCGGCGGAGAATATCCTCGGTATTCCTCTCGATTCCCCGCTTCCGGGGAGTTTTATTCCGGATTATTTGCCTCCAGTCATGGTTGCCTCCTCCCCTTCCGATGGTGACATCATACCCGGCCCGTGGGGGGAAATCGCTTATGCAGTATTCGAGGACATAATCTCCGGTATGGACTCGCTATTTCCTTCGATCGCAACTGTTTACGACGACGGCGCTTTGGTAATCTCGACATCTGTAATTTGGCGAGGCGATACCGCCTTCATTCCCGCCACCGAAGCTCTCGCAATAGACGGCACTATCGACATCTGCTTTGAAAACATTCACGATTCACCGGATTATTGTGTGAACAGTCTCGACACATGTTTCTCGTTCGAGGTTGTAACAGGGGAACCTTCGGCGATTTGGGTTTTTCCTGTCGATGTTAACGGCGACGGCGATACAATTGTCGCGTGCGACTGTATCGAAATAATTTTCGAGATAACAACAACTTACGGTCTTTATCCCGAATCGACACTAGTAAGAATAAACTCCGTCGATTATCCCTATGATCCATCATGGATGACCTTCACCGACGATTTCGACAGCCTTATCCTCGACCCTCTGCCGCATTGTCCCTTCAGCGACAGCGATTTCATTAATGCGAGACTTGTAACACTCGTAGATAGCACATTCTCACGGCTCGTTTCTTCGGCGCGAGGGGTTTTCAGAATCGATAGGAATGGGCCGGTTTTCTCCGGTGCTTATCCGACATCGTCCGTCAGTGGAATGTCCACGGATGTCTATATCTCGGCCACCGACGCCGAATGCGGAATAGGGATAGCGGAATCAATCGTCGTAAAGAATGCTATTGGGGCGGTGGTTGGATCGGCAGTCGACACATTGAGACTTTCCCTGAGCGGACTCTTGGGCGGAACATACACTGTATGCGCCTTCGCACGAGACGACTGCGCGGATTATTGTGGCCCCAACTATTCAGACACTTGCTGGAGTTTCGATGTTTTCGTCGGCGAACCGGCCGCCATTTTAATTGAACCCATCGACCTCAACTCCGATGGCCTCGTTGTATCGGCATGTAGTTGCCAGACGATAATTTTCGATTTAACCACAAGCTTCGGGCTTTATCCCGAGTCCACAGTTGTGCGCGTCAACGGTGTGCCCTACTCGTGGGATCCAACATGGATGACACTTTCGCCTTCGCACGACCTTCTAACCCTTTATCCATTGCCTGTTTGTCCGCATACCCATGGTGCATTGATTACTGCGGCTGTCCTCGAGCTTGTTGACAGCACTGGCGGACGACTTGTCGATATCGCAACGGGAAGTTTCCGAGTCGATCTTCGACCACCGACCTTCACAGGAGCGTATCCGACAGGAGTTTACAGTTCCTCCGATGTCAATATTCGAATCAACGCCAACGATGACATCTGCCCGCGGGCAATCGCTGACTCTGTGGTTGTCTTCATTGACGGCATTAGAGTTACCGGCGCGGATGATACACTGCGAATCTTCTATTCAGGCCTTTCGGACGGCGATGTAGTTACAGTTTGCGCCTTTGCCCACGACGGTTGCGCGGATTATTGCGGCCCAAATTATGCCGATACATGCTGGACATTCAGTGTCTCTCTCGGTGCTGTAACAGCCATGGTTCATTATCCCGAGGATACCGACGGAGACGGCATGATTGTTACTGGTTGTCAGTGCCCGCCGATTCACTGGCTCATTTTTTCGGATTACAGCATTGTCCCCGAATCGACATGGTTCTACCTCGAAGGCATCCCCTACGGCTGGTCTTCCGGAGATTTGACAGCAGACGCCGCCTTCGATACGCTGATGTGGAACGCCGACAGCACAATTTGCTTTACAGATTCGCAGGTTGTCCATCACGAACTTTTCCGCCTTTTCGATGTAACCGGCGAATCTCTTGTTGCGAGCCTGCCGGATTCATTCTTAGTCGATATAACACCGCCAACATTAATCGGCAGATGGCCTTATCCCTATGTTTATTCGCTTTCTCCAGTTTTCGGTTTCCATGTCATTGATAGCGTTTATCGTATAGCATACGGAAGCTATCTTGTAACCTTCTCAACCGCCACACGAACTGACAGTTTCGAGATTGCATCGCCATATTCGTCATGGGTTGGCGACAGTCTTATTATTAATTACTCCGGTTATCCGGAAACTTTCTCATGGGGCGACTCCATTCTAATATGTCTTCGAATCAGCGACAGGGTCGATGTCTGCGAGCCGAATTATCTCGACACCTGCTGGATAGTGGTCGTTCAGGACACAATCCCACCCTACGCAGATTCATGGATTTGGAGCTCAGCCTGCGACGATCAAGCCGTGCCATGGCTTGTCTATGATACTCCGATTGGTATAGACACCACCCGCTTCAATGTTACAATCGACAGTGCACCGTGGTCTCTTGCCGATCCTGAAGTCTTATTCGCGAGGCCGGAAACACTTTATTACCAACCATCTATACCTTGGACAGAGGGATTTCACACCGGTTGCGTTACCGGTCTATGGGATTGGTCGGGAAATATCATCGTGACGCCCTATTGCTATGATTTTCTAATCGATTTGACGCCGCCGGAGATTGTTTTCATTCATCCACCATGCTCCACCGAGATTCACGACACACTCGCACAAATTATAATCACTGTGTGGGATTCTCTTTCACCCCTCAATCCTGATTCGCTCTGGCTGACTGTTCGGGGCGATACTTTCGCATTCGGCGATCTTACATGGTCCGGGGATACTATAATTTTCAACCCCTCAGATATCGGCTGGGTTTGGACAGAGGGTGAAACTGTGAGTTATTGTTTACACGCCTCGGACATGCCAACCTATTGCGCAAACACCGACGAGCACTGTTGCGAGTTCTATGTCGTTCAATCCACATTGACCGCAGAGCTTTTACATCCACCAAATGTCTTTTCGAGCTGTTCGACACAGGCCGCGATATGGCTTTTCCACGGCATTCTGGACTACTCGAGTCCGATAGTAATCCTCGGCGATACTGTATCTTATGGCACTGCTGACGACGAGCTTTTCATCGTCGCAGATACGCTGTTCTTCGTGCCGACAGGTCCTTGGACAGACGGTCAGTTCATCTCGCTTTGTCTAACCGATGCCGCGGACACCTTTGGAGTTCATCTTAATGACAGCATCTGCGCCCATTTCTTCATTGACTTAACCCCTCCGATTTTTCTCGATTTCGACCCTTCACCCGGCGACGAAGTTGCTGAGACATCCCCGGTTATCTCTTTGATAATCAGAGACTTACTTTCCGGTGTCGATCCTTTCTCGATTGTTATGACCGTGAATGGTCTTACAGTCGATGCATCTTACTACTATGACACACTCCGATTCGAAACATCGGACAGCGGTTGGGTTTGGTCGGGCGGAGACGTTGTTGAGATATGCATTTGGGCTTCGGACAACGCCAATTTCTGCGGCCAGAACTCAGATTCGATATGCTACCAATTCGCGATAGCCTCCGGGGGGCCGGAAATTACTGCTGTTATACCCCCCACCGATTCGATGTGGTCTTCGTGCGACAATCAAGGTGCGGCATTCACAATCATTGATCCAGATGGCGTCGATGAAACCAGTATCGAGGTTACGGTCAACGGCATTCTCGAAACTTCATGGCTTTTCGCGGACGATACGCTTTTCTATACACCTTCGGCACTCTGGAATCACGGCGATGTCGTCGAAATCTGTGTTTGGGCGGCGGATAATCTCGGAAATCCCTGTGATGATTGGGCTTGCAGGACATATATGATCGACCTCGAACCGCCGGAAATAGTAGTTATCACGCCGACTCCCGGGACAAGCGTTTCTTCGACACCTGTTTTTAATGTTTCGCTGATGGACGACGCCAGCGGAATAGAGGATATATCCCTCTCGGTCTCGCTTAATGGAGTTGTTTTCATTGTCGGCGACGGTCATTTAACGTGGGATGGCTCAAATCTGCATCTCGATCCCGGCACATCCTTCGCACAGGGCGAAATACTGACCTTCTGTCTCGATTCTATTGCAGATTCGCCAGATATATGTGCCCCGAACATCCTCGATTCCTGCTGGAGCTATCTGGTTGAGGTTCTGCCGGATATTTGGACTCATGATAGCCTCGTATTAGTCTCTCCGACCTCGATTGTCGAGGGAGATACAGTTATCTTTACGGGGACGATGCTCGTGGATTATATCGGTGCGGATTTCGACTGGAACATAGTCGCGAACGGCATCACAATTCTCGACAGTTTCGCAGTTGTAGGCGCGGGTGAATCGATGACCGTTATTCGGAATTTCCACAGTGAGTTTATCGCCCTCGGACCGGGGAATTATGTTCTTTGTCTCCGGCTCGATCCCGATAATGTGGTGGCCGAATGGGACGAAACTAATAATATCGGTTGCACCCAACTGAGCATCATCTCAAGCGAGTGTGACGCGCATCCAAGTCCCTTCTCCCCGAACGGCGACGGCGTAAACGATTATGCCATATTCAATTATCCCGGACAGGCGGCTCTCGACGCCGTTATCAAGATATACGATATGAATGGCAGAATTGTCCGTGAATTAGCCAATAACAACGTCTGGGACGGCAATGATTCAGCAGACAGACCTCTACCGAAGGATATATACATGTATCTCGTCCTGAGAGACGGTGAGTTAATTTGTAAAGGGACGGTATATTTAGCGAGATAACTTATTGTTATATTTATAGATATAATTATTACTTATGATTGAGCTATAAGTAATAGCTTTATCTTATTCTAATATATGTGGTTTAAAATCTAACTCAATAATGCTCATGAATTCAAAATGTATCATAATCGGAATTATCATGTTATCCTCTGGACTGCTCTTGGCCGCAGGCGCGGGGAACTCCATATGGGCGCATACCGGGGAGAGTTTCGCAACAACATCGTGGAACGACGAGGGGCTTTGGCTGGTCGATGCTGATTCGCGGGAAATTTCGCAGATCGAAATAGATGGAATTCGCGGGCGGTATATCGATTTCGACGGCGAAAAAATCTGCGCTAAGATAATAAATTCTGAAGGCCAAGTGCCCGTCGTGCATGATGTTATATCTGGAGAAACACTCTTTCTCACAAATCCCTCAACCTCAGCTTCATCGCCGTTTTTCATAGGGGGATACATCGCTTGCGCAGATAAGGACTACCTAACCCTTTACGATACCTATGGTTACAGCCTCCGTTCCTTCCCCATAGGGGACATGCCCCACGGTTACGATTCACATGGGAATCTTATTCTATGGGCTTCCGCCGACGGCGAGGTTCATACTCTCGATGTTTCAACCGGACAAATTTCAAAACTTCCCGCGCCAACTTCCCTCTGGAACGCAAAGTTCATTCATGACCAAATCTACGCCGAGGGCTCCGACGGTTTCGTCTGGTGGTTGGTCGATTCCCGATGGGAAAGGGTTTGCGAAGGAAGTTCTCCGCAGGCTTATCTCGACGGAATCATCGTAACCCGCACCATAAGCGACGGCATGGAGATTGTCGAATCCGATATCTTCCTCGTTCACAATGGGATAGAGATAAAAATCGAAGATGGCGGAATTCTCATCGCCAACGCCTCGGTTTCGCCCGACGGCAACCACATCGCCTTCTCGAATTATGCCGACGGCGGTCTTTACATTGCCGAAGTAGAGGGTTTCGCCCTTCGGAAGGTAGAACTTATAGCTCCGGCAGAAATTTTCGATGTCGAAACTCCGCCCCGTCCGCGTCCGGCGGAACCTATGCTGAACAATTACGCCCCCTATCTCCATCAGGTTTACGATACTCCCAACGATTTCAACGGAAACTGGTCCTGCGGGCCTTCGAGCTGTATGATGGCACAGGGAAAATACGAGATTCTCCCCCATCATGACATAACCTGTTCATCGCCATACAGCCACACAAGCCACTGGGGCTGGTATATTAACAACGAATACTCATTCAACGGCTACACTTATGATATTCTCGGACTCGCCGCCGGAAGCGTATGGGTGCCGGGAGCGCACGGCTTTATTTGCAGAGAATATGGCGGTGCGGTTTGGGCGTATATGCGCAACTGGTTAAGTCAGCATACTCTTTCCAGCGTTATCGACACAACCCCCACCTGGAGCGAATACATCGCCGAAATCGACGGCGGCTATGTGGTCGTGGCGAGCAACCACATTCGGGGACTGGGTCACATAATCCTCTTCAAGGGCTACAACGCCGACCACAGTTTCTATGTCAACGACCCATGGGGCGATGCCAACACCACGCCATATATGGACTATTACGGCGCCGACGCCATCCTCGACTGGCCCGGATATGACAACGGCCACGTTCAGCCGGATGTTCGAGGGATTATCACTGCCCGTGGAAGCCCCCTCGGGACTGCGGACACTATCGTGGACGACCAAACCACAGGTTTCGAGCGGTTTGGGTCGTCATCTTTTTGGTGGCAGGCAGATATCGGCTGGGAATCCCATATGTGGTACACATGGTCAACCAACGCAGTGGATACACTCAATGATACCTGCTATACGACATGGACGCCGATTCTCCCCGACCGTCGATATTACGAGGTATTCGCCTACATCCCGAACAACCACGCCGTTGCCAGCGCGAAATACCGTGTTTACCACGATTTGGGAATGACCCAGAGCATCGTTCGGCAGGCGGATTATTTCAATGAGTGGGTCAGCCTTGGAACATTTATGTGCGAGGCAAACGCCGGAAGCTGGGTTTATCTCGGCGACGGCACTGGATATTCCGGCGAAAAAATAGGTTTCGATGCAATCAAATGGTCGGACAGAGGGCCGCTTCCAACACCGGACACTCTCGTGGGGCTTTTCAGCGACGGCTTCCGCTGGGGCGGACCGATAAAGTGGCGCAGAATAGTCTCCGGCGGCACCGAGGGAATATTTTACTGGACAGGAAGCATCACTTCTACGCCCGATGTCAATTCGGGAACATGGACTCCAAATCTCCCCGAGGCCGGCGAATACGATGTTTACGCCTATATCCCATCGACAAATGCAAATGCCAACGCAAGATACAAAGTCCATCACTCTTTGGGGGAAACGGAAGTAGTAATCAATCAGGCTTCCTTCAGCAATGAATGGGCGCATCTCGGTCGGTATTGTTTCGATTCGGGAAGCTCGAATTTTGTTTATCTCGGTGATAGAACAGGAACTTCGGGAACTTCAATTGGTTATGACGCTGTTGTTTGGCGCAATCTTGTGGTATCGATCGAAGATGTCGAAAAACCTCAAGTTTTGTCGGTATCGGTCTATCCGAATCCCTTCAACGCCTCGGTAGCATTGGATTTCGAAGGATTACCGTCTTCGGTCTCGATCGAAATACGCATTTACGATATTCTTGGTAATATTGTGGAGTCTTCAATAACCGAGCCGCCGACACGGAGGTTTATCTGGCGGCCTGAGGAATGTGTAGGTGCAGGTGTTTATTTCGTAAGGGCTTATGCCGGCGAAAGATATACCTCGTCGAAATTAATCTATCTAAAATAAACCGAAGAGAACTAATTCTCTTGATTACAGGTTGTAATAACGTATCTTTCATTGACTTGAGTTAGATCGAGGAGTGAAAATAAAAAGAAGAATCGTAATAGGCTTAATTGGGTTGATTATCACGTGCTCCCTTTTCGCGGATGCCGATGTTTGGAGCATACGGTTCGGCTTATTCTCGGCGGACTCGGTTTTTGTGGATAATTGGGTCTTCGCCGGAACTCATCCCGAGGCTTCCGATACATGGGATATTCGCGATATTCAAAAATTCTTCCCTCCCACTTCTGAATATGCTATTATATTTTTCCCTCATAGCAATCCTTCTGAGCCAGATTATTGGCCATGGCCGAATAACTACGATTATTCATCAGATATCCGCACCCCTTTGGATTCCGCCAAAACATGGCGAATAAAGATAAGATCTTTTTACAGCTATTCTCGAACGCTGACAATTTGGTGGTCCGAGCTGGACGATCTTCCCGGCGATTATCTTCCGGTTTTAGTTAAAGAGGATAACGACACAATTAATATGCGCGAAAGATTCGACTATACAGCGGTTTTCCCGCCCGGGGTTCAGCGTTGGAAATTGACGGTTATTCCTGGATACTATGATAGAATGAGTGTAAGACCGCATGGAAGTATTGTAAGAGTGGCGGAAAGACGCCATTTTCGGGCATACCTTCACCACGGAGCTGATTCGATTCGCGCAAATACAGCGGTATGGTCATATCGCGGTAGCGGAGGCTGGATAAGTGAAGACGGTTATTTTACTGGAACCTCCCCCGGCGGCGGATTCGTAATCGCAGATATTGGCGGAGTTAAGGACTCGGCGGAAGTTACTGTTATTCCGGGAGGGTATTTTTTCCAGATACCTCTCGAACGCGGCTGGAACTTGATATCGCTTCCGGCGTTACCTTTCAGCAATCGCTATGACGACATCGTTCCCGGTATTATTCCACCGATTTATTGGTGGGATGCGGACTCGCAGAAACATCGCATATCGGACACACTCGTCGCCGGGAAGGCTTATTTTGCGCTCAGTCCAAACGATGCGATAACCGAATTTGCAGGCACACCTTTCGATTCAGTTTCTGCGCCAATTCTCAGAGGTTGGAATATGGTCGGCGGCCCAAGTCAAACCGCCTATTATCCCAGCGATTTTCAAACTTACCCTCCGGGTATTATCGTTGTCCCTCCATTCGTTTTTAACGGAAATGAATATATTCTCGCCGATTCACTAAGCGCTAACAGAGGGTGTTGGGTTTTGAGCATGATAAACGGCGAGTTAAAAATCATATCACATTGAGAGGTGGTATTATGACTACCAAATTAAAAATTTCGTTGACTATTATTCTTGTGTGTGTTTTCGCGCTTCACGGAGACACGAATTATTTCAAAGAGAGATTCGAGTCATTGCAATACAGCAATGCGTCGAAAACGACAGCCGATTGGAACACCTATGACCAAATAGGCGCTCCGGGAAGGCTCTCTGCACGTGAAGTGGCGAATGTTACGACATCGACAGGGCGTCCGGTGGATGTTGCAACAAACGGAAAGTATGTATTTATCGCAATGAGCGGCGCAGGCGGACTTTCGATACATAACGCCCTGAATCATACAAGGCTTATCACCCTTAATACCGGCCTTAACGAGCAAGGTGTAGCGATCTATGGCCGCTATGCCTATCTGGTTAACGATGGCGGACGTATTACAAGAGTCGATTGCGGCGATGTTACTGTAGTTCCCTACGTTGTTAATAACGATCATGCAGGCACAGATCTTCGCGCTGTAGAGGTTTCCAACGGCTGGCTTTATATCGCTTCGAGTGCGGGATTAATTGCAAAGAACGATTACAACGGCTCGAGTTTTACTGTAGCAACAACAAACGCCCGCGATGTTGCCATATATGGCGCATATATCCTTCTTGCCGACGGCAACGGTGGACTGAGAGTATATCAGCATTCTAATACCGGAGCGGCGCCGACTTCTGTGGGTTCTGTCACCCTTAGCGATTGTAGAGGGGTCTCGGTTTATGGCAGTTATGCGATTGTTGCCGCCGGAGATAGTGTGTTTATTGTCGATGTCGGCAATCCGGCATCACCAAGCGTGGTCAACAGACTTGGCACCGCCGGGAATTGTAACTCCGCTTGTGCTCAATCCGGCAAACTTTATGCCGCCTGCGGCTCCGCAGGAACTATGGTATTTGTTGGAGAAACTCTCACGAGTCTTAGGCCGGTGGGCATCACACAGCCGCCTTTTGCCGGCTCAGCAACATCGGTGGTGGCAGTTGGACATGAGGTTGCTGTAGCTCAGAACACGAGCGGAACTGTGCAGTATTTGTCGCAGGGAAATACAATTCAACCTTCCGGTTCATGGACATCGACAGATCCGATTTTTGAGTCGACGCCTATCGGGGCAACAATACATGGGGACTATCTTTATGTCTCCGAGCAGACCTATGGCCTTATCGTTTACGATTTGAACACGATGACGAGAACAGCCGAAATTCCGGTTCCCGGCGGGACTTCCGCTACGGGGCTTTGCGCCGAGGGGAATTATCTTCTGCAAGGGCTTGGTGTCGGCGGGCTTAGATGTTATAGCCTCGCGGATCCCTCCAACCCTTCGGTTCTATGGACAGAAGCCGGAATCGGCGGAGGCACAACGATAATGGGGGTCGCTTCGGATGGCGTCTATGCCTATGTCGCCGCCGCAGGATTCGGAACTACCGGGATTTACAAGATACCAATTTTAGGCGGAAGCCATGCGCCGGTTGCATCGAGAAGCATTGCGGCCAATATTTATGATCTTTGCGTTAACGGCAAGGTGGTTTACGCCGCGGCTACTAGCCTTGGGCTTATCGCCATGAATCTCGATTTGGATGTAATCGATTCATACGACCATGGTTCCGGTTCCTGCGACGGGATTATTTGCGAGAACGACTATGCTTATGTCGCTTATGGCTCTGCAGGATTACTGATTTTAGATATTGGCGACGTCGGTGGAACTTCGGGAATCACTTTGGCGGGAGGTATTGTTCCGGCCTCGATCGGTGATATCCTCGCCATTTCAAGATTCGATAAATATCTGTGTGTCGGTCAGGATGATCACACACGCCCTCTGATGTTTGTCGATGTTTTCAATCCTCCATTACCCGGAACGCCATTAACAAGCCTTGCAGGAGTTCCAGTTCCGAACGGCCTCTCCATTCCGGCATCTATTATGAAATGGAATGAGAACCTTATTGTTGTCGATTACTTATACGGCGTCTATTCGTGGGAAGCCTATCCGAACGACTGCACGGACAGCCTTATACAAAATTCGACTCTTCATTCGAAACAGATTTCCTCACTCACTGGAGTAAAATATCTGAACTGGAAAGCATGGGAGTTCTTCCCAAGCGACAATAAGGACACGTGCGATTACACAGTTTATTATTATCGTCCATCGATAGCTTCGTTTGACACTTTGCGTATGATATACAGCCCTTCTCCGGGGTTTAATGAGTATTCAAGGCCTATCCCCCCCCCTTGGGCAGAGGAGAGCTGGTATCAGATCGATGATTTCGCGGGCATAGTGGCTGACAGTATTTGGTGGTTCATCGACATTGCCGAGCATCATGATTCATGGGCTAATCCGGACTCTGGCGGACTTGGAGGCCCATATTCGGGTGTTTGGTTCGTCGATTCGCTTCAAGTAGGTTATTCGAATGGAGCATGGCCGGGTGCACGTGCAAGGACTATGACAATTCATGTCGATTTCGGCGGCGAAAGCCAGGACTTGATTTTCGGAATGGACTCATCGACAACGGATAGGTATGATCCCGCTTTGGATGTCCCCTTTGTGCTTCCAATATCTCGTCCCTATGCTTGCTGGACAATCGATGATCCGGCAACACCTGTAGGAGTGGGATTTTCGGCATTCTATTCGCCCGCAATGATCGGCGCACGCCCTGTTCGACTTGTTCTTAGCCATCCCGCTACCTTGAGATGGACAATTCCACCCGGACTCGATAACGGCGCTTTTATTCTCGATGGCGTGGACATGGCCTCCACAACTGAAATTGATCTTCCGGCAGGCGAGTATAAGATGATTCCAGCCGGCGGATTCGCCCTCGGATTCCAGACTACACTTAGAAGGGGCTGGAATTTGGTTGGCCTTCCCGCACTTCCGATAACTGAGAGTGCGACAGAGGCCTTCAACACAAGTTCAACCTTTATTTGGAGCTACAACGATGCCATAGGCGGATATTACAATCCAGAAAAGATAGAGCAAGGCAAAGCCTACTTCGTTTTCGCGGAAAGGGATAACCGTGGCGATTTCTGCGGAGTCATCTCTGATAGAGTCCGCACAAAGATTCATCCCGGATGGAATCTCATATCCGGTCCGGCTTCGGGTGAGGTGCACATCACGAATCTTGTAACCAGACCGGATGGCGCGTTCTGGGAGGGGCCGCTCTATCGGTTCACCGATGAGGGTTACGAAGCCAGCGAATGGATTTCACCCGGCGCAGGATATTGGCTTTTCGGACTTGCCGACGCCGAACTTTTCATCGATACCGAAGTTGCAGATAGAAGCAAGGTTACGTCACTCGAAAAACCGGAGTTATTGTCGAATCTGAGATTGGTTTCTGGCGGAAATGAGACTAATCTCGGTTTGGGAATCCATCCAAATGCAATCGATGGTGTAGATTCTCGTTTCGATAGGCTTCAACCACCATCAAGTCCGGGCTCGGAGAATATTGGATATCTGTTTGAACGTAACTCCCCTGCCCCGTTATCTATGAATGTCAACCGTGAGGGTTTATGGGAGCTTCATATCAGACGTAACTGCACTGCATACAGCGAACTGCCGCTTGTCGCAACAAAAGATGGGGTGAGTATAGATATTGGCCCTTCTGGCGCGATTGTTTCAGCGGGTATCTATAAAATAGCCTATTCGGAGAACAAGCTTCCAGAGTTAATTACTATCGCAGTCCGCCCGAATCCCTTTAATGCGGTTACTTTTATTAAAATGGACATTCCATTTGAATGCAACGCTGAACTTGCGGCCTATGATATTAACGGCAGAAAGGTCAACACCATTTTCTTAGGCGAACTTGGTTCTGGAACCCACAGCCGTGTATGGCGCGGCACCGACGACCTCGGCAGAAATCTTCCGACTGGCATTTATTATCTCAAACTCAAAATCGACGACGAGCACTCTTTCACGACAAAAGCTGTGTTGTTGAAATAGGTAGAATATGAGAAATTTGGTAATCCCCTTTCTTGCGTTAGCCTGCATGACACTCTTCGCCGATTCGCTATCGTGTTATAAAGAAAACATGGTGGATGCGATATTGCGTATCGAGAAACGCGGATATGTTTTCGAAACTTTTTTAAAGTGGGGTCAGGAGGGCAATAACCGCGACCTTCTGAATCACAAATTTACATGGGCGTATCGCGACGGCAACGGACACATCCTCAACGACGCCGAATTTCTGGACAAAATCGGTCAGGAGCAAGCCGCACAGAGGATGCGCGATCTGTATCAAGATCGAAAACGCACCGGGAATCTTCGAATGTTCATAGGAACACCTTTGGGAATTGCAATGACTACAATTGGCGTGCTTTGGCTCGATCATAATTTCCAACTCGAAAATCCATCGACAATGGATCAGGCCGGAGCTGTTGTTCTTGGGGTTAGTGGAATTGGAGTCAGCGTAGGATCTTTGATCTCATATTTCACTACACGCAATATCGATCCATACGATCATGAGATAACGCGGCTTCAGACTCTCGATATGATAGACAGGCATAATAATGCCGTCGTATCGCGATGCCGTGCGAAGGAAGCCAGAAGGGACAAACCCGAATAACCCCGCAGTTTATAACGGAATGTTAAAGCCGCGTTTTTTTGCGGCTTTTTTTCCGTAAAGAAATTATTAAATAAGTGTTGACTTTGAAGTGAGAACATTTTAGCTTTAGTAAGTTCTAAACAACCAATGAAAGGAGAAAGGATGAAGAAGACGTTAATCTTATTCGCGCTGTTACTCTGCGCGGCCGCTGTGCTCGGTTCATATTCGAGGCAGATGGCACTGGGTTCCGGCTCGAAATTCTTCCGCGATGCGGTGGATGTCATCCACGCCCCGGGTTTGGCACCTCAGCATGGTAATCTTGTCGATGCGGAACTCGGTTCCTATACCACTGCCGGTGGCACCCCTACAGGTCAGTGGGCGATGGTCAATCTGAATATGAACGATGCAGTTTATATTGGCGCCGCTCTTCGCCGCATCGAAGGCTATGCTTTTCAGCTTGCCGATGATTTTTCGATCACTGCGCCAAATCCCGGTTTCGATGTTTGGGGAGCCTACGATATGGGTGGTTTCTCGATCGGTTTAGGTCTTTATGCCGCCGGCTATAGCGAAAAAATGACCTGGGACGGTTCCGATCAGGAGAACAATTACAAAGCGGGTGTTACCACTATCAAAGCCGGTATCGGTGCTAAGGTTGGCGATGCTGATATCGAGGGGACAGTGAATTTCAGCATGAATGGCCTGAAAGAGGAAAACATCAACTCCGCTAACGAAACCCAGACTTGGGAAACCACAGGTGGAAGCCATATCTCTCTTGGTCTTCGCGGGTTCATTCCTTGGGGTTACGATGCGGAATTGGTTCCGGTTGTTGCCTTTTCGACATTCAGCCACAGCCTCGAAATGAAGAGCTACAGCGGCACGGTAACAAATTTTGGCGATTACAGCGAGATGTTCCTCACTGCTGGTGCGGCTCTTAACTACAAGGTTATGGAAGATGGTGTCGTTTCCGTGGGTCTTTCGCTTAACATGGCCACCGAAAAGGACGAGATCGATACGACCGCCAAGACCGAAAGAAAGACCATAACTTTGCCCGAGGTTACGATTTCTGCTGAAATCCCGACCTTCAAATGGATGGTTCTGCGCGCGGGTGTTTCGAAAGAGTTTAACAAAAACACTTTCACTACTCCCGTAACCGAATCAACATGGAGCGATTCCGAGTTGAATAATACCTTCATCAACTTTGGTGCGGGACTCACTTTCGGAAACTTCGAGTTGGACATGACCATTTCGGAGAGCTTCTTGTTCTATGGGCCTAATTTCGTGAGCGGTATAAATAACAACATCGCCGCGATGGCCTCATTGAGCTATTACTGGAATCGCTAAATAATCGATTCCCTATTTTATGCCCCGAGTATATTTTACTCGGGGTTTTTTTTATAGTTTGACAAACACGGATTGAAATCTTAACTTACATTATTATAAAACTGAATTGGAGGAATATGAACAGCGACGCCTTAGTTAGAGCACTCGATGTAATCGAAGACGGACTCCTTATTGTGAATAGAGATTTCGTTATCGAATACGCAAACGAACCAGCGAAAAAACTTATTCGCAAAGATCATATCATCGGAATGCAATCCTATGACGCGATTTGGGATGCAGGAATGCCGTCCGGTAAAACCCCCAGTTTCATAGCTTTCGACTCTCAAAAGATGGCCAGCGCAGAGAGAACCTTCGACGACGGCACCTGCCTGAATGTCCGTGCCTACCCTCTCGATGATGAACATGTTATTCTCACAATATGGGATATAACGGATTATGTCACGCTCGAATCGCGACTCGAAAAGTCCGGAACAGACCCTGTAACGGGGTTCCGTGGTAGTAATATGTTCAACGAAGATCTCGAAAAGGAACTCGACCGAGCCAAGCGCTCTAAATCAAGTTTGTCGCTATGCCTAATCGAAATAGGCACTTCGGGCGAAGGTGATGTGGAGGGAGACGAAGAGATTCTCCGCCAAGCCAGTGTTATTATTGAGCAGACTGCGAGAAGCTACGACATTCCATACCGTTTCAAAGGCGACACTTTCGGTGTGTTAATGCCTCACTGCCCCGAAGAAGGCTCTAAGAACACCGCACAGAGGATTCTGGACAAACTCAAGGCCGGGATACGAAATGTCCAACCCTCGATCGGGATAAGCACCTCTGAAAACGCATTCACCGGCCGCGACATGCTCAGATTGGCTGAGAGAGCGCTTTACGTGGCTCAGCATCGCGGTGGAAATACTATTGTTGTAGGTTAGTGATAAAATAAAGAGGGGATTTCACCTTCGGGGCTAATCGGTTCCGAAGGTAACTTTCCATCCAGTTTTATCGAGCACAAGCCACAAAGCGCTTGGAATAGAAACAGTCATCGATGAATCAGTGCGGGTCATTATGAATTCAACCTTCGCTTTTCCGTTTATCGGGTCCTCATGAACCTGAATTACTCTTTCGAAATCGAGAGTTATCCCCTCTGAAACGCGCGGAAGAGCTGATTTTTGGTCGGCGACACATCCCCTTAACGCAGTGGAATCCCCGTTGTTTATGGCTTCGAAGAAATTTGCGACCACTCTTTCCGGCGAGAGAGCGTCGATTCCCATCATCGCAAGCGGATAATCCTTCTCGCGAATCTCGGCAAATGTCGAAGCCTTATCGATAGCAATTAGAGAACTTGTGGTATCCCCCATTTCGAGGAACAATTCGGAAAGCAGAGCCCAAGCTTCTGCAAGATGATATTTGAAAGAAACCGTCTCGCTTGTGTAGTGTTTACCGGTATATGGTTCGAGATTAGCGCTCATCGTAAAAAGCACTTTTGCGGCGGCATCGGAATTTCCCGAAGCACGAAGCAATCTCGCAAGCTCGAAATATATTTCTGAGGACAATTTCGGCGAAAGTGCGAGGGATATTTTATAGTGGCTGATTGCCCTATCTGTGTCGCCGTCCGCCGAATAGAATTTGGCAATGCTTCGATGGATTTCCGGGATTGCGGGCGCAAGAGAAAGGGCTTTTTCTGTTTGCACAATAGCGCTTTTCAATTTACCCCGCTGAGAGAGTGTTCTCGCATAATCGAGGCGAATATCCCATGCGATCGGATTCGCGAAAGCGGCTACTTTGAAGGCCTTCTCGGCATCTTCGTCTTCGAAAATCTGTAGCAGTTCGCGCCCACTTCGTTGCATATTCAAAGCAATTCCTCGTGAAACAAGCAGGACTCCGAAAAGAACGAGGACACTCATAACAACGCGACGACCATATTTGAGGCGCGGAAGTCCTATCTCGTCACGAACTCTTAACCGATGAGCGAGACCGAACATCAAAGCAAGCGGCAAAAGAATCCCTGCGAAGGCCGAATCGAAATCCACGGCCATATGAAGCAAAGAAGCTCCTACTCCAGTTGTAACAGCAGGGAGAAGAAGAGTCGTTTTCTTTCGGTATGAATCGATAAAAATCGGGAAATAACTAAGTATCAATGCGCAAAGCAGGATAATTAATCCTGGAATTCCAAGTTCCGCCGCTGTCCGAAGATATGCGTTGTGGGGATACGTTGGGACGAATTTTAACCCGGAAAGGTAATGGTATCTAACTAATGGCCAACAATCAGCACCAACTCCAAGGATTGGGTAGTCCTTGATAATTTCCAAGCCTGCTTTAAGCATCGCAATGCGTTCGATTGTGCTTTGGCCTTCAATTTCGGGAGAAACAACAGTTGCGATACTTTTTGCCCTATCTTCTAACTCGCTCGGCGGGGCAAAAAAGACTCCAATTAAAACTCCGCAAATCAAAATCGCGAAAAGTGTGAGCCATTTGTCTTTCTTAATTCGATGCGAGGCCATCGCAGGAACGAAGACGACCAAAAACATGATTAGTAAAGCAAGCCAAGAGCCTCTCGATCTCGTTAATAGCATTCCGCTTAACATTAGAACAGCGAGGGTTCCTGCGAGCCATGACCAAATTCCCTTATATTCGATAACAGCAACAAGCGCGAGAGGGAACATCAAAATCAGATAGCCCCCCATCGGGTTTTTCCAGAAAAAAGGCCCGATGAAATGTCGAACCATTTCGTGGCCACCCTGAACAGAGAACCTTCCGATTAGATATACAACCCATCCGAAGATAGTAACCGTCGCTGTTCCGATTAACATCACGATAATGAATCTATTTATTTCGGATCGAGTGTTCGCCAAAGCGAAGACTATCACAGCGCTGAAAATAAGTGCTGATACAAGGAGCATCGCACCGATGGAGCTGTTTGAATCCATCGAGAAAACCGATGTGAAACATATCCAAAGAATAAATGTGGACCAAATGGGCACAATAGGGCCTTTTGGAAGGTAAAAAACACGTTCTTTGTTCAGAAGCAAAAGCAGGAAGAAAAATGTCGCGACAAAGGAAACAACCCATTTGGGGGTCTGTTCATAGCCTCCGGCATGAAGCGCGGAATATGCGGCGAGGATTGCAATTAAAAGCAAAACTATTCTCGATAATAATCGAGGGTCTTCTTCTGATTTTTTGGATAGGAAAGGCATTTGGTTTTTCACTCCGGAAGAACGGCTATGCCCTCGATTTCGATTTTGGCCCCTTTAGGAAGCCCGGAAACCTCGACACAGGCTCTCGCGGGCGGTTCAGCATCGAAAAAAGTCGCATAGATTTCATTTACAGCGGCGAAATCGACCATGCTCGTTAAAAATATGTTCACTTTAACGAGATGAGCAGATTGGTGACCTGCTTTGGCAATTGCGAGAAGGTTGGACATACAAAGTTGGGTTGCTTTACGGATGTCATCTTGTTCGAGTTCACCCGTTTTGACATCAATCGGTAACTGCCCACTGATGAAAAGTAATTTACCGCCAATACACCCTTTGGAATAAGGCCCAACGGCACCGGGAGCATTTTCGGTGGATATGATTCTTTGACTCATAATTCTCCTATTCTATAGCAATTTTGCTTTTTTTAAAAAACACCTTGACTTATGGGTTTTGCAACTATAAAATTAGCAGAACGACGCGGGGTGGAGCAGTCTGGTAGCTCGTCGGGCTCATAACCCGAAGGTCGAAGGTTCAAATCCTTCCCCCGCAACCAAGTTAGGCCTCTTTCGAGGCCTTTTCTATTTCAGATAGACTAACCTCGAAACCGAAACCTCCCCATCGAGATTGATCCTTGCGAAATATACTCCCGAAGGAGTTTCCGACGATGGACGCCACGAATAAAGCTGTCTGTTTGATTCGACAGAGTATTCGCGGGGCTCCGCGACCAATCTTCCCCGAAGATCGAACAACTGTAAAACCGCCCCAAATGGAGTTTCGATTGTAACAGCCGAGTTGAACGGGTTCGGGTAAGTGCGAAGACTTATCTTCTGGGGTGTTTCCGAGTTTGATTCCTCAATACCGTAGTAAATCCGACCGCCAACTTTGAGTAGCCATCGATCCTGATTGCCATAGAGTGTGGTAACGCCGGCAATCGCAATGCCGCCGTCATCCAAGGGGAGAATATCAGTCCCCTCTTCGTTTCCGACGGTGCTGTAAATATGCGTTCTAATCGTGTCGAGATTCGAATCGAGATAATGAATGAGAATCCCCGGACTGGACAGATCAGCAACACCCACTGCCACATAGTTCGAACCATGTTTTGCTATTCGGTTGAGGCTGTAATTATGGGAACCACCTGTGGATTTCGATACAATCATGTCGCCATCGGAAGTTGTTTTCATCGCAAAGGTCGAAGTGTATAATGGCATTCCGAAGGAACGTGATTTGCCCACTACAATAAGTTCTCCGGACGAATTTTCAATTATGTCGCTACCTTCGTCGAGGCTTGCGCCGCCGTAGTGCCTTAGCCACAGTGAATCCAAAGACGAATCTAATTTCATTACGAAAATATCTTTATTTCCGAGTGAGCCAGCCGGCGAAAAACCGCAGATGGCATAGCCGCCGCTTTCGAGAGCGGTAATCGATTTTCCGACAAGATTGGGACCATAAGTTCTTTCGCGAATGACATTTCCGTCAGAATCAGTTTCAACAAGAAGTATGGACTCTGTTCCTGTTGCGCCGAGGATGACAAAACCTCCCGAAGTCGATAGTGTAATCGAAATTCCACTATCAGGTTCAGCGGTGCCGATGGTTTTTGTCCAAATTGTGTCGCCGTCAGAGTCTGTTCTAAGGAGCCAAATGTCGCTCCCACCGGCTCCGAAGGATTCAGTCCAACCGGCGATTATGTAGCCTTCATCTGATAGCCTCTGAACAGCTTTTGCGCCGTCAGAACTTGCGCCGCCGTATGTTCTCTGCTGTAGTATTGTGCCGTCGAGGTCCATTTTTATGAAAGTGAGGTTAGAACCACCCGAAAACAATGGCACTGTCCTCCCGACCGCAACAAAACCGCCGGTGTCGTGCGGTGCAATTGCGAATGCCATTGCATTTCCGCTTTCGCCGATAACCCTCGTCCAACCGTTACGAATTCCGGAATATTTTTCGACATCCATCCTGCGGCTTTCGCCGCAAACATTGTAAACTGCGCCAACCGAATAAACATATCGGGTAAGCTCGTCGAAGGTTGTATCGATGAATTGTCTTGTTGTTGTCGATGCGAGGAGTTCGTCAGTTCCGGCCGGGAGGCGGCGATAAATATTGTATCTCAATACTGGTTCAGTAATTAGAGTCGGTAAGTTCCAGTTAAGTCTTATATAACCACCATTAAGTTGCGTTGCTTCAAGGCCAACAACAGGGCGATGCGTTATCACCGGAGGCATAATGCCAACAATACCATAGGTCGCTGTCGTGAAATCATATGGAAGGCTGTCCGGAATAAAATACCAACCATCGGCAGTTCCACCCCAGCCGTAGTTGACATGATACTCCCCCGATTCGCGGTAACCATCGACAACGATTGCATGCCCGTCGCCGCCGTCGTTAAGGCTGAGATGAGAAACACGACCCTCGAGGACATCGAGCGCAATCTCAGAATAGAAGCTTCCAGATGAGGGCCAGATGCCCATAACAGTGTAGTAATTCCATTTATAGGTCAACGCATTCACCATTTCGCCCGACCATGCGCTCGAACCGCCGTCAGCGTATTGCATGAAAATCGAAACACCACATCCGAAAAGGAACCGTGCCATGATTGTGTCATCCGGATGGTGGCCGACAGCATTCCAGTCGATTGTATCGAGGGTTGCCGATGCGGCTTCGACGTAGATGGGTGGGCTTGTGCGGGTTGACATGTAATCGTCGGTGTCGTCGAAATAGACCGATGGTGGCCATTCCCAGTAATTAATAATCTGTCCCATTGCTGTTACAACACATCCAATTGGGCATCGCGCGAGTGTAACCGGGTCTATGGGGCAGAACATATTGTAGGGGGAGCCTTGATTCCATTGTGTGTCGAGATAGGGTCCCAAGGATAATGACATTGGGTAGATGCAGAAAATTCGGGGTGAGCATGCGAGATAATCTTCCCAAAGCTCGTTATTCCGCTGTCTCACGCTCTCGCGAGTTTGAGAAAGGGCTAAACTCCGCATTTTAAGGTCGTGTTTGAAGACCTGATGTGGGACATTTGAGGGTGAATCTTCCATATCATAGGGATTCTCTGCTGAGTAGGCGATTATCGGCCTAATCTCGGTATTTGCGGAAGTGATTATGAATCCGTTTGGGAGAAGGGCGAAAACATAGCCCAATATTTCGCTTGTTTCGTTGTCGAGGATATTTAACGATGGGCCTAGTTTGTGGCCAAAGGGACCTTGCTTGAAATCGGGACATGAAGCGATGTGCGCCATTGCGGCACTTTTTGCGCTCCCAAGTTCAACAAAATCGCCTGCCGATAATGCCATCGCGAGGATTAGGAGAAGAATAACGAGTCTATACATTTAAGTTCCTTTCTTAACATGGTCAAGACGCGTTAAGTTTAATCAATAACTTATAATAAGTCAAGACGGCTTTGCATGGATTCAGTTTTTTTCGATATTATTCCAAATCTTTATTACGAATGGAATAAATTTAATTTTAAGCTTGACCTTTGGCGAATAATTCCGTTTAATAATAAGTTATAGTGTTCTTTCAGAGAGTTAAATTATAACTTTTAATAAGGAGCGAAAATGAAAAAAGTCATCCTGATTACGATTCTTGTGTCGGTTGTTGCGGCACTTGGATTTCAGGTGCAGAAGGGGGTCTTTGTCTCTCCGGTAACAAGGCATGAGCCAACTCCGATGGAGCTTTTCCTTGCCCCCACAGATTTTGTAATCGACCAGAATTTCGATGCCTCCACTTCGGTTCCGACCGGTTGGACAGTCATCGATGCTGATGCCGATGGCGTTGAATGGCAGGTTTACCCTTCGAGTTCAGGGGCGATCCCACATTCTGAACCAAATTGTATTGCCTCGAACTACAATGCGGACGGCAATGACGACTGGTTGATAACCCCTCTGATTACAGTCGGGGCGGACTATGTTCTCGATTTCTGGTATGCCGCACATTCTGCGGACTGGCCGGACGATATAGAGGTTCGTGTTTCCACCGGTGGCCCTGTTCCGGCGGATTTCACAGATTTAATATTCACAGAGCTTGGTATTCCGACGACTTGGCAAAGGCAGACCCTTTCTCTCGCGGCTTATGAGGGTGGGGATATCTATATTGCCTTCCGTAATATTTCCGTTGACCAATGGCTTCTAAAAATTGACGACGTAAAAATCGGTTCTTTGCCGGCAAATGATATTGTTCTGAGCGTAGCAAGCCCAATTATAAGGGTTATGCCCCCCGCTACATTCACACCGAGAGTTACAATTCTCAATGAAGGTGCCGACGATGCCACTCCGACAGTCTATTGTGAGATTTATCATGGCACCGACACAGTTTATTCAGAGTTTGCGGATCTGACCACACTGACTTCCGGCTCTTCGAGAATTGTCCCCTTCGCCGCTTTCTCTGCCACAGGGAACAATGTTTACAGCGTCAAATTCTGGGTCGATCCCACCGGCGATGCTACACCGGCTAATAATACTGCTACACAGGCGTTAACGTCATATAACACAACTCGCAGAAAGCCTTTATTGCAAAAGTTCACTTCGGTTGGTTGCGGTTATTGTCCTCGCGCCGCGGTGGGTTGTGATATGGTCAAGGATGCTCTCGGAGACAGTGTTGTTATCGTGAGCTATCATTCGACGACATCATTCGGAAGCGATCCTTTCTATCTTTCCGATGCCGGTCCTCTTGCGAGCTATTATGGAGTATCAGGGTATCCGACAGTGGTTTTCAACGGCATGTATATGATTGCCGGCGGCTATCCGGGTCCAGACTACGGTTACACTCCTTATATGAGCCTTATCGACAGCGTTACAAGCCTTTATACGGCATATACAGTGGATATTGAGGTTACTGCTGTTACCCCCGTCAATTGTAGTTTCACAGCAACCGCGACAAGAACCGCTCAGATTCCGACTTCGGCGATGCCGGTGCTTCGTTATGCAGTTGTCGAGGATGATATCGCCTATACTTGGGGTTCGAGCCCGACACTTTACACAATCGAGCATTGTGTTCGGAATATTCCGGGTGGTTCCTCCGGGGTTTCGCTTACAGGCGCGGCTGTTGAGACCGATAGTAAAACATTCACTATCCCCGCCGCATGGAACGTCGATAATATGCACATCGTCGCCTATGTTCAGGACGATTACACCGGTGAAATATATAACACTTACGAGGTCCCTGTCGAAGTAACTTCGGTGGAAGATAGAACCAATCTTCCGGTAGAGCTTTCTATTTCTGCATCTCCAAATCCTTTCAATGCAGTTGTGAAGCTCGACATCACTGCTCCCGACGGCAATACCGTTGTTCAGTTACTCGATATTAATGGACGTGTTGTTCAGTCTATGAAGGTTTCTTCAGGTAATAACAGCATTCTTTGGGATGCGACCGATTCCCGTGGGAACAGCCTTCCTTCCGGCGTATATCTTGTCCGCGCAATGGGCGGAAACAACGTTGTAACCGAAAGAGTTATCCTTCTTAAATAATCTTTTAGTAAATACCGACAAAAAAAGGGGGCCTTTGCCCCCTTTTTCTTTGCTCGATAAAAAAAGAGAATTAGAACTGAATCTGCGCTGTAAATATGCCGTTGCCGTCGTCGGTGCAGAAAAGAAGGGTTTTGCCGGTCTTTTCCGCCCAGGCTTTCACGTCGTTGGGGAACGAGTGGCAATCGGCAACTATTTCGAGGCTGTCACCGGGTTGCATGTTACGGGCTTCGGCCGCCACCTTAAGAATTGGCTGGGGACATTTTAGTCCGATACAGTTTAGTGTCTTCTCTGCCATAGCTACTCCTTTAGCTTTTATTAATTACCTAAGAACATAATTATTTCAAACATAATGCTCTGATGCAGTCTGTCAAGGCTAAAATCTGGAAAACCATTATCAGGGCAATCGATGGGCCTATTCAAAGCCCACAGTTTTCAGTGCGAGATATGAGCACCAATAAGTAACCTTCGATGATTACGGCCCAACAGTTATCCTTCCGTGTCCGGAGGATAAAACCCAAAAGGCTTTATCCGGTTCGAAGAAATCGGCGTGGTAATAGTTCTGCGAAATTGCATCCCACCCGAAAACAGGTAGTATGAGCAACCCGGGTGGATTTGTTACAATCGAACTTACCGGAACCGAATTTGCCACAGACGCGATAAGATTCCATCCGGGAAATAATGTATCCGACCGAATGCCTACACAATAATACTCTTCTATCAAAGCTGTGTGGTCAACAGTCGAGGCGAGCCAGAAACCCTCGCCTGGAAATAGAGTATATGAGCTAATATAGGACATCGTTTCCGGATCGTAATAGTATCCCGGGGGCGTAACGAAAGGAAATGTCACGCCGATTTCAACCGTATCGAGACAGGAATAGGACAGAAGGTTCCATCCACGCTTGAACTGGTAGGTGCCGGCATTTTCGAAAGCGGCGATATCGAGAACGAGAAGTCCGGATTCACCGGCGACAAGGAAGGCCATGTTATTATATATAGAGACTCCATGGGCTTGGCCTTCTGTATCGTAGTATCCGGCGAGTTCGGGGAAATTCACATCGAAAATATCAAGAGCTATAAGTCCCGAGGTGTCTGCCGCCAAAAAGGCAAAAGACGCCTTTGTCTCGATATTGTGGATATATACTTCACTTAGGAAATGCCCCAATTCCACTGGAGATGTAGGGTCTGAGATATTCAAGATGCGGAAGCCATCATGGCCATCTGCAACATAGGCATAGGGAGGTTTGACAACTATGCCGTGTGCGTCCCCACCGCTGTTATAATAGCCAACCTCGAAGGGATCTGTGGGATCGGAAACATCGATCACACGGACACCGTTCATTCTATCGGCTACATAGGCGTAATTTCCGGATACATGGACACCATAAGCCCACCATTCGGTGTCATAATTGCCAATTTCGAATGTTGCGGTGGGATTGGCCACGTTTACTATTGTCAGGCCATCCAATCCCGCGGCGATATATGCAAGGGTATCGACAACAAATATCCCCCATGCCGCATCGGTGGGGATATAACACCCACAGAATGTCGGATTATATGCGTTACGGACATCGACAATGATTAGGCCACCAATTCCGTCAGCAACAAATGCCCAATAACCGTTAATGAAGACATCGTGGGCATAACCGCCTTCCATTGGGTAAGTGTATACTGCTCCCATTTAAGAAAAATGGTTATATTGAGAGAAGAACGAGATAATTTAACCTAAGGAGCAGAGAGAATGAAAAAGCGTAACTGGTCAAGCAAAGAGAAGTTCAAGATCGTCCTTGAA
>Ga0334886_1000077_pt1 | contig 155578 bp, 116 predicted proteins | sample GraSluR1_MG_9_FD_207232 | JGI IMG/M metagenome (GOLD analysis project Ga0334886, IMG submission 207232) | Sludge microbial communities from methane-producing bioreactor in Wageningen University, Netherlands - Granular Sludge_27_06-R1 | ecosystem: Engineered > Bioreactor > Anaerobic >...
ACGAGACCGGCCTCGCGCCTCTGCTCGCAGCGATCAATGCCCCACAACGATGGCGCCGCAGCGCGCGCAAAAGCGACCGCCCTCGCGCAGAGGGGCGCCGCACTGGGCGCAATAACGCACCTCAGCCTCGCCGGCCGGCGCGGGGGCGGCGGCCCCGCAGTACGGGCAAAAAGTGGCCTCCGGCGGCAGCGCATGGCCACACTGCTCGCATGCACGCTCGCCCGATTCGGTAGGCTGGCTGGATAGCGCCTCCAGGCGGCGCAGCTCCTCGCGCTGCTGCGTCACCGCCGCCTCCAACTCGACAATGTGCTGGCACAGCGGCGTAAGCTCGGGCGAGCGCAGCAACCCCGCCTTGTGCAGGCCCACGGCCTGCACCCCCACAGCCATGTTCATCTCGTTGATCTGGGCGTCCAGCTTTTTGAGCTGGGAACGCACCTGCCCCATCGTTCGACGGCGGTCGGCCTCGGCCATCTGGCGCCGCAGGCCCTCCACCGTGGCCTTGAGACCCCCGGCGCTGTTGATCGAGGCGATCAGATCCTCTGCCTTTTTCCGAAAAGCGCCCACTACATCTGACATGCGCATCGCTCCCCTGATATGGCGCGGCTCGTTATCCCCTATACGCAGGCATGGGCAGCGGGTAGCTCTAGCCGGCAAAGATCTGCTTGCCGCCATCCACGCGCAGCACCTGGCCTGTGATGTACGAGCCCGCCTCGCTGGCGAGAAAAGCCACCGCCCGCGCGATCTCGATGGGTCGCCCATAACGCACCAGCGTGCCCCCCTCCACCATCATCTCCTGCTCGGTCTCGCGGCTGGCGCAGAAACGCGGCGTGACCGTGTCGCCCGGGGCGATGGCGTTGACGTGTACGTTGTAGGGCCGCAGCAGCGCCGCCAGGCAGCGGGTGTACTCGTGCACGCCCGCCTTGGCCGTGGCATAGATGGCGCCATTCGCGCCCCCCGCCATCCCCGCGATGCTGCCGATATTGACGATCCAGCCCTCCTGGCGGGCCATCATCTCGGGCGCCACCTGGCGGCACATGAGGATGCAGGTCATCAGGTTGCGATCCAGGACCGCCCGCAGGTCCTCCAGCGAGATATGCACGGCATCGTTGGCGATGGGCTTGCCCGCCTGGGGCGCGGCGACCCCCTGCGACCCCACGTCGCCGCCCGCGCAGTTGACCAGGATCTCGATGCGCCCGAACCGCGCATGGATCTCGCCCACGATGCGCTCCACCTTGGCCGGGTCCGAGAGATCGCCCGCCACGGCCAACGTCTCGACGCCGTGGGTCTGGGCGATCTGCTCTGCCACGGCGTGCAGGCTCTCAGCCTCGTTCAGGACGCGGGTCGAGGTAAAGCTGGTGCCCTGCACCACCACGTTGGCCCCGAGGCTGGCCAGGTGGCTGGCGATCTCGCACCCGATCCCCCGCGAGGAACCGGTCACAAAGGCGATACGTCCGGCAAGAGAGCGTGCTGTTGGGTTCATCAGTCCTCCATCTCGTCAGTCGTTACTTGTTGCACAAGTGTACAGGCGGCCAATGCCTCGTCCTCGGCCAGGGCCAGCCAGGCGCCGCGCCCGCCCGCCGGGCGCAGGTCGCTCCGCAGCGCGCCCCGCTCGGCGAACCGTCCCAGCAGGCGCTCCCACTCCCAGTCGTTCCAGCGGAACAGCCGCCGGCAGGCCGCCTCGCTCTGGATCGCGACGTTGGCCAGGTAGCGCAGCAGCAGCGTCTCCATCGCCCGGTCTGTGCTGATGGCGCGGGCCGCTTTGGGCACATCGGGGAGTTGTCGCGTGAACAGGTCATAGACGTAGGCATAGCCCCAACGGCTGGCGTCCGAGATGCCCACCTTGACGATCCGCATCTGGGTCTGTAGCTCGGTGATGGCGCGATCAAAGAGGCGCGCCGCGCGCCCGCCGCCCGATAGCCCGGCAACCTGCCGCAGGCGGCTGGTTGCCAGGGCGCCCTCCTCCAGCAGCGCCTCATAGACCCGCTTGGCCTCGATGGAGAGCAGCCCGGCCTCGTACTGCTCCAAATAGTCCAGCGGATCGCCATAGTTGGGTGAGAGCGCGTAAAAGCTGGGCAGCAGCGCCAGCGAGACCAGCGTGGGCTTGTTGCGGAGCAGCTTGCCGTAATAGATCGCGCCCCGTGTGGGCAACGTGTCCTTCCAGGTCCACGTTCGCCCGATATCGGGGTCGTGGTGCGAGCTGGGCACCGGGCGGCGGCTGCCGCACACCGCGCCCCACAGCGTGGGGATCTCGACGCCCTTTTCACCAAAGAGAAAGCAGAACCCGATCTCGTCCACAAAGGCCCTGGCGGCCTCCTCCGTGGTAGCCCGCAGCGCGGGCGTGCGGTGGTAGCGCAGATCGCGCAGGGCCTCGATGGCCTCCAGGCTCAACTCGGTCCCCTGTGAGACGGCCATCTCAGGCGCCCTGGGCGGGCTGGCGCATCGCCCGGCGCAACTGCTCGGCCAGGATCGGGACGATCTGCAGGCAATCCCCCACGATGCCGTATGTGGCGATGTCAAAGATGGGCGCGTGGGGATCGGTGTTGATCGCCACGATCACCCGCGCCGTGGACATGCCCGCCCGGTGCTGGATGGCCCCCGAGATGCCGCAGGCGATGTACAGATCGGGCCGCACCGTGCGCCCCGTCTGGCCCACCTGGTGGGCATAGGGGATCCAGCCCGCATCCACGGCGGCCCGCGAGGCGCCCACGGCCCCGCCCAACGCCGCCGCCAGTTCGCGCAGCGGCGCAAACCCCTCGGCGCTGCCCAGCCCCGCCCCACCGGAGACGATGATGCGGGCGTCGGCCAGGTTCACCTGCTCATCGCCCTGGATGAACGCCATGATCTCGGTCACCAGGCTGGCGGCGTCCAGGTCAACCGGCGCGTCAACGATCTCGCCCCGGCGCTCGAAATCGGGCGCGGGCGTCTCGAACACCCGGTGGCGCACGGTGGCCATCTGGGGCCGGTGGTTGGGCGTGATGATGGTGGCCATGATGTTGCCGCCATACGCCGGGCGGGTCTGCAGCAAGCCCCTGGTCTCCCGGTCAATCTCCAAGCCGGTGCAATCAGCCGTGAGCCCCGTATAGAGCGCCGTTGCCACCGAGCCCGCCAGGTCGCGGCCCCGCGAGCTGGCCCCCAGCAGAAACACCTCCGGGCGCTCGCGGCGCGCCAGCTCCACCAGGATACGCGCATAGGGCTCGGTGCGATATGCGGCCAGGGCGGGATGATCCGCCAGCAGCACCCGGTCGGCGCCATAGGCGATGGCCTGGTAGGCGATCTCGGACACGCCTTTCCCCAGGACGCAGGCCGTCAACTCGACGCCCAGGTCGTCGGCCAGCCGCCGCCCCTGGCCCATCATCTCCCAGGAGATCGGGTGCGCCTGGCCGCCGAACTGCTCCACCCAGACCCAGACCCCGCGATACTCTCCTACGGCCACGCCCTGGCGGCTGCGCTCAGGCAGGCTCAGGGCATCCACCGGGCACACGCTGAGGCAGGCGGCGCAGGCGGTGCAGTTGGCGTTGACCACGGCCAGCCCCGCGATCAGCTCTAGCGCGCCAAAGGGGCACACCGCCACGCACGCGCTGCAGCCGATGCACGCCTCGCCATCAATCAAGAGCAGTCCGTCGCCCATCGCCTATACCACCTTTTCCGCGAGCAACTGCTCCACCAGCGCCGCTACTGCATCCTCCGGTGTGTCGCCCCCCATCATACGCACCTGGCCGGTGCGGCGCGGCGGCGTGAACACCCGCACCACCTGGGTGGGCGAGCCATCCAGGCCGAACAGGGCGGGGTCGGCGTCGGGCAGGTCCTCGGGCGTCCAGACGGGGATCTGGGCGGCGCGGGCGCGTCGCAGCCCCCGGCGCGTGGGATAGCGCGGCGTGTTGATGCCCTTGAGCACCGTAACCACGGCCGGCAGCGCCGCCTGGACGATCTCGGCGCCCTCCTCCAGCAGGCGCTCGACGATGATGCGCCCGGCCGCCAGGTCCAGCTCGCGGATGCGCCAGACGTAGGTGAGTTGCGGCAGGCCGAGTTGGTTCGCGATGCCGGGACCCACCTGGCCGGTGTCGCCGTCAATGGCCTGCTTGCCGCACAGCACCAGGTCCACCGGCCCCAGGGCGCGGATGGCAAGGGAGAGGGCATAGGCTGTGGCCCAGGTATCCGATCCGGCAAAGGCGCGGGCGCTGAGCAGAATGGCCTGATGGCAGCCCATAGCCAGGGCCTCGCGCAGCTCGCGCTCCGCCTGGGGCGGCCCCATGCAGAGGGCCGTCACGGTTCCGCCCCGCGCCGCGATAAGGCGCAAGCCCTCCTCGATGGCGTACATGTCAAAGGGGTTGATGATGGCCCCCACCCCCTCGCGCAGCATGGTGCCGGTTTGGGGATCGAACTGGACCTCGGTGGTCTCGGGCACCGATTTGATGCAGACGACGACGTGCATACGAGGGATTCTCCTCTGGAGCAAACTGTGAGCCAAGGGCGCTCGTTTACGAGCGAGTATACAGCACAAGCGGCGCGCCGGGCAAAAGGTATGCGCGCTGGCATTTGACACACGCGCCCAGCCTGTCTATCTTGTAGCCATAGCGTGCGCGCGCAGGTGCGGCGTTGGCGACCGGCCCACCGGACGCCCCACACTGTGCCTGCTTGACGCGCACGTTGGCCCACCTGTCATCGAAATCGTCTACAGTGCAGTGGAGGAGCAAGCATCATGTGGATCGAAGAGGTCAAGACCTACCTGATCAACGCCAATATCCTGCAGAGCGCCGACCGCCCGCGCGGACGGAACTGGGTCTTTACCAAGGTCTCAACCTACGAGGGCGTCGAGGGCATCGGCGAGGGCAGCGGCTGGCCCGAGGTGGTGGAAAAGGGCATCCAGGAGGTGGCCGAGTCGCTCTACCGCGAGGAGCCGTTCCACACCGAGCGCGTCTGGCAAAAGCTCTATCGCATGTTGCACGCCCACGGCATCTCGGGCACGGTGCGCGGCGGCGTGATCAGCGCCCTGGATATCGCCCTGTGGGACATCAAGGGCAAGCAGCTCAATGTCCCCATCCACACCCTCTTGGGCGGCAAGATTCACAACCGCATCCGCATCTATGGGCATGCCGATAACGTCAGAGAGGCCCGCGCGCTGGTGGAAAAGGGCTATACGGCCTTCAAGTGTGGCCCCAATGTCGAACTGCTGGCCGAGCTACGCCAAGAGTTTGGCAATGAGGTCGAGATCGGCGTCCACTGCCACGGCGAGTTTGGCATGGCCGAGGCCCTGAGCCTGGCGGACGACATTCGCCCCTACAAGCCCGTCTTTTTGGAAGAGCCCACCAACCCGGACGACCTGGAGGCCCTGCGCTGGTTGGGCCAGCGGGCCCGCGTGCCCCTGGCCGCCGGAGAGCGGCTATTCTCCAAGTGGACCTTCCGCGAGCTGCTGGAGACGAGGGCCATCGCCATCGCCCAGCCCGAGATCACCCGCGTCGGCGGCATCACCGAGATGAAAAAGATCGCCGCCCTGTGCGAGGCCTATGGCGTCATGTTGGCGCCCCACGACGGCTCCACCGGCCCCATCGCCGAGATGGCGAACCTGCACGTGCTGGCCAGCTCGCCCAACTGCCTCTTTTTGGAGCACCGGGATCGCGACGTCTTTTGGAGGCGCGAGGTGGTGGAGGGCATCGTCTTTGATCAGAACGGCTACCTGGCCGTGCCGGATCGGCCTGGCTTGGGCCTGACCCTGAGCGAAGAGGCCATCGCCAAGTATCCGCCGGCGACCTATGACCGCTATCGCTACACTTACGAGGACGAGATCGCCATCAACCGCCGCCGTCGCGGGGTGGACGGATAGGGTCCTCTCGAGCCGATAGCCCACGATCAGGCGCGCCGCAATCCTGTAGGATTGCGGCGCGCCTTGACATTGCCCCGCAAAAGCCGTACACCATAGCTGCGTGTGCATCAGTCAGGCGCAACAGGAGGAGAACATGGAGCAACGACGGTTCGGCAATACGGATCTGGCCACATCGGCCATCGGCTTTGGCACCTGGGCGTTGGGCACCACCCAGTATGGCGAGATTGATGTGCAAGAGGCCAGCAAGGCCCTGCACATGGCCATTGACGCGGGCATCACCCTGGTGGATACCGCCGAGGTCTATGGCCCATGCTACTCTGAGGAAATCCTGGGCAAGGCCCTGGGCGAGCGCCGCAAAGAAATCGTCCTGGTGACCAAGGTGGGTTTTATCATCAACGAGGAGAACAAGAGCGTGGGGCGCGATGCGAGCCATGACCACGTCATCGCGCGCGCCGAGACCTGCCTCCAGCGCTTGCAGACCGACTGGATTGACCTCCTGCTGATCCACTGGCCCGACCACAAGACGCCCCACGAGGAAACGATCCGAGCCTTGGAGACCCTCAAGCAGGCGGGCAAGATCCGCCACTATGGCGTCTCGAACTATACGGTGGCGATGATGCAGGAATGCGAGCAGCATGGTCACCTGACGGCCAACCAGGTGGGCTATAACCTGCTGGATCGCCGCATGGAGCGAGAGGTGTTGCCCTTCTGCCTGGCCAATGGCATCGGGTTCATGGCCTATGGCTCCCTGGCCTTTGGTCTCTTGGCGGGGGCCTTTACCGAGGAGACGACCTTTGTGGATTGGGACTGGCGTTCGCGGGGCAATGCCTTTGGGCTGCCCCTCTTTGAGCGTGAGAATATGCTGCGCACCATCAAAGCGGTGGATCGCCTCAAGGGCTTTGCCGCCGACCGGGGCCACACGGTGGCTCAACTCGCCCTGGCCTGGACCCTCAGCCATCCGGCCGTCACCGTGGGGCTGGTGGGCATCCGCAATCCGCAAGAGATGCAAGAGAACGTGGCCGCCGCAGCGTGGAAGCTGAGCGACGACGACAAGGCCGAGATCGACCGCATCATGGCGGAAGAGGGCGTGCCCACCTACCGAGATGCCGAGCAGGCCACCTGAGCAGCATCTGCAAGCGGCTCTACTGCCGCCGGGCGTATGTGTCAGATCCCTGGCATGGGCAAAGATCATTACCAAGTGCGAGCAAAGTTTATTTCATTTGACAGCCTGATTCCTACCCACTTTCGTAACTGGGGCGGCCTGCGCATACATGCGCCTGGGGCCGCCCCTACCTGTGTTGTCGCCAGGATCACGACAAGGCGTGTCGGCGATCCTGTTCGTAGGGGCACCCCCTGTGGGTGCCCTTTCCGAGAGATCGTGACACCGTCCAGATAGTGCAGAGCTCTTCTGTGGACCACCCGCCAAAGTGGGTAGGAGTCAGTTTGACAGCAGCTCGCAGATGTGTCAAGATGAGCGTTGCCAGGGATCTGGTTGTCTGCGATTGCCGCCGCCGGGTTTTGGACCTGGGGGCGGTTTTGCGTATGAGGGCACCGGTCCCAAGACACATCGCTTGACGGTCGCTGCCATCGCCTGCAAAAGCCCGGCGCCACCGACGGGAGAGCGCAGCCGATGAGCTGCCGTGTAGCATATCGAGAGTTCCTTGAGCTCGCGCGACCACGGCCAAGCGTCGTCCGTCCGGCCCTTGTGTCTGTGAGGGCATGGCGACACCGTGCCGCGATTCTGAAAGTGAGTGAGAGGACAGGTATGAACACGCGACTGTATGTAGGCAACCTCAGCTATGACACCACCGACGACAGCCTCCGAGAGGCATTTGAGCAGATCGGCCCCGTCCGAGATGCCACGGTGATCACCGATCGCTATAGTGGCCGCTCCCGTGGGTTTGGCTTTGTCGAGATGGACAATGAGCAGGCCGCCGCCGACGCTGTTGCACAGCTCAATGAGACGGTGCTCGACGGCCGCACGATCCGGGTCGCCGAGGCAAGCCCTCGGCCATCGGGAGGCGAGCGGCGAGATGATCGCTCTGGCTCTTACGATCGCTGGTAGGCTGGCCTGAGAACAAACGCGGTGGCCAGGAGGGTGAGACACAACTCGCCCTCCTGTTTGTCACAAAGCGTAATACTCGCCCGAGCCGGGGGTTGACGTTCTCCATCGTCCCGGCTATGCTTGGGGTATCTTGCCAGGGAGGGAGTTGGCTGTGACCTACCGCTACCGGTCTCTATCCACTCACTTGGGCGATATCGTGTTGCTCTGGCGGCAGGACGATGAGCCCCGTGCTCTGGTGCGCCGCGTGCTCTTGCCCGGCGATCCCGAGCATGTGCAACTGCTCCTCAGGACCGTTTATGCGGGGGCGACGCCGGGCAACGATCCCGCCATCGAGGCTCTCACGGGCGATATGCTTCGCTACCTGCAGGGCGAACCCCTCACGTTTGACACGGCCCTGCTCGCTTTGGACGATTGCCTGCCCTTCCAGCGCCTCACCTTACTGGCCGAGCACGCCATTCCCCGGGGGCGCGTCAGCACCTATGGCACCCTGGCCAAGCGCATCGGCCACCCGGGCGCGGCGCGCGCCGTGGGCACGGCCCTGGCGCGCAACCCGTTCCCGATCCTTATACCCTGCCATCGGGCCGTCCGCTCCGATGGCTACCTGGGCGGCTTTGCCGGCGGCCTGGAGATGAAGCAGGCTCTATTGGCGATGGAGGGCGTGCGTCTCGATGACAGAGGGCATGTGTTGCCCCAGTTCATTGACCGCTGAGCTCAGCCGGGCCTTCGGGCCACGACCCACAAAAAGGTCACCGGATCGCCAAACTCGTCCACGCTGCGTTCCGCCGCGCGGATGACCTCAAAACCGGCGGCCATGATCGCGCGCCGGTTTGCCTCGGCCCCGTACCCGCTCCAGTACATCGGCGCCCCAAAAAAGCCATCCACCGAGCCCGGGTCCGCACGCACGCCCATAGTTGCCACCAAGAGGCCGCCGGGCCGCAGCCACGTGGCAATGCGGCCCAGCAGGGCAGCCTGCTCTTGGCGAGGCACATGGATGAGCGAGTAAAAGGCTGCCGCCGCGTCCAGGCTGGCGGGCGCCAGCGCCAACTCGGCCATGTCAGCCTGCATAAAGGCGCCCTGGGGCACGTTGCGCCGCGCCCGCGCGACCTGGCTGAAAGAGATGTCCACGCCGATGACGGTGTGCCGTTGCGCCAGCGCGCGCGTGGTAGGCAGACCCGCCCCGCAGCCCAGATCGAGGACGCGGCTGCCGGCCGGAAGGGCCTCCAGCAGCAGCCGCGTGTGCTCCTCTCGCGCCGGGTCCGATCCGGACTGCGCCCACTCAGTATAGGCTGCCCCCATGCGATCATACCCGCGCGTCACGATCTCGCGCGGATCGCGGGCGTCTTCTGCTTGCGGCGACCTCATTCCACCAGCGCCTGATAGGCCAGGGTGCGGAACTGGGCCGCCGTCGGGTAGCCCATCATCGGTGGCGGCGCAACGAACTGCATCATGATGATGCCCAGCATCTCATTGGCCGGGTCCACCCAATAGTCGGTGCTGGCATAGCCCGACCAACCAAAGCTGCCCGGCGCATCGAGTTGCCCGGCGGCAGCGGGATCCAGCAGCACGCGCACGCCCAGGCCAAAACCGTGCCCGGCGTGAGGTGGGTCGCCATAGGCGCCCAAGGCGGGCGGCAAGTGGTTGCTGCCCATCAGGGCCACCGTACGCGGGGAGAGCAGGCGCACGCCCTCTAGCTCGCCGCCGTTGGCCAGCATCTGGGCAAAGCGGGCGTAATCGAGGATCGAGGACACCAGGCCGCCCCCGCCGGAGCAAAAGGGCTCGGCTCGGGTATAATCGCGCCCGGCCCGCTCATCCACCGGCGTCAGGCGCCCTTGTTCGCCCGGCATGTAAAAGCTAGCCAGCCGGTGTACCGCGTCGGCAGGCACGCAAAAGCCCGTATCCGCCATGCCCAGCGGCTGGAAGATGCGCTCGCGGAAATAGGCGTCCAGCGGCATGCCGGAAAGGACCTCCACCAGATAGCCCAGCACGTCAATGCTCACCGAATAGAGCCAGCGGCTGCCGGGGTCAAAGAGCAGCGGCAGGCCCTTGAGGATCTGGATCATGTCCGCCAGGGTGTGGTCGGAGCGCAGCAGGCCCGACTCCCGGTACATCTGTTCGCCGGGCGAATCGGGCGCAAACATGCCATAGGTCATCCCGGCGGTATGAGTCATCAGATGACGGATGGTCATGGGGCTCGCAGGGGGTGAGAGCACGGGCTTGCCATCTTCGATCCCGCGTAGCACCTGCATCTCCCCCAACTCGGGGATGTAGCGGCTCACGGGGTCATCCAGCAAAAAGCGCCCCTCCTCCCAGAGCATCAGCGCAGCCACAATGGTGATCGGCTTGCTCATGGAGTAGATGCGATAGATGGCGTCCTCGCCCAGGGGCCGCCGGGCAGCGAGATCGGCCCACCCCACGGTGTCCAGATGCGCGATCTGGCCCCGGCGGGCGATCAGCGTGGCGACGCCCGCCAGCTTGCCCTCATCCACATAGCGGCCCATGACGTCGCGGATGCGGCCCAGCCGCTCGGCGGAGAAACCCTGCGCTTCCGGCGCTACACGTTCCAGCATGTTGGCTCCTTTGCTCACTTGAACGGGATAACGAGTACCTTGATGGCCTGGGCAGCAGCCTTGTCGTCGGCCACGCCAAACGCCTCGGCAATGCGCTCCAAGGGATAGCGATGGGTGATCAGCGGGGCGGCCTGGAACTGGCCCCGCGCCAGCATATCCAGGGCCACGGCAAACTCGGGGCGGTTCCCACGGTGGGCATAGCTCCAGACCCATTGCAGCGTCAGCTCGCGCCGGTAGCCAATGCGCACATCTAGCATCTGCGGCGCCTGAAAGCTGCCCACCACCCCCACGCGGCCATGGGGCGCGGCCAGTTGCAGCGCCAGGTCCAGCGTGCCGCCGGCGCCGCCCACGGCCTCGAACACCACATCGGCGCCCTCCCCCTGGCTCCAGGTCTGGATGGCGGCGAGAGGGTCCTGCTGCAACGAGTTGACGCCCAGGGCGCCTGCGGTTTGAGCGGCCACCTGTAGGGGATGCTCGCGACGGCCCACCACGGCCACGGCCCCTCCGGCCGCGGCTGCTGCCTGGGCGATGCTCAGCCCGATGGCGCCTGTGCCGATCACGGCCACACGCTCGCCTGGCCGTACGGGCACGCGGGTCAAGGCGTGCACGGCCACGGCGAACACGTCCAGCAGGCTGGCCTCGTCGAAGGAGAGGGCGTCGGGCAGCGGATAGAGCCGATCCACCGGCGCGACGGTCTGCTCGGCGAAACCGCCGGGGCGCGCCCCGCCGATATGCTCCAGCGAAGGGCAGAGATGATAGTCGCCCGAGCGGCAAAAGCGGCACGCGCCACAGCCCACCAGGGGTTCGACGGCCACCGGCTGGCCCACGGCGAATCCCACGGCGCCAGGCCCCAGGGCCAGCACGACTCCGGCCAGCTCGTGGCCGGGGGTGCGCGGCGGCCCGCCAGGCGCGCCCGCACGCCGGTAGCCGTGCAGGTCGCTGCCGCAGATGCCCGCTGCCCGCACACCGATCAGCGCCTCGCCGGGGCCGGGCGCCGGATCGGGCACGGTCTCGACGCGAATGTCTTTGCCGCCATAGAATCGCGCTGCACGCATTCAGGGCCTCCTAGCTCTGCACGAACAAGTGCTCTCTACTATCCCGTAGATCCCCGCGCCCTGCCGAACAGGGCATCGGCCAGGGGCGAAGGCGCCTCCGCCGTACCCAGATTGGGTACGATCTCGTCCGTCTCGACGTCGTGCGCGCTGCGGGCCATGGCTTGCCTCCTGCATCACTGTCATTCGCGGCACAAGCATACCCCAGAAGGGGCGGTGCGTAAAGCGCTGCACGCCGCTTTCGTTCCAACCACTACGCGGCAGTTGTGTATTTCGACCCGCTCACTTGCGTCGCGGGCAGGTCGGTGTCACAATAGATGCAGAGAGCGGCGTCAACGCAGAGGGGGAGCTATGAGCGGCAATATGGTGGACGAAACGCGCTACCGCGAATACGACGTGCTGGTGGCGGGCGGTGGGCTGGCCGGTGTGACGGCGGCGGTGGCAGCGGCACGCTCGGGGGCGCGCACGCTACTGGTGGAAAAGAACGGCTTTCTGGGCGGCCTGGGCGTCATGGGCGCCACGGGCTGGCACAGCTTTTTCAACATCTTTGATGTGCCCCCCGGCTTTGAGCGCAAGCGGGTTGCGGCAGGCATTGCCCAAGAGCTGGTCGATCGCATCCAGGCGGCAGGCGGCGGGCTGGGCCACATTCGCATGGAGCGGGGCGGCGATTTCGTCAGCATGCTCACCCCTGTCGAGCCCGAGGTTGCCAAGTCGGCCCTCTTTGGCATCTGCCGCGAAGCGGGCGTGGAATTGTTGCTGCACACGGTCATTGACGAGGTGCGCACCGACGCTGCGGGCCTCATCACGGGATTGGTGCTATGGAACAAGGCGGGGCGCGCCCTGCTACGCGCCAAGCAGGTGGTGGATTGCACCGGCGATGGCGATGTAGCGGCGGGAGCGGGCGCTCCCTGCCAGCGCTTTGGCCCCGGCGACCCGGGCGCCTATTCCGCCGGCTTTACCTTTCGCCTGTGCAATGTGGATCTGCAAGCCCTCGAAGCCGATCTGGAGGCCAAGGGGCTGATCACCCAGATCGCCCATGCCGTCAAGCCCGGCGCATACGAGCCAGACCTGGTGCGGCTGGGGATTGACATGCGCAAGCTGCAGGCCCAGGGTGCGGTGGGCATCCCCGGCTACTTTTTGTCGTCGTCGCTGCGCCCCCGCGAGATCACCTACATGAACTGCATCAACCACGGCCCCAATGACGGCATGAGCGCCGAGATGCTCACCGAGGCCGAGATTGACCTGCGGGCGCGCATGTTCGAGATCGCCGATTTTTTCCGAGAGAGCTTTGCCGGCTGCGAGCAGTGCTATGCGGCGGGTCCGGCCCCCTATGCCGGACAGCGGCGTGGCTTGGCCATCCGCTGCGAATACGAGCTGACCCAGGAGGATTGCACAAAAGGACGCCAGTTCGATGACCAGATCGGCTGCTTTTCGTTCATTGACAACAGCCGCTATTTCGTGCGCGATGGCGGCGCCTATGGCATCCCCTATCGGGCGCTGATCCCGCAAGGCGTGCAGAACCTGCTCATCGCCGGGCGCATGATGACGGTGGACCTGGCGGCCCACAACAGCACCCGCAACACCGTCTGCTGCATGGTGGCGGGGCAGGCCGCCGGCACGGCTGCCGCTATGGCGGCCCTGGGCGGCGGCACACCCCGCGCGCTGGACGTGCAGGCCCTGCGGGACAACCTGCGCGCTGCGGGCGCCCTGCTGGAGCCGACGCCCGACCCGCTCTAGAGCTCTCGTCCCTGCATTGCCGCATTGCAGGGCGCTCTCTGGTGATCAGATCTCTTCGGGGCCAGGCGCTCCGGAATCGCTAGGCAAGGAATGGCCAAGAGAAAGCTCAAACGTCAACTCAATCTGTTGCAGGTGGTCATGCTGGGCACAGCAGGTACCCTGGCCGCCGAGATTTTTGTGCTCACCGGACACGCGGCCGCGCGCTCCGGCGCCGATACCGTGCTGGCCTTGCTGCTGGGCGGCCTGCTGAGCTATGCCATCGCCCTCAACTACTGTGAGCTGGCCACCTCCTACCCGGTGGCGGGCGGCGCCATGAGCTATGTGCGCGAGAGTTTTGGCAGCGGCATCCTCTCTTTCCTGGTGGGCTCGATGGACTGCGCCTCCAGCACGTTCTATGCCGCGCTCTCGGCAGTGGGCTTTGCCTATTCGCTACAGGTGTTCTTTCCCGCCGCACCCCTGGTTCCGGTGGCAGCCGCGGTGATTCTGGTCTTTGTGGTGCTCAATGTCCTGGGCGTTACCAGCGTGGGCAACCTCCAGATCGTCCTGGGCGGCCTCTTGCTGGCGGTCTTTGCCGCCTACATCATCGTTGGCCTGACCCACCCCCAGGGCTTTTCGTGGAGCACCTATAGCGCCGCCAATGCTGTCTTTGCCGACCAGCGCACCCTGCCGCGCCTGGGGCGCCTGTTGGTGACCATTGCGTTGGTGTACAACGCCTATGTGGGCTTTGAGGTCATTGCCGACGACGCCGAAGAGATCCGCAACCCGGACCGCAACATCCCCCGGGGCATCCTGATCAGCCTGACGGCGTGCACCATCATCTATGTGGCAACCTCGTTCGTCACCCTGGGCGCGTTGCCCTTTGGCGAGCTAGCAGGCTCGGAGACGGCCCTGACCGACGCTGCGCGCCGCTTTATGCCGGGCATAGGCGCGCCCCTGATGGCCGTAGCGGGCATGGTGGCCACCCTGACCTCGGTGAACAGCGCCATGCTCAGCGCCACCCGTGAGGCATTCACCCTCAGCCGCGACGGCGTGTGGCCCCGCGCTTTTTCCAAGCTGAGCCGCTTCCGCACACCCCACATGGCCGTGCTGGCCATCGGCCTTATGAGCATCCTGGTGGCCCTCAGCCGAAAGGTAGATTTCCTGAGCTACATCTCCAGCGCCGGCTATCTCTTTGTCCTCTTCTGGGGCAACCTCTCGATGATCCGGCTGCGCAAGCAGTATCCCGACCTGCGACGGCCCTTTCGCGCGCCTTTCTTTCCCGCCACGGTCTATATCGCGGGCGGCGTCTGCCTGCTGCTGATCGCTTTTGCCGCGCCCCGGGCGCTGGCTTTCGGAGCGGGTGTGCTGGCTCTGTTCGCCATCCCGTTTGTGCTGCGCGGGCGCATCAGCCGTTTCTTGAGCGCGCGCAGAGGCCCCGCCCCCATCCAGGACGACTGTATCATCATCGCCGCCGACAACCCCGATACCGCCCGCAGCCTGGTGCACATCGGCTCGATTCTGGCCCAAAGCGACCCCGACAGCTACATCTGCGCGCTGGCCATCCAGACGGCAGAGAGCACCCCGGCGAGCGGCTCTGGCCGCTCAGCGCGAGGCCCGGCGGGCGTGCTCGGCCCGGTGTATCGCGAGGCCCAGGCGCGCAATGTGGCATTTTATGTCAAGATACGTGAAGCAGCCACCGTGGATGAGGGCATCCTGGCAGAAGTGTGCCAGCGAGAGAACGTGCGCTTGCTGCTGGCGGGCTGGCCCACGCCCCTCAACCCCACCCAACTGGCCGCCAACCCGGTCAAGCGCATCCTGCAACACGCCCCCACCCATGTGGCGGTGTTGCTGGATCGCGGCCTGCGCCAGATTCGTCGCATCCTGGTGCCGGTGGGCGGCGGCCCGCATTCGCGCCTGGCCATCCACCTGGCGCAAGAGATCGCCCTTTCCACCCGCGCCCAGATCACGGCCCTGCGCGTGATCACCGCTTCTGTCGAGAGCGACGATGTCGAGGACAATCTGGCCATCTTGCAGGAGACGCTAGAGGAAGAGCTGGGCCAGGTGCTCGAGATCTGGTCGCCCCAGGTCACCCAGGCGCGTTCGGTCGCCGACGGGATCCTGGAGGAGACCGGCCGGGTGGCCTACGATCTGGTGGTCATTGGCGCGTCAGAGGAATGGCCCCTCAGCCGCCAGCTCTTTGGCGCTGTGGACGACTGGATCGCCGACAAGGCCCCCTGCTCGGTACTGCTCTGTCGCCGCCATGAGTCGCTGGCTCTCTCCTGGGTGCGCCGCCAAGTCAAGTTGCTCTATCGCGAGAGACATCCCGTCCCCGATACACCCCCGGCGCCTCCCGCCTCCTGCTGATCCCCGGCGAACAGCGCTCATCGCCTCCCTACCCATCTGGCCAGGAGGAAACTGGCCAGATGAGCGTGTCCCCAGGGGAACCTGGGTGTTATCATGGACGTCAGTCAAGTACGCGCCGATGTCCAGTGATATCCTGCAAGGAGGTGGCCATGAACGGCGAACGCTATCTGCTCGTTGCCTTGGTGCTCGTGTGTCTACTGCCGCTGGCCGCCGCCCTGCCGGTGTTTGCCGAGCCGCAGGCAGAACCCGCGCCCACGCTACCTCCCCAGCCAGAGCTGCCCTCGGGCGCCGGATACATCGTAACGCTGGATGCCGTGCTGGCGCACTTGAGCGCCACCCACGGCAGTGCGGCGCCCGCGCCGGGCATCCGCTGGACGGTCGAGCCGCTGGCAGGCGACGCCCTGGACGGGGCTGGCGGCTACTGCTACCTGGCCGAGAGCTGGCGCATCTGCGTTACCGCCAGGGCAGACAACCAGTCGCCGCGCGTCTACCACGTACACTTGGAGCATCCCCCCACCGGCCTGGAATGGATCGGGCGCGTAGACGAGTTTGGCCAGCTCTTCTAGGAGAGCGCATATCGAGCGGCATGGACGATGATCGGCGTCGTCCATGCCGCTTTCTGATATGGGGTCGCCATGTCCAGGCCCGTGTTGCCCATTGCGCGGTTCGGTTCCTCCTGGCTTCGCGACATACCAGCCAAGCCCTCCGTGGCGCGCGCGAACGCTGGCTTGCGCGCACGATGTATGCTACACTGCGCGAAAGCTGCCACGCAAGAGGGAGGAGCGATGCGCGTACTGGTCGTGTCCGATATCCATGCCAACATCCACGCCCTGAATGCCGTCCTGGAGGATGCAGGGTCGTTTGACATGCTTTGGTCGCTGGGGGATGTTGTGGGCTATGGGCCAGATCCCGAGGCTTGCATCGCCACCATCCGCACATACGAGCATCTCGCCATCCCCGGCAACCATGACTGGGGCGTGTTGGGGCGGCTCGATCTCGAGGATTTCAACAACGACGCTCGCGCGGCCAATCTCTGGACCCGCGAGCAGCTCTCTGAAGAGGCTCGCCACTACCTGGAGGAGCTGCCCGAGACCCGGGTCGCCGGCGAGATCACCCTGGCCCACGGCAGCCCACGCTACCCCATCTGGGAGTACTTGTTCTACGCCAGCACCGCGACCCTCAATTTCCCCTATCTGGAGACCTCGATCTGCCTGGTGGGGCACACGCACATGCCCGTTGTCTTTTGGCAGCCGGAAGAGAACTCTCTTACCCAGATGCTGGCCCTGCCCGAAAACGAGCCCCTGACCCTGGATCAAGGGCAGTACATCGTGAACCCGGGCAGCGTGGGCCAGCCTCGCGATGGCGACCCGCGCGCCGCCTATCTGTTGGTCGAGACCGATACGCTCACGGTCGAGCATCGGCGGGTGGCCTATCCCATTGAGCGCACGCAGGAGCACATGCGCGCGGTGGGCCTGCCAGGCCGCCTGATCTCCCGGCTGGCCCTGGGCTGGTAAGCGACCAGGCGGGCGCTTTGCCGTGACGCTGCAGAGCATCGTGACGTTTACCGCCGAGCAAGCTTTACCGGATGACAGTAGCCGGCGATAGGGCCTCCCTTGCGCATGCGGTCCGCTCGCGGGGCAATCGGCTGTTTTCGCGTCTCGCCCACCCCCTCGCTCTCGGCTGGCCGCCTGCCTCATCGAGACCCCTCGCGGTTGACGACCTCTCTCGCGCGACCTACACTCCGGCAAACGTTTGGGAGGAAGCACATGAACGCATGGCAATCTAGTTATGTCGAGACGAACGGAATCCGCATGCACTACTGGCGCACGGGGGATGGCTCCAAGCCGCCCGTGGTGCTCTCGCACGGGGGCGCAGACAGCGGGCGCTGTTGGAGCCGCACGGCGCGGGCGCTAGAGGCCGCCTATGACGTGATCATGGTGGACGCCCGGGGCCACGGCCTCTCGGATGCGCCCGACCAGGGCTATGGCCCCCGCGTCTCCGCCGCCGATCTGGCCGGGCTCATTCGGGCGCTGGGCATCGAAAAGCCGCACCTCATCGGACACTCGATGGGCGGCGAGATCTCGGCCAATTGCGCCGCCGATTTCCCCGAGCTGCCCCGTAGCCTGGTGGTCATAGATTCGGGATTCATCTCCAACGGCGGACGCTATGCCGTATCGCCGGAGGAGGCGGGGCAACGCATCGCCGGCATGCAGGCCGCTATGCGCGAGATGCAGGCGAGCACCCTGGAGGAGTTGATCGCCCGCTGCCGCATCGAGAACCCCGGCTGGCACAAAGACGAGCTGGAGCCCTGGGCCGAGTCCAAGCTGCAAGCATCGCTGAATGGGCGGCTCTTTTTCACCGAGGCCAAGCGCCCCTGGCAAGAGACCCTGGCGGCCATCCAATGCCCCATGCTGTTGCTGGTGGGGGACCCAGAGCGTCACTCACATACCGCCTGGGATGCCGCCGTGCAGGCCACGGGCATTTGGCGCGAGGGCCAACTGATACACATCGCCGGAGCGGGCCACAACGTCCAGCGCGATCGCTGGGAGGCATTCATGGCCCGCATCACCGCCTGGATGGCCGCCCACTGACGCCACCAAGGGGGCGCGTTTCGATATGGGGCTACTCCTGCATGCGCAGCACATACACACAAGGAGCTAGACATGGGTAACTGGCGCGATGGGTTCGTCGAAACGAACGGGATTCGGATGCACTACTGGCGCACGGGCGACGGCTCCAGGCCGCCCGTGGTGCTCTCCCACGGGGCCACCGACAGCGGCCTCTGTTGGAGCCGCACGGCGCGGGCGCTGGAGAGCGACTATGACGTGATCATGGTGGACGCCCGGGGCCACGGCCTCTCGGACAAGCCCGCCGAGGACTATGGTCCCCGCCAATCGGCGGCTGACCTGGCCGGGCTGATTCGCGGCTTGGGCATCGAGAGGCCGCACCTCATCGGGCACTCGATGGGCGGCGAGATCTCGGCAAACTGCGCCGCCGATTTCCCAGAGCTGCCCCGCAGCCTGGTGGTGATCGACTCGGGCTTTATCTCGAACGCAGGCCCCTATCGCGGCTCGGCAGAGCAGGCCGCCGAGCGCATCGCCCAATCGCGCGCCCGCATGATCGAGACGCAGGCGCTGGGCCTCGATGGGCTGATCGCGCGATGTCGCGAGGAGAGCCCCGGATGGCATGAGGAAGAGCTACAGCCCTGGGCCGAGAGCAAGCTACAGGTCTCGCCCGAGTACGGGCGTTTCTTTGCCCAGGAAAAGCGGCCCTGGCAAAAGATCTTTGCTGCCATCCAGTGTCCCATGCTGCTTTTGGTGGCCGAGCCTCATCTGGATTCCCATAGCGGCTGGGATGCCGCCGTGCAGGCCACGGGCATCTGGCGCGATGGGCAACTGATCCACATCGCCGGAGCGGGCCACAACGTCCAGCGCGACCGCTGGGAGGCGTTCATGGCCCGCATCACCGCCTGGATGGCCGCCCACTGATAGGGCAGCCGCGCGCCCACTACCCCACTCAGGTGCGGTAGTGGGCGTTGATATCCACATAAGCATGGGAGAGGTCGCTGGTCCAGATGGTGGCCTCGGCGTTGCCACGGCCCAGAGCAATGCGGATGGGAATATCGTTCTGGGCCAGGATCTCGGAGGCCCGCGCCTCGTCCACCTGATACGGCCCTCCGTCGCGCACCAGTTCCAGATCGCCCAGCCAGACCCGCACCGCGTAGGGGTCCAGGGGGACGCCAGCATAGCCCACGGCGCAGATAATGCGGCCCCAGTTGGCGTCCTGGCCATAGACGGCGGTCTTGACCAGGGACGAGTTGGCGACGGCCATGCCCACCTGGCGCGCCTCGGCCAAGCTGGCCGCCTCGCTGACGCGGATCTCGATAAAGCGCGTGGCGCCCTCGCCATCGCGCACCAGCCCCTTGGCGAGCGCGACGGCCACGTCTGTGAGTCCCTCCACAAAGGCTGCGTACTCGGGAGCGTCGGTAGAGACGATGTCGGGCATCTCGGCCAGGCCATTGGCCAACAACAGCGCCGTGTCGTTGGTGCTCATATCGCCATCTATGGTGATCATATTCAGGCTAACGCCCACCGCCGCCGCCAGCGCCTGTTGGGCGAGCCCGGGGGCGATGCACGCGTCGGTGGTGAACACCACCAGCAGGGTTGCCATATTGGGGCTGATCATGCCCGCGCCCTTGGCCATGCCTGCCACGGTAAACCCGCCCGTGTCGCTCTCGACATAGACGGCCACCTCCTTGGGCACCGTGTCGGTGGTCATGATGGCGCGAGCCGCGCGATGCCCGGCCTCTACCGTGCTCTCGAGCGCCTGGGCGGCGGCTTGTACGCCCGGAAGCAGCTTGCCCATAGGCAAGGGTTGCCCAATGACGCCGGTGGACATGACCATATAGTCGTTGGCCGAACCGCCGGCGTGTTGGGCGGCGGCGGCAGCCGTCGCCTCGGCGTCGCGCAGACCCTGCTCGCCCGTGCAGGCATTGGCGCATCCGCTGTTGATCACCACGCCCCGTAACCCAAGGGGATTGCGCCCCAACAATGCGCGATCATAGAGCACGGGCGCGGCCTGGAACAGGTTGGTGGTGAACACCGCCGCCGCCGCACACGGCCTGACTGAGCGCACCAGCGCCAAGTCGGGGGCGCCCCCGGCCTTGATCCCGGCAGCCACGCCGGCGGCCTCGAACCCTGGGGTGGAGGTGACGGAACCGTCCTCGATAACGCGCACGCGATGGGCCATCTGCACGACCTCCTAAAGGGGATGCTGCGTAACTGGCGTCGAGTATAGGCGCGGCGGCGAGGCATGTCAACGCTCGCTTGCGCAGCGCAGCGCAGTCGGTTACAATGCGCACGGCGGTACAGTCGAGCCCAGCCGTATGGGCCCAAGCACAGGGAGGTAGTCATGGCCGAGTATCAGACCAAAGAACAGCTCTACGCCGTGCTGGATCAGGTAGTGGCCGAGTTGCAGCAGGACGATGCGTTTCTGGCGCGCATCGCCAACGCCAACGCCTCGTTGGCGTTCACAGTCACCGACCTGGAGAACGCCGAATATGTGCTGTCGTTCTCGAAAGGCGCGTTCAGTAGCGCCAAGGAAGGCGCCGCACAGGCCAGCGTCGGCGTGACGCTCAAGTCGGACACGCTGGACAAGCTGCTGAGCGGCAAACTGAGCGGCGAATCGGCCTATTTTTCGGGGATGCTGCGTCTACGCGGCGACGAATGGATGGCCCAGAGCCTGGCGAGCTATCTCGGCTACATGGGGCCACTGTATCGCCAGGCCACCAACGTGTGAGGGCGAGCGGGATGCGCCGGGGCGCTACGATAGAGGAGAAAGTGTCAAATCTCGCACATAACACTTGACATTTCGACGCATTTCTGCTATTATGACAATGCAAAGCCCCGAGAGGCTAACGTTCGGGCTCACACCAAGTGAGTGGGTCGAGTGGGCGGAGAGTTCCTGGGGTAAGACCCAGAGGGCCGTACGTGGCCTAGAGATGGCAGCGAGAGTTGCTGTTTGTACGCCATCAAACGAGTACGACAGTTCGCTGAAGGAAAGTGAGACCCACTTGGTCTGGCGGAGAAGACACTCCACAAAAACGAATTGGTGTGTCAGTCAACGAATCGCGGTCACTTGGGGCTTTGCTCTTTGCTCAGGGGTGCACCCGGCCAGGAGGTCGGGCGGCGCCCTTTTTTTGTGCACAGGCGCCCGGCAAGCGCGTTGACAAGGCGCTCGTCTGGCCTATAATCCCACCAGCAAGCAAACGCACAGCAACCTGGCCAGGAGCCTCAGCCGGCTATATGCAAGTTGACGTCAACCAGCCTCGCCCTGTCCGCAACCCGGAGGTGCCGCGCGAGGCTATCGAGTTCGCCCACCCCAGCGAACAAGAGTTCGCCAGTATCCTCGACTTTTTTGGCATCCGCTGGCAGTACGAGCCCTACACCTTTCCTCTCCGTTGGGACGAGAACGGCATTGTGATCGAGGCATTCTCCCCTGATTTCTACCTGGTTGACCAGGGCATATTCGTCGAGTTGACCACCCTGCGCCAAAAGCTGATCCGCATCAAGCGGCGCAAAGTGCGGCTGCTGCGAACCCTCTACCCCGACGTGCAGATCAAGCTCTGGAACCGCAAGGATTTCGAGTGGATGCTGCAGCGCTTTGGCATCGAGGATCAGTCCGACGATCTGGTGGGCAAGCAAGCGCTGGAGAACGCCGATGGCTGAATTCGCGGGGCATTGGCTGGCAGAGCGTGTCGAGCGCGTGGTGCTTTCCGATCAAGAGATCCAGGCCGCCGTCGGCGCAATGGGCGCCGAGATCAGCCGCGACTATGCGGGCCTGCGCCCTGTGCTGGTGGGCGTGCTCAATGGCGTGGCCCTGTTCATGGCCGACCTGCTGCGGGCCATCACCATCCCCGTGGCGGTGGATTTCATGGCCATCTCCCACTATGGCGCCTCTGCTTCCACCGGCACCGTGCGCATCGTCAAAGACCTGGACGAGTCCATCACCGGCCGACACGTGCTCTTTGTCGAGGACGTGATTGACACGGGCCTCACGCTCGACTATCTCCTGCGCACGCTGCGCACGCGCCAACCCGCCTCGCTGCGCGTGTGCGTCCTGTTCGACCGCCCTTACCGGCGCCTGATCAACATCCCCCTGGATTATCGGGGCCTCGAGTTGCCGGATGAGTTCGTCGTAGGCTATGGCCTGGACAAGAACGGCTACTATCGCAACCTCTCGTTCATCGCCACCCTCAAGCCGAACCAAGACCACGCAGCCTGAGCTCGGTAGGCTCCCCACCCCTCCTCTTTATCTCCCGTTAACGTAAATTCACTGTAAGAATACAGAATAGCGCAACAGACAGCCCGATCATCAGCCCTGCGAAATGCCAAAACGCGCCGCACACGGCCCGTGTGCGGCGCGTTTTGGCATCGAAAAAACGATATTGTTATATAAGCAACCTCCCTATATTATCCTATATCATAGAGTATTTACGTAGCGTTTAGCATGGCGTCATTGGCGTATGGTCAGCAGATACAACTCGCGTAAGATAGACATAAAAGTTGCACTGTTACCGGTCTCGGCGCTATGATTAGGTCAGAATCAGGTAGGAGTCTGTCAGGATCGGCTGCGAGCTGGCTCGTTCCATGGAGGAACCTGTGAAAGTCGGCGCGACTCTTGGACTAGGGGACTAGAATGTTATCGTTAGCATCAACCGGCAACGCACGACGTAATAGGCTGTTCATCGTCACTTTGTTCGTGATCGCGAGTCTGATCCTCGGCGGCCTGCCTGCGCGGGCACAGAGGGCCTTCGACCCTACGCCGGCGGCCTCCGGGAGCATCACCATTCCCCTGCCGCAATCCGGCGCCCCCGGCGTCGAGTCCGCGCCGAGAGGCGACGTGCCCACATTCCCCGATATGGTGGCCAATTTCTCGCCCGGGGAGCCCCAGTTGCCTGTGGCCGTATGGCGGATCCTGTTGCCGCCCGATGTGGTCGCGCAGTCGGTCAAGGTCGAGTTGGTCGCCCCCGAGTGGGCCGATCTGCCCGGCCAATACGATGTTGCGGCAGCGCCCCCCTTGGCCGCCTCTGACCTAGAGGGAACGCCAGAGTGGGGCGGCCACGAGCCGGAGGCGCTGCGCGATGGGCGCCTGCTGGCCATTTATGAGCAGGACGCTTACTGGCCCGCCCACCCCATCGCCATCCTCTCGGTGGGCAGCCAGCGCAACTGGCGCGTGCTCGAGCTGGCTTACTGGCCGCTGGCGTATAACCCTGCACAAGGCACGCTGCGCCAGATCACAGGCGGCGCGTTGCGCGTCACCTATCAGCGCTCCGGCGCGCCGGGCCTGGCCCTGGATGCTGCCAGCGGCGCCGCCTGGGATGCGCTCGCTCCCAGCCTGCTCAATCCCACCGATCACAGCCTGTACGTTGACCATGCCCGCAGCGCGGGCTATTCACTCGATGCGGAGGGCGTGGCCACTTCGGCGACCAACGATTATGTCATCATCACCACGGCAGCCATCGCGGCCAACAGCGCCCAACTGGCGGCCTTTGTGCAATCCAAGCAGCAGGCCGGGCACGGCGTCAAGGTCGTCACCGAGGGCGCTTCCGCCACGAGCACGACCTATGTGAGCGGGGGCACGGTTGACGCACGGGCAGACAACATCCGCAACTGGCTGGCCTCGCGCTATGCCTCGGAAGGCATTCAGTATGTGCTGCTCATCGGCAAGCCCAGCACAGACAGCTTTGACAGCGCCACCAGCGTGCCGATGAAAATCACCTATCCCTTCATGTCCAACGCAGTGGCCACGGACATGTACTACTCGGACCTCTCTGGCAACTGGAATCTGAATGCTAACGACAGGTTCGGGGAACTGGCGGATATCGGGGCCGGCGGCATTGATCGCCTGCCGGAGGTATATGTGGGGCGGGTGCCCTTTTACGGCTCTTATGCCGAGCTGGACAGCATCCTGGCCAAGTTCGTAGCCTATCAGGGCGCCGGCGGCGATCTGGCCTGGCGCCAACGGGCTCTGATCGCTGCGGCCATCTCTAACCACGGCCCGCAGGACAACAACAACGACGGCGTTGTCGTCTATCCGCCGGACTATCCTGCCTCATTCCGCACCTACGGCGATGACTGGGGCCAGGCGCTGCGCAATGTGGCGCTGGGCGCCGGCCTGAGCGCCTACACACTCTATGAAAAAGAGGGCGTCTATGCCGATGGATCGGCCTATCCCCTGACGGCGGCCAATGCCCCCCTGAATACGGCCAACCTGGTCGGCGCGTGGCAGCAGGGCTATGGCATCGTGGCCTGGTGGGGGCATGGCAACGCCACCGGCGCCTATCGGCGGATATGGGTGCACGACGATACGCGGGCAGACCATATCACCCAGTATAGCCAAGAGACCCAAACGACGGCCTTGTTCACAACAGCCCAAGTGGCCCAGTTGAACAACTCGCGCCCATCCTTTGTGCTCCAAGTGGCCTGCACCAACGGTTCTCCCAACACGAGCACCAACCTGGGCTACGGGCTGCTGGTGAACGGCGCCGTGGGAACCATCAGCTCTTCGCATCTCAGCTACTACGTGCTGGGCCCCTGGCCGAGCAGCGGCACGATGGGAGACAACGCTACCCTGGCGTACATGGCCATGGATCGCATGCTCAATTATGACGAGACCATCGGTGAGGCGCTGGCCTACTACCGCGCCAATGCCCTGATGGGCAGTAACGGGCAACTGTGGCAGAATATGGTGGTCTCGAACCTGTACGGTGACCCCGCTCTTTCCTTGACATCGAGCGGCGCTGGCTGCGCCGTTCCGCCCCCCACCCCCACGTCGCCCACGCCTTCCGACAGCGCCGGCGATGTTGACCCGAACGCTGATCTGGCATGGTTGGGCGGCCCGGGCTGCGAGGGCGAGACGGTGACCTATGATGTCTACCTGGCCGTCAACGGCTCTGCCGAGACCCTGGTCTGTAGCGGCGCCGAATCTAGCGCGTGTGCCCCGGGGCCGCTGCAAGAGGGCGCCACATATACCTGGCGCGTGGTAGCGCAGAGCAGTGTCGGAGAAACCCAGGGCCCCGAGTGGACCTTTGCCACACAAGTGACGCCTTGCTCATTGTCGCCGGTAGAGCCCAACGACCCGATGCCGGCCGATGGACAGACAGGTGTGGCCCTGGATGCCCAGCTCTCTTGGTGTGGCGGGCACCCGTGCGAGGGCGAGCAGGTCACCTATGAGGTCTACTTGGAGGCGAACACTGTCACCACGCCGACAGTCCTGGTTTGCTCGAACGTGGATGACGCCCGTTGCGATCCGGGCCCGTTGCAGGAAGGAACCCAATACGCCTGGCAGGTCATTGCTTGGGGCCTCAACGGACCGGTTCGGGGGCCAATCTGGACGTTCGATACCGCCGTGTGCTCTGTGCCCGCGCCGGTCAGCCTTGGCGCTCCCAATGACGGCGCCCAGATCACGGGGGGCCAGCCGCTGCAGTTGCTGTGGCAGCCCGCCGAGGGCGCGCGCCGATACCAGATCCAGGTTGCGCGAGAAGATACCTTTGAGACGTTGCTGGCGAACCAGCAGACCGACGAGACCGGCCTGACCCTGGCCGCGACGATGGGCAGCGGCGCCTACTACTGGCGCGTGCGTGTGGTCGAGACAACCCTGGGCTGCCCAAGTGTGGGCGAGTGGTCGGAAACCCGGAGCTTTGAGGTCCAGTCGAGCGGCCTTTCCTTCGCGTTCTTGCCCATGGCCTCCCGCAAATAACGGATCGGGCCGAACCACAAGGGCCTCGGGATGTCCTCCCGAGGCCCTTGTCTCTATACGCCCCTGGCGTCAGCGCCGCCGCGCGCCACGCGCGACCAGCACGCCGATCACCAACAGGGCCACGACCAGCACCCCGCCGATGGACAGGAGCGGCACCGTAAAAGTGCCCACCTCGATCGCGCCCTCGCCTTCAGGGGGCGCCTCGATGTTGACCGTGGGCCGCACGGTGGGCGTAGGCTGAGCGGTAGGCGTGGCCTGCGGCGTGGGCGTGGCGATCAGGCCGGGCGCAGGCGCGGGCAGCGCCTGGCGCGGCGAGACCTGCCGGCGCGTGTGCAGCAACTCGGTTTGTGCCCCCTCGTCATGGGCGACCTCGGCCTGCAACACCACCTCCAGATTGCCCAGAAGCGGCTCCAGTGCCACCCAAGCCCCGCTCGCCGATTGGACGCTCCAGGGCAGCAGGTATGGCTCCTCGAGGCGCCATTGCTCATTGGCGGATTCCCAGGTTGCCTGGAGCAACTGCGTGCGGCCGCTGGCATCGGGCTGCACGCTTGTCAGATACACAAGCCCCATGCCGTCGCTGGCGGCGCCCGCGTATCCGCCCAACCGCGCCAGGCCGCGCACCCGCATAGGCAGACTCCACTCATCCCCGCCATCGCGCGTATAGCTATGCCACACGCCGTACCCGGCGCTGGCCTCCTGCCAGATCAGATGCACCTCCTCGGCCCCGGCTACCAGGAGTTCGGGCGTCATCAGGTCGCCTTCGGCGATCAACTTGGGCGCCGACCAGGTGGCGCCGCCATCAATCGAGCGCGCCAGATAGAGCGCCTGCGGGCGCGCCGTCCCGACTAGCGACATGCGCAGCCAGGCCACATACAGAACCCCGTTCTGGCCGACGGCCAGGGTAGGCTCCCCCACCATCGCCCAGCCCTCTGCGGCGGCATCAAAGGCGGGCAGCGCAGGCGACCAGGTGAGGCCGCCATCATCGGAGCGCGTATAGTAAATGCCGCGCGTCTGGTTGATCGGTACGGCATAGACCACGTGCAGCCTGCCCGCCAGATCTGCGCGAATCTGCGGATGCGCCGCGACGACGTCGCGCTCGGTGGATGGGGTTGGCAGCCAGGTGGGTTGAGGCCAGCTTGCGGCTGCGTAGGCATCCGCCGCAAAGGACGCAGCGTATTGGATCTGCCCACCCGTGCCCCCAGACCAGACGGCGTGCAGGCGCTCGCCCACCAGGGCCAGGCTGGGATGTTCGGCCACCCCCTCCTGGGGCCGGATGAGGGCGCCCGGTTGCGTCCAGCGGCCATCGGCATAGCGCGCGTACCAGAGAGCCAGTCCTGGACCTCCCTCGGTCTGGCTGGCGCTCCACATGACATGCACGCGGCCCTGGCCATCGCTCAGCACGGCAATGTCCCGATCCTCGGCTCGCATCTCGCCGATGCGCACCGCGCCTGACCAGGTGGGCGGCGCGATCTCGGCCCAACCCTCGTCCGCTGCCTCGCGGGAGATGGTCCACAGATCGCTCTCCGGGCCCAGGCCCAGCACCGTGAACCGCCCCGCAGAGAGCACGGCTTCGAGATGTTGCCACGTGCCCTCAGAGCCACCTACAGGACCCTCTGGCCCAAAGCCAAAGGACTGGGGCGCCGACCAGCCATCGTCCAGCGGGTCCAGAGCCCGGTCGCGGTGCCAGGTCGCCACCGTAAGGGTCTGGCCGCCAACGCCCGAGAGCAGCAGCGCCGTCTGGCCATCCAGGGCTTGGAGCGTGATGCGCCCACCCTCGGGCAGCGGCGCGACGATTTCGGGCAGCACGGCCTCCGTGCTGCCCACGATCTGGCCGTTGGTGTTGATGCGTACCTGATGCAGGCTGCCGGCCTCGGCGCCCGCAGTGGCCTGGAAGAGGAGCAGGGCATCGCCCGAGAGGGCGGCCAAGAGCGGCCATCGCGGGCCGAGATCGGGCGCGCCAACGGATGCGGGTGTAGACCAGGTCTGGCCACCATCCTCGGAGCGCGCCCAGAGCAGTTCGTCCATCTCGGCATCATCCCAGGCGGCATAGACCTTGTCGCCATCCACGGCCAGGGCCAGCCGCGCATTGTCGCCCGCCAGTGGCGTCTCTGGCGCCCACTCGCGCAGCAGGATCGGCTCCGACCACCCCTCTTCGCCCGGCGACAGGCTCCGGATATAGAGCCCGGCCGGGGCGCCCCCGGCGGCAGGGCGCGTATAGAGCAAAAGCAGAGCGCCATCGCGGCCCACGGCTATGCGCCAGGCCACCAGGGAGGCCACCAAGGTCGGCTCTCCCCAGGTGTGTGCGCCCAGCGTCAGGCTATTGTGGCGCAGCGTGCGATCCTGCGCGCCGGGCTCCACGGGCTCGCTCTCCAGCCAAAAGGCATGGACGCGGCCCGCATCATCGCTGAGGAACTCGGCGCCCAAGGGTGGCAACCAGCTCTGTTGGTCCGGCAGCACAAAAGCGCCGGCGCGTTGAGGCTGCAACCATGCGGCGCCATCGAACCAGGCGCTGGTGAACCCCTCAAAGGCGTCCCACCACAGGGCCTGCAACTGGCCGTCGCGGCCCGCGACGATCTGAGGCCGGGCCTCTAGGGTTGTGGCGGCCCGCTGCAGCTGGGCGCCCAGGTCCGCTCCGATCTCAGGCGTCGCTTCGGGCTCTGCCTCGGGCGCCGGCTCAGCAGCCTGGCCGGGGATGATCAGCTCTTGGCCCACGCGCACGATATTGGTCTGCGTAATGCCGTTGGCCGCAGCAATCTCGGTTGGCGAGACCCCATAGCGCGCTGCTATGGCTGAAAGGCTATCGCCCACCTCTACCACATGCCGCAGCTCGGTGGGCACGGGCGGGGTCTCCACTGGAGGCGCGGTGGGCTGCTGCGCAACAGGCAGGGGTTCATCGGCCGCCCGCATGGCCACAACGCCTGAGCTGGCCAACTGAACCGGCGCAGCCCAGCCCGCATCAGGCCTTTGCGTCTGTTCGAGCCACGCAGGCGACTCGGGATAAGCCCAGGTGAGCTCGGAGAGCCGGGCGCCCAGCAGCCAGACATCGCCCCCGCCATCTGCACCGATCAACGCGAGCTCATGATCCCCATGCAGTCGGGCCTGCCAGCGTGCGACGCCCGTGGCGACCAGCGCATCCAGATCGCGCACAGGATAGGGCAGCGTCAGGATACTGGACCAACCCGCCGCAGCAGAGCCGTCGGGCGCAGCGGGCCGCCACGCCGCCAGGGCGGGCCCGTCGGCCTGCTCCCCGGCCGCCAGCAGCACGCCGCCATTGGGCAGGCTCTGCAGCGCGACCTGCGCCCCTTGGGCGCGCAGCCCAGTCAGCACCCGCTCGGGCGCCGTCCAGTTCCAACCGCCATCCTCCGAACGCCTCATCATCAATGCTTGCTCGCCGGCTGACGTGGTCCCTTGCCACAGCATCAGCGCCACGCCATCGGCCCCGAGGGCGACCTGGGCCTGGGTGGCCGTGCGGTCGTTCGGATCCACCAGGCGTGGCCGCGCCCAACTTGCCCCGCCATCCCAGCTCCAGCTATAGAGCGCCCTGTTGGTGCCCGGCTCGTTCCAAGTCAAGAACAGGCGGCCATCCTCGGCGGGAACGAGCTGCATGTGGGTGCCGGTCTGGGTCGCCATGCGCACATAGAGCGACTCGGCCACCGGCACCAGGTCGCCCCAAGTGACGCCGCCGTCATCGGAGCGCATATAGTAGATGCCCGGCTGCCTGCCTGCCGCGCGGCCCGGATACATGATCGCAAGGTGCACGGCGCCATCGGGGCCCGTCACGCTGCGCCAGGCCGAGGCGCCCGGCGCAATGGTGCGCGGCTCGGACCAGGCGGCCTCTCCGATGGCAGCGCTGGATTGCCGCAGAGGGCGTTGCGCGGCGGCGGTTGTGCCCAGGAAAAAAGCGTTCACGCGCCCGGCGTTGTCGCCGGCCAGCGTGCCCGGCGTGCGCACCGTCACCCGCACGATCAGGCCGGTCTCTTGGCTGACGTTTGGTTGCCCACCCGCGTCATAAGAGATATCCGAGATGGGCACAGGCTGCGGCGCGCCCCAGCCATTTGCGTCCAGGCTCGATACCGTCAGGCCATCGAACTGATCCCACCAGTAAGCATACAGGGCCTCACCCTCGCCCCCAACCAGTTGGGGCGCAGAAGCCGCTCCCGAGAGGGACAGGTTGACAGGCCGAGTCCACGTCACCCCTTGCGCCGCGATAGAGCGGGATGCCCAGGGTTGCAGCAGCAGCGCCAACGCGACCAAGCCGACAGTGAGCCGATGGTGAAACTTCAAGTAGATCATACTCCCATTGGTGATGTTGCGGCGGACACCGCCGCAACGTTATGGCTCCAGCGGGGGCAGCCCCGCGCGGCGTCTGGCATCGGCGGCGCGTTGCTCGGCGCCGCCCTGCCCGGGCTGCAACAGAGCCACGGCCTCATAGGCATAGGCCGCCCGCTCCCAGTCCTCATGCACCCAGTACCGCGACCATGCCTGTCCTTCCAACCGGGGCGCCGCCCATGCAAGCCCGGCAATCACCCGCGCCGCCTCGGCCACATAGCCATTGGCGACCAGAGCGTCGCCATAGAGCAGGCGCGTGGGCGCATCGCGGCGCCCCGCATCCCAGGCGACCTGCATCAAGGCCAACGCCCGCTCATAGTCCCCCTGGGCCAAGGCGATGGCTGCCAGGCGACGCCGGGCCGTTGGGTGGCCAGGCCAGCGCGCGGCCCGTTCCAGCCGGGTCTGCGCATCGGCCAGGTCCACTTGCTTGCGCACCTGATCCAGGTCTGGGTTATCAAAGTGCAGCGGGTCATAGACCTGCAGCTCGGCCTGGGTTTGGGCCACGGCCCCCAGATTGGCGTGCCAAGCAGCCGCCGGCCGCCCCAGGCTGATCGCCAACAGGGCCACGATGACCACGGCCGGCGGACCTAGCCAGGCCAGGGCCGCCCCTTGCCGCCGCATTTGCTCCCCCTTGTGCGCGCCCTCACGCGCAGCCAGCGCTGTCGCCGCCATCATAATACCATAGGGCGTGAACAGGATCAGCACGCCCCGGCTGCCATACAGCACATTGTCAAACATGCCATGAACCGTCATGGCGACGATGGAGACCAGGCAGGCCTCCATCACACGGCCCAGCCCCTTGCTGGCGACCCGTCGCCAGCGGACAAAGCCTGCCACAGCAGTCCCCATGAGCAGCGCCAGGGCTGCCACACCGAATACGCCCTGCTCCGCCAGAATGTCGATCCACATATTGTGGCTATAGACGATGTACCCTACGTGGATCAAGAGGGTATAAACTGAAAAAGGGGTCGAAAAGAGGCCCATCCCCACACCCGTATAGGCATAGTCTTGCGCGAGGAGCAAGCCATCGCGCCAGAGGGCCAGCCTACCGGCCAGCGCATCTGCGCCCGGTAACCCCAGGGTAAGCAGCGCATAGCCCGCCAGCAGGGCGGCCAGGGCCAGTGCAGCGCAGAGCAAACCGCCGGCGATCACCTGGCGGCGCCAGCCCTCCGGCTCTCTGACCGGCTCGCCTGCGACCCAACGCCACAACCCCCAGAGCAGCGCGCCCGCGCCCAGGCCCAACCAGGCGCCCCGCGACACGCTCAGCAAGAAAGCCAGCGTTGCCACAGCCGCAGCGCTGGCCCACATGGCCCGCATCGCCCTGGCCCAACGCCCCAGGGCGCTCCCCAACCAGGCGCGAGGACGGAGGCTCACCAGGGCCACGGCAAGAGGCAGCAATGCAGCCAACATGCCGCCCACGACATTGGGCGTGATGCGATGGCCGCGCAGGTCGGGGAGCGCAGATGAGAGCGCGACCCCCAGGCGCGAAAGCAGCGGCACTTTGACGGGCTGTGCGGCCCAGTCATTGGTCAAGATAAAGAACGCGCCCAGGCAGGCCGCCACCGCCGCCAGCACCCCCAGAGCGACATAGAGATGGCGCCGTGTGGGCTGATGGGCCAGCGCCGCCGCCAGCCCCACTGCCCCGAGGATCAGGCCGAACTTGGCCAGGGCGATCTGCCGGTCATAGGCGGCCCACACAGAGGCCCCGGCCGACAGCAGAAACAGGGCCAACCACAGGGTGTAGCCGGCCCGCCCGGACACATGGCGACGCTTGCGCGCGCCCCAGTGCAACGGCCAGAGGGCTGCCACCAGCGCGACAGGCCACAGGCCAATGGCCGTCTCACGGAACCACACGGCGCCGCCGGTGCTATACCACAGCGCCGCAGCAGCCAGCGCAAGGCCCAGTTCGAGATAGGGGAATAGCGTGCGAACGCCGCCGTAAGCCGCGCGCTTGGTCATCGAGCCCCGGTCCCTCGCAGCCAGCCCAAGCTCTCCCAGCCGATCTCCAGGGCAGCGCGCCACAGGCTGGGGCTGCCCAGCAGCATCTTGGCGTAGGTCCACATGGGGCCGGGGCGCAACGCCCACGCACGCAAGGCGCGCTGCGACCAGCGCTCCAGTTCCTCCGCGGGCAGATCCGGGTAATCCAGCACGGTGGAGCGGTCCATATCCACCTCTTCCCAGCGGGTGCCGGGGCGGAACCAGCCGTTCTCCACCACCTCAAAGAAAAAGGGCGTGCCAGGGTGCGGCGCGGCGATATGAAACAACGCCAGGTCCAGCGGCAGCGCCTTGGCCAGCGCGATGGTGCGCCGGATGCTGGCGACGGTCTCGCCGGGCAGGCCGATGATGAAATAGCCCCAGTTGCGAATGCCTGCCTGGCGCGCCCAGGCCAGCGCCCGGTGGATGCTCTCCAGACGGATGCCCTTTTGCATACGCCGCAGCATGTCCTCATCGCCCGATTCAATGCCCCATGAGATCATCCAGCAACCGCTCCGCGCCATCAGCGCCAGCATCTCACGATCCACGAAATCCACCCGGCTGTTGCAGGTCCAGCGCACCCGCAGGTTGCGCTCCAGCAACCCCTGGCAAATGCCCATGACATGCTCGCGGTTGATGGTGAACAGGTCGGCGTACATGTGGATGCTGCGCGCGCCCAGGCCCACCAACTGCTCGATCTCGTCCAGGATGTGCTCCGGCGAGCGGAAACGCACCGAGCGCCCATACGAGACGTGTTTGATGCAAAAGCGACACGCCCCCGGGCACCCCCGGCTGGTGACCACAAAGGCATAGGGGCCCTTGACCAGGGGCGCGCGATAGCAGCGCAGCGGCAACAGGTCGTGGCGGGGCAACGGCAGGGCATCCAGGTCGCAGATGAGCGCGCGGGGCGCGTTGAGCGTGACCTCGCCCGCGCGCCGCCAGGCCAGCCCCGTGATGCGCGCCAGCCGCTCGTTGGGCGCAGCGCTCCCCGCCGGCTCCCACGCGGGATCCGCCTGGCGAAAGAGCCGCGCCAGAGCCTCAGCCAGCGCCGGATCGGCCCGCTCCAAGGCGCCCCACGGCTCGCTCTCGGCATCCAACGCATCCACCAGTTCGCGCAGGGTCAGCTCGGGCTCGCCGCACAGCACATAATCCAGCGCGGGATAGGTTTCCAGGGTGCCGACGGGCATAGGGGTCACATGGGTGCCAAAAGCGATGGTGGCGGCCCCGCGCGCCCGGGCCAGGAACGCCCCGTACATATCGTTCTGGAGTGTGGGCGCCGTCGCCTGGGTGACATAGTAGCGGGGCTGCAGCCGGTCCAGCAGCGCCTCAAAAGCGCGCCAGGACATGCGCTCGGCGATGGCATCCACCACGGCGACGCGCCGCTCGGGGAACAGGGCCGCCATCTGGGCCAAATCGGCCTGGGGCCAGATCATGCCCTCGCGCGAACGCCGCCCCACCCGGTGCTGGCTACGGATCCAGATGCCGCCATCAGGGGCGGGCGGGTTGGCGAAAAGGACGTCCACCGCCTCGGGGCCGCGTGGGGCGCCCAGCAGATCGCCCGTATCGGCGCGCGGCGGCGCCTCGGCCCATACCCGCTGGAGCGTGCGCGCGCCCCGGTTATCTCCCACATCCGCCTCGCTCATGGACCACACTCGAGATCGGCGCGCGTCAACTCTCCGCGCTGGCTCAGCTCCTCCAGCACGCGCATGATGACCCAAAAGATCAGCAGGTGCATGCCCAGGATCAGCAACATCGTGCCCGCCAACAGATAGAACCAGAGGCGCTCGATGGGCCAGCCGTTGGCCCCCAGGATCAGGCTCATGAGCCCCAACCCCAGGCCGCCCACCCCCGCCAGCAGCCCCATCCACCAGAACTGGCGATCGAGGGGCGGGTCAAAGATCGGCTTGCCAAAGAGCCCACGTTGCACCGGGCGCGTGTGAAAAAGGGCCACCAGATAGTTGAACGTGGCCCCCAGGGCAAAGAGATCAAAGCCAACCACGAGGCCAAGAGCAGCCAGGTATGCGCCCGCCACACCCAGGGGCCCCAAGGTCGTGACGCCCGCCAGACGCAACGCCACCAGGATCAGGCCGATCAGGGCGCCCACGATGAACAGGCCAAAGCCCAGCCCTCCAAACAAGCGCGCAGGATTGTAGGCCATGACGGTCCAGACGATGGTGCGCAAAAAGCGCATGCCATCCTGTACCACCCTAAGCTTGGAGCGCCCCTGGCGCTCCTGGTAGGGGATCGGGATCTCACTCAGGCGCACGCCCTCGTGGATGGCCCGTGTGCTCATCACCGGCGTAAAGTTGAGGCCATCGGGCAGGGGATAGAGCCGCTCCAGGGCCTCTCGACGAAAGACGCGCATCCCGCTGGCGGGGTCCACCACGCGGCGGTTCCCCAGCAGGGTGACCATGCTGGACCAAAGCAGATTGCCCACCCGACGCATGAACGGCATCTCGCTAGCCGCCCCCGAGCGCCGCGAGCCTACCACGAGATCTGCCCCGTCGCCCTCCTCCAACGCACGGCATAGGGTCGGAAAGTGCTCGGGGGGATAGGTGCCATCGGCATCCAAAAAGGCCAGCCAATCGCCCTGGGCGGCGGCAAAGCCGGTCTTGAGGGCGGCCCCGTAGCCACGATTGCAGCCGTGGCGCACCAGACGGGCGGCAGCATAGCGGGCCACCACGTCGCACGTGCCATCGCTCGATCCATCGTCCACTACCACAAGCTCCAGCCCCACGCCCATTTCGGCCAAGGCCGGGGCCACAGCCAGCACCCGCTCGATGATGGCGGCGATGCCGTCCTCTTCGTCCAGGGCGGGGATCACCACCGAGAGCAGGTGCCGGGCCGCCGTATCGGCGCCTCGCTGTATAACGCGTTCCATCGTGGCCATGTTCGCTCCTCGGCGCGCGGCCTGCGCACACTACTGATTCAGATACACCTGCTTGCCCCGCACATGGTCGCTGCCGTCGATCTGGCGCAGCGCGCGGGCGGGCACGCCGCCCACCAGCGTATGAGGCGGCACGTCCTGGGTGACAACGGCCCCTGCCGCAACCACTGCCCCTTGCCCGATGCGTACGCCATCGGTGATCACCGCGCCGGAGCCGATCCAGACGTCATCCTCGATCACGATCCCCTCGGCGGTGAGGCCCTGGGCCACAAACGGGCGCGCCGGATCGTCAAACACGTGATTGACGGCCATGATCTGCACCAGGGGCGAGGTGTACACCCGGTCGCCGATGGTCACACCGCCCTGTCCCCGGATCACATTGTACTCGCCAATCAGGCTATCGCGCCCGATATGGATGAACGCATGGGGCAGGTCGCGAAAGTTGTACGTGTGCAGTATGCTGCCGTGCATCACCAGACTGCCCGCGCCGATGCGCACCCCTTGCGGGCAGGCGTGGATGTAGACGCCTTCGTCGAGATACACGCCCCGCCCCAGCCGGATGTGGCTGGCAAAGCGCAGGCGCACCCCCCGTTCAATGGCAACGCTGCCTTCCATGCGCATAATGGCGCGATAGGCCACGGCCCGCAGCGCGATGCCCACCAGAGTGGGCGCCCAGCCGAACAGGGTCTGCGCCGTCTGCTCCAGCATGTAGCGTGTCAGGCCATCGGCCTGGCGTCGCAGATAGAGCCCTACGCCCCCCGTGATACGGGCGGCCTCAGAGCCGGTAGAGTCGCGCGCTTCCATCATACGTGGCGGTTTCTATGGCGTTGCGCGTGTCAAAGATCGTTCGGGCGTGCGCTGCCACGCGCGCCCAATCATAGCCCGCGTGGGCCGTATGGATCAGGACACAATCCGCCGCCGCGAGGGCCTCGTCGGTCAGCGCCACGCCCGCCAGGACGCCTGCTTCCGGCAGCGCGAGGCGCTCTATGTAGGGATCGTGGTAGCTCACCAGTGCGCCCCGCTCCAGCAGCAGGTCCATCACTGTGAGCGCAGGGCTCTCGCGCAGATCGGCCACGTCGGGCTTGTACGTCACGCCCAGCACCAGGATGCGGCTACCGCGCAGCGGCTTGGCGTCATCGTTCAGAGCATCCTGCACCCGCTGTACCACATAGCGCGGCATCTCGGCGTTGACAACGTCGGCCAGCTCGATAAAGCGCGTCTGCACGCTCAGGGCGCGCATCTTCCAGGTGAGGTACAGCGGGTCAATGGGGATGCAGTGGCCGCCCAGGCCCGGCCCCGGATAGAAAGGCGCATAGCCAAAGGGCTTGGTGCTGGCAGCGGCGATCACCTCCCAGATATCCAGCCCAATGCGGTGGCAGATCTGTGCCATCTCGTTGACCAGCCCGATGTTGATGGCGCGATAGGTGTTCTCCAGGATCTTGACCATCTCGGCGGTCGCTGGGCTGGAGACGGGCACCGTACGCTCAACGATGGCGGCATAGAGGGCCAGGGCCAGATCGAGGCAGGCCGGCGTGACGCCGCCCACCACTTTGGGTGTGTTGCGGATCGTGTACGTCTTGTTGCCCGGATCCACGCGCTCGGGCGAAAAGGCCACAAAGACATCCTGCCCCACGGCAAAGCCGTTCTGCCCGACCCGGGGCAGCAGGATCTCTTCTGTGGTGCCTGGGTAGGTCGTGCTCTCTAGCACGACCAGCATGCCCGCGTGCATGGCGCCGCTGAGGCCGTCCGCCGCCTTGACGATGTACGAAATGTCGGGGTCTTTGCCCTTGCTGAGGGGCGTCGGGACGCAGATGATGACCACGTCGGCCTGGGCCAAGGGCGCAGGCGTCGGATCGGCCAGCAGGCGCCCGGCTGCCACCTGGGCTGCCACGCACGCCCCCGGCACGTCGCCGACATAGCTCTCACCCCGGTTGACGGCGTCGCACTTGGCCACATCAGGGTCAACGCCGGTGACGGCAAAACCCGCCTCGGCCAGGGCCAACGCCAACGGCAGTCCCACGTAGCCGAGGCCCATCACGGCGATCCGCGCCGTGCGCGCATCAATGCGTTCGCGCAGCGCCTGCCAATGGCCCGCCCCGCCGCTATCTGTATATGTCATCTCGTCTCGCCGTCCTTGCCTTGCCAGCCCGCGCAACCGCTCCCCCAAAAGACAACCCGCGCATGATACCACTTACCCGGCGCTGCGTCAAGCCAGCGTACTGGGTTCGTTTCCTGTTCTGACGTACCTGGCTCTCTAGCTTACTTTCCTACACGTTGCATAAACGCACATAGCCTCCTGGGCTTCCGATCTGGGCAACAGCGCTCCAAAGGCCGCCTCAGCTAAGGTGCACCACGGGGCAATCGGCCACATAGGCCTCGTTAAGGGTCACCCCCAGGCCGGGCGCGGTCGGCACAGGCAAGTAGCCGTTGCGAATCTGCGGCTCCAGCGGCTCGTTCACCAGCTCGTACGTCATGGCCGACCGGCAAGGGATCATCTCCTGGATGATAAAGTTGCTGATGCAGGCATCCACTTGAACGGCGGCGGCGGTGGCCACGGGGCCGTGGCAATTGTGCGGCTGCACGTACAGATCATAGGTCTCGGCATAGGCGGCGATCTTTTTCAGCTCGGTGATCCCCCCGGCCAGCCCCACGTCGGGCTGCAGGATGTCTATGGCCTGCCGCTCGATATACTCGCGGAAACCGTAGCGGGTATACAGGCGCTCGCCCGCCGCAAGAGGGATGGGGACCTCGCGCGCCACCCTGGCCATGCACTCGACATTCATAGCATCCACCGGCTCTTCGTAAAAGAACGGGTTCAGCTCGACGATGCGGCGCCCCCAGGCGATGGCATCGGAGACCCCCAGGTAGCCGTGTACTTCCACCAGCACATCCACGTTGGGCCCCACGGCCTCGCGCACGGCCTTGACCCGCTCATAGGCCAGATCGGCCCGCTCGGGCTCCAGCAGGCGTTGGCGGGGCTTCCAGCCGCTGCCGCGCGGCGCGGCGAACGGGTCGAACTTGAGGGCGTCATAACCCATAGCAGCCACCTCTGCAACGCGCTCGGCATAGTCTTCGGGCGTCTCGATGGGGGCATTGTTCGCCGGGGCATACTCATCGCCCAACCAGCCGTTGCAGTAGACCCGCAGGCTATCGTGTACCCTGCCGCCCAGCAGCTCATAGATGGGCGCGCCATAGGCCTTGCCCTTGATATCCCACAGCGCCTGGTCTATGGTGCTGATGCCGCCATAGACCACCGGCCCGCCCCCCTGCCCCCAAAAGGTGCGAAAGAACAGGGTCTTCCACATCTCCTCGACGCGCAGCGGATCGGCGCCGATCACAAAGCGCTCCACCATGTCGTGCAACATGCCCAGAGCGGCCCGCCGGCCTGTGCCATAGCAGAGGGCGAACTCGCCCAAGCCATAGATGCCTTCGTCGGTGGTCAATCGCAGGATCACGGGCGGCTTCCAAGGGTGCAGGTCCACGTCATAGATGTCCGCTGCTACGATACGCATCGCTCCTCCTCCGCAAGATGGGATATGGTCGGCCTCGACCCGTCAACAAGCGGTCAAGCGCGGGCCGGCAGGCAAGCGGTCCGCGTATCTCCGCCCAGGATGCATTCGTCAATAGTGCCAGAGGGCAACTCCTCGCCCTCCTATTCGCGACAGTCAGATTGTAGCGCCAACGCGGGCTGCGTCAACCCGGGATGGCGTTGGGCAGTGGCATAGGGGAGCGTAGACAGAGCCACATGCGCTGGCCCTTGCAGCGTTGCTGGCGGCCAGCCTCCATCAGAGTATAATGGCAGCAGAACAGCTACTCATGCAGAAAGGCGAGGCCCTACCATGACCGAGATCACGATCCACGGCGCCGATTTTCACATCAACGGCCGTCCGACCTATGCGGGGCGAGTGTTCGAGGGGCGCCGCATCGAAGGGATGCTCTTTAACGTGCGCGCCGTGCAGGCCCTCTATGATGATGCCAACCCCGAGACGCGCCGCCACTGGGCCTATCCCGACACAGGCGAGTGGGATCCCGAGCGCAACGTCGCCGAGTTCTGCGACGCGCTGCCCACCTGGGCGGCCCACGGCATCCTGGCCTTCACCGTCAATCTGCAGGGCGGCGGACCCCTGTACGTCCCCGAGATCTATCACGGCTATGACAACAACGGCTACACACCCCAGGGCGCTCTCAAACCCGCCTATGCCGCCCGGTTGGAGCGTATTCTGGCCCGCGCCGACGAGCTGGGCATGGTCGTCATCGTGGGCATGTTCTACTGGATGATGCTGCGTCGCATGGAGGACGAAGCGGCCATCTGGCGCGCCGCCCACGAGACCTGTGAGTTCCTGATGGGCACGGGCCGCCGCAATATCCTGATCGAGATCGCCAACGAGATAGATGTCGTGGTGGATCACACGCCTTATGACATCTTTCGCCCCGAGCGGCAGCCCGAGATGATCGCCGCACTGCGCACCCACTACCCCGAGTTGCTCTACTCCACCAGCGGCGGCGGCGCTGAGGTGGCCACCGGCCGCGGCATGCCCCCCGCCGCGTTGGTGCGCGCCGACGATTATGTCCTGCTACACGGCAATGGCCTGCGCCCGGCAGAGCTAGAGTCCGCCATAGATGTGGTGCAGGGCATGCCCGCCTATCGCATCGCGCCCAAGCCCATCGTCATCAACGAGGACTCGCCCGCCACGCCCAATCTCGAAGTCTCTTGGCGCAAGGGCGTCTCCTGGGGCTATTACGACCAGGGTTGGCGCGGCCAGGGCAACGACCCGTGGGAGGACTATACCTCGCGGCCCCGCTATCGCGACGACGCCCCCTGGGACGAGCTGACCGGCTTTCAGACGCCGCCGGTGAACTGGACAATCAACACGCCCTTCAAGCAGGCGTTCTTCCGGCGCGTGGCCGAGATCACGGGCGCGCCGGGGAGCTAGGCCGCGGGCCGCGCGCCACAGGCCCGCGCTAGCGGGCCTCGCCTCCCCCGGGCTGCTCTTGCCAAACGCGGCCTCCCTGGATGTCGGCATAGAGTTTGCCGATGCGCATGGCGGCCTCTTTGCCCGCGCCCAGATAGCCCTCCAGGTCATTGGCAAGATCGCGCACGTGTTCGGCGGCAGCATAGATCGTCTCGCGCCCCTGGTCGCTCAGGTCGCCATCTCCGGCCAGGCTCTCGGCAAAGGCCGCAGTCCGCGCCTCCGCAGACACGCTATCAGGCGGCGGAGTGGCCAGCATCTCGTCCACGATGGCGCGCACGTCGCCGAGAAAGGCGCGATACTGCTCGCTGCGCCGGGACATGCGCCCGAGCATGTAGCCGATATCCTCGATCAGGGCTTGGATATAGGCCGCATCCAGCTCTTCCAGGCGTGCGGCCTCGGCCACCCGCCCCTTGATCTCATCTACCGAGCCGCACACATCGCCAAAGTGGGTGGCCCCCTTGGCAGCGGGCCCATCGCCTGCGGCCAGCGCCATGCCGCGCCTCGTCATCTGATAGCGCACACGGGGGAGATCGATGGCGCCGCCATCCTCAAAGACCAGTAACGGGGCCACATTGTGCCCGCGTTCGACAATATGGGCCACGCCCTGGGCGATGGCCTCCTCCACCCGCTCGCGGTGGGGCGAGGGGGGAAACCAGCGATTCTCAGTCTGTGTCACACTGCCTCCTGTGATGAGATTGCGCAGGGTGGGTCACCGTCTGCAGGACGAGCATACCATCATCACCCAGAGGAGGCAAGCGTTCTGCTTGAGCGTTGTATGGACGCGATCTCATAGCGCTATTATTCCATATATGTCCTTCTTGTATGTTTTCATATGCCAAGACCATTTTGCCTGGGCAACCCCTTGTGCTATAATATGCTTACTTGATCGTTAACGCAGCAGGCGCGGATGGCCCTTGCGCGGGCTCGCCTCGTCCCTGCTCGATCAGCAGGTGCCTTGGCGCCCCCGCAAGGGCCCGAGCACCAAGCACATTAGGAGGTGCATATCATAGTGAGTGAACAGACAAGGAGTCAAGGGGCGCAGGATCAGGCCTTTATGGACCTGCTCGAGGGACAATATGACTACAAGAGCCCCCGACGTGGAGACGTGTTCCAGGCAGTCATCATGGAGATCGATGAGAACGACATTCTCGTTGACCTGGGCACCAAGCGCGACGGCATCGTGCCTTCATCGGACCTGCGCAGGGTGGATCGTGACTATGTGGCGCGGCTTCAGGTGGGCGATAGTATCCCTGTCGTGGTCATCCGCCCTGATTCAGACGAGGGAGGCGTCCTGGTCTCTCTGAGCAACGGACTACAGCAGGAGGACTGGATTCGCGCCCAGACGCTCTTGGAAAGCGGCGAGGAGATCCAGTGCGCGGTCGTCGGCAGCAACTCGGGCGGCATCTTGGTCGAGTTCGGGCGGCTACGAGGCTTTGTGCCCAACTCACATCTGACGTCCTTGCCCTCCAGGTTGCGCGCCGGCAACATGGCCGATACCAAAGAGGAGTTGACCGGTGAGGTCCTCACGCTGGTTGTGCTGGACGTGGACCCGCGCCGCCGGCGCTTGGTGCTGTCCAAGCGCGCCGCAGACCGTCGCCGCCGGTCAGAGCTCTTGACCGAGTTGCAGCCCGGCGCACGGCGCACAGGTGTGGTCCGCAACATTGTGGACTTTGGCGCCTTTGTAGATCTGGGCGGCATTGACGGGCTGATCCACATCTCGGAGCTGGATTGGCAACACGTGAACCATCCTCGCGACGTGCTAGAGGTCGGCCAGGAGGTCGAGGTCGAGGTGCTGAACGTGGATCCCGAGCGCGAGCGGATTGGCCTGAGCCGCAAGCGCGCCCTGCCCGACCCGTGGGACGAGACCATAGGTGAGGTGCACGAGGGCGACGTGATCCAGGGTACCATCACGAATGAAGTGGACTTTGGCCTCTTTGTGGATGTGGGACGAGGGATTGAGGGGCTCTTGCACAATAGCGAGATCTCGCCCGAGGCCCGCGAAGCAATAGACCTGAGCCGTGGCGCGACCATTGATGTGCGCATCCTCGAGATCGATGCAGAGCGGCGCCGCATCTCGCTGCAATTGGCCCAGAGCGCTCCCTTGCGCCTGGACACGGATGACGAGGCCGAGCCAACCGAGTTCCTTTACGGCTAGGCCGGTTTGCCCGCCAGCCTGACGCTCTACGCCCCGAGATACACACCATCTCGGGGCGTTCGCTGGCGCTGCGGCGCGTGCGGCGTTACAATGACTCTCAAACGCTGCCAAAGGATTCGGACCATGCCTATCAGCGCCCCTCCCATCAGTTATGACGAGCTGCCCTACCCCGGGCTCTGCTATACCCAGACCCATCCAGGACGACTGGCGGCCTGCGCGCGGTTGCTGGGCCTGGCGCCCGCTCCGGTTACGCGCTGTCGCGTGTTGGAGCTGGGTTGCGCCTCGGGCGGCAACTTGCTGCCCATGGCCTACGCCCTGCCGGAGAGCACCTTTATCGGGATCGACCTTTCGGCCCGCCAGATCGCCGAGGCGACCGAGACCGTGCGTGCGCTAGGGCTGGGAAACATTGCCTTTCTGGCCATGGATATCCGCGACATCAGCGCCGATCTGGGCGAGTTTGACTATATCATCGCCCACGGCCTCTACTCGTGGGTGCCCCCCGAGGTACGCGATAGCCTGTTGGCGACCTGCCGCGCCAACCTGGCCCCCCAGGGCGTGGCCTATGTCAGCTACAACGCCTATCCGGGTTGGCACACGCTCCTGGGGCTGCGCGAGATGATGCTCTACCATACGCGCAACGAGCATGACCCCCACCAACGCGCCGAGCAAGCCCGCGCCCTGATCGCCTTTTTGCGTGACGCCGTCGCCGATGAGCGCAACCGAGCCTATGGCACGTTCATTGAGGGCTACCACGACCTGCTAGAGCTGCAGCTTGAAGATGCGCGCCCCCGCATAGATGCGGCGCTGCTGCACGATGAGCTAGAAGAGCACAACGACCCGGTTTACTTTTGGCAGTTCGCCGAGCACGCGGCGCGCCACGGGCTCCAGTTCCTGGTGGAAGCCGATTTCCCGCTCTCCATGCCCAACAATCTGTCCGACGAGGTCGTGGGCGCGCTGCAAGGCATCTGCGAGACCATCGTAGACACCGAGCAGTACATGGATTTCATCCGCAACCGCACGTTCCGGCGCACGCTGCTCTGCCATGCCCACCTGGCTGTGGAGCGCACGCTGCGGACGGCGCGGGTGCGCGAGCTGGCGGTCTCGACCCGCGCCGTCCGCCTGGCCGATGAGCCTGAGGGTACGCATCCGGGGGCAGCGCGCTACCGCAGCCCCGATGGGGCCATCTTCCAGACCGATCATCCCCTGACCATTGCGGCGCTGGATTGCCTCGTCGCACGCGCTCCCCAGGCGCTGCCCTTTGCCACGCTGGCACAGGCCGCCGCCCAACGCCTCGGCCAGGGCGCCCCTCCTGATGACGAGGTCACGCACCTGGCCGCCAACCTGCTCAAGGCGTTCACCTACAGCCTGTCCCTGGTCGAGTTCCACGGCTACACGCCCACCTTTGTCACCTCGGCCAGCGAGCGCCCCGTGGCCAGCGCCCTGGCGCGCTACCAGGCCCGCGAGAGTGACCGGGTGGCGAACCTGCGCCACGAGCGGGTGCACCTGGATCCCCTGGGCCGCTACATCCTGCCGCACCTGGATGGCCGGCACACCCGTGAGGACCTGTTGGCCCTGCTGGATGACCTGATCGCCAAAGGCGCGCTACGCCTCCGGGGCGAGGGCGACGAAGCGCCCTCCATGGAGACACTGCGCCGGAGGATCCAGGAAGAACTGGATCACGCGCTGGCATGGCTCGCCCGCGCGGCGTTGCTGGTGGGGTAAAGGGGGGAGAGCCAACGCCTGGCCTCCGTCCGTCCCATCCAATCGCTTGCCTGCCCGGCCCCGGTGGCCTACAATGCAGCCTGTCACAGCCCTATGGCAGATACGGACAAGGAGCGGCCCATGCAGATTACCAAGGCTGTCATCACGGCAGCAGGGCGAAGACAGCGTACCTTGCCGCTGCAAACCCTGATAGATTCCGATGGCCAGGAAAAGCCCGTGCTGACCATCCTGGTCGAAGAGGCTTTGCGCGCCGGCATCGAGCAGGTCTGCGTCGTGATCTGCCCGGGCGACGAGCGCGCCTATGCCGAGGCCGTGGGCGCCTATGCCAACCGCCTCACCTTTGTCCCGCAGGCCGAGCCGTTGGGCTATGGGCACGCGGTCTATTGCGCCCGCGAGTTTGTGGGGCAAGAACCCTTTCTGCATCTCGTCAGCGACCACCTGCCGATCTCCCATACCGAGACCGGGTGCGCCCAAGACCTGGTGCAGGCCGCCGAGCGCAACGCCTGCGCCATCTCGGCCGTCACCCCCTCGCGCGAGAGCCTGCTGCCCTACTTTGGCTGCATCGGCGGCAAGCGCGTCTCGGGCAGCAGCCGCCTCTATACCGTCGAGCGGGTGATGGAGAAACCCACGCCCACCGAGGCCGAGCAATGGCTGGTGATCTCTGGCTTGAGAGCGGGGCACTATCTCTGCTTTTTCGGGATGCACGTGCTCACGCCTATGGTGCTCGAGATCCTGGGCGCGCGGCTAGAGGCGCAGCGCGAGGCCGTAACGCTCTCTGATGCCCTGGACGAGCTGGCTCATCGCGAACGCTATCTGGCGCTGGAGAGCCGGGGGCGCCGCTACGACGTGGGCGTGCGCTATGGCATCCTGATGGCGCAGGTAGCGCTGGCGCTGGCCGGCCAGGACCGCGAAACGGTGCTGAGCCACCTGCTGGAACTGCTGGCCCAGCGCGAGCTGGATCGAGGCTGACGCCATGCACACCATGCCACTGCAGCAGATCATCACCTCCGCTGACCCCGATGTGCGCAACCTCTCGCTGGAGCAGGCCTGCGCCGGGCGCGACCTGGCCGCGCTGCTGGCCGAGTGCGCCGCGCTGGACGCCTTTCGCCGCAACGCCCCCAACCTGTTCGAGCGGGTGCGCGCCACCACCTTCTTGTATGCCCTCTATCGCTTTCACCTGCCACTGCGCCGTGAACTGCGCCCTGAAGGCCACATCCCCTACACCGGCTACACCCACCTGCTCGAGCGCCGCTTTGACGAGGCCATTGACGCGCTGCTGAGCGCCCAGGCCGCCGACGGTCCCTCCGAGGCGCTGGCCAGCGCCCTGGCCCTGGCTTATTACCAGCTTGGCTTCCAGACCCTGGCCGACCAGGTGCGCCACAGCGTGCTCTCTTTTTCCGGCAACCGCTGGATGTTCCGCATGGGCCACCCCGCCGACCATCCCTTGCGCATTGCGCCCGAGCTGGCCCGCCGCGACCCCGCGACGGGGCTCTATCCTCTGCTCACCGAGAGCACGCCCGTGCGCATGGATCTGACCCACAGCGGCTGGAGCGACATCTTTTTCCTGGGCATGGACTATCCCGAGGGCGCGCGGGTGATCAACGTCTCCATTGACCTGGCCGTGCGCGGCCGCGATGCCGCGCCCAGGCCGCCGGTCGCCGCCCACGTGCGCGTCATCGATGAGCCGCTCATCCGCCTGGTCAGCGTGGACCTGGGGGCCCAGACCGAGATCCACAGCATTGCCGAGGTATTCGACCTGGCACGCGACTATCTCGGCTTGCTCAAGGCGGCGCTGATCGCGGCAGGGATCGTGCCGCCCGGCATCGAGGGTGCGCAGCAGCCCCTATCGGACCTGCTGGAGCGCCTGGTGGGCCCGGGGCGTGGGTTGGAGGTGGTGAGCCATGTGCGCGGCATCCCCAAGGGCTCGCGCTTGGCCGTCTCGACCACGCTGCTGGCCGCCATGATCGCCGCCTTGATGCGGGCCACACGCCAGATCGGCAGCCTGAGTGGCACGTTGCAGGAGCACGAGCGCCGCCAGGTGGCCGCCAGGGCGATCCTGGGCGAGTGGCTGGGCGGCTCCGGCGGAGGCTGGCAGGATTCCGGCGGCGTCTGGCCGGGCATCAAGTTGATCTATGGCGTACAGGCCGCTTTGGGCGATCCCGAGCACGGCATCAGCCGGGGAAGGCTGCTGCCAGAGCACCGTATCCTGGATCGCGAGCAGGTCTCTCAGCAGACACGCCAGGCCCTGCAGGATAGCCTGGTGCTGGTGCACGGCGGCATGGCCCAGAACGTGGGGCCCATCCTAGAGATGGTGACCGAGCGATACCTGCTGCGCTCGCCCGCCGCCTGGGTGGCGCGCCGCCAAGCGGGCGCTATCCTGGATGACGTGCTGCGTCTGCTACAGAAGGGCAATGTGCGCCAGATCGCCGATGCCACCACGCGCAACTTTTACGGGCCGATCCAGACGATCATCCCCTGGGCCAGCAACCTGTATGTCGAGGCGCTCATTGCGCGCGCCAAAGGCGAGTTTGGCCCTGCCTTCTGGGGCTTTTGGATGCTCGGCGGCATGTCGGGCGGGGGCATGGGGTTCATCGTGTCGCCCGAGGCCAAGGCCCATGCCCAGGAATACCTGCTGCGGGCCATGTCCGAGGAAAAGGGCCGCCTACAGCACGCTCTGCCCTTTGCCATGGAGCCGGTGGTGTACGACTTTGCCATCAACGAGCAGGGCAGTGTAGCGCAGCTCGCTCTGGGCTCCGAGGCTCTGCTGCCGGCGGAATACTATACGCTGGTGGTTCCACCCCTGCTGCGTCAGAGCCGCCATGAACTCGCGGCCAGCCGGCGCGCCGAGTTGGATCGCTTTGCCGCCGCCTGCCGCACCAACCCCGCCCTAGGCGGCACGGTGCAGGCCCTGTTCGATGCACTGCTGCCCCAAGCCGAAGCGGCCCGCGAGGGCGAGGGCGACTTGGAGGCCCTGCTCTTGCAGAGTGGCTTTGATCGCCAGCAGCACGAGCAGATCCGCCGCGAGCTGCGCGCCGGCCTGATCGGGTTGGCCCAGAACCGTTTGCCCGTCTCGACGGACATTCGCGATGTGGCGCCGGAGGATGTGCATCGGCTCCCCGAGGAGCGGGACGGCACAGTATACCGGCGAGGGCTCCAGGCATTGCAGGCCGGAGAGGTGGCCGTGGTTAGCCTGGCGGGCGGCGTCGGCAGCCGTTGGACCCAGGGGGCCGGCGTGGTCAAGGCGCTCAACCCGTTCGCGCGGCTGGGCGGGCGCCATCGTTCGTTCATAGAGGTACACTTGGCCAAGAGCCAACGCACCGCCCAACAGGCGGGCGCGCCGGTGCCTCACGTCATCACCACCAGCTATCTGACCCACGGACCCATCGCGGCGCACCTGGCCGAACAGGGTAACTATGGCTACAACGGGCCGCTGTACCTCAGCCAGGGGCGCGCCGTCGGTCTGCGCATGGTGCCCATGGCCCGCGACCTGCGCTTTGCCTGGGAGGAGCTATCACAGCAACTCCTGGATGAGCAGGCCCAGAAGGTGCGCGAGAGCTTGCACGCCGCGCTGATCGCCTGGGCCGAGGGAATGGGCCAGGGCTCTGACTATACCGACAACGTCCCGCTACAGTGTATGAACCCGGTGGGCCATTGGTACGAGGCGCCCAACCTGCTCCGCAGCGGCGTGTTGCAGCGGCTTTTGCAGGAGCGGCCGGGGCTGCGCTATCTGATGATGCACAATATAGACACGCTGGGCGCAGGGCTCGATCCGACCTTGCTGGGCTATCTCTTGGAGCAGGACGCGCCTATGGCGGTCGAGGTGGTGGCGCGCCGGGTGCAGGATCGGGGCGGCGGCCTGGCTCGCGTGAACGGGCGTTTGCGCCTGCTGGAGGGGCTGGCTCTGCCCCGCGAAGAGGACGAGTTCGGCCTGACTTATTACAACTCGAACACTTTTTGGATGCGGATTGACGATCTTTTGGCCCTGTTCGGTTTGGATCGCGTCTCCATCGCCGATGCAGATGCCGTGGAACAAGCTGTTCGGCGCATGGCGCGGCGGGTGCCAACCTATGTGACCCTCAAAGAGGTCAAAAAGCGCTGGGGGCATGGGCAGGAGGATGTCTATCCGGTAGCCCAGTACGAAAAGCTTTGGGGAGATATGACGGCCCTACCCGAATGGCGCGGGATCTATGTCGCGGTGCCCAATAGGCGGGGCCAGCAACTCAAAGAGCCGGACCAGTTGGATACCTGGGCGCGAGACGGTTCCGCCGAGTATGTCGAGACGCTGTGCGGGTGGGTGTAGCCGTATGCGCACAGCGCCTCGATGTTGTTCAGATAGCGGCCCTTAGGGCGTAATGATCGTCTCGATCACCGAGCCATCAAGGGCGCTAATGCGGATCGTGAACTTGTCGAGCACCTGGGTAGCCTCGATGCGCCAGTGTGCACCATGCTCCACTGTAGCGTTCAGTTCAAAAACCATCGTGCGAAGCTGAAAGCCCGGGTGATCGGCCATCCACTCTTCTAGCCCGTTATCCAGGGCGATTTGCATCGCCTCGGGGCTGTCAATCGTCCATGTGTCGGGGTCCACATTGGCTGGAGCCACCGGACGGCGCTGCTCGGTACGATTCGGCTTGATTGGCTTGACGGTCGTATCGAGAGAGTAGATGCCTGGGAGAGTGTCGCCCTCAGGGGCAACGACAAAGCGCCATGCAGAGGAGCGGCCATCGGTATCCAGGTCTTCTTTGCCGGGCCGCGAAGGTGGCCGTGCCGTGATGATCAGCGAGCCGGGCTTCCACTTCAGCACCTCGCCTTTCATCACGTCCCATGCTTCCCTGGCGGTGATCCGCTGCCCCTCCTGAAGTTGCGCGGCCGGCGAATTGCTCCCGCAGCTAATAAGGACGAGCCCCAAGCCAACGATAGTAGCCACAATAGCCAGCCGCACCAACCACTTCATCGCATGCCTCCTCGCCGTTGTTTCCCCCCGGCCAAGCCTATCTTGCCCAGGGGCATCTGTGAAACGCTCCTCTAATTCGATATTGTACACAATCTGGTCGAGTCTGCAACCTTGGATAACATATTTGCCAGGTTTGGCCGGAAATGCGCATGTGACGAGCCGCCGAGCCCAGCGCCCGCGAGTTCCATACCGTCCGGCGCTGGCGCCCCGGTCTGGAGTATGGTATGCTCTTCCGCAAGCCGGCGTGGCACTAGGCGCCATCCGAGCGGGGCAACGGGCGCCCCGCCCGCATCCGGGCCAGTGTAAAGCTGAGCCCCAGGGCCAGCAAGGCAAAGACCAGGGCGACGCCGAACACGATCTCTGCGGTCATCGAACTGAATACCGCCCCAACGATCAGTGAGGCGACAAAGACCGGGCTGGTCAGAATGCCGCTGGCCGCCAGATAGCCGGGCCGGCGTTCCTCATCGGCGATGTCCATCAGGTAGCTGGTGAACACCCACCAAGAGCTGCCCGTGAACAGGCCAAGCGGGAAAAAGGCTGCCAGATAGATGATCTGTGGCTGCGGCATCAAGGGGGCGAGCGCTACCAGGCCCAATGCGACGCACTCGGCGGCGGCGCCCACCCGCACGGCGGCCCAACTGCCGATGCGGTCGACCAGATAGCCACATGCCAGGGCCGCCGTCATGCCGCCCAGGTTCTGGACGATGACGAAACCACCTAGCATGGCGCTGATATCAGGCACCAGATCTTGGGCGCGAATCACGAAAAAGGGAAAGGTTGCGCTGGCTGTGTAGAGCAGGACCTGGACGGCGACGACGCGCCTCAGGCGCTCGTCCTGGCGGAGGTAATGGAAAAGCAGGCCCACATGCTTGCGCACATCCACAGGAGCGGCCGGCTTGTCGGAGGGCGACTCGCGAATGAGCAAGATAAAGCCCAGCGAGCCGATCAAGCCCACAAAAGCACAGGCAAAGATCAGCGCCCAGCTATCGGGAAAGACCAACGCATCAGCGGCCAGGATGTGGCGCATGGCATAACCGGCCAGCAAGGCGCCGCCGCTAGAAAGGAGTTGCCCAACGCCCAGAAACCGCCCGCGAATGGTTGGGGGGAGCACCTTGCCTACCATGTCTGGCCAGGAGATGCTGTTCAGGCCCTCTGAGGTGAAAAAGAGCAGCACGGTCAGGCCCAGCATCGCCAGCACAAGCGCAGGATGCTGCCGCGCCCCATACAGAGTGGCGAAGGCCAACAGCAGCACCGGCAGGCGCCCACCCAGGCTCGACCATGCCAGCAACGGTTTCTTGCGGGGGCTGGCCGCCAACATGCTGGCCGCCCATACCTGTGGGAGCGTCACCATGATCACGCGCACGGCGGCCAGCGCACCGATCACCATCTCGGGTCCATTGAGCGCCCGAGCAAAAGCCGGGACGATCACCAAGGGATCGAAAAAGGCGAACCCGATAGAAAAGCTAACGAAATCGCCGGTGAGGCTGAACAGGTTGCGGCGAACGTGGGAATAGTGTTCGGACACGGTATCTCTCCCTGGATGGTTGAATCGCTGGTTTATACGCGGCGCGCCCAGCGTTGTCAACCCAATCGCGCCAACCAGCAGTTCGCGGCGTGGGTAGAAGAGCGTAGCAGGGCAGGCAAGGGCGTGTGAAGGCGACTGGGATTTGCCGCGAGGTCTGATAGGTGGTATATTCTGGTCCCGGGCAGCGCGCCCCACATTCACATGGAGGGCATGCATGACCCGTTTTATCTTTTGCACAGGCGGCGTTGTTTCCTCGCTGGGCAAAGGCGTCGCAGCCGCCTCGATTGGGCGCATCCTCAAGGCGCGTGGCGTTACCGTTACCCTGCAAAAGCTCGATCCCTACCTCAACGTTGACCCCGGCACCATGTCGCCCTTTCAGCATGGCGAGGTCTATGTGCTGGAGGACGGCACCGAGACCGATCTGGATCTCGGCCACTATGAGCGCTTTACCGACGTCTTTCTCTCCCGCTATGCCAACGTCACCTCAGGCCAGATCTATGCCCGCATCATCCACCAAGAGCGACGGGGCGATTTTCTCGGCGGCACCGTGCAAGTGATCCCCCATGTGACCGATGCGATCAAAGACTGCATCCGCAAGGCGGGCGAGCAGAGCGGCGCCGACGTGGCCATCGTCGAGATTGGCGGCACCGTGGGCGATATCGAGAGCCTGCCTTTTATGGAGGCCATCCGGCAGATGCGCCGCGAGGTCGGGGCCGAGAATAGCTGCTACGTCCACTTGACCCTGCTGCCCCACATCGGCGCCACAGGCGAACTCAAGACCAAGCCCACCCAGCACAGCGTGCGCGAGTTGCGCGGCATCGGCATCAGCCCCGATGTGCTGCTCTGCCGGGCCGATTATCCCATCAGCGATGACCTGCTGGACAAGATCGCCCTCTTTGGCGACGTGGAGCGCGAGGCGGTGATCCCCCTGGAGACGGCCGAGACGATCTACCAGGTGCCCCTGACCCTGGAGCGCTATGGGCTGGGCGACTATTTGATGCGCCGCCTGCGCCTTGGCGAGGCAGCGAGCAACTTGGACGGCTGGGGGCAGGTGGTGACGCGGCTGCTCAACCCTAGCCGCGAGGTGCGCATTGCCCTGGTGGGCAAGTACGTGGGGCTGCACGACGCCTACCTGAGCGTGTCAGAGGCCCTGGTGCATGCCGCCGGCGCCCACGATGCGCGCCTGGCGCTCGAGTGGATCCATGCCGAGGATGTCGAAAGGGAGGGCATCCCTGAGGCGGTGCGGCAGGCCGATGGCATCGTGGTGCCGGGCGGCTTTGGGCCGCGCGGCATCGAGGGCAAGATCCTGGCAGCGCGCTATGCCCGCGAGCACAACATCCCCTATCTGGGGCTGTGCCTGGGCCTGCAAGTGATGATCATCGAGTACAGTCGCCACGTATTGGGCGCCAGCGCGGCCAACAGCGCCGAGTTCGATCCCGAGACCCCCTGGCCCGTTGTAGACCTGATGCTCGAACAGCGCGGCATCACCGACAAGGGCGGCACCATGCGCCTGGGGCGCTACCCCTGCGTGCTGCAGCCCGGCACCAAGGCCCACAGGGCCTATGGAGCGGACTTGGTGGAGGAACGACACCGCCACCGCTACGAGATCAACAACGACTATCGCGCGCAACTGGAGCAGGCCGGGCTGGTATGGAGCGGCATCTCGCCCGATGGCCAGCTTGTGGAGATGGCCGAGCTGCGCGACCACCCCTGGATGCTGGGCAGCCAGTTCCACCCCGAGTTCAAGACCCGTCCTGACCGTCCGCATCCCCTTTTCCGCGACTTTATCGCGGCTGCCCTGGCCCGCACACGCTAGACATCTGTATACAGAGGCCGCCCACGCACATTCCATGCGTGGGCGGCCTTGGCCTTGCCCCCTGACGCCTAGCTGCCGTTCTCGGGCGGCGCCTCTGGCGCGCCGATCAGCGCGTCGATCTCTGCCGCAATGCGCCCCGCTGCGCCCTCGGCGGAAAGCTCTCCTGCCAACATGCGCGCCACATACTCGCCCCAAAGCCGGTAGCATGGCTCCGTTGCCAGGTTGGCAGGAACCCGCTCGCGTTCGGCCTGAGCAACCACCTCAGCAAGCTGCGCGCAGTGGGCGAACCGGTCCAGCACCCGAGGATCTTGCCAGGTAGCCATGCGGCTGCCCGGCTCGGCATACCCCTCGACGAACATGCGCACGCCTATCTCGCGGGTGAGCATGAACTTGATCCATTGCAGGGCCTCGACTGCGCGGCGGCTCGTAGCGGGAACGCAGTAGCCCACTCCTGCCGAAAGCGCCGGCGCAATCTCGATGTCCGGCATGGCGGGCAGCGGCAAGACGCCGATGCGGCGTTCGGGCTGTAGGTCCATGAGCGCCACGGCCTGGCGCAAAGACGTGCGCAGTATCGCCACACGCCCGGCCTGCCACATGGCCACGGCCCCGCGCTCGACCTCGGCTGGCGAGGGCGCCGCCCCGATCTCGCGCACCTGTTCGTGCAGCCAGTGCAGAAAAGCGCGACCCCCCGCCTCATCCACGAGGCACCGGCTGCCATCTTGCTCCAGTAGCTCGCCGCCAAAGGCGCGCAAGAGAGGATAGCTCCCCGGCAGGCTTGCGGTGATCGTGTGGCCATACAGGTCGCGGTGTGTCGCCGCAATCTGCTCCGCCGCAGAGGTGAGATCGGCCAGGGTCGTCCTGGCATCCGGATAGGCCACGCCCACCTGGTCGAACAGGTCTTGGTCGTATAGCAGCACATGCTCGCCCCCGTGCGCCACATGCGGGAGGCCCACCTGGCGATCTCGCCAGCGGTAGGCCGCCAGAGCGCCGGGGAACAAGCCGCCGGTATCATAGCCGTCGGCCTCGATGATGGGCGTGAGGTCGCTGATGACATCGTCCTTGGCCCAGGCCGCCGTCAGCGTCCGTGAGGGCGACTCGATCAGATCGCCCAGTTGCCCGGAGGCGCGCAGAATGGCTACCCGGTCCGGATAGTCGCGCCAGTCCGACAAGCTGCGCCACTCGACGGTGATGTGGGGAAAGGTCTCCTGGAAAACAGAGGTCATTTGCTGGGCGAGGCGGGTCCAGCCATAGTCCAGGACGTCGGCGCGCAGGGCGACGGGCGTTGTGGGTGCAGGGGAGGGCGTGACGATCCTCTCGATGACGCGAGGCGGCTCTTGCACAACCACCGTCTCGCGCACGACCTCGGTCACGATCTTGGTCACAGGGCGATCCACGGTGACCAGCTTTTCGACTTCTACCTGGACCACTCGGGCGCGGCAAGCCGAAGCAGCCGCGCCCAAGAGAGCGGCTGCACCCATGCGGGCCATGCCTCGCAGCAGCGCGCGACGGCTCAGGTACGCCATACGACTCCAGTGTCAATATCTCGCCAGCGAGTGCGAACACGCCTGGCGCCTCGACGGGCGGCCGCCACGCCACCCGGCGCTGCGCGGCTAGCGCAGATGCCCCTCCTGCAGATAGCGGTCAAAGAGACGCCCCCAGGGCGTGCTCTCGCGCCAACGGTCATACACGTGGCGCTCTTTGAGGGGCCAGCGGTAATAGTCGTGGTACGCCTCGGACATAAAGGAGGTAAAATGCACCAGGGGTGTGTGAAAGAGCAGCTTCTGCAGCACCTTGGTCGGGCCATACCAGGAGAGCCAGCCCATGGCGCGATGAAAGTTCATACCGATGCGAAAGCCCCAGCTCTCGCCCGCGATATCGTCGCCCACTACTTGTATCTCGCGAGGGTCGCCCACGCCCAACCCTTGCTCGTGGGCCATGCGGATGTAGCCGATCTCCAGGGGATCAAAGCCCATGAGCTGGGCAGCGATGGCGTCAATGGCGACCTGATCGCCGCTGGCCAGGATCACATTCTTGATCTCGGGCTTCATCACGCGCGGGCCCGTGCCGTTGCCCGCCGTGGTGCCGTCCATCACGGCGAAAATGCCCGTATGGATCTCTTGCTGGATCTTGAGCAGGTCCACCAGGGTTTCGTGAATCCAGGAGTGGGTATAGTGACGCTTGTGGTTCAGCAGGCCGCCAAACGCATTCTTCATGGCGCCTGTGGTGGTGGTATAGATGTGGCACTTGACCGTGGGCAGATGGACGATGCTCTTGCCCCGAAAGTAATCGGGGATATGGATGCCCTCGGGATAGATGCGGGGCAGAACATCCATCTCGGCCTGGGGCTCATAGCGCACCCATTTGATGTCGCTCTCTTTAAAGTTATAGAGCACCGGTATGTTGTAGCGCCGAAAGATCGGCACATAGTTGTTCAAATCCTCGCCCTTGAAGGCGTTGGTTACCACGGTGCGATTCTGGACGCAGACCTGGTTCTCATAGCCGCGCCGCTGCAAGGCCAGGATCGTGCCCTCCAACTGCCAGGGCGTGGTGTTAGCGCTCGGGAAAGGATAGTGCCACGAGATGTTGTCTTTGAGGATCACGGTATCGCCCTGGGGTAGATAGCGCTCTACCTCGGCCAGCCCCAACAGCCGATCATAGTCCTCCAGAATGCTCTCGGGCGATGTCTTGAGCACGGCAACGCGTGCGCGTGTGGTCATGGTATGCGTTCCCCCAAGATGATGGCAGGCCGCCGCTTGCTCCATCGGCGGCCCAACTGCCAACGATTCTACCGCGCGCGGCAGCAGGCGTCAAAGCGACGCCCGGCGCGCACGCTGCCAAGCAGCGTCACGCTGCCGTCGCCGCCGGGCTATTCGATCCCCATGATCTCGGTTGGGTTATTGATCAACAGGTCCTCGGCCATGAACAGGGCATCATCCAGCGTAAAGGGCTCCATATTGGGGTGAATCAGGCTGCGCTCCATGCGCTCGGCCAACGCCACGGCCAGCTCAAAGCGGTACATGCGAAACTTGGGCAGGATGAACTCGAGATAGTAGGCGTCGGAAAAGTAGCCGATGGGCTTGTTGCCCGGCACGGCGTCAATGCGACGGCGAATCTCGCGGGCGATGTCGGTCGGTTGGTTCGCGTACCACCAGTGGCCCGATGGATACACGTTATGTCGAATCCAGGCCGCCGCGGTCAACTCCAGGCCGCTGGTATCCGAGAGCACCGCCGTGGGGAAATCCACGTCCCAATAGGTGTTGAACACATAATCGTAACCGGCCATCGAGTTGACCGAATCGAACAAATCCTGGCCGCTGGGCACGCCTTGGGCGTACACGTCGCGGCTGACGCCGATCATCAAGTGGAAAGGACGGGCGTAGCGGCGGCAAGCCTCGCAGATGCGGTTCATCGCAAAGGCGCCCCAGGTCTCGCGGTCGGCGGCATCCCAGGCGCTGCCCTGCACGGCCTTGTCTAGCAGGCGCAGGGCGTTTTCAGGCGCCACAAAGCGCGTCTGAAAGCCCGAGGGGATGGACATGGCGGCATAGCCCATGCCGTGCCGCATAAACTTGTCAAACGTCTTGGCGATCACGGCATCCAGATCATCGGGTGTGCGCAGGGATCTGCCCAAAAAGCGTTCCAGCCCAGCCCGCTCTGCCGGGCGATCCATCCAGAGCACAAAAGGCTCGGTGCGCAGGCAGGGCGTGTAAAACGTGGGATCGAGCCCTTCCAGATCCTCGTCGTATTGGTTGGTAAGAAAGACGCGGGCGATATCGGCGCGGTCAATCAGCTCGCTGGCCCAATCTGGTCGGCCCATCACCTCTTCCGAGGCGCGAAAGATCGTCTGCCAGTTGCCCTCCAGTTCCCAGGCAGCGGCCTCGATGCCAAGCAACTCGCGGGAGATAGTCATCAGCCAGTCGTACTGGACCGTATTGCGGATATAGGCCAGCTTGGGGTAGATCCGCCGCATCAACTCGTAGGGATCGTCAAAGGGTAGCGGCGTTTGCTCATAGTCGGCGGCGTTGGTCAGCTCGGTGTAATAGTGGTAGCTCAGGAGCTCTCCAACATTGGCCGCCGTGCCCGTTTTCCATTGCACATGGGTGTGTACATCGAGGATGGGCAGAGCGTTGATCTCGTTGTATAGCTCTTTGACCAGAATGGCGTTCATGGGAACCTCCCGATTGGCGTGGGTCGAGGCCGAGCGCCGCCGTGTGATCCAGCAGCGCGCCCATTATGCGCCAACCTGGAGGGCTTTGGCAAGCTGCTCGAAATAGCGGCGCAGAGCCGCCTCAGAGGCGGCCCTGTCGCGGGCGCGCAACGCCTGAGTTAGCTCGACATGCAAGGCATAGCTCGGGGAGCGCCTTGCCGCGCCGCTTTGCAGGGCCTGATGCATCCCCAGCCAGGCCAGCCGCAGCAGCTCTGCGACCAGCGGGCTGTCCGGCGTCTGGCTCAGCAAGGCGTGATAGCGCACCTCGGCGGACGGGCCGCTGTCGCCATCCAGCATCTCTTCGGTCAGGGCCTCCAGCGCATCCAGGTCTTCAGGCGTGAGGTGCTCGATGGCGTGTGGCAGCAGACCCAGCTCCAGGACCGCGCGCAATTGGAGCCACTGGCGCCCCTGCTCCGGCTCGAACAGAGCGCTCACGGACAGGTTCTGGAGGAGGGGCGCCCAGTTGTAGCGCTGGAGAAAGACGCCCACTCCGTGGCGAATCGTCAGGATGCCCGATGCCTCCCAGGCACGCAGGGCCTCGCGCAAGGTGGCCTGGCTCACGCCTATGGTCACCGCCAGTTCCGCCACGGGCGGCAGCACATCGCCGGGAGCAAGGCCGTGGCTGACGATGTAGCGCCGCAGGGCGTCCAGAGCCACGTCAAAGGCCGAAGGTTTGTTCATGGCGCCCCCTTGATCAGATGTCTGATGTTATGTCGCCTACAGCCAGCATATCAGATGAGTTGCGCTATGTCAAGCGATTCGGGGGCTTGTGCCACGGTGTTTCCACAGTCCACGTTATGAGAAAAGGTCCTCTCTTGCCTTTTGCGGCCGGCGGCCCTCAACCCCCTGCCCCCTTCTCCCACAGCTTTGTGGGAGAAGGGGGTGTCCATTTTCGAGCGCTCTATTCGTGTATTCTGGGGGATGAGGGCGCTGCGGCGAGTCGGAGATCAACTCTGCCTCCGCGCTACCATACATAATCTTGACTTTGGCATTGCCCTGGAGCCTATGCACGCATATCAGGGGATGGGGGCACTTCCGGAAGCGCCGTGCGTTGCTCGGCGAACGCGGGCGCGGGGCGTCGTCTGATGCGCCAGGCCCATGCAGCCCAACGCCCCGCATCTTGACAGATCAGTGTCCAGACATCCGCTCGCTTTTCGCGGGCAGGTTGTGTCGCTCGCACAATGCCGGTATACTGGCAACCATTGCGGCCAGAGGAGAAGTGATGCGGACGATCATCCAGGACGTATACGGCTCAGAGGGGCATCGAGTGGACGGCCAGGCGCGCCGCTGCCAGGACGCGCTGGCTGCCTTCTCGGCCCACTATGGCCCCGGGCCGGTCTCTTTGTTTCGCGCGCCTGGCCGCGTCAACCTGATCGGCGAGCACACCGACTATAGCCAGGGCTATGTGCTGCCTGTGGCCCTGGATCGCGACATCCTGCTCTTGGCGCGGCCCCGCTCCGATGCCCAGGTGCGGCTGGCCAACATGGAGGCCCCCTACCCCGAGCGCGCCTTTGCCATCGGGCCGGCCATCCCGCCCCAACCGCTGGGCGATTGGGGCAACTATGCCCAGGGACCGGCCGAGCTATTGGCGCGCCGGACGGGGCGCCCCCTGCGCGGCCTGGATGCCTTGGTGTGCGGCCGTCCCCCCTGGGGCGTGCCACGGGGGGCCGGCCTCTCGTCGTCATCGGCTCTGACCGTGGCCTTTGCCCTGGCCCTGGTGCATGTCAATGAGCTGCCCCTGGCAGGGGCAGAGCTGGCGGTATTCTGCAGCCAGGCCGAGTGGTATGCGGGCACCCGGGGCGGCATCATGGATCAGTTCGCGGCGCTGCTCTCCCGCCGGGGCCATGCGCTCTTTGTGGATTGCAGGCCGGAGCATGGGCGCTACCATACAGCCCATGCACCCCTCCCCAGCGAACACCGCTTGGTGGTCATGGATAGCGGCGAGCGGCACCGCAACACGGGCCCCCTGTTCAACCAGCTGGTGGCCGAGGTGCGGCTGGGGGTGCGGATGCTGCAGGAGCGGTATCCGGGCATACGCTCGTTGCGGGATATGGAAGGAATGCCCTGGAACGAGTATGTCGAGGACTTGCCCGAGTGCATGAGCTTGGCCGACCTCAGAGAACGGGGCATTGCCTTGGACGAACTGATCGAGGGGGGCGCTCCGCCGCAAGCGGACAGCTTGCAGGTGCGGCGCCGTTGCCGCCATGTCATCACTGAGAATGCCCGGGTGCTGGCAGCGGTGCGCGCCATGCAATCCGGCGATTTGGACACCTTGGGGCGCCTGATGGCCGCCGCTCACGCCAGCGCACGCGACGACTTGGCGATCAGCACCCCACGCCTGGACGCCCTGGTCGCGTTGGCGAGCCGGTTCCCGGGCGTGGTCGGGGCGCGGCTCACGGGCGCGGGCTGGGGCGGCTGCGCCATCGCCCTGGCACACGCCCCGTCTGCGGAGGAACTCGCCGCGCAGGTGGCGCGCTCACAGCCGGGCGCACAAGCCTTTGTCGCTCATCCGGCGCCCGCAGCCGGACATCTTGTCACCATCAATCTGTAAGGAGCGATCCATGACCATCACCAAGACCGTTGACGAATTGGCCGCCGATGCCGGGCGCGTGTTCGCAGCCAAGTATCATTGATCCGAGGCTACTGTGATCGCCGTCGGCGATTACTACCTGCATCCAATCCCTGAGCTCTTGGTTCAGGTCAGTTGCCCCTTTGGCGGCGGGGTCGGTGGATGCCGCGAAGAGCTTTGCGGCGTGCTCGGCGGCGCCGCCATCATATTGGGGGCGCTCTGGGGCCGCACAACCAATGCAGAGGACGACAAGTGGCTATACGAGGTCGTCTGCGCCTACCGAGAGCGGTTCATCGCCGCCTATGGAGGGACTGTGTGCCGCCCCTTGCGCGAGCGCTATGCCGAGAGCGACCAGCGCTGCGGGCCGCTGGTGGAAGAAGGCGTTCGCATGTTGGTCGAGATCATCGAAGAGACGGCGGACAGGCTGCCAGAGCAGGCCAGGCTGGCGCGCCGGGCACAACGCGGCGACGCGCAATAGGCGTCGCCGGAGCGCATTGAGGGAGCAAATCGGATGAACCAACGGATGCAGCGACTGATCGAGACCCTTGATCAACACGAGCTGGACGGCCTCCTGATCGCCAGCCCCGAGAACCGCCGCTATCTCAGCGGCTTTTCCGGGTCGGCGGGGGTGCTGATCATCACGCCCCAGGTGGCCAGGCTGGCGACCGACTTTCGCTACTATGAGCAGGTGCGCGAGCAAGCGCCCGATTTCGAGCTGGTCGAGGCGCCCCAGCGGATGGAGCAGGTGCTGGCGCGCGAGATCGCCGACTTGGGCCTGAAGCGCGTGGGCTTTGAGAGCGCCGCCCTCACCTACGAGACCTATGAGAGCTGGCGCAAGGCCATGCCGGCGAGTGAGCTGGTTCCGACCACGGGGCTGGTGGAGGGGCTGCGCGCCATCAAGGACGAGGGCGAGCTGGCCGCCATCATCGAGGCCGTGCGCGTGGCCGATGAGGCCATCGAGCATCTCATGGATACCATTCGGCCCGGCATGACCGAGCGCCAGGTGGCCTGGGAGCTCGAGGTGCACATGCGCACCCACGGCGCCGAGGCGCTGGCTTTTACCACCATCGTGGCGGCCGGCCCCCACGGCGCCATGTCACACGCCGTGGTAACCGACCGGCCCATCCGGCGGGGCGAGCCGGTTGTGATTGATATGGGGGCGCGGGTGGATGGCTACTGCTCTGACATCACGCGTTCCTTTTGCATCGGCGAGGCCGACGAACGCTACCTGAGCGTGTGGCACACCGTGCTAGAGGCCCAACAGGCCGCCGAGCGCCAGATCCGCGCGGGCATGACCGGCATCCAGGCCGATGCCATTGCGCGAGATCTGATCTATGGCGCAGGCTATGAGGGACAGTTTGGGCATGGGCTGGGCCACGGCGTAGGTCTGGCCATCCATGAAGAGCCCCGCGCCAGCATGGTCTATCCTGGCGAGCTGCCCGCGGGCATGGTGCTCACCGTGGAACCAGGCATCTATATCCCCGGCTGGGGCGGCATCCGCATCGAGGATATGGTCGTCGTCGGAGCAACGGGCTGCCGCATCCTGACGCGCGCCCGCAAAGAGCCGGTCGTTGCCGGCAGGTGAGAATGCAGCTCGGAAAGCGCTGCGGCCTGGGAGATCAACGCCCGCATATCCTTGAACATTGCGCGAGTACGTGTTATGATGGGCGCAGACTCAGGAGGCCGGCAGGGCCGTCTACCGCGTACCATGAGGTGAAAAGATGACCATAGCACCGGAAGCAGAAGGCCGCACGCCACGCAAGGGCTGGATCGCGGGGGCCTTTTTATTGGGGCTCGCCATCGGGCTCGTGTTGGCATGGCGGGTCTGGCCCACCCAATGGGAGGATACCGACCCTTCCGACCTGCGCGCCGAGCATCAGCGCGCGTACGTCGTTATGGTAGCCGACTCGTACAGCGTGACGGGCGACGCAAACGAGGCGCGCGAGCGGCTCCATCAGTTGGTGGATGAGGACAATGACTGGGCTTCCGTGGATACGCTCATCGCCGCGACCGCCGACGACTTGGAGCAGACGGGCAACCCTGCCGCCGCGCTGCGTGTGCGCCGCATGCGCGAGAGCTTTCCCTTGCCCATCGAACCGGCTGCCCCGCCCATAGCGACGGCCGAGCCGGAAGAGGCCCCTTCGCCAAGCCCGCGTTGGGCGCTGATTCTGGTCACCCTGGGTATTGTGGCGCTGGCGCTGGCCTTGGTGATCTGGCTGGTAACCAACGAGATGCGCAAGCGCGAGGGGACCTACGAGTCGAGCTCAGAGCAGACGTTGGCCGCCGAGCCGCGCCGGCCCCGTCCCGGCCGCGCCCTATCGCTGGATCCGGTGCCCGGCCCGGGCGACCTGGGCATCCACGCCACAGAGCGCACCGAGCACGAACTGCCCCGTTGGGACGACGCCGCCTTTATGGCTGAGGAGGAGGACGAGATCCCCCTCGATCTGGAGGGCGAAGAGGAGGACCTGTTCGACCTGGATGAGCCGGAGCAAGAGGAAGAGCCGGACGGGTGGGAGGACGACGAGGAGCAGCCCCTGGCCCAGCGCCCCGACCTGGCCCCCGAGGATGCCTGGCACGTGGAGGAGAGCACCGGCGAGCCCTCAGTCGCGGCCACAGAGACGGTTGCGCGCGTTGTAGATCTGCCCGAGCTTGACGACAATGACTTGGAGCCGGTGGAGGAGCCTCTGACGGCCACGCAGGCGCCCCCTGCGCAAGACGCGGCGCCGCTTGCCACCTTTGAGGCCACTTACCGATTTGGTGATGACGACTTTTACCACGCCTTTACCATCGAATCGCCCCAACACGAGTTCCTCGGCCAGTGTGGCATCGTGATCAGCGACGTGCTGGGCATCGAAGGGGCGCAGCTGGTGGATGCCTTTGATCTCTGGCTCTTTGAGACGCGGGGCACCCGCACCATGTCCAAGGTGGTAGCCAGCGAATACGCCTATACCGACGACGATCTGAGCGCCAAGCTGGCGCGCAAGGGCGAGTTGGTGCTGGCCGAGGAGGGGCTGGTCGTTACGCTACAGACCGAGTCGCTCCGTTTGGTGGCCACCATCCGCCAGGTGGGCTACCGAGAGGATCAGGTCGAGCCTGACAGCGTGTTCGACCAGCTCCACGTCGAATTGGTCGTCGAAAAGATCGGCGCCTGAGCCATCCTGACCCCTGCACCCTGCGCACCCTCGCATCCTTGACGGAGGCGGGGGTGCGTCGTCTTTGGGTGCACGGCGCCAGGGCAAGCGACCCGCACTTGCCAAGTGGGACGCAGCCCACGGCTTGGCCCTGCGCTGTTGTGCTATACTGCGAGTGGAGCGATCCCCTCTCTCCAGCAGGAGGCGGCGACATGGCGCCTGCCGTACGCCAGATCATACACCTGGATCTCGACGCATTCTTTGCCTCGGTTGAGGTATTGCTCGATCCTGCGCTGCGAGGACAGCCCGTCATCATTGGTGGCTCGCCTGAGGGCCGGGGCGTGGTCTCTTCAGCCTCATACGAGGCGCGCGCCTGCGGGGTGCGCTCGGCCATGCCAGTGGCCCAGGCGCTGCGCCTTTGCCCGCACGCCATCCGTGTCTCCCCGCGTCATGGCGTCTATGGGGAACACTCGCGCGCCGTCATGGCCCTGCTGGAGGGCTACACGCCCCTTGTCGAGCAGCTCTCGATCGATGAGGCGTTTCTGGATCTCACCGGTTACGAGACCATGTGGGGCCCCATACCCGAGGTCGCACGGCAGATCCAGCGCCGTGTGAGCGATGAATGCGGGCTGCCCTGCTCGCTGGGCGTAGCGACCAACAAGCTCGTGGCCAAAATCGCCTGCTCTATGGGCAAGCCCCATGGGCTGGTCGTCGTGCCGCCCGGACAAGAGGCCGCCTTTCTGGCGCCGTTGCCCATCGAAGCGCTCTGGGGTGTGGGCGAGGTTACGGGCCGTCGCCTGCGCGCCATCGGAGTCGGCGCGATCGGGGAGCTGGCCCAGCGCTCCGAGGCAGAGCTGGCGCGTCTGTTCGGCGAAAGCGGCCGCCAGCTTGCGCGGGCGGCGCGCGGCTTGGATGACTCGCCGGTGCAGACCGGGCACGATCGGCGCTCCATCAGCCAGGAGCGCACCTTTGCACGCGATGTGAACGATCCGCGACTCTTGCGGCTGACGCTCCTCTCCATGGCCGACCACCTGGCAGCCGGCCTGCGGAGCGAGGCCCTGGTGGCCCAGACCGTGCGCATCAAGCTGCGCTATGAGGATTTCGAGACCCTGACGCGCCAGGTGACCCTGGAGCAGCCCACAGACCAGGCAGAGCTGCTCTACAGCCAGGCCATCGCGCTGCTGGATGCACATTGGAACCACTATCGCGCCGTGCGGCTGATCGGTCTGGGGGCCAGCGGGCTGCTCAGCGAGGGAGGCTACCAGCTCGACCTGTTCGACCACAGCGACTTGCGTAGCGCGCGGCTGAGCCGCACGCTAGACCAGATTCGCGCCCGCTATGGGCGCGAGGCCATCACCCGCGCATCCCTGGCCGATGGCCCCGCCCGCCGCAAAGAGCCGCCCGCCGAGTGAGGGGGGCAGGGCGCACAGTTGACGCTGCGGGCCAGAACCGCCATAATCGGGGCCATGCGATCGCACAGTTATCTGCTTGGCGCACCCACAGGGAGGATCATGAAGCCCGTCACCGCCACTATGCCTCGCTTTGCCCCGCGCTTTGGGTGGTCCAATCGTCTTTTGCGTATTGACCTCTCCGATGCCCGCCTCTCGGTCGAGCCCTTGGAGCGCTATATCCCTGACTATATCGGGGGGCGCGGCGTCGCCGCCCGCATCGCCTGGGACGACTGTCCCGAGCCGGTGGACCCTTTTGACCCCGCCAGCCCGCTGATCATCGTCACCGGAGCGCTGACGGGCACCCGCTCGCCCTACTCGGGGCGCACGAGCATCTGTGGGTTCAGCCCCCAGGCATACCCCTACAACTGGTACACCCGCGCCAACATCGGCCACCACTGGGGCTCCGAGCTCAAGCGCGCCGGTTACGACGGCCTGGTGGTCACCGGCGCCAGCGACACGCCCGTGCAGATCATCATTCGGGATGACGTGGTTGCCATCGCGCCCGCCGATGATCTGTGGGGATTGGATAGCTTTGATACCCAGGAGGCCATTGAGCGCGACCTGGGCCAAGGGCTGCGCACCCTGTGCATCGGCCCGGCGGGCGAGCGCCTCAGCCGCATCGCCACCATCCACACCGGCACCTCCTCCACGGCGGGCCAGGGCGGCTTTGGGGCCGTCATGGGCGCAAAGAGGCTCAAGGCGATCTCGGTGCAGGGCAGCGGCAAAGTGCCCGTGGCCGAGCCCGAGCTTCTGGATGGCCTCTTGCAGGCGGTGGCGGGCGAGATCCGCGCCTACCGCCCGGTGCCCGACCTCAAGGCCCAGAATGAGGCCCTGGCGTGCAACCGGGGCGGGCGCGTGCGCCCGTATGCCTGCACCGCCGCCTGCCCCACGCCCTGCAACCGCTACTATAGCGGCATGCCCGGCGTCGCTTATCCCGAACGCACCTGGGAGGGGCATTGGGTGTGCGTGGGCACGCTCTTTCGCGGCATGCCCGAGGGCGGCCCCATCGGCCACGACGGCCTGTACGACTGGCAGATGGGCGATTACGGCGGCCTAGAGCTGAACGTGCTCAGCAACCGCTACGGGCTCAACCAGTGGGAGCTGATCATCGGCATGGCGCCCTGGCTGGAGCGCGCCCGGCGGGCCGGCCTGATCTCCGAGATCAATGGCATGGCAATAGACTGGCGCAACTCTGAGTTTTGGGCGCACCTGTTGCACGCCATCGCCTATCGCGAGGGGATCGGCGACACGCTGGCCGAGGGGGGCGTGCGCGCCGCTCACCGGCTCGGCCTTGCCACCGCCCTGCTTCCGCGCTGCTACACCGGTTGGGGCTTTGGCGGCCATTGGGACGGCCACGCCTGCTGGGCCAACCACCTGGTCTATCCCTACTGGCTGGTCTCGGCGCTACAATGGTCCACCGATACCCGCGACCCCTATAGCAGCAGCCACGGTTATGTCCAGAACATTATGCGCTGGAGCCCCCTGAACCCGATGCACAAGGACAAGCCGCCCATCTCCTGGGAGCAGATTCGCGGCATCAGCCAGCAGGTGTATGGCACGCCCGAGGCCCTGGACCCCCACAGCGGCTACCAGGCCAAAGCGTATCCGGCGTTCTACCACGACCGGCGCTCGGTGATGAAGGACTCGCTGCCCACCGACGATCAGGTGTTCCCGCTGATCTATAGCGTCACCACCGACGACCGCTACTTTCGCGTGCAGGGCCCCGGCGAACTGGGTCTAGTCGAGGGCCCCTCGGTGGATTGCCACCTCTTCCGACTGGGGACGGGCGTGGACTGGCGAGAGGCCGACTTTGACCGCGCCGCCGAGCGCATCTATACCCTGGAGCGGGCCCTGTGCGTGCGACACTGGGGCCGTGACCGCCAGATGGACGAGAGCGTGCTGCCTGCCTTCGACTATGAGGAGAACTGGGTGAACCCCCTGCTGGGCGAAAAGCAGGCCCTGGATCGCCAGGCCTTTCGGCCCGTGATGGACGAGTACTATCGCCTGTTCGGCTGGGATGTGGAGACGGGCGTGCCCACGCGCGAACGCATGGACGACCTGGGCCTGGGCGACCTGCACGAGCCGATGACCTCGGGATCAGCCAAGGCGCGGGCGCGCCTGGAGGACAAGACCCGTGTCCGCAGCTAGCGCCGGGGGTCTGCGCATCCAGCGAGCCTGCCTCGTTCTCTTGCTCTCGGCTGCGCTCTGCGCCGGATGCGCAGGCGAGGGTCCGCTCATGGCCTTCTGGCAGCCCACGGCGACGCTGCGCCCCACCGAGACGGCCACGCCCACGCTGACGCCAACCTTTACCCCGACGGCGACACCCACGGCGACCCCCACAGCGACGCCGACTGTGACGCCCAGCCCCAGCCCCACGCCGACGGCCACCCCTGTGCCGCTGGCTATCGAGGTATTGGTAGAGCCGCCCGTGGTGGTGGAGGGGCGCACGGCCGTGCTCACCATCCGGGCCAGCCGCGCCTGTAGCGCCACGGCCTGGCTGGGTGACCAGCAACTGTACATGGTCGAGATCGCGCCGGGCTTGTACGCCGGGTTGGTGGGCATCAGCGCCATCGCTGGCGAGGGGGCCCACGCCCTGCGCGCCGCCTGCTATGCCGAGGATGGGCCATCGGCGCAATTGGAGACCCGTCTGTATACCGTGTTGGGCGAGTTCCGTAGCGAGAGCCTGACCTTTGAGCCCAGCACCGAGGCGCTGCTGGCCCCCGAGATCGCCCGGCCAGAGGCCGAGCGCGTGGCCGAGGTCTTTCAGACCCGCAGCCCCCTGCTGTTCTGGAGCGGTGGCTTGGCATGGCCCCGCGAGGGGCGCATCACCTCGCCCTTTGGCTCGCGGCGTATGTATGGCACGACCCTGTCCTCGTTCCACGCCGGTCTGGATATCAGCGGCGCCACCGGCGAGCCGGTCTACGCCCCTGCCCCCGGGGTCGTCGTTCTGGCGGAGGAATTGCAGGTGCGCGGGCGCGCCGTGATCCTGGATCATGGCGGAGCCTTGTTGAGTGGCTATTTTCACCTGGATGAGATTCAGGTCGAGTTGGGACAAGTCGTGCAGGCAGGAGAACAGCTCGGCGCCGTGGGCGCCACCGGCCTGGTGACGGGCTCGCACCTGCACTGGGAGCTACGGGTGGCGGGCGTGGCCGTGGATCCAACCGAGTGGCTGGGGCGCACATTCCCCTGGGATGCGCCCTGACGCGCAAGCAGCAGTGGGAGGCAGGCATGGAGAGCTTTTACCTGGATCGTCCGTTGGTGATGGCCCATCGCGGGGCCAAGGACGTGGCCCCGGAGAACACCCTGGCCGCCTTTGAGGCCGCGAGCGCGCTAGGGGCCGACGCCATCGAGCTGGATGTATCGCGCTGCGCCACCGGCGAGATCATCGTGATCCACGATGACACGGTGGATCGCACCACCGATGGCGTGGGTCGGGCCGATGCGCTATCTCTGGACGCGCTGCGCGCCCTGGACGCGGGAAGCTGGTTCGACGAGCGCTACGCCGGCGAGCGGCTGCCCTTGCTGGAAGAGGTGCTGGAGCGCATGGGCCACCGTTTGCGGTTCAACATCGAGATCAAGGGGCGTAGCCTGGGCTCGGACGGCATCGAGGCCGAGATCGCCGCCATGCTGGCCCAGCGCGGCCTCTTGGCCGAGGCGATCATCTCCTCCTTCAACCCGGCGGCCCTCTGGCGCATGCGCCGCGCCGCGCCGGGGCTGGCCCGCGCCCTGCTCTATGCGGGCGACATGCCCCTGCCCTTGCGGCGCGCCTGGGGGCGCTATTTCGTCGCGCCCCAGGCGCTGCACCCGCACCACAGCATGGTGGACGCCGCCTATATGGCCTGGGCCCGCCGCAAAGGCTATCGGGTCAACGTCTGGACGGTCAACGAGCCCGCCGACATCCGTCGCATGGCCGCCCTGGGCGTGGACGCCATCATCACGGACCATGTGGCCGAGACGCGGCGGCTGTTGGGGCTATAGGCGCAACAGCGCCCCGCACAACTCACCAGGGACTGCGTATGATGGGGAGCTGGCTGGTCCGTAGAGTGAGCCCCTCCCGCAATGGCCCCGCCAGGGCGTACACACCGAGGCGGCACACGGCCACACGCACCTCGTTCGCAACTGCATCGCGCATATAGGCAGAGGGCGGATCGCAAGTGGTGGCCGCGTCCAACCAATCGTCGCCCTCGCGAACCAGGAGGGCCAGGGCCTCCTCGTCCAGCCAAAGCACCCCTGCGTCGCGATAGGTCAGCGTGATCGTCACCGGCAGCGCCAGGGCTGGGCCGTCCAGGCGCTGCCCGTCGCGATAGGCCGATAGGTCAAAGCGCAGGCCCGCCGAGCGCGCATCGCCAAGCAAGCCATAGTTATCGGCCAGCGGCAGATAGACCAGGGTCAGCGGCTCGGTGATCGCCCCGGCGGGCACCTGGATCGTGGCCTGGTCGCCCAGCGCCCCCGCCCAAGCGAACTCCCCTTCGTCGCCGGCGTCCACCCAGAGCGTAGCGACGTCCTGGGTCTCGGCCCAACCGGGATCCACACCATCGAGATAGGCCAGAACGGCAGGGGCGTCCGTCCAGAGATGGTTGTGGCCGAAATCGGTGGGGTAGCTGGTAGGATTGCTTTGGTCCAGCTTGTTCAGTTGCGTGATGCTGGCCGGGATAGGCCCCACCAACGAGTTGTGGTTCAGCGTCAGGCTGAACAGATTGGCCAGATCGCCCAGCTCCGCAGGAATGGTCCCCGTTAGCCGGTTGTTGTCCAGGCGCAAGGTGGACAGGCCGCCCATCGTACCCAGCTCTGGTGGGATGGGCCCGCTCAACCGGTTGTTGTCCAGGCGCAGCGTCGACAAGCCGCCCATCGTACCCAGCTCAGGCGGAATGTGCCCACTGAGCCGGTTGTTCGAGAGATTGAGGCCCGCCAAGTTCCCCAGGTTCGCCAGCTCAGGCGGGATGGACCCACTGAGGAGGTTGTTCTCCAGAGAGAAGCTCCGCAGGCTCGTCATATTGGCCAGCTCTGGTGGAATGGGCCCGCTGAGACGGTTGTTCCGCAGGTCCAGGCTAGGCAATTTGGTCAGGTTGCCCAACTCCGGCGGGATGGGGCCACTAAGCTGATTCCCAGAGAGGTACAGGGCCAAGTCCAGGCTCTCCAGATCTCCCAGGCTGGCCGGAATCGGCCCGCTGAGCTGGTTGCGAGAGAGAGATAGCGCGCGCATGTACCTGAGGTCGCCCAGTTCGGTCGGAATCGGACCACTGAGTTGATTGCTCGACAGATCCATGGTGAGGATACCCTGCAGGCTGCCAAAAGTAGCCGGGATCGAGCCGCTCAATTGATTGTTGTTGAGATATAGCACCTTGAGATTCGGCAGACCCAGCCCGAGCTCTGGCGGAATCGCCCCCGTCAGTGCATTGTACGCAAAGTGTAACGAGCCCAGATTACCGAGATTGCCCAGCTCGGGCGGAATGGACCCGGACAGATGGTTTCGATCAAGATTGAGATGGGTCAGCTTGGTAGCCCCCAATCCGGGGGGAATCTCGCCCGACAGCGCATTCCCTACCAGGCTGAGATGGTCGAGCTCAGAAAGCTCCAGCAGCGCCAAGGGGATCTCGCCGGTTAGCCCATTGTCGCCGAGGCTTATCGCCCGCACGTGCCCGTTGTGGCATCCTACTCCCCACAGGTAACACGGTTCGCTCGTGGGCAACTCCCACTTGTACGTCCAGTTGGGCCCATCCGTGGCGTTGTAGAGGGCCACCAGCGCCGCATACTCCTCCGGCGGGATCTGGGTCTGCTCTGCGAGTGCAGCCCTGGGCTGCGCCGCCATGATCCCCACCAGCGTTGCCAGTACCGCCAGACCCAGACGGGCTATCCACCCCAGACGTTTCACAAACATGATACCGAGCTCCCTTCGAGTGTCCTGAATGCGCCTCCACGGGATGATTCTACACAAGCGCTAACAGGTTCGTCAAACAAAACAAGGCCCCCACGATAGCTATCGCAGGGGCCTTGATAAGAATGAACTGCTACGCCCTGGCTAGCCCAGGGGGAACGCCCGGCAGAGCGCCCGTGTCTCCTGGCGCACATCGCGGCGCACCTTGTCATCGTCCATGTTCTGCAGCACCCGCACGATCCACTGCCCCACCTGGCGCGTCTGGGCCTCACGAAAGCCTCGCGTGGTGATGGCCGGCGTGCCCAGGCGGATGCCGCTGGAAACGCGGGGCGGCCTCGGGTCAAAGGGGATCTGGTTGAAATTGCAGGCGATGCCCGCCTCCTCCAACATCTCGGCGGCGTCCTTGCCGGTGACGCCCAGCGAGCCTGCCACATCCACCATCATCAGATGGTTGTCGGTGCCTCCTGACGTGAGCCGCAGCCCCGCCCCCTGAAGCTCGGCGGCCAGCGCCCGGGCATTGGCCACGATGGCTTGCTGGTATGTGTGGAAATCGGGGCGTAGCGCCTCGCCAAAGGCCACCGCCTTGGCGGCGATGATATGCTCCAGCGGGCCGCCCTGCACGCCGGGGAACACGCTCCGGTCCACAGCCCTGGCGTGCTCGGCCTTGCACAAGATCAGGCCGCCGCGCGGGCCGCGCATGGTCTTGTGGGTGGTGGTGGTCACGATATCGGCATAGGGGATGGGGCTGGGGTGCAGCCCCGCGATCACCAGCCCGGCGATATGGGCGATATCCACCACCAGATAGGCCCCCATCGCATCGGCGATCTCGCGCAGGCGTGCGAAATCAATGATGCGCGGATAGGCGCTGGCCCCCGCCAGGATCATCTTGGGCCTGAGCTCAGCGGCCTGGGCGGCCAGGGCGTCATAGTCAATGCACTCGGTCTCGCGGCTAACGCCATAGTGCTCAAAGCGATATTGCATGCCGGAGAAACTGAGCTGGTGGCCGTGGGTCAGGTGGCCGCCGTGGGGCAGGCTCATGGCCAGCACCGAATCGCCGCCATCGAGCAGCGCCATGTAGGCGGCGGCGTTGGCTTGCGAGCCGGAGTGGGGCTGAACGTTGGCGTGGTCGGCGCCAAAGAGCTGCTTGGCCCGCTCGATGGCCAGGGTCTCGACCTCATCCACATGCACGCAGCCGCCATAGTAGCGCCGCCCCGGATAGCCCTCGGCGTACTTGTTGGTCAGGATGGTACCCTGGGCATCCAGCACAGCCTGGCTGACATAGTTCTCAGAGGCAATCAGCTCGATGGTGTCTTGCTGGCGCTCGATCTCGCGCATGATCGCCGCAGCCGCCTCGGGGTCGCTGGCCGCCAGCCGCGCCATAGAACGGGTGTCATAGCCATTGCTGCCGGTCGTTTGCTCATCGCTGTGGGTCATCTCGCTCTCCTCCCTCGCTCCGCCATGCATGTACCGATACGGATGGGTATAGGGGACCTGGCAGGCAGCCCTGCCCGGACCGGTGGGTCTGTTGCCTCGGCAATGAGCGGCGCTTCATCGCGATGACGCGGGCACATTATAGGCGCGCGCCAGCCCCGCGGCAAACAGATTGGGCGACACGCCCGCTCCCTACAAGCGGCGCTTGTACCCCACCCAGAGCAGGCCGCCGAACACCATCAACGTGATGCCCCCCAGGATGGCCAAGCTCTGCCTCAGAACCGTGCGCACAGTGGAGACCGAGTCCTCAGTACCCACCTGCGCCGCAGCCATCCGTACCTGGTCTGGCTCCTCTGACGGAACGTCCTCGGCGGCCCTTGATAGCCCAAGCTCCAGGGCCAGAGCCAACTCCTCGGGATATGGCTCTCGCTCGGGGGCCGGCTCTGGCGCCAGCGCCGCCTCTGCGGCCGGCTCCTCCGGCGCCTCTGCAAGGGGCTCTGTCTCGGCAACGACCGCCGCCTCGGCCTCTACCATGACCACAGGCTCCTCCGCAGCGACGGCCTCCGGGGTTGGCGTATGGGTCGGCTTGGGCGCGGGCTCTTGATGGGTCGGCGTCGCCTCGAACGAAGGAGTCTCCGTCGGCGTGGGCGCAAGGGTCGCTGTGGGCGTCTGGGTTGCGGCGGCGGCTCCGGGCGCCGGAGGGGAGACCCGTTCCGGCGCTGCCTCGGGTGATACGGCCCCCGGCGTCATCGCATCGGTGTTGGCTTCTGGGGTGGGCGCGCCCTCCAGGCCCGCCGCTGGAGTAGCCGCAGCAACGCCCAGGGCCGGGCGCGTCTCTTCAGCAGGGGGCAACGTTGCGGGCGGCGCCTTGGTGCTCTCCGGCTGGGGCGCAGTCGGCGTTGCGCCGGGGGTGGGCCGCTCTTCCCGTAGCGCAGCGGTGGGCGACTCGGCGGGGAGCGGCGCATCCTCGGAAGGAGCGGCAGGGGGCTCGGCAGGCGGCGCACTCTCCTCTCCAACAGGCGACGTGGCCATCTCCGCCGGCAGAGCGTCCTCCATGTCGGCCTGGCTTTCCGGCGCCCGGGCAACCTCGGGCGCCGCCATCGCAACCATGCTCTCGGCAGACTCTGTCTCCACAATCACTTTGCGCAGGTCGGCCTCGGGCGCTACCAGCACCAGTTCGGGCTCTACAGCGTCCATGCGCATCTGCTGTGGGGCCGCGCTGCCCGCTGGCAAGCCTATGACCCCTCGGGCCAGCAATTGTTCGCCGGAGAGAAGCAACACCAGCGCCAGGGTGAGGGCAGCGCCGGCCGCGCGCAGCGCAGCAAAGCCCGCATCCAGGCGACGAATGCGCTGCTGCCCCCGGACCGCCTCGGCGCCCAGGGCGAACGAACACGGCAAGGGAGCCCGGGGCAGCCCGCTCAGCACGCGAATGGCCGTCTGCAAGGCTGCCACCTCTCGGCAGCACTCCTGACAGCGCCCCAGGTGTGCGCGAACACGCGCGGCATCCCCCTCGTCCAACTCGCCATCCAGGTAAGCCGAGAGGTTTGCTTGCGCGAATCTGTGGTTGCGACGCTCGGACAACTTGCCCATAGACCTCTGCTACTTCCAGCCGCCCGCCCGACGGCCCCTGACACATGGCGCCGGGCCAGGCAGACTCACTTGCATCTTAACTCTCATCACTCAGACGCCGCCCCGTGGCTCCTAGTTCCCGCTGCGCTCGAATGCAATCGCGCATCTTGGCGCGCGCGCGGCTGAGCCGCGATTTGACGGTGCCCAGCGAGACCAGGGTCGTCTCGGCGATCTCTTGGTAGTTGAGGCCCTCGATGTCGCTAAGGATCAGGGTAAGGCGTTGATCCTCGGGCAAGCTATCCATCGCCTGCTGGAGCTCGCGGCTCAACTCGCGCCGCTCGATATAGTCCTCCGGCGCTTCGTCATCGGATTGCAGCAGGGTGCTATGCTCTTCTTCCTCCACCAGATCGTCTATGCTGGCGCTGGGGCGGCGCTGCTTGTAGCGGAGCTGGTCATAGCTGCAATTGGTGACGATGCGCAGAACCCAGGCGCGAAACGAGCCGCCGCGAAAACGCGACAGGCCCTGAAAGCCGCGCAAAAAGGCGTCTTGGGTCGCGTCCATGGCAGCATCGGGGTTCGACAGAATGCGATACGCGACGTTATACGCCATCTGCTGATAGGCCAGGACGAGCTGGTTGAACGCGTTGACATCGCCGCGCTGGGCGGCGGCCACCAGGCGCTCCTCGTCCAGAGATTTGTCTGCACCAAACGTTCTAGTCATCGTTACCATCAGAGCAAAAAAAGCGCGCGGGCAGCGCCCGCGAATCGAGCTGGAAGCATATCAGCTTCCGACTTGACGAAGGGAACTCGTTGTCCTATACTGACCGCGCTCAAGCCGAAGTGGCGGAATGGTATACGCGGTGGTCTCAAAAACCATTGGAGATTTGCTCCGTGTGGGTTCAACTCCCACCTTCGGCACAATACTACGCCAAACAGCGCACCTTGACAAGCGCCCGGCACGTGTCCGCGGGCGAGTCGCTGAGCATCGGTCTGGCCATACGTGTCTTGCGTTGTGGGATAGGCCAGCGTGTTCTGTTGGGCGCTGTGCGCCCAACGCTCGAGATTCTGCCAAACAGCGCACCTTGACAAGCGCCCTTCTTTCTACTCTCTCCGAACACAGCGAGGCGTGCCGTGAGGAGTCATCTTCTCTAGCACGGTCCTTGCTTTTTTGTGGCCTTTGGCCCTCGAACCTGCCCGCTAGCCGCCGAAAAGGAGTCACGCAACATGCCCCTCGTAACCAGCAAAGAGATGCTACAGGCCGCTTTGGAAGGACACTTTGGCGTTGGCGCATTCAACGCCAACAACATGGAGCAGATCCAGGGGATCATCGACGCGGCGGTCGAGGAACGCTCGCCGGTGATCCTGCAAGTAAGCCAGGGCGCCATTGACTATGCGGGCCTGGGCTACGCCACGGCCATGGTCAAGACCGCCGCCCAAGAAGCCGACGTGCCGGTGGTGTTGCACCTGGACCACGGCAGCAGCTATGCCCAGAACGTGGTCTGCCTGCGGGCAGGGTTCACCTCCCTCATGTTCGATGGCTCCAAGCTCCCCTATGAGGAGAACATGCGCATCACCAAGCAGATCGTCGAGCTCTGCAACCCGATCGGCATCCCCGTGGAAGCCGAGCTGGGCAAGGTGCTGCAATCGCGCGACAACGTGAGCGAGGACGACGTGCGCGCCGCCATGACCGATCCGGTTCAGGCGCGCGAGTTCGTCGAGCAGACGGGCATCAGCTCCCTGGCAGTGGCCATCGGCTCGGTGCACGCCATGCAATCCGCCGAAGCCGAACTGGATATCGAACGTGTCAAGGCCATTCGCGCCCAGGTCAATATCCCCATGGTGCTGCACGGCTCCTCCGGCGTCAAGGACGAGAGCATAGCCGAGGCGATCCAGCATGGCATCTGCAAGATCAATGTAGCCACCATGCTGAACCAGGCCTTTATCCGGGCGCTCATCCAGGCCCACGCCGATATGCCGGACAATGTGGACCCGCGCAAGTGGCTATCGCTCTCGCGCGATGCCGTCAAAGAAGTGGTGCGCCACAAGATGCGCGTCTTTGGCAGCAGCGGCCAGGTAACGGGCTCTGGCTATGCCAGCGCGCCCAAGAGCTTTCGTACCGCCGAGCTAGGCCATCTGGAATAGGCCCCTGTGCTCTTGCCAAGGCCCCGACATATGCCTGTCGGGGCCTTTTGCGTGCCCCTGGATGATTTGGCCTCACCCTGGGCGCCAGGTATACTGCTCTGCGACGCGGACTCGGATGCCCTGAAAGGAGCCTGACGATAGTGCACAGGTTGGCGCGTGGGCTGCTCTTGGTGGTATTGTTGTTGCCCCTCGCGGTAGGTTTGCCCGTGGCCGCCCAGAGTGAACCGGTAGAGCTGACCGTCTTTCACTCACCCCTCTGCGGGAGCTGCCAGGAGTTTGAGGCCGAGATCCTGCCGCCGCTGCAGGCCGCCTATGGTTCGCGCTTGCAGGTGCGCACGGTGGATATCGCCACCCCCGAGGGGCTGCGCGAGCTGGAGCAGGCCGAGGCCCGCGCCGGGTCGTACCAGAACCCCTTGCCGGTGCTGCTGATAGAGGGCGACCTGCTGGCCGACGAAGACCTGACCTCGCTGGAGGAGGCGCTGCGCGAGCGCCTGGTGGCGTTGTTGGGGCCGCCCAACGCAAGCGCCACAGCCACGGCCCTCGACACGCCCGCCCCTACCCCAACCAGTACAGCCGACCCGGCGGAGGCGCCCGATGGCCTCCCCGCCATCCATGTCGCCTATATCGTCAAGCCCTACTGCGATGTCTGCGATCGAGCCGCCATCATGCTGCAAGTAGTCGCTGCCGAGTACCCGCAGATGGTGGTGCACGAGTTCGACCAAGTGGCCGACGCCGAGCTGGTGGAGGCAATGGGCGCGCACCTGGGCCTGCCCGAGGCGCGCCGCCTCGTAGCGCCCTCGCTCTATGTAGGGAGCCACGCCCTCGTATATGAAGAGGTTACGGGCGATGCGTTGCGGGCGCTCCTGGAACGTTATGTCGAGACGGGTGCGCCGGCCTTTTGGGAGGAGCTGGATGCCGAGATCGGCGCACAGAGCATCTTGGGGCGTTTTCGCTCGATGGGGGTGCTCGCCGTGGTGGCTGCCGGCCTGCTGGATGGCGTAAACCCCTGCGCCTTTGCCACGATCCTGTTCTTTGTCTCGTATCTGGCCATCAGCCGCCGCCAGCGCTCCGAGATGCTGCTGGTGGGCTTGACCTTTACCCTGGGCGTTTTCGTGACCTATTTCGTCGTGGGACTGGGAGCCATGCGGCTCTTGGCCCTGGTCGAGGCCATGCGCACCGTTGGCATGGTGCTCTATAGCCTGCTGGCGCTGAGCTGCTTTGTACTGGCGATCTTGAGCCTGCGCGACTATCGGTTGGCGCGCCAGGGACGCCTGAGCGACATGAGCCTGAACCTGCCGGAATCGGTGCGCAAGCGGATCCATGGGCGCATCCGGGCAGGGCGCAACGCCTTTTGGGGCGCGGCCTTTGTCTCGGGCGTGATCATCTCGCTGCTAGAGCTGGCTTGCACCGGCCAGGTCTACCTGCCCACCATCTCGTTCGTCATCAGCGTGCCCGAGATGCGGGCCTCGGCCATCCTCTACCTACTGCTCTACAACGTGCTCTTTGTGACGCCGCTGCTGGTGGTGCTCGTGCTGGCTGCCTATGGCGTCAACACCAGGAGCTTTCAGCGGCTTTTTGTGCGCCACGCAGCCACCACCAAGCTCGGCATGGCGCTGCTGTTTCTGGCGCTGGGAGCGCTGCTGGTGGTGCAGGTGGCGGCCCTGTAGGTGTTGCGGCGCCGCCCTGCGCTGGTCAGTACATCTTGACCACGCCGCGATAGCTGCGGGGTTGGCGCGCCTGCAAGAGTTGGGTCTCTTCCTGCACCTGGCGCGAGCGATCCAGATCAATCGTCGCCACCGCAATCCCAGCGACGTCGGCGTCCAGGCGCGCCGCCACCTCGCCCCGTGGCCCCACGATCATGCTCTCGCCGATAAAGGTGTCGCTGGGCTCCTCGCCCACGCGGTTGCAGGCTGCCAGATAGACGCCGTTCTCATAGGCGCGGGCCGCGATCAACGTGCGCCACTCGTGGGCGTGGGGCGCCTGCCAACTGCCGCACAGGCAAAGCAACTCGGCGCCCTCCAGGGCCAGAGAGCGGGCTGCCTCGGGAAAGGCCAGGTCCCAGCCCACCAAGAAGCCCAGGCGCCCCAGCTCGGTCTCGGCCACCACATAGCGATAGCCGGGGCGAAAGACCAGGCGCTGCTCGCCCCGCAAGTGGATCTTTTGATAGTCCCCCACCACTTTGCCCTCCGGGTCCACGAGCAGGGCGGCGCTATAGATCACGCTCTCGACCTTTTGGCGTTCGGCCATGCCAAAGACGATGTGCACGCCATAGGCCGAGGCCCAGCCCGCCACCTGCTCCACCACGTCGCCCGTCTTGAGTTGGGCGAACTCGGCAAAGCGCATGCCGCAATCATAGCCGGTGGTACACAGCTCGGGAAAGACCAACAGATCCACATGCTTGCGCTGGCAAGCTTGCTCAACGGCGTGCTCCATGGCCTGCAAGTTGCGGGCCACATCGTTGAGTATGGGAGATGTCTGGGCCAGTGCGACGGTAATGTTCCGCATGGCGATCCCTCCTGATAGGGAACTAGAACATATTTTCTATATGCAGCATAGCACAACTCGCGAGCGTTGCCAAGAGGATGGTGACTTGCGATTCCGTCGCTATATCCGCCCTGCCGCTTTAGCGCCTCCGGCGCAGGGCCTCCAGCACCCGGTTCACGTCCTCCGGCAGCGGCGCCTCAAAGACCATCTCGGCCCCGCTTGCGGGGTGGCGCAGCGCCAGCCGTGCGGCGTGGAGCATCTGGCGCGGCGCGGCAATGCTCTCCCGCTTGCGGCCATAGGTGCGATCTCCCACAACAGGGTAGCCGATGGACGCCAGGTGTACGCGGATCTGGTGGGTGCGCCCGGTGAGCAGGTTCACATCCAGCAACGAGGCATCGCGCAGGCGCTCTAAGACGGTGTACTCGGTGCGGGCATAGCGCCCCCCCTCCACTACAGCCATACGCATCCGGTTGGCGGGATCGCGGGCGATGGGCGCCTCGATGGCGGCCTGCAGCGGCGCCACGGCCCCGTAAACCAGGGCCAGATAGCGTTTCTCGACAGCGCGCCGCGCAAAGGCGCGTTGGAGCATCTGTAGCGCGAGGGGATTGGCGGCCATCACCAGCAGCCCGGACGTGTCGCGATCCAGCCGGTGCACGATGCCGGGCCGCTCAGGATCCAGCCCGGCGCGAGCCAGTTCTGGGCGATGATACAGCAGCGCATTGACCAGGGTATCGGCCGGGTGGCCGGGGGCGAGATGCACCACCAGACCGGCCGGTTTGTTGACGACGATGATGCTGTCGTCCTCATAGACGATGTTCAGCGGCAGGGGCTGGGGCGTTGGCCGTGGCGGGGCCTCTTGGGCGACGCGCACTGTGACGCACTCGCCCGCGGCCGCCGGCTGGCTGGCCCGCGCCGGGTTGCCGTTGATCAGGACCGCGCCCTCTTTGATGAGGCGCTGGATCCGGCTGCGCGAGAGTTCGGGCAGCCGCCGCACCAGATAGCGATCCAGCCGCTCGCCATTGTCCTCAGGCGCAACCTCGAAACGGTGCTCTGTCACGCGGGTCAATCCTGCGAAGCTGGCGAGGTCGAGTCGGCCTGCGCGGACGCTTGGTCGGGGGGGCGATCCACAAAGAGGGCAAAGATCGCCAGCAGGATCGAGCCGATGGTAATAGCAGCATCGGCCACATTGAAGACCGGGAACCATCTCAGATTGACGAAATCCGTGACGGCGCCCAAGCGCAGCCGGTCGATCAGGTTTCCCACGGCGCCCGCTAGTTGCAGCCCCAGGGCGATGCGCAGTAACGCCGACTCGACAGCCAAGCGCCGAAAGAAGAACACGATCAGCACCACCGCCAGAAAGGCCGTAAAGACAAAGAACGTGCCCAAGCCCTGTCCCAGGCCAAAGGCCGCGCCCTGGTTTTGCACGTGGGTAAAGGTCACATAGGGCTCTAGCCAGGGGATCGGCATGGCCGACTCGTAAGGCGCGAGCGTCTGGCGAATCCAGGCTTTGGAGAGCTGGTCGAGAGTGGCCACCACAGCGGCCAGGCCAAACAGCACCAGGTTGGAGCGTAGCTTGCTGCTCAAGGATGATTACCCCTTGTCTATCCGCAGGCGTGCCCGCCAGCTCGGGTTGCGGCAGGCCGCGCATTCATCTTGCCTGCCAGTCTACCACCAACCAACGCGCGCTCCAACCGCCGCACTCAGACGTCGAGGGCGCTGCGGGCGCGGCCATGACTCAGTTGACCGTTCCCGGCCCCCAGGTGTATCATTCTTGGACCACAAGCGGTTGTTGTGCGTCTATGCGCGGACCGGCTGGCGCGCCGGTCAACAGGTGATGCCCATGCCTTCTCTTACACACCCGGCCCAGATCAGCACCAAGCTCTCTCCCCCTGTGCTGCGGCCCGACCTGGTGCCGCGCCCCTGGCTGGGCGCGCGGCTGGATCGTTGCGCAACACACCATCTGACCCTGGTTTCTGCGCCGGCAGGCTCCGGCAAAACCACCCTGCTCGGCCAGTGGGCGCAGGCGAGCCAGCGGCCCGTGGCATGGGTCTCGCTGGATCGCGGCGATGACGATCCGGTGCGCTTTTGGTCCTACGTGGCTACGGCCCTGGGCGCTCTGGAGCCGCGCATCGGCGAGCACCTCTTGCCCATGCTCCACAGCGCACAGCCGGAGACAGGAGGGCCTCTGATCGCCATGCTGATCAACTTTGTCGCGCAGATACATCGCCCGTTTGTTCTGATCCTGGATGATTACCACTGTATCACGTCAGAGGGGATCCATGCCTCTCTGGCCACCCTGCTGGATTACATGCCGCCGGCCATGCACCTGGTGATCTCTAGCCGCCATGATCCACCCTTGCCGCTGGCGCGTTGGCGCGCCCAGGGTCGCCTGGCCGAGTTGCGCGCGGCGGACCTGCGTCTTGCGCCGGGCGAGGCGGCGACGCTGTTGCGAGACACGATGGGGGCCGACCTCTCTGACGAAGAGGTGGATAGCCTCTATTCTTGGACAGAGGGTTGGGCGGCGGGGCTGCAACTGGCCGGGCTCACCATCGAGCAGCAGCGTGCCCACCGGTCGGGTTTTTCGACGCCCGAACTGCGCCAGGATGGGAGGCACCTTGCCGACTATATCGCGGCAGAGGTTTTGGAGCAACAGCCCCAGGCGTTGCGCTCTTTTCTGCTGCGGACGGCCATTCTGGATACGCTCAACGCCCCCCTGTGCGATGCGGTAACCGGCCAAGCGCACAGCCGGGAGCTATTGGAGGAGCTATACCGCCGCAATCTGTTCGTCTCTGCCCTAGATCGGCGGGGGCGCTATCGTTACCATCACCTGTTGGCCGAGTTCTTGCGCGCCAGGGCGCAACAGGAGCTGGCCGCCGAACTTCCCACCCTGCACGCCCGGGCCGCCGATTGGTATGCACAACAGGGGCTGCTCGATGAGGCGATCGGACATGCCCTCTCTGCGGAGCAGGTTGGCGAGGCTGTGCAGCTGATCCGCCAAGTGGCGCGGCAACGCCTGATGCAGGGTGAGGCGCTGACCGTGCTGGCCTGGCTGCGAGCTCTCCCCGAAGAGGCGCTCCTGGGCGAGCCCTTGTTCTGTCTGCTGTTTGCCTGGGCTGCGGTGAACTCGGGGCAGATTCAGGCGGCGATCCCCTATCTGGAGCATCTAGAGGCCACGATCCCTGAGGATGGCGAGGACGCGCTGCTGCTGGGAGAGATCGCCACGGTGCGGGCGCGGGCCGCGACCCTGCAGGGCGACGCAGGGGGACACGCCTGGTACGCACAACGAGCGCTAGCGCTCCTGCCCCGCGAGGAGACTTTGGCCCGCAGCGATGCCCTTCTGGATCTGGCTTTTGCCCACAATGACAATGGCGATCCTCACCGGGCCGAGGCGGCCTTTCAGGAGTGCATCGAGGCCAGCCGGGCGGCGGGGAACCTGCGCACGGCCATGCTCGCCATCTACTATCTGGGTGAGCTGCGCCTGGCCAGGGGCCGCGCCTATGAGGCGGCCCGCCTCTATCAGCAGGGGCTGGCGTGGTGCCAGGAGGCCGCCCCGCCCTCTTTCCCGGCCTGCTGGCCACACACGGGGCTGGGGGCGCTCCTTTACGAGTGGAACGATCTGGCCGAGGCAGAGGAGCATCTCCGGAGCGCCATCGCTCTGGCCGAGCAGTGCGGCGAGCCCAAGCCGATGATGTACGGGCGCATCGCCCTGGCCCGCCTGCTGCAGGCCCTGGGCCAACCCGAGGATGCGCTGGCCGCGCTGGAGCGCGCCGACGAGATCGCCCGGCAGACCGGCATCGCCCAGATCGCCGCGATGGTGAACCTGGCCCGTATCCAGCTTTGGCTGGCCCAGGGCCAAAGAGAGAGGGCAGGCGCATGGCTGCGCCAACATGGGCTGAGCCTGGCCCATGACACCCTCTCGCCTGACGAGGTCACCATGCTGGCCTGGTTCCACCTGACGCCCCCCGGCGAGGGGCGAGCCGCCCTGCGAGTCGCGGCGGAACGCATCCTGGCCCAGATTGGGGCGCGCTGCAGGGCCGCCGAGGAGCCCCATGTGGGCTGGCAACAGGCCCGCGACCGCATCCTCCTGGCGGTGGCCTACAGCGCCTTGGAACAGAACGAGACGGCGTTGGCGCACATGCGCCAGGCCGTCGCCATCGCCGAGCCGATGGGTCTGCTCCGGCTCTTTGCCGATGGGCCCGGCCCGGCCGTGGGCGCCCTGGTGCGGCAGTTGGCCGCAGAACAGGATGCCTCGAACCATGTGCGGCGGCTGGCGGCTCTCGTTGGGGCGGAGCAACCCGCCGCCGGCAGCCACGACCCACTCGTCGAAGCGTTGCGCCCCCGCGAGATCGAGGTGCTGCAACAGGTGGCCCGTGGCCGCTCGGACCAGGAGATCGCCGATGCCCTGATCCTGGGCGTCAGCACCGTCAAATGGCACCTGCGCAACATCTATGGCAAGCTGGGCGTTCATCGCCGCACCCAGGCCGTTGCCAAGGCCCGCGCCCTGGACTTGTTGCCCCCCGAGTAGCTCGGCTGCGTTCCCCTCCTTTACGCCCTTCTTTCGGAGGGCGCTTGGTCCATCGCTTTGCGCTATAGTGCCCCGGAACAAGCAGCAAGCGACCCATTCGGAGGCAACATGCAATACAGACCATTCGGCACGACAGGGTTTCAGGTTTCGGCCCTCGGCTTTGGCGCCATGCGCCTGCCCACGGCCAACGGCGCCATTGACGAGCCCGAGGCCACCCGCATCATCCGCCATGCCATTGACCAGGGCGTTAACTATGTGGATACGGCCTACCCCTACCACGAGGGCACCGCTGAGGCGTTCCTGGGCCGGGCGCTCCAGGGCGGCTATCGGGAGCGGATCAAGCTGGTGACCAAGATGCCGAGCTGGGAGATCCGCAGCGCGGACGATTTCGACCGCTATCTGGATGAGCAACTCGAACGGCTACAGGTTCCCTACGTGGATTTCTACCTGCTGCACACGCTGAACAAGACGCACTGGCCCAAGCTACGCGATCTGGGGGTGCGCCAGTGGGCCGAGCGCGCTATGGCCGACGGGCGCATCGGCGGGCTGGGCTTTTCGTTCCACGATGATGTCGCCACGTTCAAGCAGATCGTGGACGAGTACGATTGGGCCCTGTGCCAGATCCAGTACAACTATATGGATGTGGAGAACCAGGCCGGCCTGGAGGGTTTGCGCTATGCCGCCGCCAAGGGCTTGGCCGTGGTGATCATGGAGCCGCTGCGGGGCGGCAAGCTGGTGAGCCCGCCTGCGCCCATCCAGGCGCTGTGGGATAGCGCCCCTGTGCGGCGGACGCCGGTCGAGTGGGCCTTGCACTGGCTCTGGAGCCAGCCCGAAGTCTCGGTGGTGCTCAGCGGCATGAGCAACATGGAGCAGGTGCAACAGAACCTGGCCACCGCGGATGCCTCGCGAGTGGGGCTGCTCGCGCCGGAGGAGCTGGCGCTGGTGGAGCGGGTGCGGGAGGGCTATGCGGATCTGATCGCCATCCCCTGCACAGGCTGCGCCTACTGCATGCCCTGCCCTCAGGGAGTGGACATCCCCACCAACCTGGCAGTGTACAACGAGGGGATCATGTTCGGCACGCCGGAGGCCTCGCGCGGGCAGTACGCCTGGCAAAAGTTTGCCTATGAGGAACAGGGCATCTATGACCATGACATCCGGGCCGAGATGTGCGTCCAATGCGGCGCTTGCGAGACCAAGTGCCCGCAGGGGATCCCCATCAGCGAATGGATGCCCGTGATCCATGCGGCCCTGGGCGAGGATGGGCCCTATGTGACGCGGCTATCGGAGGCGGCGGGCTCGCGCTGAGATAGAGCGTCCATGAGACAGAGAGGCGGCCAGGGCAACACGACTGGCCGCCTCGTTGTGTGGCGCGGCGCTGATCTCTGCTTTGCATTCTGATTCCGTTTTCGAGGCAATTACCCGGCTCGCGCGGCGGTTGACCAACACCTCCTCGCAAGCTAGAATCAGCCCAGGTAACCGAGCCTGGCCCCACCTTGGGGCGCAACACGAGATGTCAGAGGAGGCAGCAAAGCCATGTCCAAGATCAAGCGCGTTTTCCAGGTAGACGGCAAGCCTTTTTTCACCCTGGGCGGCCAGTCGCGCAACTCGAGCGGCTACAACCGCGCCGAGGCCGAGACCGCCTTCAAGGCCCTCGATCAGCTCCACGGCAACACCCTCGAGATCCCGGTGTACTGGGAGCAGGTCGAGCCGGAGGAGGGCCAGTTCGATTTCACCAGCGTGGATGAGCTGCTGGCGCTGGCCCGCGAGCACGGCATGCGGCTGGTGCTGCTTTGGTTCGGCACCTGGAAGAACGGCAACATGGAGTACGTCCCCGCCTGGGTCAAGCGCGATCCGGAGCGCTTCAAGCGGGTGATCGGCCCGGCGGGCAACCCGGTGTGGGTGCTCTCCTCGCACTGTCAGGCCACCTACGAGGCGGACGAGCGGGCGTTCAGCCGTTTCATGACCCACTTGCGCGATAACGACGACCAGCAGCGCACCGTGATCGCCGTCCAGATCCAGAACGAGCCGGGCATCCTGGGCAGCGACCGGGACTATGGCGAGGCAGGGCAGCGCATATTCGAGTCGCCCGTGCCCATCGAGATCGTTTCGCGCCTGCCCAAGGCGACGGGCGGCCAGGTGTATGCTGCCTGGCAGGAGGCCGGGGCCCCCGGCGGAGGCACCTGGGCCAAGATGTTTGGCCGCAGGGGCGGCGAGTTCATGACGGCCTGGAGCATCGGCCAGTACATTGACAAGCTGGCCGTCGTGGGCCGCCGCATCTATAATATCCCCCTCTACATCAACGTCTGGCTGGGGGATGGCGGCTGGGGCGTCGCCGGTGACGCCTACCCCTCGGGCGGCGGCGTCACCCAGGCGCTGGACATCTTTCGCTGGGCCACGCCCCATGTGGACCTGATTGCGCCGGACATCTATATCGCGCACCCCGATGGCTACCGCAACGTGTGCGCCGTATATGCCCGCGACGACAACCCCCTGTTCGTGCCCGAATCGGCGCCCTTTGGCTCCAACGCCTGGAACATGTTCCATGCCCTGGCCGACTATGGCGCCATCGGCTATCACTTTTTCGCCATCGAGCACATCCTGGACGCCGAGGGCAATGTCAACCCCCGGGCCCAGATGATGGTGGATAGTTTTCGCTGCACGGCGGCGGCGATCCCCCTGCTGCTCAAGTACCAGGGCACCGATCGCATCCATGCCGTGGTGCAGCAAGAGTTCCAGGGCGGCCAGCCCTACGATTTCGAGGGCTGGGTGGGCATGGCCCAGTTCGGCTATGGCCACTTTCAGTACGTGGGCATGGACTGGCGCCACCCGCCCAAGGGCTCGCCCATGATGACCGAGATGGGCGATGCGCGCGGGCGCGGCCTGATCTTTCAAGAGGACGAGAACACCTTTTACCTGGTGGGCGCCTCCTATCGGCTGCATCTGCGGCGCAAGGGCGAGTTGAGTGAGATGCTGGATGCCATGATGGTCAGCGCGCACCATCAGAGCCGCCAGGCGCCCTATGTCTCGGTGGATGAGGGCCATTTCGACGAGGACGGCGCCTTTGTGGTGGACCGGCGGCGCAATGGCGACGAGACCGATAGCGGCGTCTGGGTCGAACCCGATTGCGGCGTGGTGCGCGTGGTGGTCACGCGCTAACCGGGACGCATGACATGGCAACGCCGTTCGTGGGATATGCGTCCCACGAACGGCGTTTGTGCGCAGCGTTCTAGCTCTGGCCGCAGCGCACCGTAACCCCGCTCTCGCGGGCGACGTCGGCCAGGGCCTCCATCGCCTCAGGCGTGGGACGCGGCAAAGAGCGGGCGCGATACGCGCGCCCTAGGCTATCGTACTTGGCCGCGGCCATGGGGTGAAAGGGCAGCAGCTCATAGCCGACCAGGTTGGGCAGCTCGGCGGCCAGGCGGGCAATGGCTCTGATCGCCTCGGGCGTGTCGTTGACGCCCGGAATGATCGGCGTGCGCACGGTCAACGGCTTGTCCGTGGCGCCCAGGCGGCGCGCGTTGGCCAGGATGCGGCGGTTGCTTACGCCCGTCGAGGCGCGATGCACGGTATCATCCAGGGTCTTGAGGTCCATCATCACCAAGTCTATGAGGGGCAGCAGAGCCTCGATGCGCTCCCAGGGCACGTTGGCAGCGGTCTCAATGGCGGTGTGGACGCCCTCGGCGCGGCATGCGGCCAGCAGCGCAGCGCAGAACGCGGGCTGAAGCAACGGCTCGCCGCCGGAAAGGGTCACGCCGCCGCCCGAGTTCTCGTAGAACGGGCGATCCGCCAGCACCTCGGCCATGACATCGGCCACGCTCACCTCTCGCCCTGCCAAAACCAGGGCCTCGGCGTAGCACTCGGCGGCGCAGCGCCCGCAGGCCAGGCAGCGCTCGCGGTCGAACACCCGCTCCCCATCGGCCATGCGATGGGCGCCGGTCTCACACACGACGAAACAGGCCCCACAGCCGATGCAGCGCGAGAGTTGGAGCTGCAACTCGCGCTCGACGCGGTGGGTTTCCGGGTTGTGGCACCAAAAGCAACGCAGGTTGCAGCCCTTGAGGAATACCGTCGTGCGGATGCCCGGCCCGTCGTGAACGGAGAAACGCTGGATCTCGGTGATGATGCCCTGCATGGCGTCCTTTGCGGCGTGGGATTCGTGTACGGGCATGGTAGGCGGGCGGGGGCCAGGTGTCAAACCCGGGCCCTGCGCCGCTCCAAACCTGTCGGGACCTGTCATGTTGCTTGACACAGAGCATCGTATTGTGCCATGCTGTGCGCATGAACGCATCTCGTCTTGATCGGCCTATTACATCCTGGGCGGCATCACGAGACAGGGAAGGCAGATCTATGCAAGCAGAAAAGGACCCGAACCAGCACCGGCAGCACACGGGCCCCCCGGCGCACCATGAGCAGGAGCGTTCGGGCGCGCACGAGCATGCACACGACCACACACAGGACGCGCACGCGCATCGTGGCGAGCATGCGCCGATGGAGCCCGGCCATCGCGACGCCCACGCGGGGCACGGCGCCGATCACAGGGGCCATGAGCAAATGTTCCGCACCCGCTTTTGGATCTGCACGCTGCTCAGCATCCCCGTTCTGGCCTATAGCCCCATGCTCCAGGAATGGTTCGGCTATAGCGCCCCGGCGTTCCCTGGTAACGAATGGGTCACGTTGGTCTTTTCTCTGGTAGTGTTCGGCCTGGGCGGCGTCCCCTTTGTCCAGATGGCCATCCCAGAGCTGCGCAACCGCCGCCCCGGCATGATGACGTTGATCACCCTGGCCATCAGCGTCGCCCTGATCTACAGTGTCTCGGCGCAGCTCGTCGCCCTGGGCGAGGGATTTTTTTGGGAGCTGGTTACCCTGATTGACGTCATGCTGCTGGGCCATTGGGTGGAGATGCGCTCGGTACGCAGGGCCTCGGGCGCGCTGGACGAGCTGGCCAAACTGATGCCCGATACCGCCGAAAAGATCATGCCCGACGGCGCCATCGTCACTGTGCCCAGCGTGAGCTTGCGCCTGGACGACCTGTTGCTTGTGCGCCCCGGCGCCAGCGTGCCCGCCGATGGAGAGGTCGCCGAGGGCCGCTCCAGCGTCAACGAAGCCATGATCACCGGCGAGTCAAGCCCCGTTGACAAAGGGCCTGGCGAAAAGGTGATCGCCGGCACGATCAACGGTGATGGCAGCCTGCGGGTACGTGTGACGGCCACCGGTGATGACACAGCCCTGGCAGGGATCATGCGACTGGTGGAGGAGGCGCAACAAAGCAAATCGGACACCCAGATCCTGGCGGATCGCGCCGCCGGCTGGCTGTTCTACATCGCACTCGCCGCTGCCGCGGCGACCCTGGTGGCCTGGACGGTGGCCGTGGGGCCTGAACTGCAGGTGCTACAGCGGGTGGTCACGGTGCTGGTGATCGCTTGTCCCCATGCCCTGGGCCTCGCCGTTCCGCTGGTGGTCGCCATCGTAACAGAACTCGGCGCGCGCAACGGCATCTTGGTGCGTGACCGGCTGGCCTTGGAGGCCGCCCGCGAGATTGACATCGTCGTTTTCGACAAGACCGGCACCCTCACCGAGGGGGTGCATCAGGTGGTGGGCATCGCCACGGCAGAAAGCTGGGATGAGGAGCGCGCCCTGGCATGGGCCGCAGCCGTCGAGGGAGATTCGGAGCACATGATCGCCCGGGCCATGCGCGAGGCCGCCCGGGCGCGGTCGCTCGAGATCCCGGTGGTGAGTGGATTCGAGGCGCTCAAGGGGCGCGGTGTGCGAGCCGAATTGGACGGCCAGGTCGTCTATGTAGGTGGCCCCAACCTGCTGGATATGCTCTCGCTGACGCCGCCGGAGAATCTGCTCGCTTTCCGCGAGCAGGCCGCGGCGCGGGCGCAATCGGTGGTCTATCTCGTCGCCGGTGGGCGCGTGGTCGCCGCGCTGGCCGTAGCCGACGCGATCCGGCCCGAGAGCCGGACGGCGGTAGAGCTGTTGCGCCGCAGAGGCATGGAGGTTGCCATGCTCACGGGCGACAGCCAGGCTGTGGCCGATGCCGTGGCGCGCCAATTGGGTGTCGATCTCGTCTACGCCCAAGTGCTGCCCGAGCACAAAGCCGACAAGGTGATGGAGCTACAGGCCCAAGGCAGGCGCGTCGCCATGGTGGGCGATGGCGTCAACGATGCCCCGGCCCTGGTGCGCGCAGACGTGGGGATCGCCGTCGGCGGCGGCACCGACGTAGCCATCGAGTCGGCCGGGTTGATCCTGGTCAGAAGCAACCCGATGGATGTGGCCAAGATCTTTGCCCTGAGCCGCGCGAGCTATCGCAAGATGGTGCAGAATCTCTGGTGGGCAGCGGGCTACAACGTTGTCGCACTGCCCCTGGCCGCAGGCGTCGCGGCGCCTTGGGGCGTCGTGCTCACGCCCGCTGTGGGGGCGCTGCTCATGTCCCTGAGCACGGTCATCGTCGCCCTGAATGCGCAATTGCTGCGTCGCGTAGAGCTATCGCCCGAGGGCCACAGCTAGAGGGCTCTTGGAACCAAGACGCCCCACCAAGCGTTGTATAGCCAGAACCGCCCATACATGTCCGCTGAGGAGGAGAACCGATGAGACACCGCAAGGGAATCGTCCTGTTGCTGCTGGTGGTCGCGCTGCTGCTGGGCGCGTGCGCCCGCCAGGCTGAGATGATCCAGGTCAGCGACCAGGCAGCCGTCGCCGTCGAGCGGGAGGTGCAAAAGGCTGCCGCGCCCGCCATGGAGGCCCCCGGCAGCGTGGGCAGCTCCATGGCTGCCTATGGTGATGTCGCCGACCGCATGATCATCCGGCGCACCTATATGGTCGTCGTGGTCGAGGACACGGATGCCATGCTGGCGCGCCTGCAGGGGATCGTCAGCCAGTACGGCGGCTATGTCTCCGAGTCGAACCGCTGGCTCTCCAATGAGCAGCCCTACGCGACAGTCACCCTGCGCATCCCGGCAGAGAACCTGGAGGCGGCGCTGGGCATCGTGCGCGAAGGCGCCATCCGCATCGAGAACGAGACGTCGAGCGGGGACGACGTCACCGAAGAGTATGTGGACCTGGGCGCGCGGGTGCGCAATCTGGAGGCCACCGAGACCGAGCTGCTGGAGCTGTTGAGCGAGGTGCGCCGCAACCGAGGCAGCGCCGAGGATATCCTGGCGATCCACAACCGCATCACCTCGCTGCGGGGCGAGATCGAGTCGCTCAAGGGGCGCACCCAGTATCTGGAGCGTATGACCGCCCTGGCCACGGTGACCATCGAGATCCGCCCGCGCCAGCAGCCGGGGTCCGTAGTCCAGCCGGCGCGCTGGAACCCGCTGGTGACCCTGAGCGACGCCGCGCGCGCCTTTGTCGAAGTGCTGCAGGTCCTGGTGGACCTTGCCATCTGGCTCCTGATCTTGTCGCCCTTTGTGTTGATACCGGTATTGGTGATCTGGCTCATCATCCGGGCGGCCAAGCGCCGCCGTCAGGCCTGAGCCATCTCCCCCGACCCGGCCGTACACACAGCCCGGCCCCGAGCCACCGCGCTTGGGGCCGGGTTTGCCATTCAGGGGACGACGCGCCGCAGCACAGCCTCCAGCTCGCTCAGGATCATGGCCGTGGCCCCCCAGATGATCAGGCCTTCATGCCGGTAAAAAGGCACCCGCGCCAGGCGATCGTGCAGTTGCCATGGCTCCACCCCCTTGGCATCCGGGGCCAATAGCGCGCCCAGCGGCAGCTCGATCAGCTCCTCGACCTCGTCCTCCTGCAAGCAAAAGGCCGGACGGCGGGCGGCGTGGGCCACAAAGGGATGCACGACATAGCCGCTGGCGGGCACCTCCACCGGCGTGAGCGCCCCCACGAGTTCCACGTCTCCCTTGATGATCCCGATCTCTTCGGCGGCCTCGCGCAGGGCCGTGCGCCAGAGCGTCCCATCGCCCGGCTCTTGGGCGCCGCCCGGCAGCGAGACCTGGCCGCCGTGGTGGCGCAGGCGGGCGCTGCGCCGGGTCAAGGCCAGGTGCAACTCGCCATCCAGGGGATACAGCAGGGCCAGCACGCCCCCCAGGCGCGGCGGCTCCTCGGTCAGGCGGTTGCGCACGGGCGGCGGCGTGACGGTCATGGCGGCATGGGCCGCTGCGCCCGGCAGTGGCCCGGCCAAGGCCCGGGCCAGGGGCTCGATGGGACTCTCGATCAGGCGCGGATGGACCATAGAAGGCGATTCCTTTCATCACGCACAGGGCCAAGGTCAGGGGCAATGATGTGTTGTGTGCAAACAGGCAAGTGGCGGGCGAGACGCCCGCCCTCCATGCTCCGCAGCAAAAGCGCCCGAGTCGCCCCCAATTCTGAACGGCTTCGCCGACCGCTGCCGCGCCTTGGCAGATGCCCCGTTTGTGTGGTAACATCCCCCTGTTTTGCACACCACAGAGGGAGAGACGCGATGCGCAAGCCGATTATGGCCGGAAACTGGAAGATGAACAAGACCGCCCAAGAGGGCGTGGCGCTGGTGCAGGCGATGCTGGGCGAGCTGGCCGCCTACGGTAGCGTGGAACGGGTGGTCTGCCCGCCGTTCCTGGCGGTGCCCGATGTCAGCCGCGCCGCCGAGGGCAGCGAGCTGCGCGTGGGCGCCCAAGACCTCTACTGGGAGGCCAGCGGCGCCTATACGGGCGAGGTCGCGCCCGAGATGGTGCGCGAGTTCTGCGATTATGTCATCATCGGCCATTCGGAGCGCCGCGAGTTGTTTGGCGAGACGGATGAGGGCGTGAACCGCAAGATCATCGCGGCCCTGGCGGCGGGCCTGATCCCCATCGTGTGCGTGGGCGAGACCCGCGCCCTGCGTGAGGAGGGCCGCACCGAGAGCTGGGTACACGACCAGGTGGTGGCGGCCCTGGCGGGCCTGAGCGCCGAGCAAGTAGCGGGCCTGATCATGGCCTATGAGCCGATCTGGGCCATCGGCACCGGCTTGGCGGCCACCCCCGCCGACGCCGAGGACGTGTGCGGCGGCGTGGTGCGGGCTGCCATCCGCGAGCTCTATGACGACGCCACCGCCGAATCGGTGCGCATCCAATACGGCGGCAGTGTGAACCCGGGCAACGTATTCGAGATCATGTCACAGCCCAACGTGGATGGCGGGCTGGTGGGCGGCGCGAGCCTCAAGGCCGCCGATTTCGTGGCTCTGGTGCGCGAGACGGTGCGGGCCAAGGGCCTCTAGAGACCGAGAGCCTGTGGCGCCCCCCGAGCCGACGACGCTGCTGATCCTGGCGGGGCTGGTATGGGTCGTCGGCCCGGTGACCCGCTGGTTTGGCCGTGGTCTGCAATCCCTGGCGCTCATGACCACGGGCAGCCCGGCGGCGGCCCTTTACGGCTATCATGCGCTGCTGCTGCCGGGCACCCTGCTCCACGAACTGAGCCACCTGGGCATGGCCTGGCTGCTGCGGGTGCGCACCGGGCGGCTCAGCCTGCGGCCCCAGATGCAGGGCCGCAACATGGCCCAGTTCGGCTCGGTGGAGATCGCTCGCACGGACCCGGTGCGCGAGAGCCTGATCGGGCTGGCGCCCCTGCTGGTGGGCCTAGCGGCTCTGTACGCCATCGCCCGCTGGCCGTTGGGGCTATGGCCGGGCGACGGCGACCTGGCCAGCGCTTGGACGCGGCTCGCTGCCGCCCGCGACCCGGCGCTGTGGCTCTATCTCGTGGTCGCCATCGGCAACGCCATGCTGCCCAGCGCCTCGGACCGGCGGGCATGGTGGAAGCTGGGCCTGGGGCTGGCTATCGCCCTGGGGCTGCTCTATGCCATTGGGCTCTTGCAGCGGGCGCCGCCCGCATGGGCGCATACCGGCCTGCGAGCCGCCGAGTTGGCGGCCCTGATCCTGGCGTTGCTGGTGGCCGTAGACCTGCCCCTGGGCGGTTTGTTCTGGCTGTTGACCCACATCATCGGGCGGCTCTCGGGCCGCCAGCTTGTGTCGCGTTCATCGTAACCATTACCCATAGAAGGATCGAGTACAGCATGGAGTTCTACCTCATTCGCCACGCCGAGACCGATGCCGGGCGCGCCCCCGATCCCTACAGCGTGCCCCTCTCCCCGCGCGGGCAGGAGCAAGCACAACGCCTGGCGGCGCGCAGCCGCGCCTGGGGCCTGCAAATGCTGTGCGTCAGCGCCACGCGCCGCGATATGGATACCGCCGATCCGATCGCCGACGCGCTGCCCGACCTGGTGCGCTGGGACCTGGAGGAGCTGGAAGACCTGTCGCTGGACGATCTCAACTATGAGCCGGGGGCCGGCCACCTGGTGGAGACCTGGAACGAGACCCAGCTGGAGAACGGGCTGATCTCGCTCTGGGGACGGCTGACCGCCGCCTATGCCCGCATCCAGGTCTATGCCCAGACCTATGGGCTAGAGCGCGTGGGGGTCGTGGCGGACGAGCGCGTGCTGAACCTGCTGCTCGCCTATTGGCTGGGGCTCGATTGGCGCCTGCTGCAGCAGGCCCGCCTGAGCTTTGCCGAGAGCCCGGTCTGCCGGGTCACCCTGGCAGAGGGCGAGCAGGCCGTGATCGCGTGGCTGGACAAGGGAGAGCGCTAGAGGGCGTGTGGGACGCCAAGGGAGGGCGAACCCGGGCGGTAGGCAGGCGCAGATCTTGTAGGGGCTGGCCCCCGTGCCAGCCCACATCCTATTGGTTTGCTTTCTAGGGGGTGTTTCCATGTCGAATCGGTCGGTGCGAGTGGGAATCATTGGGTGCGGGGGCATTGCCCAGCACCACCACGTGCCCAGCTATCTACGCATGCCGGGGATCGAGATCGTGGCAGCCTGCGACGTGAGCGCCGAGGCTGTGGCAGCCGTGGCTGCCCTGGCCGATACGGCGACCTACACCACCGATGACTATCGCGCGCTCTTGCGCGAGACCCAGGTGGACCTGGTGAGCGTCTGCACCAGCAACGATATGCACCACCCTGTGGTGATGGAGGCCATCGCCCAGGGGGTGGACGTGTTCTGCGAAAAGCCCCTGGCGCTGACCTATGCCCAGGCGCAAGAGATGTACGCTGCCGCGCAGGAGCGAGGCGTCAAGACGGGCGTCAACTTTTCGCACCGGCGCACGCCCGCCGCCCAACTGGCCCGTGAGATCATCGCCAGCGGCGCCCTGGGCCAGATCCATCACGTCTCGGCCATCTATGCCGCCGGCTGGCCCCAATATGCCCAGCGACCCGGGAGCTGGCGCAACCAGCGCGAAAAGGCCGGGTTCGGCGGCCTGGGCGATATGGGCAGCCACATGCTGGATATGGTGCTTTGGTGGCTGGGCGCCGAGGTGGAGGGCGTGGCCTCCAACTTGCGCACCTTTGTCCCCGAGCGCCTGCACGCCGCCACCGGCCAGCCGATGCAGGTGACCACCGAGGATGAGGGCATGGTGCTGCTGGACTATGCCAACGGCGCCCTGGGCTACCTGTGCGGGTCATACACGTTCACCGGGCGGGGCTATGACCAGCGCGCCGAGATCTATGGCTCCGAGGGCGGCCTGATGTACGACCAGCAGCACCCCTATCAGTTGCAGGTCTGGCTGCCGGAGGAGGCGCTGGCCCAGTACACGGTGCTGGAAGCGGGCGGCGCCTACGATCACCCCTACACCACGATCCTGGTGCCGGAGCGGTTGCAGGGGCGCTTGCCCGGCGAGCCCCAGCGCCGCCGCACGATCCTGATGGATTTCGTCGAGGCGTACCAATCCGACGAGCCGTTCGCCTTTGCGCCGGGCTTTCGCGAGGGGCTGCGGGTGCAAGAGGTGCTGGAAGGGATCGCGCGCGCCAACGCGGCGCGCTGCTGGATCAGCCTCCCGCTCTAGGCCCAGGGCGAACATACCTGAAGAAAGGACAAGAGATGAGCTACGGACATTGGGGCAAGGGACTGCGGGTCAACCTGACGACGGGCGAGATCGCCACCGAACCGCTGGATGACCTGTTTCTGCGACGCTATTACGGCGGGTGGGGGTTCATCGCCTACTATCTGCTCAAAGAACTGCCCGCCGGGGTCGAGCCCCTGAGCGGCGACAACCTGCTGGTCTATGCCACCGGCCCGCTGACGGGGCAGCCGCTGGCGGGCGGCGGGCGCCACATGATCGGCGCCAAATCGCCGCTGACGGGCGGCTTTGCCGCTTCCGAATCGGGCGGCTTTTTCGGGGCCGAGCTCAAGCGCGCCGGTTGGGACCTGATCCTGTTCGAGGGCGCTGCGCCAGCGCCCGTATACCTCTGGATCAAAGACGACCAGGTGGAACTGCGCCCGGCGGGGCACCTGTGGGGCCATGAGACCGCCGACGTGGAGGACATGATCCGCCAGGAGCTGGGCGACCGGGCGATCCGTGTGAGCCAGTGCGGCCCGGCGGGCGAGCGCCAGGTGCGCATCGCCAACGTGGTGCACGACGCCACCCGCGCCGCCGGCCGCACCGGTCTGGGCGCCGTCATGGGCGCCAAGAACCTCAAGGCTGTGGCCGCCAGGGGCACCCAGCGCCCGCCCACGGCCGATCCTGACAAGGTGCAAGAGATGGCGCGCTGGTTCCGCGACCACTATCGCGAGACCAACTCTATCGTCTTTGCCACGGTGGGCACCCCGCGCATGGTGCGGGTCAACAACGAAGCGGGCGGCCTGCCCACCCGCAATTTCCAGCAAGGGGTGTTCGAGGGCTTTGAGGCCATCTCGCTGGAAACCATGCAGGAAAAGATCGTCAAGGATCGGGATACCTGCTATGGCTGCCCCGTGCGCTGCAAGTGGGTGGTCGAGGTGGACAGCGAGCGCTTTAAAGTGGAGCGACGCTATGGCGGCCCCGAGTACGAGACCATCGGCGCCCTGGGCTCCTGCTGCGGCATTGATGACATCGAGGCAGTGGCCTATGGCTGCCAGCTCTGCAACGCCAACGGCCTGGATACCATCGGCACGGGCGTGACCATCGCTTTTGCCATGGAGTGCTTTGAGCGGGGGATCATCGGCCTGGAGGAGACGGGCGGCATCGAGCTGCGCTTTGGCAACGCCGACGCCATGATCGCCATGATCAAGCAGATCATCGCCCGCGAGGGGTTCGGCAAGTTGCTGGGCGAGGGCTCCAAGCGGGCTGCCGAGGCCATCGGCGGCGACGCCCCGCGCTATGCCATCCAGATCAAGGGCCAGGAGGTGGCCATGCACGATCCCCGGGTCAAGTATGGCCACGGCATCGGCATCTCCACCTCGCCCACCGGCGCCGACCACATGAACTCGGTGCATGACAACGGCTACCAGACCGATGGCGGCATCCGCGAGCTCAAGCCCTTGGGCGTGTTGGAGCCGTTGCCCTTTGACGACTTGAGCACCGCCAAGATGCAGATGGTGCGCCGCGCTCTGATGTGGCGCATCCAGGGCAACCTCACGGGCCTGTGCATGTTCCTGGCGTGGACGCCCCAGCAGATGGCAGAGCTGATCTCGGCCATCACGGGCTGGAACACGTCGGTGATGGAGATCCACAACGCCTGCGAGCGGGCCTGGGACATGGCGCGGGCGTTCAATGCCCGCGAGGGGTTTGGCCCCGATGATGATCTGATCCACCCGCGCTTTACCGAGCCGCTGCCCGAGGGCGCGGTGGCGGGCAAGACCTTTAGCATGGAGCAGTTCAAAGCCGCCCTGAGCGACTTTTACCGGCTGATGAGCTGGGATCTGGAGACGGGCGCGCCCACCCGCGCCAAGCTTCAAGACCTGGATATCGCCTGGGTCGCCGACCTGATCGGCGCGCGCTAGCCGCGCCATCTATAGAGGGGGCAACGCATGCGTTGCCCCAACCCTGCTTTTTGCGTAGCGTCGCCCCAACCGTCATCCGATGACCAGTCATCGGATGACGGTTGGCCACTAACGCGCCGCCAGCTTGCGGCCCTGGGCCAGTTGCTCGCGCAACCAGGGCTTGGCCACCAGGTCGTCGCCCTGCTCCGTCAGCCGCTCCAACAGGGTCCGGCGCATGGCCTGCACCCGGGGTTGCAGCCCTGGCTCGCCGATGCAGTTCTCCAGCTCCCACGGATCGCTCTCGAGATCGTACAGCTCGTCCACGTCCGTCGGGTTCCAGACATACTTATAGCGGCGCTCGCGCAGCATGCGCATGTTGTACAGGCCAAACTGGGCCCCGTTGAACGTGGCAACCACGTCCTGACGCCAGTCCGCTACGGGCTCGCCCCGCAGCCAGGGCAGCAGCGAGCGCCCTTGGCAACCTGGCGGGGTAGGGATTCCGGCGGCCTCGCAGCAGGTGGCCGCCAGATCCAGCGCGTGGGTCACCATGGCGTCGCACTGGGCGGCGGCCACGGCCTGACCGGGCCAGCGCACGATCAGGGGCACGCGCACCACATCCTCGTACATGATATAGTGCTTGTCTATCATCCGGTGGCTGCCGCAGGCGTCGCCGTGGTCGCTGGTATAGACCACCAACGTCTCGTCGGCCAGCCCCTCGGCCTCCAGGGCCGCCAGCACCCGCCCGATGGCGTCGTCTATCTGGGCCACCATGCCCAGATAGAGGGCCACATACTGGGCCCAGGCCGCCCAGGTCAGATTCTCGATCCCCCAAGTGTGCAGTTGCTGCTGCTGGATGTAGGGCTTGGCCTCGAACGTCTCGCCGAAACTGCCCCAGGGCGCGATCTCTTGGGGCGAGACCAGGTCGGCAAAGGCGCTCGCCGGAAAGCAGGGCAGGTGGGGCTCCTCAAAATCGAGGCGGATGTGCCACGGACGGCCCTGGCGGGCATAGCGGCGCAGCAGGTCAATGGCGCGGTCGGCGCACCAGTGGGTGCGCGCTTGCTCCACAGGGGCGGGATCGCGTCCGCCGAACCAGCGCGAGGTCAGCGCGTCTATGCCCAGCGCCTCCGCGTCCAGCGGCTCGTAGTGGGGAAGACCCTGCTCGGCGCGCCACGCGGCATAGTCCGGCACGCTCACATAGTCGTGGAAACCGAAATCCAGGGGCGTGCGGGTGGGGTGCACGTGCCACTTGCCCACATATCCCAGGGCATAGCCCGCGACGTGTAGCGCCTCGGTCCAGGTGGGCGCATGGAACAGGCCCACGGGCAGGGTGATGTCATAGTTCCACAGCCCGCCGTGGCGCTCGGGCCAGAGGCCCGAAAGCAGCGACTGGCGCGCCGGGCAGCAGGTCGGGATCGGGGTAAAGGCATGGGTAAAGCGCGCCCCCTCGGCGGCCAGCCGATCCAGGTGGGGCGTGCGGGCCAGGGGGTTCCCCGCGTGGCCCAGGCAATCGTAGCGGTGCTGGTCGCTATGGATGAACAGGATGTTGGGGCGTTGGCTCACGGCGCAGGCTCCACCGCGCCCAGCGCCAAGCGCAGCGTCTTGACCTCAAAGGCCCGGAAGGACAGCATGATGGCGCCCTCGTCTACCGCCAGCGGCGTGGGGTTCTCCTCCAGCATATCCGTCTCGAATGCCTGCTCCACGGGCAGGTCCACCTTCAGCGCGCAGGCCGTGGCGCTGCCCCGGCTCTCGTACAGCCGCACGATCCAGTCGCCGGTCCCATCCTCGGCGGGCTTGCCCGTTTCGACCACGATGCCGGGGGCGTCCACATCCAGCAGGCTACGCTGGCCCGCCGCGCCGGGGGCCAGGGTGAGCGGCGCGTTCAGCTCATAGCCCTGGCGCACCAGGTCGCTCTCGGATAGCGGACCGCGCCAGGTGTAGAACGCATAGGTAAAGCGCTGGTGCCCTAGATCGGCGGTCATGTCGGGCGCCAGGGCCGACTTGAGCAGGGTCAAAGCGATCTCTTGGCCCTCGACGCTGACGCCATACTTGCAGTCGTTGAGCAGGGCGCAGCCCCGGTCGGGCTCGGCCAGGGCCGTCCATTTGTGGTTGGCCACCTCGAAACGGTCTGCGTCGAATGGACGCGAGCGGTGGTTGGGGCGCGCCAGGTGGCCGAACTGGATCTCGTGCAATGCCTCAGTGGCGTGAATATCCACAGGGAATGCGACCTTGAGCAGCTTGTGGCGCTCCTGCCAGTCTATCTCGGTGGCAAAGTCGAGCCGACGGCTGCTGCGTGCCAGGGTGATCTCTTGCGTCAGCCGGGAGCGGTGCAGGGTGCGCGTCACCCGCAGGGTGGCGTAGAGCGGCCCCGTCGCCACCACGACGATCTCAGCCTCGCCGCCCAGGGGCATGGGCGTCTCGCGGTACATGCTGTCGATATCCCAGGCGTCAAAGAGCGAGGGCACATCCTTGAACAGCAAAAAACGGTTGGCCACGCCCGCCAGCAGTTCGCGCTCCTGCTCCTTGTCATAGACGCTGGTCAGCTCGCCCGCGCCGTTCAGGGTCACCCGCAGGTACTCGTTTTCCAGCGAGCCAGGCGTCGCAAGGACGCAGGGGCCCTCTTCTTCCGCCACCGGCTCGGCGGGATAGAGGGTGTTCCAGCCACACGCGGGCACCACCACCTCGACGAACCGCGCCCCGTCCACCGATTGGGTTACGTGCAGTCGTCCCTCGGCATCCCAGGCGTTCGCCCATCCGGCCGGCAAGGGCACGCGGCAGCGGCGCTCCCAGTTCAGCGAATTGAACACGGTCAGCGCATCCTCGGGCTGGGTCAGGGCGCCGGCGGCCTGGGCGGTCACGCTCTCGGCTGACTTCAGAACCCGGGCGTAGGCGGCCTCGGCCTCCTCATAGACGCGATGGATCGAGGAGCCGGGGATGATGTCATGGAACTGGTTGAGCAGCACAGCGCGCCAGGCCTCGCGCAGCGTCTCGGCGGGCACGGGCGCGCCTGCCAGGGCGTGGGCGGCGCTGGCCCACAGCTCGGCCTCGCGCAGAGCAAACTCGGACTGGCGGTTGCCGCGCTTGGTGCGCGCCTGGCTGGTCAGCGTCCCGCGATGGCACTGAAAGTAGAGCTCGCCCACATAACGCGCCGGGGGGATGCCCTGCGCCTCCAGGTCGCGGAAAAAGGCCACGGGATGGGCGCTGCGGGTGCGGGGCAGGCCCTCCAGGTCGGCGCTGCGCCGCACATATTCGAGATGGTCGCGGGTGGGGCCTCCGCCGCCATCGCCCCAGCCATAGGGCACCAGGCGGGTCGAGATGTCGTCCTTTTGCACCCGCTGCCGCCAGCGCTCGCTCAGAGCCGCCGGGTCCGCCTCCGAGTTATAGTCGTTGACCAGGTGCACCAGCACCTCCGAGCCGTCAATGCCTGCCCAGGTAAAGGTGTTGTAGGGGAACGGGTCAAAGGCATGGTAGGCCCAAAAGATCTTGGCGGTGGCGAAATAGCGGATGCCGCAGCCGCGCATGATCTGGGGCAGGCTGCCGGAATAGCCAAAGACATCGGGCAGCCACAGCAGCTCGCTCTCGACGCCAAACTCGTCGCGGTAGAACTGCTTGCCGTAAAGGAACTGGCGGATCAGGCTCTCGCCGCCGGAAAGGTTGGTGTCGGCCTCGACCCACATGCCGCCCTCGGCCAGCCACTGGCCCCGCTCCGCCGCCGCGATGATGCGCCCGTACAGGGCCGGATCGAGGCGCTGCACCATCCAGTACAAGTGGGGCTGGCTCTGCAGGTAGCGATAGTCGGGGTACTCGTCCATGAGGGCCAGTTGGGTGCCGAACGTGCGCAGGCACTTGCGCTCGGTCTCGGCCAGGGGCCAGAGCCAGGCCACGTCAATGTGCGAGTGGCCAAAGAGGGTCAGCAAAGGCGCCGTGCTGCCGTTGTGGCAGGCCAGCAGGGGCGCCAGCCGCTCGCGGGCCGCGCGGGCGCTGGCCAGCAACTCATCGTGGGGCAGCTCCGGGTCAAAGAGCAGGGTGAAATCCTTGAGGCCCCGGTCCAGCTCGACCACCCGCAGCGAGTCCGGGTCCAGGCTATCGCGTAGGCGCGCCAGGGTCTCGACGTCTATCCAGAGCTGGTACAGCGCCTCCTCCCAGACGCCATAGGTGCTCTCGCCCACGACCGCCTGGGTGGGCGGCGGCTCGGGCACCGTCTCACGGCCCAGAGGGACCGGCCCGGGCGAGCTGACCCGGGGGCCGTGCCCCGCATAGGCCTCGACCAGCAGGTCATAGCGCTGGCCCGCCTGGGCCTGGCGCGTCAACGTGATCTGCCGGTGCTGCCGGTCAATGCCGCCCGCGATGGCGCCGTTGACATAGACGGCGCTCTCGCCGCCCAGGTCGGGGCAGAGCACCAGGCGTTGGCCGTCGGCCTCCGGGGGCGTGGTCAGCCCACCGATGAACCAGCCATACTCCCACTTACTCCCCCAGCGGGCGCCCGGCGGCATGGGCCAGGTGTCCCTCGCCAGCGCCTCAGCGGGCGAGAGCTGCTCCGTGGTGACCAGGCCGTGCCACTCGATGGCGCCCAGGGGCCGGTAGAACAGGCCCGGCAGCACGCGCCGCCAATGGTCAATCCGTCTGCGCCACTCCATTGTAAGCGACATGGTCCGGGCCCTCCTGGTGAGCGATTGTTGTGTCTTTCGGATCGTGAATTGATGGCGTCTGTACGGCCCTCACCCCCCAGCGATACTCGCCTCGAAGGCGAGTGTCGCGTTCCCCCTCTCCCATGCTGGCATGGGAGAGGGGGCGCGGATGCTCTCGTTACGCGGTACGACCGTGGGGGTGAGGGCCCTTAGCGCCGCTCAGTACGCCCGCGCGAAGATCGCCACCTTGTCCGTCGGGGCGCCGGTGAAAAAGCAACGCCCCGGGCCCTCGAGCACGTCCAGGGGCAGGCAACGCAGCGTGGCCCTCGTCTCCTCCTGGATGCGGGCCTCGTCCTCCGAGGTTCCAGCCCAGTGGACGCGGATAAAGCCCCCCTGCTCGTCCAGCACGCGGCGGAACGTGTCATAGTCCTCGACCCGGTGGGTGCTGGCATCGCGCCTCTCGGTCGCCTGCTGCAGCAGACTGGCCTGCACCTCGTCCAGCAGGGCGCGCACAGCCTCGACGGCGCCCGCTGCGGGCACGCCAAAGGTCTTGCCCTCGCGGCCAGGGCGGTCGCGCCGCGCCAGCACCAGGGCGTCGCTGGCCACATCGCGCGGGCCGATCTCGATGCGCACCGGCACGCCGCGCATCTCCCAGTCGTTGTACTTGAACCCTGGCGTCTGGTCCTTGCGGTCGTCCAGGTGGACCCGCACGCCGCCCCCTTGCAGCATCGCCTCGACCCGCGCCGCCATATCGAGCACGGCCGCGCGCTGGGCGTCGTCGCGCCAGATGGGCACGATCACGGCCTGGATCGGCGCCAGCACGGGCGGCAGGCGCAGACCCTGGTCGTCGCCGTGGGCCATCACCACCGCCCCCACCATGCGGGTACTGACGCCCCAACTGGTGGTGTGGCAGTAGCGGCTCTCGTTGTTCTCGTCCAGATACATTATGTCAAACGCTTTGGCAAAGTTCTCACCCAGATAGTGGCTGGTGCCCGATTGCAGCGCCCAGCCGTTGGCCATCATGGCCTCGATGGTATAGCTGGCCACCGCCCCCGCAAACTTTTCCCGCTCGCTCTTGAGGCCCTTGATGACTGGGATGGCCGCATCGTTGATGGCGAAATCGGCGTACACATCCAACATGCGCAGGGTCTCTTCCATGGCCTCCTCCGCCGTGGCGTGGGCCGTGTGGCCCTCCTGCCAGAGGAACTCCATGGTCCGCAAAAAGGGTCGGGTACGCATCTCCCAGCGGACCACGTTGGCCCACTGGTTGATCAGCAGCGGCAGGTCGCGGTAGGACTGAATCCAGCGCGAGTACATATAGCCGATGATGGTCTCAGAGGTGGGGCGCACCACCAGGGGCTCCTCCAGCTCTTTGCCGCCGCCGATGGTCACCACGGCCAGCTCGGGCGAAAAGCCCTCCACGTGCTCGGCCTCGCGCTGCAAAAAGCTCATCGGGATCAACAGGGGAAAATAGGCGTTCTTGTGGCCTGTGGCCTTGAACCGGCGGTCCAGCCCGCCCTTGATCCCCTCCCACAGCTCATAGCCATAGGGCCGGATGACCATGCTGCCGCGCACGGGCGAGTTCTCGGCCAGCTCGGTCTCGCGGATCACGTCCAAGTACCAGCGCGAGAAATCCTCTTGCTGCGGTGTAATGTTGCCTGCCAATGTACGCCTCCCCTGCTATGTCAGATCGTCATAGCGGCCCAGTTCCAGGCCGCGCTCTACAAAGAACCGATAGCTCGCATAATCCACGGTATTGGGAATCGAGTGGTCGCTGTGCAACACATAGCCATAGTGGCCCTTGACGATGGGCACCTTGCTCGCCAGCTCGGCCTCGATCTGGGCCCGGTCGTTGCTATACAGGACGCGCACATCCATGCCGCCCATGAACGAGAGGCGCTCGCCATAGTCGCGGTAGAGCTCGATCAGGTCCATCCCCGCCTTGACCTCGATCACCTGCAAACAGTCAATCCCCGCCTCCACCATGCCGGGCAGCAGCCTGGACACATTCCCGCACGAGTGCATGATCACGGGCAAGCCGTGGCTCTTGGCGAGCGCGATGGTGCGGATATGTCCCGGCTGGATGATCTCGCGGTACATGGCGGGCGACATGAACGGGCGCCCCTTGAAGCCCATGTCCTCATAGTACCAGATGCCGTCGGGCCAGCCCTCTTGGGCAAAGAGGATCTCCTGCAACTCGACGGTGAGCCGCGAGTAGGTGTCTACCATGTCCTTGACCCAGTCGGGGTCCAGGGCCATGCCCATGAGCATGTGCTGGTGGCCGCAGACCGGGTGCATCAGCTCGAACACGTTCACGCCGGACCAGGCGAAAAAACGGCCCTGGGCGCGGGCGCGCTCCTTGGCGGCGCGATACTCGTCGAATTTGATGCGGCGCGGGTCAGGCGTCAGGCGGGGCTTGATCAGCTCCTCCCAGGCGGCGCGCCCCTGGACGGCAAAATCCACATGTTCGGGGGTGGCCTCGTGCAGCTTGTGGCGGCGCAACAGCGCGCCGTTGCCATCGCGGGTCAGGATCGTCTCCTCGGTCTCCTCGACGATCTCGAGCTCGAAATCGAGGTCGGCCACCATGTCGAACGCCCAGCAGAGCTCCAGATCAAAGCCGAAATGCTCGCCCAGGTCCTCGTCCTCGCGGATCTGCCCCGCTTGGCTCCAGGCGCGGCGCGTGTCGGTCCAAAAGTGTTCGAATAGCCCGATGCGATCCACCGGCTGCCGCTTGAGGATATTCCCGATGCGCTCGACGCCCGTCATTGGCTGCATATGGCCCTGCTTTCGATGCTGCTCAGGTATCACGACCGGCCTATGGTACCCGTTCCCGCGCCTGGGGACAAATGGCGCAGGGCGTCGAAAGGCGCATTCGCGCGTTCACCCGCGCCCCCTGCTTGCAGCGCCCGCCCCCCCATGCTAGAATCCCGCCTGACGGATGATAGCCCACCTACGAGAGGCAAGCCCATGAGAACGATACACGAGCCCGCCCGCGAGACCCCCGTGCTGGACGAGGTGGACGTGTTGGTGGTAGGCGGCGGGCCGGCAGGCTATTGCGCCGCCGTAGCCGCCGCCCGGCAGGGCGCCCGCACAGCCCTGGTGGAGCGCTATGGCTGCCTGGGCGGCCTGGCCACCGGCGGCCTGGTGCTCTATATGGACGGCATCTTTGACACGGTGGGGCGCCGCGTCATGGGCGGCCTGGTCTGGGAGACGATGCAGCGCTTGGAGGCCCTGGGCGGCCTGGCCCAGGATAGCCCCACCCGCCTGCACGTGGATTCCGAGTGGCTACAGGTGGCCGCCGATGCCCTCTGCCACGAGGCGGGGGTGCAGCTCTGGTTCCACGCCTGGGCAGTGGGCGCCTATCTCGCCGACGGGCGCGTGGCCGGAGCGATCCTGGAGACCAAATCGGGCCGGCAGGCGATCCTGGCCCGCGTGTGTGTGGACGCCACCGGCGACGGCGACCTGGCGGCCAGCGCGGGCGCCGCCTACGACATGGGCCATCAGCGCATCGGCCTCAACCTCAAGGTGGGCGGCGTGGATCGCGAGCGCTGGCGGGCGTTCACGCGGGACGAGCCCCAGCGCGCCCGCGCGTTGCAGCGCGCCGTGCTGGATGAGGGCGGCGTCCTGCTGCGGCCCAACACCACCCCCCACAGCGACATTGGCGTCTACTGGATCAATATCCTGGGTCTGGACAAGCGCAATGGCACCACGTACCACGACGAGGGCGACCTGCACGCCATGTTTGAGGGCCAATTGAGCGCCGTGGACGTCCGCGACCTGAGCTATGTCCAGTACGAGCTGCGCCGGCGCATCGCCCGTTCCCTGGCGTTCTACAAGGCCAACGTGCCGGGTTTTGAGGACGTGCGCCTGCTGGCCATCGCGCCCCAGCTCGGCGTGCGCGAGAGCCGCCGCATCCGCGGCATGTACGAACTCACCGAGGCGGACGTGCGCGCCCAGCGCGTGTTCGATGACACCATCGGGCTGCACGGCCTGGGCTTTGCCGGGGGCGGCCTGATCCACCTGCCCTACCGCTCCCTGGTGCCCGAGACGGTAGACGGGCTGTTGACCTCGGGGCGCTGCGTCAGCACCGACCATTGGACCATGCAGGCGGTGCGCCTGATCCCGCCCGCGATGGTCACCGGCGAGGCGGCGGGCGTCGCGGCGGCCCTGAGCGTGCAGGCGGGCTGCCAGCCGAGGGCGCTGCCCACGGAGCGGCTGCGGGGCCGCCTGGCCGAGACGGGCGTGCTCATGGCTGGATCGGAGGCGCTAGCGTGACGCCCCAGCCGCCCAACATCCTGTGGATCTGCACCGACCAGCAGCGCCATGACACCATCCACGCCCTGGGCAACGGCGCCATTCGCACGCCCAACCTGGATCGCCTGGCCGCCGAGGGGGTGGCCTTTACCCGCGCCTACTGCCAGAGCCCGGTCTGCACGCCCAGCCGCGCCTCGTTCCTGACGGGGCGCTATCCCGGCAACGTGGGCGTACACCGCAACGGCAACGCCTATTTCCCCGCCGATGTCGAGCTGGTGACCAAGCGGTTCGCCGACGCGGGCTATGATTGCGGGCTGGTGGGCAAGCTGCACCTGGCCGCCGCCGATGGCCGCATAGAGCCCAGGGTGGAAGACGGCTACCGCCTGTTCCGCTGGAGCCACGCGCCCAAGCCGCGCCCGGGCTGGCCGCCGGAGGCCCACGCTTACCATCAATGGCTGCTGGAGCAAGGCGTGGATTGGGATACGGCCTATGGCGGCGACGCCGCCGATGGCTGGCGCATCCAGGGCGAGTACCGGCCCGGCATCGCCGCCCGCTATCACCAGAACACCTGGTGCGCCCAGGAGGCCGTCGCGTTCATGGGCGAGCCGCGCCAGGGCCCCTGGCTGCTGAGCGTCAACCCCTTTGACCCCCATCCGCCCCTGGATCCCGCCCCAGAATACTGGGCGCGCATGGATCGCGAGGCCATGCCGCTGCCCATCTGGTGCGAGGGCGAGGAGGAGCAGCAGCGCCTCTTTCGCGGGGTGGACCATCAGACGACCACCCCCACCCCGCCCGACGCCTATGACGCGCGGGGCATGGTGGCGGCCTATTATGCCCAGATCGAGCACCTGGACCACGAGGTGGGGCGCATGTTGGCCGCGCTAGAGGCCACGGGCCAGCGTGAACGCACGGTGGTCGTGTTCACCAGCGATCACGGCGAGATGCTGGGCGACCACGGGCTGCGCCTCAAGGGCTGCCGGTTCTACGAGGGCGCCGTGCATGTGCCGCTGATCCTCTCATGGCCGGGGCATTTCGAGAGCGGGCTGGTGAGCGATGCCCTGGTCGAGCTGGTGGACCTCGCACCCACATTGCTCGATGCGGCGGCCCTGCCCGTGCCCCCAGAGGTGCAGGGCTGGTCGCTCTACCCGCTGCTGGTGGGGCGCGGCAATCCCCACAGCCACCGGCCCTTTGTGCGCTGCGAATACCACGATGCCCTGGCCCTGCCCCACGCCAGCCACGCCAACATGCTCTACGATGGCCGCTACAAGCTGGTGGCCTACCACGGGCAGGATATCGGCGAGCTGTACGATCTGCAAGAGGACCCGGACGAGTGCCATAACCTCTGGTTCGCGCCAGAGCACGCGGCGCGCAAGCTGGCCCTGCTACAGCAGTTGTTCGATGCCGTGATGCTGGCCACGAACCCGGGCCAGCCTCGCGTGGGTGGCTACTGATGGGGCCGCCAATAGAGTTGTTGCCGATCAAGGAGGAACACGATGCGCATTGATGCAGATTGCCACCTGGCCGCGCCGAGCAACGGCAGCGGCATCGGGGCCGATGAGCTGCTCCGCCGCCTGGATGCCGTCCAGGTGGACAAGGCCATCACCTGGCCCATGGTGTCGTACACGCGGGCCATCGCGCCCGATAACGAGGCCATCCACGCCGCCTACCGCGCCCACCCGGACCGCATCATCCCCTTTGCCGGGGTGAACCCCCTGCTGGGGGTGGATGTGGCCATGGACGAGCTAAAGCGCTGCATCGAGGTCTATGGCGTGCGCGGGGTCAAGCTGAACGGCGCCCGCGACGGCTACTATATTGACGATCCCAGGCTGAGCTTGCCCCTGATCGAGTGTATCGCCGAGGCGGGTCTGGTGTTGGCATTCCACTGTGGGGCCAATGACTTTGAGAAGACGCACCCCTTCCGCATCGCCAAGATCTCGGCCCGCCACCCGGAGCTCAAGATCATGGTGGTACACATGGGGGGCTCGGGCCTGCCGGACATTGCCGACGCCGTGGCCGACCTGGCGCAGGAACACCCCAACTGGTTCCTGATCGATTCCGAGGTCGAGTATCGCAAGATCCACAAAGCGTTGGCAGCCCTGGGGCCGGAGCGCATCTGTTACGGCAGCGACACGCCTTTTTGCCCCATGCGCTTTGAGTGGGGCCTGCGTCAAGTGGTGTACCAGGATCTGACCGAGGCGCAAAAGGCATTGGTGTTTGGCGGGAACGCGGCCCGCATGCTCGGCATCCAGGTATAGCGGCGGCCCAAGACGAGGCCGCTTGGAAAGGAACCCTCATTGCACGACATACTCCTGCTGGCCGGAGACACCGGCGGCACCAAGACCGATCTGGCGATCTATAGCGCCCGCGAGGGCCTGGACCACCCACTGGCCGCTGTCACCGTGCGCAGTGGCGATTACCCGAATCTGGAGCATGCCGCAAGCGAGTTCCTGGCCTCGGCAGGCATTACCGTTGACCAGGCTGTCTTTGGCGTGGCGGGCCCCGTGGTGGAGGGGCGAGCAACCGGCACCAACCTGCCCTGGGAGCTGGACGAAACCTCGTTGGCCGGGGCGTTGGGCGCGCGGCGCGTCACGCTGCTCAACGACCTGCAGGCCATCGCCAACGCCGTGCCGCACCTGCGCCCGGAGCATCTGCGCACCCTGAACGTGGGCCTGCCACAGCCCGGCGGCGCTCTGGCGGTGGTGGCGCCCGGTACCGGCATGGGCCAGGCATTGCTGACCTGGGAGAACGGCCGCTACCGCGCCCACCCTTCCGAGGGCGGGCACACCAGCTTTAGCCCCAACACCGATCTGGAGATCGAACTGCTGCTCTACCTGCGGCGGCGCTATGCCCATGTGAGCGTCGAGCGAGTCTGCTCGGGCCGTTGGATGATCAGCCTGTACGAGTTCCTGCGCGACGAGGGGCACGCCAGCGAGCCCGCCTGGCTTAGGGAGCAGCTTGAGGCGGCGGATGACGCCACGCCGGTGATCGTGGGCGCGGCGCAAGATGCCGCGCGCCCCTGTGAGCTGTGTCGCCGCACGGTCGAGATGTTTGTACGCATCCTGGGGGCCGCGGCCGGCAACCTGGCGTTGACCGTCATGGCGACCGGGGGCGTGTACCTGGCGGGCGGCATGTCGTACCGGCTGAGCCAAGAGATCGCCGAGGGGCCGCTCATGGAGGCGTTTGTCGCCAAGGGTCGGCTCTCCTATCTGGTGGAGTTGATGCCCGTGCATCTGGTGATGCACCCGCAGCCGGGGCTGCTGGGGGCGGCAGCCTACGGGTTGGAGCGCCTACAGGCATCGTAAAGGGGCCAAGCATGGGGATGTCATCCTACGAGGTGGTCAAGCGAGCCATCCATTTCGAGTGTCCGGACCGGCTGCCGGTCCGGTTCCCCAGCCTGGGGCTGGATGACACCCATGGGGTGGCCACCAATGCCGTCGGCACCGGCGACCACGCCCGGCGGCAGACCTATGACGAGTGGGGGTGCCTCTGGGTGCGCAGCGAGGTGGCCAACATGGGCCAGGTGCGCGGCCATCCGCTGGAGGACTGGGCCGCCGAGGCCAGTTACCCGTGGCCCGACCCCGACGACGCCACCTACTATGCAGGTATGGAGGCGCGCCTGGCGGGCTCTGAGGGCAAGTATGTCACGACCGGTATCTTTATGCTGCTCTTTGAGCGCATGCACAGTTTGCGCGGCATGGCCAATGTGCTCACCGAGCTGCACACCGACCCGGGGCGCATGGCCTACCTGGCCGACCGCATCGTGGCGTTCGACCTGCGGGTGATCGAGCAGATTGGCGCGCGCTTGCCCGGGCGCATCCACGGGTTCAGCTTTACCGATGACTGGGGCAGCGAGACGGCCACGCTGGTGAGCCCGCGCATGTGGTGCGCCTTTTTCCAGCCGCGCTATGCGCGCATATTCGAGGCGGCCCACGCTCAGGGCTGGGATGTGTGGATGCACTCCTGCGGCAAGGTGAACGCCATTCTGGAGCCCTTGATCGAGATCGGCCTGGATGTGATCAACTTGCAGCAGCCCCGGGCGCTGGGGATTGAAGAGGTCGGCGCGCGCTTTCGGGGCCGCCTGTGCTTTGAATCGCTGTGCGATATCCAGGCCACGCTGCCCTTTGAGGGGCGCGAGGCCATCGAGGAGGAGGCGGCGCTGCTGCTACGCGAATGGGCCACGCCCGAGGGCGGGTTCATTCTCTCTGACTATGGCGATGGCGAGGCCATCGGCGCGCCCCTCTGGAAAAAGCAGGCCATGCTAGAGGCGTTCCAGGCCCACGATCCCTTCCGCACCACTGGCCCGCGTTAGGGTTCTCCTCGCCATCGCTTGATGGCGAGACGATGAGCGCGCCCCTCTGGAAAAAGCAGGCCATGCTAGAGGCGTTCCAGGCCCACGATCCCTTCCGCACCACTGACCCGCGTTAGGGTTCTCCTTGCCATCGGGGCCAGATCTTGTACAGTGCTGCGCTCCGGACGCTGCTGCGCAGCGTCACGGGCAGAGACGCCCGCCCTCCATTAAGGCATTGCTCCGGTGCTGTCAGCTCCCCTCCGCGCCCCGGTAGAGCCGCGTCTCGTGCATGTCGCTCCAGCCCGTAAACGCCTCCGTCTCGAGGTCGGCGCGGCTGAGGTGATCAATTGCGCCACGGGCGTCGGCATCCAGAGCATCGGCGTGGTGGGTGACGATGGCCTCGATGGTCATGGGCACCACGGGGGAGCCATGCTCGCGTCGCCCGTGATGGGCCAGCAAGCCATGGACCACCAGGCGCCCGAGCTCGGGGTCAAAGCCATCCAGCCCGTCAATGGCGCGCTCCACCAGAGACGCCGTGATGTAGAGGTGCCCCCACAGATTGCCTTCCTCGGTCAAGTCAAAGCTAAGGGCATCATAGGCGCGAATCTTGCCCAGATCATGCAACAGCGCCAGGGTGAGGGCCAGGTCGCGGTCCATCTCGGGATAGAGATGGCTGGCGGCCTGCACCAGGCGGGCCACCCCGAGCGTGTGCTCGAGCAGGCCGCCCAGGCAGGCATGGTGGTAGAACTTGGCGGCCGGCGCGCGCACGAATGCCGCATAGGTCTCGGCGTCGCCCAGGGTCGCTTTGAGCAGACGTTGCAGGTCGGGCCGGCGCACGCTCGCCAACAGCCCGGCCAGCTCCTGCTCCATCTCCTCGATGGGGCGAAAGGCCACCGGCAGGTACTCGCCAAGATCGCCCAACTCGGCGGCAAAGATCTGTTCGATCTTGATCTGCAGCGAGCCGCGAAACTCTTCCACCCGGCCCGAGACCTCGACCCCCTGGCCCGTCGCCAACGACTCGTAGAGATAGGACGACGCATCGAACTGGACGGCCGGGATGGACCCCGAGCGGTCGGCCAACACCAGGCGCATCAGGTCTGTGCCCGAGCGGGTGGTGCTGAGGGACTTTTCGCGCAACAGAAAGGGCTGTCTGCGCAGCATCATGTTGATGCCAAGCTGAGCGACGGGCGTGCGGGGCATGATAGCTCCTTCTAGGAACGTTCGGAACGACTCGCATCGGCGGGGCGCGCGCCCTCGCACTCTGGGGCCAGCTCGATCATGTGCCACTCGGCCAGGCGGCGGATCAACGGTTCCACGCGCACACCGGGCTGCCCTGCAGGCCCCAGCGGATCCTCAAAGGGCAGCCCCAGCAGCGCGGCCATCGTGGCCTCGACGCCTCCGGCGAGCACACGCAGATCATACCCGCCTTCGAGGGCAAACACCAGCCGCCCAGGGCATAGCTCCTGGCTGAGCGCCAGCAGCGAGCGCGTGATGTCGTAATAGCAGGCCAGCGAGAGCATTAGCCAGGCCAAAGGATCGGCCCAGTGTGCATCATAGCCGGCAGAGACGAGGATCAGCTCGGGCGAAAAGCGCCGCAACGCCGGCTCGACCAGGGCATGAAAGACCTGCATATACCCCTGAGCATCCGTCTCGGCCGGCAGCGGGATATTGAGGTTATTGGTCACGCCGCGCACATGGGTTGGCCTGCGCCAATCGCCCGTGCCCGGATATAGGGGGTACTCGTGCGTCGAGATATAGAGCACATCCGGGTCGGCGTCAAAGGCGTCGTCGGTGCCATTGCCGTGGTGCACATCGAAATCCACGATGGCGATGCGCCGGATGCCCTGGGTCGCTTGAGCCCAGCGCGCCGCCACCGCCACGTTGTTGAACAGGCAAAAGCCCATGCTCTGGCGCGGGGTGGCGTGGTGGCCCGGCGGGCGCACCAGCGCATACGCGGCATCCACCCTGCCATCCAGGGTGGCCTGCACAGCCGCCATCGTGCCGCCGGCCGCGTACAGGGCCGCCTGAAACGATCTGCTGCTCACCAAGGTATCCATGTCTATCCGTCCACCGCCGCGCCCCGCCAGGTTGGCCACCTGGCTGATCATGCGCTCGCTGTGCACCCGCTCCAGGTCTTCAGTCGTTGCAGGCATGGCCGGGATCCGAACGAGGCGTGACAAGATGCCCGTGTCCGCCAGGCGCTCCATGATCGCCTCCAGGCGTCTGGGGCTCTCCGGATGGTTGAGGGTGACATGCTCTAGATAGATTGGGTCGTAGACATAGCCTACGCGCATACCGGGCACGCTCGCTTTCATCACAGGCCGCGTGGCCCCATTATACGCCAGTCGCGCCGCCTGCCGAAAGCGACGGGCCACGCAACGAGTTTCGCAGATCCTATTTGCAGCGCTACCATTGTTGCGGCTAGAATGCATGCGATTTTCTCAGGAGGAGGCGCACGTGCATAAAGAGTTGGTGCAAGAAAAGCTGCCGCAGCCGGCCCGCCGCCGAACGCGGGAACTGACGGAGGGCAATGTGCCCCGCCAGGTCTTGAGTCTCGCGCTGCCCTCTTCGCTGGAGACCTTTATCCAGACGATTGCGCGCCTGCTCGACACCTACTGGATGGGACAGGTGGGAGGCATGGCGATCCCCATCGTGGCGATGGGCACTACGCTGCGCATGGTGTTGATCTCGCCCATGATGGGCCTTTCGATGGGGGGTATGGCCGTGGTGGCGCGCTATGTGGGCGCTCGCGATCAGGAGAACGCCGATCGGGCCGTGATGCAATGTCTGCTCTTGATCGCCCTGTTCACCCTGCCCATCTCCATCATCGGCTACCTGGGGTTCCCTACATTTCTGCGGTGGATGGGCGCCAAGGGCGAGGTACTGGAGGGCGCCGTCGCCTTTTTGCGTACCCTGTTCATCGGGCTCTTTTTCCTCGAATGCCTGCCCACCATGTCCGGCATCATCCGGGGCGCCGGAAGGCCCGAGTACACCCTGCGCATCAACCTGCTGAACGTCATCGTGCTGAGTATCTCCGTGCCGGTGCTCTCCCTGGGATGGGGGCCGTTCCCGGCCCTGGGTGTGCGCGGCGCGGCGCTGGGCTCTGTCATGGGCGCAGCGGCGGGCGTAGTCGGCGTGTTCTATGTGCTGCTGACCGGGCAGGCGGGGGTGCGTCCCCGGCTGCGCCACCTGCGGCCCGACTGGGCGATGATGAAGCGCATCCTGCGCATCTCGATCCCCAACTCGATGGAACGCTTTTCGCCCAACCTGGGGGCCGCCGTGTTCATGCGGCTGGTCTCGGCCTTTGGCGACCAGGTGCTGACGGCCTATAGCATCTTTCACCAGCTCTGGGGTTTCTTCCAGGCCGTGACGATGGGGGCCGGCACGGCTTCTGCCACGATGGTGGGGCAAAACCTGGGCGCGGGCAAGCCCGAGCGCGCGGAGCGGGCGGCCTACACCGGCTCGATGGGGGCCGCAGCCGTCTCGATGGTGCTCTATGGCATCGTGGCAGCGGCGGCCAGGCCGGTGCTGGGGCTCTTTACCAGTGATCCCGAGGTGATCGCCCTGGCGGCCGCCGCGCTGGCCTATGCGATCCCGGGCGTGGCCGGCCGGGGCTGGGGACAGGTGATCGGGCGCGCCCTGGGGGGCGCAGGCGACGCGGTCTCGCCCATGATGGCCAGCATCGGCGCTCTTTGGGTCGTCCAGATCCCGGCCTGCTGGCTGCTGACGGGCCTCATCGGCCCCACGGGCATCTGGCTCAGCATCATCATGGGTGACCTTGCCCATGCCGCTGCTGTGACGCTGCGTTTTCGCACGGGCCGCTGGAAGCTGCGCAAGATCTGAGACCAGGGACAGGAGAAGCCCCAATGCCACAGGCAGACTCTTGTGCTGAGGCATTGGCCGCCACGAACTGAGCGTCCCTCTGGTCGCGTACAGCCAAGGCCCTCTCCTGTTCAGGAGAGGGCCTTGTGGCATCGCCAGCCGGGTTAGCGCCCCGGGTTGTAAATGCGGTCGTGGAACTCGTAGCGCTCGCGGCCAGGGGCGGGCTGGGCCGCCGAGGCGACGTCAATGCGCATGATCTGCGGCGTGTCGCCCCGGTTCAGCGCGGGCCATTGGGGCGCGCCCGGGCCGCTGGGGTCGCCCGTCTGGATGAAATTGGCGAAAAAGGCCTGCATGGTCTGCGAGACCTGATGGTCCTCCTCGGTCCAGGCATAGACCTCGTTGGTATCCAGATTGCCCAGGGCGTACTCGATCTCTGCCGAGTGCACGGCGCCACGGGCGGGCGGCAGGCGGAGGGCCTGTGCATCCTCGCCCGAGACCACGCCGCCCGCCAGGCCGGGGACGGCGTTGCCCATCTCGGGGCGCATGGGCGGCCGGGGCCGGCAGAAGAGATAGCGGTACACCGGCTGGCCGCCGGTGCGGGCGTGCAGGTCGCACCACTTCCAGGTGCTATAGGCAATAAAGCGGTCGCCCGCCAGATCGCTGGCCGCCTGGGGCACCTCGTCGTCCGTCTCCGCCGGGTAGAGCCGCAACACCTCCTCGGCCTTGTCGCCATACAGCTCAGCCACCACCTTGCGATAGTTCGCGACGGTGGGCGCCGCCTGGCCCAGGAGCGCCATATAGCCCATCTCCTCCGAGTTCCAGCCCACCAGCAGGGGCACACGGGCCTGCTCGCCGGCGGCCAGGATATCCACCGGCGCCTGGGGGAAGCAGTAGCCGTCCACGACGCCGGTAAAGTGCTGGGCGCCGAGATCGGCCACGGCCTGCAAGAGCTCGTCGGCGGGGATGGCCCGCAGCTCGGCCAGCGACGCCGCGCCCAGCCGTTGCGCCAGGGCGGCGCCGGCCTGCTCGGCCTCGGCCAGTGGCGTGGGCGGCAACGTGGGCTTGATCAATCCCCCGCTCTCGCCGATGGCCCCGGCGATCATGCCCCGCGAGAGGGGCGAGGTCATCATCGCGCACACCGAGATCGAGCCCGCCGACTCGCCCCCGATGGTGACCCGTGCGGGATCGCCGCCAAAGGCCGCGATGTTCTGCTGCACCCAGGCCAGGGCCGCTGCCTGATCCAGATAGCCATAGTTGCCAGAGGCGCTGTGGGGCGATTCAGCCGAGAGCTCGGGATGAGCAAAGAACCCAAAAATGTTGAGGCGATAGTTGACCGTCACCGCCACAATGCCGCGCCGGGCCAGGGCCGCGCCATCGTAACGCGGCTCGGAGCTATCCCCGGCGATGTTGCCGCCGCCGTAAAAGTAGACCAGCACGGGCAGCCCCTCGCCCTCCGTCGCGGCGGGGGTCCAGATGTTCAGGTAGAGGCAGTCCTCGCTGATGCCCTCGGAGCGAAAGTTCATGTCGCCAAAGGGGCGTAGCTGCATGGGACGCGAGCCAAAGCGCTCGGCGGAGCGCACGCCCTGCCAGCTCTCGACGGGCTGGGGCGGCTGCCAGCGCAACGACCCCAGCGGGGGCCGCGCAAAGGCCACGCCCCGAAAGATGCGCAGCCCTGTGTCATCCAGGCTGCCCTGGAGGATGCCGTTGGCGGTTCGGACTTGAGCGGATTGCATGCTGAATCACTCCTTCTGAATTGGACCCACAGTATGGGCGCCCACGAGGCGCCCCCATCGCAACCAATCATTGCACGCCCGGGTTCACGGCCCACGCCCAGGATCGTGATAGTGGGCGACCAGCGCCTGGCCCAGCGCCACGCCGCCATCGTTGCAGGGCACGCGGCGGTGGGTCAGCGCGCGCAGCCCCGCCCCTTGCAGGCGAGGCAACACCAGCTCCAACAGCAACCGGTTTTGGAAGACGCCGCCCGTCAGCGCCACCGGCTCCAGGCCCGTTACCGTTCGCAGTTCTGCGCAGGTCTGGGCGATCAGATCGGCCAGGGTGCGGTGCAAGCGGTAGGCCATCCCAGAGACCGGCGCGCCCCGCTCCAGATCGGCCAGCAGGTCGGCAAACAGGGGCGCCAACCTGAGCACACGGGTCTCGCTCACCAACTCTTGGGTCTGGCCCCAACGTTGCACCCCGGACTGCGCCTCGATTCCCCAGTGATAGGATGCGTCCGAGCCGTCGGGGCGTGCCAACGCCTCTAGCTCGATGGCGGCCTGGGCCTCATAGCTCACGCTGCGGCGCACGCCCACCAGCGCCGAGACGGCGTCGAACAGGCGCCCCGCCGAACTAGTGCGGGGGGTGCGCAGGCCGCTGGCTGCCATCCGGGCCAATGTATCGCGCTCGGCGGGCGGCATGCCCAGGCGCTCGGATTCGTCGCGGCCCAGCAGCGCCCACGGATAGGCCCAGGCGATGCGATAGGGGTTGGCGGTGGCGGCGTCGCCCCCCGGCAACGGCAGGTACTCCAGATGGGCGGCGCGCTCGAACCCGCGCCCATCGCCCACCAGGAACTCGCCGCCCCAGACCGCGCCATCCAGCCCGTGGCCGTTGCCATCCCACACCACGCCGATCACCGGCTCGTCCAGCCCATGTTCCGCCAGCAGGGCAGCCAGATGGGCGTGGTGGTGTTGGACGCGCACCAGCGGCAGACCCAGCCCGGCAGCCAGGCGGGTCGTGTGATAGTCGGGGTGCATGTCGCAGGCCGCCAGCTCGGGCTCGATATCGAACAGCTCGCGGTAGAGGGCCAGGGTTTCAGCATAGTGCTCGAATGTCTCGACATTCTGCATGTCGCCGATGTGCTGGCTCAGAAAGGCATAGCCGTCGCGGGCCAGGCAAAAAGTGGCCTTGAGCTCGGGGCCCAGGGCCAGCAGGGGGCGCGTGTTGACGGGCAGCCGAATGGGAGAGGGCGCATAGCCCCTGGCGCGGCGCAGCGGCTGGGGTGCCCCCGCGAGTCCGCTCGCGGCTGCGGGCGCAAACCAGACCGAGTCGTCATAGCGCGAGTGGATGCCGCGATTGTGTGCCAGGTAATAGTCAGCGATGCCGCGCAGGCGGCGCAACGCCTCTTCGTTCTCCTGGGCGATGGGCTCCTCGCTCAGGTTGCCGCTGGTCATCACCAGGGGGCGGCCCACATCGCGCAGCAGGATATGATGCAGCGGCGTATAGGGCAGCATGATGCCCAGGGTGCCCAGGCCAGGCGCCACCTCACGGACGATGGCGCTGCCCTCTCGGGCGGGCAATAGCACGATGGGGGCCGCCGTGGTCGCCAGCAGGTCGCGCTCGGTTGGCGTCAGGTGCGCATGGCGTTCCGCCTCGGCCAGGTCCGCGACCATGACGGCAAAGGCCTTGTGGGGCCGGCGCTTGCGCTCGCGCAGACGCGCCACAGCCGCCGCGTTGGTGGCGTCGCAAGCGAGCTGGTAGCCGCCCAGCCCCTTGAGGGCGACGATAGCGCCCTGGCGCAGCAACTCCCCCGCTTGGCGCAGGGCTGCGTCCCGCTCGGCCAGGGGCCGCCCCCCGGCGTCCAGCAGGGTCAGGTGCGGCCCGCACACCGGGCAGGCGTTGGGCTGGGCGTGAAAGCGGCGATCCAGGGGATCGTGGTATTCGGCGTGGCAGGCGGGGCACAAGGCAAAGACGCCCATCGTGGTGCTGGGCCGGTCATAGGGCATGGCGTGGATGATGGTAAAGCGCGGGCCGCAGTTGGTGCAGTTGGTGAACGGGTAGCGGTAGCGCCGATCCTGCGAATCCAGCAGCTCGCGAAGGCAATCGGGACAGGTGGCGACATCTGGCGAGATGAGCGGGTAGGCGCCCGGCTCGGCCTCGCTGCCCACGATCTCAAACGTCGCGTGGCGCTGGGTGCACGGGATGGCGCTGTATGCCAAAGACTCGATCTGGGCCAGGGGCGGGGCCTCGCTTTGCAGCGCCACCGTAAAGGCCGCCAGGGCGTCGGGCTCCGCCTCGACGGCGATCTCGACGCCCGAGGTCGTGTTGCGCACCCAGCCGGTGGCGCCATAGCGGGCGGCCAAGCGGTAGACGTGGGGGCGAAAGCCCACCCCCTGCACCACGCCCGTGATCTTGATCAGGCGGGCGGCGCAGGTCGTCTCTAGCCCTTGGCCTGCTCGTGCAGCCATGTCGTCCAAGCGTCAAACCCCTCGCCCGTCACACAGGACACGGGGAAAATCTCGATCTCTGGATTCAGGCCGCGCACCAGCCCCAAAAAGGCATCCATGTCAAAAGCCAGGTAGGGCAGCAGGTCCACCTTGTTGATGACCAGCACATCCACATTGGCAAAGATCTTGGGGTACTTGTGGGGTTTGTCATCCCCCTCGGGGATGCTCGAGATGGCGACGCGGGTATGCTCGCCCAGGTAGAAGCCAACGGGGCACACCATGTTGCCCACGTTCTCGATGAACAACAGATCCAGATCCTCCAAGGGCAGGTCCGGCAGGGCGCGCCCCACCTGGTTGGCATCCAGATGGCAGCCGCCGCCGGTGTTGATCTGCACAGCCGGGATGCCCCCCGCGCGCACCTTGTCGGTGTCCACAGTGGAAGCCAGGTCGCCCTCGATGGCGGCCATGCGCACCCGGTCGCCCAGGCGGCGCACCGTCTCCAGGATCAGGCTGGTCTTGCCGGCGCCCGGCGAGGCCATGATATTGACCACATGCACGCCGTTGGCATCAAAGATGCTGCGATTCTCCATCGCTTGCACATCGTTGGCCTTCATGATCCGTTCCACAACCGGCACGCGACGTGTACTCATGTCTCCTCCACCTCGATGCTGTCTACATAGAACTCGCGACCCTCGGTCACCTGGGCGCGGGCCTGGCCGCAGGCGGGGCAACGCCAATCGGCGTCCCTGGGCTGCCAGGTTGCGCCGCACGCGCCACACGCGAGCTGTACATCCACACGCCGAAAGACCAACTCGGCCCCGGCGCAGGGCGTGCCCTCGCTGAGATAGTCGAAATAGAACTGGACGCTATCGTCCACCACGCTGGAAAGCTCGCCGATCACCAGGTGGATGCGGGCCACGCGGCTCGCGCCTGCCTGAACGGCATGGCGATTGACGATCTCGATGATGCTTTGGGTAACGGCAAGCTCGTGCATATCTTGAGTAGTATACTCTGGAACGGCGGCGATCCAAAACGCCCACCGCGCTGGGCGGCAACGTGTTCACATTAGCACGTGCTACGACATCGCCGTGTGGGAACACCACCCACGCCTTGACGCTGGCGACTATCGCCGCTACCATCAGAGCAGGTCTCGATGCAGCACCACAACATGCGGAGGTCGCCATGAACGGATCGGAACGGATGGGTTGGTGGCAGAACGCCCGCTATGGCATGTTCATTCACTGGGGGGTGTACGCCATCCCCGCGCGGGGCGAGTGGGTCATGCACCAGGAGCATATCCCCCATCGAGAGTATGCGCCCCTGGCCGCCGAGTTCAACCCGCGTCGCTATGAGCCCGATGCCTGGGTGCGGCTCGCCAAGGAGGCGGGCATGCGCTACATGGTGATGACCACCCGCCACCATGACGGCTATTCGCTATTCGATAGCCAGGTCTCGGATTTCACCGCGCCCAAGACCGCCGCCGGGCGCGACTTGATCCGCGAGTATGTGGAGGCTTGCCACCGGGGCGGCATGCCCGTCGGCTTTTACTACTCTTTGCTGGATTGGCGCTATCCCGCCTATTTCCACGGCCCGCAAAAGGACCCCGAGGGCTGGAACGCCCTGGTGGCATACGTCCACGCCCAGGTGCGCGAGCTATGCAGCAACTATGGCCGCATTGACGTGCTCTGGTACGACGGCGGCTGGCCCTACACCGCTGAGGCGTGGCGCTCGGCCGAGCTGAACGCCATGGTGCGCGACTTGCAGCCCGAGATCATCATCAACGACCGCTCGCTCTTGCCCGAGGACTTCGACACACCGGAGCAGCACATCCGCGCCTCGGAGGCGGGCCGCCCCTGGGAGGCCTGCATGACGCTGAACGGGAGCTGGGGCTATAACGAGGCGGATGCCGAGTGGAAGACGCCCAAGCAGGTGATCCAGATGCTGGCGCGCTGCGCCTCGGGGGGCGGCAACCTGCTGCTGAACATCGGGCCGCGCCCTGACGGAACGGTCCCAGCCGAATCGGAGCGCATCCTACGCCAGGCGGGCGCCTGGCTGAATGCCAACGGAGGCTCGATCTATGGCGCGCAGCGCTCGCCTTTTTTCACCTCCACCGGCATGACCACCCTCAAGGGCAATACCCTCTATGTCCACGTGTTGCGCTGGCCGGGCCGCGAGCTGGTGGTGCCCCGGCTGCGCAACCAGGTGCGCTCGGTGCACATGATGCAGGGCGGCGAGTCGGTGGCCTTTCGGCAACAGGATGACCGTCTGTTCCTGGAAAAGCTGCCCGCACGCGCCCCCGACGAGTTGGACACGGTGATCGTGGTGGAGCTGGACGGCGCGCCCGTCGCCCTGGACTATTTCAGCGACGGCTGGGAGCCCCAGGAGGAAACGCCGATGGTTGAGGAGGGCGCGGCAGATTCATAGATCGAGTGCCATGCGGCGAGAGGCAACGTCTCAGTTGCCCCTCGCACGAGAAGGAAGACGGCAGTCATGCGCACCAATCCGAAGGACGTGGAGCAGAGGATCGCTGATAGTGTGAGAGTCACGCGCCTAGACATCGCAGTCGCCAAGAGCTTTGTAGTGAAGTTCAACCCCCATAGCCTCCTCGAAGTGCTCCGGGCTTTCGAACAGGATCGTGAAAGCCTCGCATCGGGGCCGATGGTCATCAACCTTTCTATCGACATCGAACCGCAGATCCTTCGGGCTGTGGAGTACATCCGATGGCGGCTAGCGTTCGTTGAGGCGATTTGGGGCCTGTGCCATGCAGGGATTCTCCTTGCGGTAAGCGAGAGTCTTGAGAAAGTGGCTGTGGGCCTTGGCCACACCGACGGAAGGTATTCGGGTTCGCTGAACTTACCCGACTATCCTACTGCTGTGCCTGCCAGAGTCAGACTTGCCCCATCGGCAGCCAGCGGGGCCACCCTTGAGCTGTCCGACGGTGATCTGTATCTAGCTGCTCTAGATATCCCCAATCTCGAGCCAGAGATTGCTGTGTCGTTGCGCGAAGCCGTCAAGTGCTTTCGTCATGAGCTGTACCTGCCTTGCCTTGCCATGTTGGCGAGAGCATCAGAAGGGGCATGGACGGAACTCGGCCTCGCGCTGCTCAAGGCGGCGCCCGAGCACAGTCAATTGCCCGCCGCACGGCGCGAGAACATGCGACTGACCATTGAGGGAAGCGACGCCTCTGTCTTGAGAAAGATGCGCACTGTGCTGGAACTCTACAAGATCGGAGGGCTGTTCGCTCAAGTCCAGAAAGAGTCGCGATCTAGTGCAGCAGATCTCGAAGGGGTCTCCATTTGGTCAGATGCGGTGAGGAACTCGCGCAATGCTGTCCACTATGGTGTAGAGCCAGCCATGCAGAACTCGTACGAGAAGGTCGGAGTGCTTCTTCTGGCCACGGCACAGCACTTGCGCACGATCTACAGCATTCGCGGAGCGATAGAACGGCAGATAGCTGGTCACAACGATGCGCAGCCATGACGAAGAGGGCCGCTGGGCACGCCCCTGATGAGCTGAATAGGCGCGGACTATGGCTTACAACGCCCTATGGCGCGCCCGCGCCGGGCTCGTCGTCCTCAGGCGGCGCCAGGCGCCACTTGAGCCAGATCAGGGCGGCGACGGCCACCGGCAGCAGCCAGAAGCGCGGATCAAAGCCGAGGAACAGGGTGAATACGGCCATTAAGACGGCGGCCATGCCGGCGCGGATCTGGATCTCTCGCAGGCAGCGTGGGTCCATGCGCTTGCTCGCTCCCCTTGTTGGCGGCTCTATTGTGACCTGGGTTACAGCACCTCGACAGCGGCCCGTGTATAGTAGCATCAAAGGACGTTTGGCGGCGAATCGGGCCGCATACACTGGATAGGAGCGAACGGGATGAACCAGCCAGGTCTACAGGAACGCAAGGAACTGCTCAAGGGGATGATCCTCGATCTGCACCAGGGCGCCGATCTGGAGGAGGTCAAGGCGCGTTTTCGCGATCTGATGGGCCACGTGAGCGCATTCGAGATCTCGCAGATGGAGCAACAGCTCATCGCCGAGGGGCTGCCGGTGGAAGAGGTGCGCGCCCTGTGCGACGTGCACGTATCGGTGTTCGAGGAGGGCATCCAGACGCCCGACCAGCCCGAGCTGGTCCTCGGCCACCCGGTACACACCTTCAAGTATGAGAACTTTGCCCTGAACGAGTTGCTGACCCTGCTGGACGAGGCTGTGCCGCAACTGCCCGACGTCCAAGCCCTGGCCCGTGTACGCACCTTTGCCGAGCAGGTAATGCAGTTCAACCGCATCTATTTGCGCAAAGAGCACCTGCTCTTCCCCTTCCTGGAGCATCACGGCGTCAGCGGCCCCACCCAAGTCATGTGGGGTGTGCACGACCAGATCCGCGAGCAGGCCAAGGCGTTCCAGCAGGCGTTGCAGGCGGGCGACGCCGGGCAGATCCAGGCCACCTATGCCACTTTGGCGGAGAACGTGCGCTCGATGTTCTTCAAAGAGGAAAACATCCTCTACCCCACCGCGCTCAAGATGCTCAGCGACGCCGAGTGGCTGGCGATCCGCGAGCAGAGCGACGAGATCGGCTACTGCCTGATCCGCCCTGGGGATGCGTGGCAGCCCAACGTGCCGGAGAACGAGCGCATCGCCGCACCCGCCCAGGCTGCTACCACCCTGTACGGCCAGGTGGCGTTGCAGGTGGGCGAGCTCTCGCCGCAACAGGTTGACCTGATGCTGCGCTACCTGCCGGTGGATATCAGCTTTGTGGACGAGAACGACACGGTGCGCTACTACTCCGAGACGGTGCACGGGCGCATCTTTACCCGCACCCCTTCGGTCATCGGGCGCAAGGTGCAGAACTGCCACCCGCCCAAGAGCATGCACATCGTGCAGGCCATCCTGGACGGCTTTCGCAACGGAACCCGCGACGAGGCCGCGTTCTGGATCACCATGGGCGGGCGTTTTTTGCACATCCGCTACTATGCCATGCGCGACGAAAAGGGCAATTATCGCGGCGCGCTGGAGGTGACCCAGGACGTAACTGAGATCCGCGCCCTGGAGGGCCAAAAGCGCCTGTTGGACGACTAGACGGTTGAGCGCTCTGGCGCAAGCATAGCACAAGGGCGGCCACAGCGTGGCCGCCCTTTTTCGTCATTGCGGAGGGTCTTGCCAGAATCCCTGGCGGCAACTGGAGGGCGGGCCTCCCGGCCCGCCCCGCGGACGGGACGTCCGCCCTCCGTGGTCTCGCCTTGAGCCGTGCTGCGCCAAGCCCCCGGTGGTCCTGAACGCAGACACGCGACGTTGCGCAGCCCACGGCTTGCCAGGTCGTCCATGTTTCTGGAAAGGCGCCATCGCAAAGAGCTACTTGAGCTGGTCGTACACCCAGGCGATGTCCAGCTCCTGGAGCTTGGCCAGCGTCGGGACGCCGGTGGCGGTATCCCAGCCCATCATGCCGTAGAACGTCTCTTTGGCCTCTTCGAGCACCTCGGGATCCACCGGCTCCTCGTTGACCTTGCCGCTCACAAAGTGCTGCTGCATCCGGCGAGGCAGCCGGTCATCGTCGCGGGTCATGCCCTCGCGCAGGTTGAACGCCCGCGCCATGGTCACGCCGCGCTCGCCCGCACGCATCAGCTCCCAGACGTTGGTCTTCCAGCCGGTCATGGCCGAAACGATCTCGGCCATCTGATCGCGAGACCAGTTGATGAACATGCAGTTGCCCAGATGGTTGTGTACCCACTGCCAGTTGCTCGAGTACATATAGGCGCGCACCTTGGCAGCGTTCAGCGTCGTGCGGGGCACCGCCTCATAGATGCCCAACTGCTGAAAGCCCTCGCCCAGGGGATCGTTGGCCATGCCATCATCCCAAAAGTTGTGCATATGATCGGCGCCGGTGGGCGAGAGGGCATAACCCAACGCCTGGCCGTGGCGCGTGCGGCACTCGTGCATGGGGAAGGGCTGGCCCTTGACCGTGATCGAGTAATCCGACGCATTGCCGCCGATCTTGGCCGCGGCATAGTCGGTGCCCTCGGCCAGCAGATCGCCCAGCCCCTCGCGGTTGGCGATCATCTGGGTCAAGGCCAGCATCGCCTCGGCATTGCCAAAGCGCAGCTCCAGGCCGCCGGTATCCTCGGTGGTGAGCAGGCCGTTCTCAAAGCACTCCATCGCGAACGAGACCGCCATGCCGCACGAGATCGTATCCAGGCTGGCGGCATTGCAGATCTCGTGGGCCTTGCTGATGGCCTTGAGGTCATCCACGCCGCAGTTGGAGCCAAAGGCGCCGATGGTCTCGTACTCGGGGCCGCCATAGATGGGGTCAATATCCATCCCCTCTTCGTGCACCTCGACCACGCGCTTGCAGCGCACGGGGCAGGCATAGCAGCCCTCGCGGCCGATCATGATAGTATCGCGCAGGGTAGAGCCGGTGATCTTTTCGGCGCCCGCGAACTGGCCATCCTGAAAGTTGCGGGTGGGCAAGGCCCCAATGGCGTTCAGGCCCATGAGGCCGCCGGGCGTGCCCAGATCGTGCATGCCCCAGTGGGCATCCTTCCAGTGTTCCACCATCCAGCGCGAAAGCTCGCGGAACTTGTCCTGGTCGGCCACAGGCGCACGGCCCTTGCCCCGGGCGGCCACGGCCTTGAGATTCTTGGAGCCCATGACGGCGCCCGTGCCGGTGCGTCCGGCGGCGTGGCGCAGGTCGTTGATCACGCAGGCATAGCGCACCAGGTTCTCGCCGCCGGGGCCGATCATGGCCAGGCGCACGCGGCTATCGCCCAGCTCCTCATGGATGGCCTCTTGGGTCTCCAGGGTGGGCTTGCCCCATAGGTGCTCCGCATCCCGGATCTCGACGACGCCATCGTTGATCCACAGGTAGACCGGCTTGGGCGACTTGCCCTGCACAACGACGGCATCATATCCCGCCTGCTTGAGCTCGGCGCCGAAAAAGCCGCCCACGTCGGCGCTGCCATAGCCGTTGGTCAGGGGCGATTTGGCGCCCACACAGCTGCGGCCCGCGCCCGCAATGGGCAATCCGGTAAAGGTGCCCGTCGCAAAGATCAGCAGGTTATCGGGCCCCAGGGGGTCCACGCCCTTGGCCATCTCGTGCAACAGATAGTAGGCCACGAACCCGTTGCCGCCGAGATAGCGCCGATAAAAGCTATCCGGCATCTCGTCTACCCAGGTCTTGCCTGCCGTCAGGTCCACGCGTAGAATCTTGCCAGTGTATCCACCAAGCATATCGTTAGCCTCCTTCTGGTCGGGCCGTCCACGGCCCGATTTCCTCTCCAACGGCGCTATGGTAGCCCAAGACGCCAGCAAGTGTCAAGCGCCGTGCAGCCGTGCATCCAGGATTGACGGCGCTTTCGGCGCGTGCTATAGTCTGGCCGACTCTAGCGTGAGCGGCCACGCGAGCGTGCTCCGGCTAGGTGGCCGCTCCGTGCGCTCTGGCGCCCCTCGGGCCCGCATCCTGTCCCTGCACTGATACTATTGCCCGCGCGCAAGCCCCTGAGCCCGCTCGGCAATCTTGGAGGCTCTCATGTCCACAGCTCCCGATGACCGCGCCCAGGTGGTGGCCTTTGCCGGCACCCAGGGCCTGGAGATGCTCGTCTCTGCCTATCGCGATGCCCCCTGGGATGTGACCGGCGTCGTGCCGCCGGCCAACGCCGGGGCAGCCTTTGCCCAGTTGCACTCTTCCATCGGAGCCAGCGCCGACGAGGTGCTAATACCAACGCTAGACCGCGTGGAGGTTTGCGCCGAGCTGAGCGACGGCGCGCAACTGGTGGGCGAGACGGCCATCACCCAGGGGCGCGCGGGCTGCACCATCCGTCGCGTATTCCTGGTCTCTGAGGTGATGGGGCGCCCCTCAACCGATTTCCGCCCCACCCCCGAGGTGCTGGCGGCCCTGGCCAGGGCCGACGCCATCGTCATCGGGCCCGGATCGCTCTTTACCAACCTGATCCCCTCGCTGCTGATCAAGGAGATCAACCAGGCGGTACGCCAGAGCGCCGCCCGCAAGATCTTTGTCTGCAACCTGATGACCCAGCCCAACCAGACCGAGGGCTATTCCGTGGCCGACCATGTGCGCACCATCCAGCAGCACTGCGGCCTGCGCTTTGACTATGTGCTAGCCCACCACGAGGGCGCCATCAGCCCCGAGGTGCTGCAACGCTACCGCGACAGCGCCGCCGACCTGGTGGCCTCGCAACTGGTGGTGAACGACGGCTCGCAGGTGGCCGTGTTCCCCGATACGGCCCAGGAGATGGCGCTGGTGGAGGGGGCGATCCTGGTGTTGCGCGACCTGGCCGCCGAGGTGCTACAGGATGACCCGCTCACCGGCGAGCGCCGCCTGGTGGTGCGCCACGATCCTGCCAAGCTGGGCGATGCCCTGCGCGCCCTGCTGCACGATTTCGCCCTGCAAAAGCAGCTCTCGGTGAGCCGCGCCATCTTTCGCGAGTACGACATTCGCGGCATCGTTGGCGCCGAGCTAACCAACTCGGTGTTGGAGACCATGGGGCGCGCCTTTGGCACCTACATGCAGCGGCGCACCGGCCGGCGCCAGATCGTCGTCGGCCACGATGCCCGGCCCAGTTCCGGTCCCTTTAGCCAGGCCGCCATCCGTGGCCTGACCGCCTCCGGCTGCGAGGTGCTGGATATCGGACAGGTGCCCACCCCGTTGACCAGTTTCGCCGTCAACCACTTTTGGGTGGATGGGGCCATCCAGGTGACCGCCAGCCACAACCCCGCCGAGTTCAATGGGCTCAAGCTCCAGGTGGGCATGGAGCCGCTGGCGGGCGCCGAGCTGCAAAAGGTGGAACGCCTGATCGCCAGCGGCGCCTTTGCCAGCGGCCAGGGCCACCATATCGCCCGTGACGTGGTCTATCCCTACCTGAACTGCCTGCTGCACAAAGTGGAGCTCAGCCGCCCCTTCAAGGTCGCCGTTGACGCCGGGCACGGGGTGAACGGGCCGCTGGCCCTGCGGCTGCTGCGCGAGCTGGGCTGCCAGGCCGTGCCCCTCTATTGCGAGCCCGATGGCACCTTTCCTGCCCATGCGCCGGACCCCAGCGAGGCCGAGAACCTGGCCGATCTGGCGCGGGTGGTGGTGGAGCAGGGCTGCGACCTGGGCATCGCCTTTGATGGCGACGGCGACCGGATCGGGATCGTGGACGAAAGGGGGCAGATCGTGCCGCCCGATGTCTACCTGCTGCTCTATGCCCGCGAGGCGCTGCGCCAGGGGCCGGGCAAGGCTGTATTCGAGGTGCGTTGCTCCGAGATGCTGTTCGACGGGGTGCGCAAGTATGGCGGCATCCCGATCATGTCGCGCTGTGGCAACACCTCGATCCTGCCCCGTATGCACCAGGAGCGCGCCGTCATCGGCGGCGAGTTGAGCGGGCACATCTTTTTCAACGACCCGCCGTTCGAGTTCGATGACGCCCTCTATGCCGCCGCCCTGCTGCTGGCCTATATGGACCGGGCCGGGGCGCCCCTGACTCAGATCATCGCCGACTTGATGGATGGACTGCCACGTTATGTCAGCTCGCCCGAGCTGCGGATCAACTGCCCTGACTATCTCAAGGAAGAGGTGGTGGAGCATGTGCGCGACGCCTTTGCCAGCCGCCTGCGGGTGATTGACATTGACGGCGCGCGCATCTATTTCGGCGAGCGCGAGTGGGCCCTGATCCGCGCCTCGAACACAAGCCCCAAGCTCTCGTTGCGCTTTGAGGCCACCGACCAGGGCCGAATGGAGGCCATGAAAGTCGCGCTCCGCGAGGAGCTGGCCCGCCACCTGCCCGAGGTGGAGGCGTTCTAGTGTTGCCGTAGACACGTTCGAACGTTCGAACGTGCCTACGGCATGGGCGAACGTCCTGCCCCCTACTCTACCGTCACGCTCTTGGCCAGGTTGCGGGGCTGATCCACGTCACAGCCGCGTAGCACGGCGATGTGGTAGGCCAGCAGTTGCAGCGGCACCACGGCCAGCAGGGGCGTCATATAGGGCCCGGCGGCGGGGATCCAGATCACGTCATCGGCCTTGTCGGCCACCTCGTGGTCGCCCTCGGTGGCGACGGCGATCACCCGCCCGCCGCGCGCCCGCACCTGCTCGATGTTGCTCAGCATCTTGGTGCGCACCCGGTCGTCGGGACAGATGGCCACCACGGGCATGGTTTCGTCAATCAGGGCGATAGGGCCATGCTTCATCTCGCCCGCCGGATAGCCCTCGGCGTGGATGTACGAGATCTCTTTGAGCTTGAGGGCCCCCTCCAGCGCGATGGGATAGTTCATCCCCCGGCCGAGATAGAGGAAATTGTCGCAGTGCATGTACCGGCGGGCGATGGCCTCATAGTCAGAGCCGTTGGCCAGCAGCTTGCCCACCAGGCTGGGCAGGCGCCCCACCTCGGCCAGCAGCTCGGCGCGGCGCTCCCGCGCCAGCACCCCCCGGCGCGCCCCCAGGTAGATGCCCAGCAGGAACGAGGCCAGCACCTGCGAGGTGAACGCCTTGGTAGAGGCAACGCCGATCTCGATGCCCGCGTTCAGCGGGATCACGCCGTCGGCCAGGCGCGCCGCCTGGCTGCCCGCCACGTTCACCAGGGCGATGGACTGCATGCCCCGCTCGCGGGCCGCCTCCATCGCCGCCAGGGTATCCACCGTCTCGCCCGACTGGGTGATGACCAGCACCACGCTGCCCGGCTCTAGCAGGGGGTTGCGGTAGCGGAACTCGGAGCCGTAATCCACCTCGACGGGCAGGCGCGCCAGGTCCTCGATCATGAACTTGGCCAGCAGGCAGGCGTGCCAGGCGGTGCCGCAGGCCACCGCGTGCAGCCGTCGCAGGTGTGGAAAGACCGGCTCCATCCCGCGCAGGTCGGGCAGGATCACCTGGTCACTAGCCAGGTCCACGCGGCCCCGAATGGCGTCGGTGAGGGATTGGGGCTGCTCATAGATCTCTTTGAGCATGAAATGGCGATAGCCCTGCTTGGCGGCCAGCACGGGGTCGCCCGAAAGGGCGGCCACGGGTTTCTCCACTGGATGGCCCGCCAGATCGCACACGGCAACGTCCTGGGCGGTGACGGCGGCCACCTCGCCATGCTCCAGATAGAGCACGCGCCGGGTATGGGCCATCAGGGCCAGGGTGTCCGAGGCGATCAGGTTCTCGCCCTCGCCCAGGCCGATGACCACAGCCCCTGCATGGCCCATGCGCCCGGCCACCAGCAGGCCGGGCTCCAGGCGGCTCATGGCCACGATGGCGCTGGGGCCCTCCAGCTCGGCCAGGGCCAACCGCACGGCGTCGGGCAAGGGACGCGCCCCCTGTTGATAGTGGCGGGCGATCAGATGGGCGATCACCTCGGTATCGGTCTGCGAGCGGAAAGCGACCCCCTCTGCCTCTAGCGCGGCCTTGAGGGCGCGATAGTTCTCGACGATGCCGTTCTGCACCACGGCAATGATCTCGTCGCCATCGGTGTGGGGGTGGGTGTTGTCCTCGGTGACGGCGCCGTGGGTGGCCCAGCGGGTGTGGCCCATGCCGATGCCGCCCACCAAGGGGCTGGCGGCCACCTGTTCCGCCAGGTTGCGGATCTTGCCCACGCTGCGGCGCCGCTCGATGCCGTTGTCGTTCAGCACGGCGATCCCCGCCGAGTCATAGCCGCGATATTCCAGGCGCTCCAGTCCCTCGATGACAATGTCGGCGGCTGCGCGCGGCCCGATATAGCCTACGATACCACACATGAGAGTCCCTCCTTGTTGGGGTATGGCAAACATGGTATGCCAGGCAAGCGCGCACCGCGAAAACCTTGGGGCGCTGCTGGCAAAAGATGCTGCGACACAGCCCGGCTGCATGCAGCCAGCTTGCGTCGGCCACCGACCTGCGTTCTGCGCCGGCGGTCGCCCGTCGGTTTTGCGGCAGGCCTTGTACAAGGAGGGCAAATGCAGGGTGTGGCGTACCCTGGGGGCTTCCGCTGATCTTTCGATGTTCCCCGGCGGCTGCCGGGTTAGGCCCGTATCGCTACGGGCAACCCCATCCTCGTCAACTGCGTTCAAGAGAGCGCGCGAGGGCCGATTCCGGCCGTCAGCCAGACGCCGTTCCCCACGCTACGCTCCGCGCCGCACGCGCTCTCTCGCAGTCCATGCGCTGTTTCCCTCCGTCGCGCTCGCTCAGTGCGTTGGTTCACCTCCTGTAGCCGCCTCGTCCAGGGCCGCCAGTACGTCGCCCATGGTCGCCACGGGCGCCACCGGCCTGCCCAGGCGTTCCACCAACACGGCCAGCGTCAGATCGTCCAGAGTGCGCTCCCCGGCCTCGTCCAGCATGGCGCGCGGGATGCACACCAGGTCGCCCAGGTCGCGGCCACCCAGAGCCGCCAACACGTCGGCGCCAGATAGCAGACCGGAGACGGTTACGCTGGGGCCGAACAGCCCGTTCTCCACCGGCAGGAGCGTCAGCTCGGCGCCGGCCAGCGCGCCAGCCTCGCGGGCCAAGGGCTCCAACACCGGCGCGATGAGCGTACCACAGACCAGCGTGGCCCGCAAACCGCTTTTCCGCGCGGGCGCGCCGTTGCGGGCCGCTCTGCGCCGGGTCCGCGCCCAATCGTCCAGCAGTTCGCGCACCAGGCCCACACCGTTCTCGCGCTGGGCGTCATCCTGGTAGAACGCTGCCGGGGGTACCTGGCGCCCGGCCAGCAGGTAGAGCTCGTCCGAGGGGTAGAGCCAGGTTGTGCCGGTGGCCGCGACGATCTCCGGGCGGCGCCCGTTCGCCAGGGCCAGCGCGGCCCGCGCCTGCGCGGGCGTCAGGCGCGTCAGGGGACGGCGGCAGTGGCGGGTCAGGCCCACGGGCACCAGGGCCAGGGTCTGCACCGTGGGCCAGAGAGCCAACAGTTGCTCGACGGTCTCGGCCAGGATGGCGCCATCGTTCATGCCGGGGACAATGACGACCTGGGCGTGCACGCTGATCCCCAGTTCGCCCAGGCGCGCGAGCTGGGCCAATACGTCAGGGGCGTTGGGGTTGCCCAGCAGCCTGCGGCGCGCATCCAGGTCCGTGGCGTGCACCGAGACGTAGAGCGGGCTCAGCCGTTGCTCGCCGATGCGCCGCCAATCCGCCTCGTCCAGGTTCGTCAGCGTGACATAGCTGCCCTGCAGGAACGAGAGGCGATAGTCGTCATCGCGCACATAGAGGGAGCGACGCAATCCCGCGCCACGTGCAGGCATCTGGGCCACAAAGCAAAAGGGACAAAGATTGGCGCACTCGCGGATCCCATCGAACAGGGGCGCGGCAAAGGCGATCCCCAGGGGCTCGTCATAGTCGCGCTCGATCTCGATGGTGTGGCGCTGGCCCTCGCGCAACACGACCAGGGTCAGCTCTTCCTCGGCCCCATAGTAACGCACGTCAATCTCGTCGCGCAGGGGATGGCCGTTGATGGAGAGCAGGCAGTCGCCGGGCTCGATGCCCACCTCATCGGCCAGGCCGCCCGGCTCGACGGCGGCCACCAGCCCGCCCAGCTCAGCAGCAGCCATCGTCGCGCCCGCCCGCCACGCGTCGCACCTCGACCAGGATGCGCTGCACCACCTCCTGGATGCCCAGCTCGGAGGTGTCCAGGTAGAACGCATCGGGCGCCTGGGTCAGGGGCGCTGTGGCGCGGGAGCTGTCTATTTCGTCGCGGCGGCGGATCTCGGCGATCTCTTCCTCCAGCGAGCGCGTCGCGCCGCGCCGGGTCGCCTCGAGATGGCGCCGCTGGGCGCGCACCAATAGACTGGCGTCCAGATAGACCTTGCATTCGGCCTCGGGCAGCACGACCGTACCGATATCCCGCCCCACCATGACGATGCCGCCCTGAGCGCCGATGCGGCGCTGCTGGGCCACCAGGGCAGTGCGTACGCCGGGATAGGTCGCCACCGGCGAGACGGCATGGTTCACAGCCGGCTCACGGATCTGCCAGGTGATATCAACGCCATCGGCCAGGATGGTGTTCTGGCGTCCGTCGTCCTCCGTAGGCGGTTCGACGCAGATCTCCAACTCGCGGGCCAACTGGCTCACCCGAGCCTCGTCCTCGATGGGGATGCCCCGCTCCAACGCGGCCCAGGCCACGGCCCGGTACATGACGCCGGTATCGAAATAGAGATAGCCCAACTCCCCGGCCAGCAACTGGCCGATGGTGCTCTTGCCCGAGGCGGCCGGGCCATCCACGGCGATGGTGATCAGGCGCACGGGTCTCCTTTCACTTGGCATCCACCTCCAGCCCGACGGCGCGGCGCAGCGCGTCCACCTCGGCATCGTCGAGCCAGCGCCCCTGGCCGGGCTCGAGATCGCCCAGGGCCAGCATGCCCATGCCCACGCGGATCAGGCGCAACACGGGAACGCCCAGGGCCCGCAGCATCTCGCGGATCTGGCGCTTGCGCCCCTCGCGCAGCACCAGGCCGATCCAGCGCGCGCCGGAGGGCAGGGGCTCGCCGCGCCAGGCCCACCCGTCCCCCAGGCGCTTGAGCTGGGCATGGGCGGGGCGCTCCTCGTCACCCAGGGCCATGCCCTCGTCCAGGCGTCGCTCCTGTTCGGGCGATAGCTCGCCGCGAATCAGAACGCGATACTCTTTGGCGTGCTCATAGCGCGGGTGGGTCAGGCGCAGGGCCAGCTCACCATCGTTGGTGAACAGCAGCAGGCCCTCGCTATCGCGGTCCAACCGCCCCACGGGATAGAGGCGCCGCTCGCCGGGGACCAGGTCCACGGCCAGCCTTTCGCCGTGGGGGTCGCTGACGGTAGAGAGATAGCTCACGGGCTTGTAGAGGAGATAGTGGGCGGGCGCCTCGGCCTCGCCCAGGGGCGCGCCATCCACAACGATGCGATCCACGCCGGCGCGCACCCGCTGGCCCAGCTCGGCGATGGCGCCGTTGACCCGCACGCGCCCGGCGGCGATCAGCGCCTCGCACTTGCGGCGCGAGGCTACCCCCGCCTGGGCCATAACCTTCTGTAAGCGTTCGGGCTCAGTGTGCATACAGGGGGGCCTCCACCAGCGGGCGGCCCGCCAGATACACCTGCAGGCGGCCCACCGGCTCGTCCGTTGCGGGGTTGGCCGTCGGGTTCTCGATGCGCCGCACCAGGGTTACCGAGCCGATCTGCCAGGAGCGCACCAGCAGCGTCATCGGCTCGCGCAAGCCAAATTCGTGCAGATCGCCGTTCACATCCACGTAGCGGTTAATGGGCGAAGGCGTCAGGTTCACCGTCAACTCGGCATAGTTGGTGTAGAAATGGTCCAGCAGCGCGGTGGCATCGGCATAGCGGGCGCTGGAGCCCAGCAGCACCGACAGGGCCTTGCCCTGGCGGCGCTCCACCAGGGTGATCAGGCACTCACCCGCTTGGCGCTCGGTACCGGTCTTGACGCCGACCGCCCCCGGGTAGCGGGCGAGCATCTCGTTGGTGTTGACCAGCCGGCGGTTGGCCGAGACCATCTCCGGGCGGCTCAGGATGTCTCGCAGCAGCGGCTCCTGCATGACATAGAGCGCGATACGGGCCATATCCCAGGCCGAAGTATAGTTGCCTTCGGCGTCCAGCCCGCTGGGGTTGGCAAAGTGGGTGTTCTGCAGGCCCCAGTTCTCCACCCACGTGTTCATCCAACCCACAAAGGTTGGCACACTGCCGCCCAGGTTGCGGGCGATGGCCATGGCCGCCGCATTGTCCGAGGGCAGCAGGAGCACGGGCAGCAGCTCGCCCAGGGGCAGCACCTCGTCTTCGTTCAGGCCGATCATGGTCCAGACGGCCAGGTCTTCTTTGGTGATGGTGATGGGCCGCTCCAGGTCGGCGCGCTCCAGGGCCACCAGCGCCGTGATCAGTTTGGTGAGGCTGGCCGGGGCCCGGCGCGCGTGCTCATTGTGGGCATAGAGCACTTGGCCCGTGGTGGGGTTGACCAGCAGCGCCGCCGCAGCGGTGATATCGGGAGCAGGAGCGCTGCGCATCAAGGCGATCTGCTGCGGCGTCAGCCCCTTGAATGCCACGTCAGAATCGGTCAGGCGCGGGGGCCCAAACCCGAGACACGTTGCCGCCAAGAGGATCAAGAGTGCAAACAAGAGACGCCGTGACATTGGGGTACCTCAGCAAACCGCGCCGACTAGAAGGGATTCTACCTGCCCCCAAACCGAGCGTCAAATGGTTCCGCCGGCTTGCCGTCCCCTGACAGACGTCGCGTCGGTTTTCGGGCGAGTGGGGCAGCATGGTATAATCCCCCCATCGAGGCGCTGTCCACGGATCGCCTGGCCTGCAATACACGATGACAGCACTGCTGTACGGGAGGTTACGCTTTGGTTGATATCTATCTCTTGCGGCACGCCCATGTGGATTACGCGCCGCCCAACCAGATCACGGCCCACAACGCCCTGACGCCGCTGGGCCACGAGATGGCCCGCCGCTTGGCGGAGCGTTGCGAGGCGTTCGAGCTGGAACTGCTGGTTGCCAGCCCCTTCCGGCGCACCCAGGAAACGGCGGCAGCGATCCGAGAGCGCCGTCCCGATCTGCCCTGCCTGCTGATGCCCGAATTTGCCGAGGTGAGCATCGAGGACCTGGACGGATACCCGGGGGAACTGCCGCCTGAAGACCTGCTCGCCTGGGATGACGAGCATTTCATCTATGGCAATGGGCGCATGTGGGAGCGCGTGCTGGCCGGGTGGGAGCGCCTGCAAGAGATCGTGGCGCAGCGCGGAGCCGAGCGGGTCGCATTGGTCTCCCACGGCGGCCCCCTGAACGTCATCGTGCGCCACGTTCTGGGGCAGGATGCCGCCGTCATGCGCATCAGGGACTCCTGGGTCAAGATAGACTATGCCGCCACGAGTTGCGTCCGCTATGTCAATGGCTCAAAGGGGATCGTTTGGCTCAACGACGCCAGGCACATCGAAGACCTGGCGCCGGTGCGCCAGGGGCTCTGGTAAGCCCCTGGCGCGCTACTCTTCGGGCTCGTCGTCGCCGACGGGCTCGCCGCTCTCGGAGAGGATGCCCAGCGCCCAGCGAGGCAACTTGCCGGTGACGCGCACGCCCTCGGGGGTGTACTCTTGGGCCTCCACAATGCCCTGCTCGTGCCACAGGTTGAGCACGTCGCCCGCCTGATAGGGCAGCACCACGTCTATATCCACCATGCGCGCCATCAGCAGGTCTTCGACGGCCGCCAGCAGGTCTCTGATCCCGATCCCCTGTTGGGCCGAGATGGGCACCACGTACTCATAGTCGTCGCCCAGGCGCGCCAGCAGGCTCTCGGTGCGCACAAAGCGGTTGCCCTCCTCGCCCAGATAGACGCCCGGATCCACCAGGTCTATCTTGTTGAGGGCCAGGATCACCGGCCTGTCTCCCGCCCCGATCTCCTGCAGCACCTCCTCGACCGTCTGCACCTTTTCCATGATGTGCGGGTCGCTCACATCCACGACGTGCAGCAGCAGGTCGGCCTCGCGCACCTCTTCCAGGGTAGCGCGAAAGGCGGCCACCAACTGGGTGGGCAGCTTTTGGATGAACCCCACCGTGTCGGTGATGAGCACCTGTTTGCCTCCGGCGAGGCTGATGCGGCGCGTGGTGGGGTCCAGGGTGGCAAAGAGTTGATCCTGCACCAGCACATCGGCGTCGGCCAGGCGGTTGAGCAGGGTAGACTTGCCCGCGTTGGTATAGCCCACCACGGCAACGGTAGGCAGCCCGCGCCGCCGGCGCTGGCGACGCCGTTGGCTGCGCTGCAAACGCACCTGCTCGATCTCACGGCGCAACTGGGTCATGCGCCGGCCGATCTCGCGGCGGTCCGATTCGAGCTGGGTCTCGCCGGGTCCGCGCAGGCCCACGCCGCCCACGCCCTGGCGCGAGAGGTGGGTCCACTGGCGCGTCAGGCGGGGCAGCCGGTAGGCATACTGGGCCAGCTCCACCTGCAGAGCGCCCTCGCGGGTGCGGGCGTGCTGGGCAAAGATGTCCAGAATCAGGGCGGTGCGATCCAGCACCGTCACGCCTAGCTCGCGCTCCAGGTTGCGCAGTTGGGCAGGCGAAAGCTCGTCGTCAAAGATCACCAGGCCATAGTTCAGCTCGGCGCGGCGCTCCTTGAGCTCCTCGACCTTGCCCGAGCCGATATAGGTGCCCGGGTTGATCTCGTTGAGGTTCTGGGTATCGCGCCCCACCACGACAATGCCGGCGGTATCGGCCAGCAGCGCCAGCTCGTCCAGAGACGACCCCATATCAAAGATCCTGATTGCTCCCCGCAGGGCGGCGCCCATCAGGTAGGCGCGCTGCGGCTCTCGCCGCAGGCGCGCCGATTCCTCCGTCAGACGGTGTCCTATAGTCGTAATAGTCGCTCCCCCGCCTCGCGCAGGCGGTCTTCGTTGATGCAGATCGAGAGCCGGAAATACCCGGCGCCATGCTCGCCAAAGGCGGTGCCCGGCGTGAGCCACACGCCCGCCTTCTCCAGCACCTCCAGGGCAAAGGCCTCGCAATCCACGCCCGCAGGGGCCTTGGCCCAGACATACAGCCCGCCCTTGGGCACCTCGGCCGTCATGCCCATTTGGGGCAGCCAGCCCAGGATCACATCGCGGCGCCGCTGATAGATCAGGTTGCGCTCCGCCAGCCAGCCCTGGTCGCCCGCAAGAGCTACGGTTGCCGCATCCTGGATGGGCCGAAAGATGCCCGAGTCAATGTTGGTCTTGACGGTGGTCAGCGCCTCGATGGCATCGGCATTGCCTACCGCCATCCCCACACGCCAGCCCGCCATGTTGTAGGTCTTGCTCAGCGAGTTGAACTCGATGCAGACATCCTTGGCGCCGGGCACCTGCAGGATGCTGGGCGCCTGATAGCCGTCAAAGGTTACGTCGCAGTACGGGTTATCGTAGCAGATCAGCAGATCATTGGCAGCGGCGAAATCCACCGCCTCTTTGAGAAAGCTCAGCGGCGCCGCCGCCCCCGTCGGGTTGTTGGGATAGTTGAGCCAGAGCAACGTGGCCTTGGCCAGCACATCTCCCGGGATGGCGTTGAAATCGGGCAGCCAGCCGTTTTCCTGGAACAAGGGCAATGCGTACGAGTCGCCCCCCGCCATGAGGGCGCCCATGCGATAGGTCGGGTAGCCAGGATCGGTGGCCAGGGCGATGTCGCCCGGATCAATGAACGCCAGGGCCACGTTGGCCAGGCCCTCTTTGGAGCCGATCAGGGGCCGCACCTCGGTGTTCGGATCCAGCTCGACGCCAAACCGTTTGCCGTAATAGTCGGCGGTGGCCTTGCGCAGCGCCGGCGTGCCGTAATAACCCGCGTATCCGTGGGTATTGGGCTTGAGGGCCGACTCGTACATGGCGTCAACGATGTGCCGCGGCGGCGCCAGATCGGGGCTGCCGATCCCCAGGTTGATCACATCCACGCCCTTGGCCTGCTGCTCGGCGATGCGTTTCTCCACGGTGGCAAACACATACGGGGGCAGATTCTCGATGCGATTGGCGACTCTCATGGGTCCTCCTTTAGGACGGCGGTCACGACGTGCAGATAGGGCTAACGCGAGACTGCGCGCGTGGCAAGAGGCTCCTCTTCGAGCCAGACCTGCAACAGGCGGCCAACACGCTGCAAGCTCTGGGCGCTGAGCTTGTCCAGCGTATCGCGCTGCGTGTGCCAATTGGGATCGTCCATATTGATCAACAAGGCGGCCTCCAGGCCGGTCTGCAGAAAGGGTGTGTGGTCGGCAATGACGTGGTACTTGTAGAGCGGCACAAACATATCTTCATAGCCCAGCTCTGCCGCCAACGCCCAGAGCTTTTCCTGGAGCCAGAGCGACGACGACCACTCGTAATGGATCTTTTGGTCGGCAATGCCGATCATGTCAATGATGATGACGTACTCGGGCCGGTTGCCCGGCTCGTTCACCAGGCGCTGCGCCATATAGCGCGAGCCCACGGCCCACTCCCAGTTGGCCACATCGCCCGAATCCTCGGCGTCAAAGAACGCCAGCCAGACCTGCATGCCCTCGGTGGCCGCCGGATCCAACACACGGGCCAACTCGAGCAATACGGCCGTGCCGCTGGTGCCATCGTTGGCGCCGGGCACCGGCGCCGTGCGGTCAACCGGATCCCGGTCCGCCATGGGGCGGGTATCATAGTGGGTGCCCACGATGACGATGGGCCCCTCGCCCCGCTTGGCGATCACGTTGGCCAGGGCGACGCCGCCATAGGCAAAGCGCTGGGTCTCGACCTCCCAGCCCTCCCGCCGCAGTTGGTCGGCGATATAACCCTGCGCCTCGACGCTGGCCTGGCTGCCCGGAATGCGCGGCCCCAGGCGCATCAACTGGCGCGCATGGGTCAGCGCCCGCCGCCCGGAAAAGGTCGGCGTCTTGTTCCCGCTAACGGCAACCAAGACCACGAGGGCAACAAGCGCAAGCCCTACAATCCCCAGCCAGATGCCGCGTTTCATGCCGTCGCCTGCGCCAGATCGTCCAGGATGCCGCTGGCCTGGCAGAACGCCTCCAGTTCCTCCAGCGCCCGTGCGGCATAGGTCTGGTAGCGCTGCACCTTGTTGCGCACCGGCGGCTCTAGCGGCGGCAGCAGGCCGAAATTCGGCTTCATGGGCTGAAAGCCTTCCGGCTCGGCATGGGAGACATAGTGCAGCAACGCCCCCAGCATGGTGGCGGCGGGCAGCTCGACAGGCGCGGCGCCCCGGCAGGCCCGCGCCGCGTTGACTCCGGCAACCAGCCCGCTGGCCGTTGAGGCCATGTACCCTTCTGTGCCCACGATCTGTCCCCCGAAAAACAGCCCCGGCCTGGCCCGGCAAGCCATGCTCGCATCTAGCAGGGCCGGCGCGTTCAGATAGGTGTTGCGGTGCATCTGCCCCAGGCGCACCCACTCGGCCCGCTCCAGCCCCGGGATCAATCCAAAGACGCGTTGCTGTTCGGCCCAACGCAGGTTGGTCTGAAAGCCCACCAGATTGTACAAAGTGCCCGCCAGGTTGTCCTGCCGAAGCTGCACCACGGCATAGGGCCGCTTGCCGGTGCGCGGATCGCGCAGGCCCACCGGGCGCAACGGCCCATAGGCCAGGGCGTCATGCCCACGCGCGGCCAACACCTCCACCGGCAGGCATGCCTCGAAAAAGCGCGGGTCCTGGCGCTCGAAATCGCGCAGCGGCAGCCGCTCGGCGGCCAGCAGCGCCTCTACGAACCGGTCGTACTCTTCGCGGTTCAGCGGGCAGTTGATATAGTCGGCGCCATCGTCCTCCCAACGGGAGGCTCGGAACGCTTTGTCCATGTCAATGGATTCCAGGGTCACGATGGGCGCCATCGCATCGTAAAAGTGCAACTGGGTTTCCCCCAGCTCCCCAGCCAGGCCCTCGGCCAGCGCCCCGGAGGTCAGCGGCCCGCTGGCCACCACCATCACGCCGCTTTCCGGCAAGCGCGTCACCTCTTGCCGCACGAGGCGGATGTTCGCATGCGTCGCCATCGCCTCGGTGACGCGCCGGCTAAAGGCCTCGCGGCCCACGGCCAGGGCGCGCCCGGCGGGCACGGCGGTTTCCATCGCACATCGCAGGATCAGGCTGCCCAGGCGCTGCAGCTCTTCCTTGAGCAGCCCAGGCGCGCGCTCTGGCAATAGCGACCCCAGAGAGTTGCTACAGACCAGCTCGGCCAACAGATCGGTCTCGTGGGCCGGGGTGCTCCTGGTCGGGCGCATCTCGTACAAGGTCACACGTATACCACGAGAGGCAGCCTGCCAGGCTGCCTCGCAGCCCGCCAAACCGCCTCCGATGATGGTTAGCTCGTCGTGTCCGTATGTCATCTGTATGGGAGCATGATAGCATAGAACCGGCTTGGGGACAACAGAGGATGGGACGCAAAAAAAGGGAGAGCGCTGGCGGCGCTCTCCCTTGCTCTGCATACTGGGCCAGCCCGATCAGGCGACCTGGGCGATGACCTCTTTGGCCACCTCGTCGCTGACCCGCTGGTAATGCGAGAACTCCATCGTAAAGTTGCCGCGCCCCTGGGTGGCCGAGCGCAGGCTGGTGGCATAGCCGAACATGTTTGCCAGCGGCACCTGGGCCAGAATGGCCTGGGAGCTGGCGCTGCGCGGCTCGATGCCGCTGATGATGGCGGCGCGCCCGCTCAGTTCGCCGATCACGTCGCCGGTATAGTCCTGCGGCGCCACCACCTCGACCTTCATCATCGGCTCTAGCAACACGGGACGCCCACGCAGCACGGCCTCGCGCAGCGCAATAGAGCCCGCCGACTGAAAGGCCCGGTCCGACGAATCCACCTCGTGGAACTTGCCATCGATCAAGCGGACCTTGAGGTCCACCACCGGCTGCTTGGCATAGGGGCCCTCACGCAGGGCCTCACGCACGCCCTTTTCCACGGAGGAGATATACTCGCGTGGAATGGCGCCGCCCACAATGGCGCTCTCGAACACGAAACCGGCGCCGGGCTCCAACGGCTCGACCTCCATCTCCACCACGGCAAACTGGCCGTGGCCGCCCGATTGCTTGACCAGGCGGCCCGTAACGGTCACAGGCCGGGTGATGGTCTCGCAGTAGGCCACTTTGGGCGCGCCCACGGCCACGTCCACGTTGAACTCGCGGCGCAGCCGATCCACGATCACCTCCAGGTGCAGCTCGCCCATGCCCGCCAGCACCGTTTCGCTGGTCTGCTCGTTAAAGCGGCTGGTGAGGGTCGGGTCCTCCTCTAGCAGGCGCTGCAACGCAAGGCCCAGCTTTTCATCGGCGGCCTTGTTGGCAGCGCGGATCGAGAGCTCGATCACCGGCGTCGGAAAGCTGATCTCCTCCAGCATCACAGGTCGTTCCTGCGAGGCCAGGGTCTCGCCCGTCTTGGCGATCTTGAGGCCCAGCACGGCGCCGATATCGCCAGGGCCGATGCTCTCGACCTCTTCACGGCGCTCGGCGTGCATGCGCACGATGCGCCCGATGCGGGCCGTCTCACCCGTGTTGGCGTTCACAACGGTCTCGCCGCGCGCCACCGTGCCCGAGTAGACGCGGAAGAAGGAGAGCTTGCCCACATAAGGGTCTGTGCTCACTTTGAAGACCAGCGCGGCCACGGGCTCGCGGTCGTCCGGCTGGCAGGTGACCGTCTCGCCGTCCAGGACCGAGCGTCCGGTCATCGGCTCCACATCCAGCGGAGAGGGCAGATAGGCCACGATGGCATCCAGCAGCGGGATCACGCCCACATTGCGCAGCGACGAACCGCACAGCACGGGCACGGCGCGCCCGGCGCAGGTGGCAGCCCGCAGGGCGCTCTCCAACGTGGCAATGTCAATCTCTTCGCCCTCCAGATAGAGGATGGTGATCTCGTCATCCAGATCCGCCAGCGCCTCGACCATGCGCTCGCGCCGCAAGGCGGCCTCCGCCTGTAGCTCGGCAGGGATCTCGGCGGTCGTCAGGGCGCCTTCACGGTCAAAGAGCAGCGCCCGCATGTGCACCAAATCAACCACGCCGTCAAGCTGGTCCTCGCGGCCGATGGGCATCTGCACCACCACCGGATGGGCGCCCAGGCGCTCGCGGATCATGCCCACGGTGCGATCCAGGTCGGCGCCGGGGCGATCCATCTTGTTGACAAAGGCGATGCGCGGCACGTGATAGCGATCCGCCTGCCGCCAGACCGTTTCGGACTGGGGCTCGACGCCTGCAACGCCATCAAAGGCCACCACGCCGCCATCCAGCACGCGCAGGGCGCGCTGCACTTCCGAGGTAAAGTCAATATGGCCCGGCGTATCGATCAGATTGATCTGGTGGCCCTGCCATTCGCAGGTGATGGCCGCCGATTGGATGGTGATGCCGCGCTCGCGCTCTTGCACCATATAGTCGGTCACGGTGTTGCCCTCGTCCACATTGCCGGTGCGATAGATCAGACCGGTGTGGAACAAGATGCGCTCGGTGGTCGTCGTCTTGCCGGCATCAATGTGCGCTATGATTCCGATATTGCGTAGTTTGGTCAGATCCATCTTTTTCATCGTTCACTCCCATGAGAACGGCGAACCACTTGGCCGTGGGCTTGCCAACGCCGGCGCACAAGAAAAGGCGGCCACATCCTGGCATCCATCGCCATCAAGGCGGGCTGTCGAGATGCTGCCACCCTTCGCCCACGCTCCCGTCCAACAGAAGGGAGCCCTATGATTCACCCAGTAAGCTACCAGGCAAACGTGCACGCGTGCGTGCACACACGAAGGAAAAGTATACGAGGGATTGCGCAGCGAGTCAAATAGCGGTTGCGCGCTGATGCGCGTACGCGTTACCGCGACTTTTCCAGGCGCTCGTGCTGCGCTCGATCAAAAAAGCTATCCGCGCCAAGGGCCTCCAGCCGGGCCCGTCGCACCTTGATCGCCAGCCGCTCGCCAAGAACCCCAATGCCGCCCAACCCGAAAAAGATGCGAAAAAGGTAGACGAAAAAGCTCGCCAGGAACAGCCCCGAAGCAAGGCCCACCAGGCCAGCGGACCAACCCTCCTCAAAGTAAAGAGCCGAGACGAACGCGACGATGGCCAGGTACGAGCCTGCGAACTGCCCCGCCACGCAGGAACGACAGAGCCAGGCGCCGTCGGACCCCATAATCCGATACGTGGTGCGAGAGCCCAGGAGCGGAATGGCATAGTCGCCGCTGGCAGAAGCGCGCCTGCCATAGTGGAACGTGTACTGCTTTCCCCCGACATGCTCCAGCCCGCACTGGGCGCACTGATGGGTTTCCCCCACCCCGCTCAGCAGCTTGGGACCCAGCAGACACAGGACGAGGGGAGCGACGCCAGGAAACAGGAGGCTCAACCCTGCCCATAGCCACCCCGACCGCCTCAGCGACCCCGCGTACATCGCCGCCAAGCCCACTGCGCCCATCTGCGCCCCCAGATGCCAGGGGCGCAAGGCTGCGCTCTGCCACATTACCAGTGGGTTGGCGGGGTGCGGGAAGAAAGGTCGCCCGCCAGATCCGACGGCCCAGAGAGCGAATCGGACCCAATAGGTGGCCAGCATCCAGAGATCCAGCGCCAGGCGCCGCAAGGTCACGCCCGGCACGCGTGCATAAAGGCGTAGAGAGGGATAGAAACCATGCAGTGTGAGGCCCAGCGCCACCAGGCCGCAGGCCAACAGTAGAATCCGCGAAACGGGCCACTTGCGCTGCCGCTGGGACATCTTGCCTCCTTACGCGAACAAGCGTGCCAGGCTGATGCTCTCCAAAGGGCCTACATCGCCCCTACCTCTTCTATGGTCAGATACACGGACGGCTCTCTCCTGTACATAATAGCCCGGGCCACGAGTCTGCGCAAGGGCGGTTTTGGGCTTGCGCAGGACACCCAGGTCACGCCACGCGCGGGCTTGGTCGCGGGCAGGGGCGCCCCTGATCCCCGGAGGACCACGGATCATGCTCGCGCCAGGTCAAACCTTCGCGGGCCGTTTTGACCCCCGCGTGATTTGGTGTATCATCCCAACTCAGGTAAAGGCGTGGAGTTTGGCGTTACCCCGTGGCGTGCAGGTTTAGTGCACATATCGGACTAGAGATGGCAAGCCTTGACGACAGGCAAGCTCACGGGCGGCTACGATGATGTAGCTTGGCCCGTGTTTTGCAGAACACCGGTGTTCTTGGCGCAACGACGTGGCGGTAAGTGCGCCGGTTCTTTGTGCGTGAGTGTCTTGGTGTTGGGTTCGGCCGGTTTTCCAGCAGGAGGAAGTAGCGATGTCTTATGTGGTAAAGCACGAGCGTCTGAACCAGTGGGTCCGCGAGGTGGCCGAAATGTGCCAGCCGGACCACATCTACTGGTGCGATGGTTCGAAAGAAGAGTACGACAGGTATATGGGCCAGATGGTGGCTTCTGGCGCCGCCACGCCCCTGGCCAAGCGTCCCAATAGCTTTCTCTTTCGCTCGGATCCCAGCGATGTAGCGCGCGTCGAGGACCGCACCTATATCAGCACTACCCGCCAGCAAGACGCCGGCCCCACCAACAACTGGATCTCGCCGGACGAACTCAAGCCCAAGATGGTCGAGCTCTACACCGGTTGCATGAAGGGCCGCACCATGTACGTGATCCCCTTCTCCATGGGCCCCATCGGCTCCCCGATCTCCAAGATCGGCATCGAGATCACCGATAGCCCCTACGTTGTATGCAACATGCACATTATGACCCGCGTTGGCACCAAGGTCATCGAAACCCTGGGCAGCGATGGCGAGTTCACGCCCTGCCTGCACTCGGTGGGCGCCCCCCTGGCCGAGGGCGAAGAGGATGCCCTGTGGCCGTGCGCCCCCATCGAGAGCAAGTACATCGCCCACTTTCCCGAAGAGAACCTGATCTGGTCCTATGGCTCGGGCTATGGCGGCAACGCCTTGCTGGGCAAAAAGTGCTTTGCGCTGCGCATCGCCTCGGCCCAGGCCAGGCGCGAGGGCTGGATGGCCGAGCACATGCTCATCCTGCGGCTCAAGAGCCCCGAAGGCAAGCAGTACCACATCGCTGCCGCATTCCCCTCGGCCTGCGGCAAGACCAACCTGGCCATGTTGCGCCCCACCATCCCTGGGTGGGAGGCCGAGTGCATCGGCGATGACATCTCCTGGATGAAGGTCGGCCCCGATGGCCGCCTGTACGCCATCAACCCCGAGTCGGGCTTTTTCGGTGTCGCACCGGGTACATCTTACGACTCGAACCCCTCGGCGATGGATACCATCCTGGAGAACACCATCTTTACCAACTGCGCTCTGACCGATGATGGCGACGTTTGGTGGGAAGGGATTGACAGCAACCCGCCGCCGGCGCACCTGATCGACTGGAAGGGCCAGGACTGGACACCCGCAGTCAGCACGCCGGCCGCCCACCCCAACGCGCGCTTTACCGTGCCCGCGGCCCAGTGCCCGGTGATCGCTCCCGATTGGGAGAATCCCGCCGGTGTGCCCATTGACATCTTTGTCTTTGGCGGGCGCCGCACGGCTCTGGTGCCTCTCTTGATCGAGGCCTATGATTGGGAGCATGGCGTGCTGCTGGGCGCCACGGCCAGCTCCGAGACCACGGCAGCCAATATCGGCGCGGTGGGCAATGTGCGTCGCGACCCCTTTGCCATGACCCCCTTCTGCGGCTACAACATGGGCGACTATTTCCAGCATTGGCTGGAGATGGGCGAGCGCCTGGGCGACAAGGCCCCGCGCATCTTTTATGTCAACTGGTTCCGCAAGGATGCCGAGGGGCACTGGCTCTGGCCCGGCTTTGGCGACAACGTCCGCGCCCTCAAGTGGATGTGCGAGCGCTTCGATAACGCGATTGGCGCCGTAGAGACGCCCATCGGCCTGCTGCCCCAGGAGAGCGACCTGGACCTCACGGGCCTCGATATCTCGCCCGAGGCGCTGCACGAGCTGCTGCGCGTGGATGCCGAGGGCTGGAAGGCCGAGATGCCAGGCATCGTCGAGTACATGGCGCGCTTTGGCGACCGGCTGCCCGCTGGCATTACCCACGGGCTGAACGAGCTCAAGAAGCGTCTGGGCTAGGCGCCCGGCGCCCGCCCGATCCAGGTTACGCAGACCGACCAGCCGATTGGCGCCTGAGGCGCCAATCGGCTGGGTTCCTTTCGCAAGGAGTCATATGGACGAAACCCCGACCATTCGCCTCGATCAGTTTCTCAAGCTCACCGGCCTGGTCAAATCTGGAGGCGAAGCCAAGCACCTGATCCAGGGCGGCCAGGTGCTGCTAAACGGCCAGGTGGAGACGCGCCGCAGCAAAAAACTACACGCGGGCGACGTGGTGGCCCTGGGCGACTATGAGGCCCTCGTCGAATTGGACGCCGCCGACTAGCCTACAGCGCATCCTGGCACGGCCATACCGTCCGCCAGGTCCAGCCGCATCTCCTGGCGTGGCCCCATCTCGCGTGAGAGCCGAAAGCCGAACCCTGCATACAGGCGCATGGCGCGCTCGTTGCTCTTGGTAACGTTCAGCGTTATCATAGTTCGTCCGTGCTCGCGAGCCAGCGCGATGGCGTCGGCGATGATGCGCTTGCCATACCCCTGCCCCCAGTATTCCTCTGCCACTTGAATGTGCCGGATGTGGGCGCGATGGCGGCTGGGCCGCCATTCCAGCCACAGCCAGCCGACCAAGCGTCCCTCATCTACATAGGCGAACATGTCATCCCAGCGCGCGCCCATGCGCAGCGCATCGCGAAAGGCGGGCTCCAGGAACAGCTCGCCGGGAAAGTTGATCTCCCAGCTCCGCTCTTGCATGACCGCCAGCGCTGCATAGTCCGTATCCAGATCAATGCGACGACGCTCCATCAACAACCTCTATGCAAACAGTCGGGTGCCCGGCCTGAGATACTTTTCCGCCGCCTCCATGTTGAGGTCCACTCCCAGACCAGGGCGGTCCGTCAGTGTGATGGCCCCATTCTGGATCAAGGGCGGGTCGGACAGTACCAGCTCGTGCCAGTGTGGCCGTTCCAGCCAGTGCCACTCTAGCACGTAAAAGTTGGGCACGGCGGCGCAGCAATGGGCCGAGGCAACGGTTCCCAGCGGCCCGCAGACATTGTGGGGCGCAAAGGGAATATAGTAGACCTCGGCCATGTTGGCGATCTTTTTTCCCTCCGAGAGGCCACAGCACTTGGGCAGGTCGGGCATGATGATATCCACCGCCTGCTTTTCCAGCAGGTCGCGGAACCCCCAGCGCAAGTAGAGGTTCTCGCCGGCGCAGATCGGCGTCCGCGTCGCGGCCTTGACCTCGCGCATGGCGTCAATGTTCTCGGGGGGCACGGGCTCCTCCAGCCACATGAGGTCGAACGGCTCCAATGCCTGAGCGATGCGAATGCCCGAGGGCGTGTCGTAGCGCCCGTGCAGATCCATGGCCACATCCACGTACGGGCCCACAGCCTCGCGCACGGCAGCGACCTTGGCCACCATGCGGTCCAGCTCGCGGCGGCTCACCGTATGGTTGTAGGCGTCCTTTTTGTCGGGGCTGCGCATGTCGTCCAGGTCGAACTTGATGGCATCGAACCCCATCGCGACCACTTCGGCGGCCTTTTCGGCATTGGCGGCGGGCGAGTCGTCGCCGCCGGCGTGGCAATCGGCGTACAGGCGCACCCTATCGCGGAACGAGCCGCCCAGCAGCGCATAGACCGGCAGCCCCACCGCGCGGCCCACCAGATCCCACAGAGCGATCTCGATGCCCGTGAGCGCCGTCACCAGGTTGCCCGCCAGGGCGCCGTTGAACACATGGGCGCGACGCATCCGCTCGTACAGGCGATCCACGTTCATCGGGTCCTCGCCCAGGATCAGATTGCCCAGCTCGGCGATGATGCGCTGGATGCCCGGCCCGCCGTGAATGCACTCGCCCGTTCCCACCAGGCCCGCGTCGGTGGTGATGCGCACAAAACAAGAGTAACCGTGGCCGCGCACCTCGGCCGTACGAATCTCGCTGATCTTCATCTGCCCTCCATCCTCCCAGCCAGGTTAGGCGCCATCCTAGCCAAAGGAGCGCCGCACGTCAAGCGCCAAAGCGGGATTTACGCCCTCTTGCCGAATGGCAGCCCCCGATAGCACAGGCTGTGAGACCATGCTATACTGCCCGCATCGCACCGTATCGCGGAACCAAGCAAGGGGAAAAGCGTGCCGCCTCATACAGAGCTCTTTGTTCTCGACAACGGCCTCAAGGTGATCCTGCGCGAGAGCCATTCGGCGCCCGTGGTGAGCACCTGGGTCTGGTATCGCGTCGGCAGCCGTAACGAGATCGCCGGGCTGACCGGCCTTTCGCATTGGGTCGAGCACATGCTCTTCAAAGGGACCGCGCGCTACCCCAAAGGCAGCATCATGCGGCTGGTGAGCCGGCACGGCGGCTATGTCAACGCCATGACCAGCCAGGATTTTACCACCTACTATTGCACCCTGGCCAGCGACCGCGCCCATCTGGCCCTGGATTTCGAGGCCGACCGCATGTGCGGGGCGCTGCTCGATCCAGAAGAGGTCGAGACAGAGCGCACGGTGATCGTGGCCGAGCGCGAGGGGGACGAGAACGATCCTTTTTCCGTGCTGATGGAGGAGGTATCGGCGGCGGCGTTTCGCCAGCACCCCTACCACCACCAGACCATCGGCTGGAAGGATGACCTGCTGCGCATCACCCGCGACGACCTGTATGAACACTATCACAAGTTCTATGTGCCCAACAACGCCGTGTTGGTGATAGCAGGCGATCTGGATATCGCGGCGTGCGCGCGCCTGGTGCAAGAGCGTTTTGGGCGCCTGGAACCAGGCCCCTCGCCACAGATCCCCATCGCGCCCGAGCCGCCGCAACGGGGCGAGCGCCGGGTGACCCTGCGCATGCCCGGCGCCGCTTCCAGCGTGCAACTCTCGTACCATGCTCCGGCCACCGCGCACCCCGATTTCCTGCCGCTCACCATCGCCGACGCGGTGCTCTCGGGCGGCAAGGCGATGTTCTCCTTTGGCGGCAGCCAGGCGCGCAGCGCCCGGCTCTACCGCGCCCTGGTCGAGACCGAGCTGGCCTCTTCGGTGGGCAGTGACTATCAGCCCAGCCTGGACCCGTTCTTCTTTTCGCTGGATGCCACCGTGCGCGAGGGCGTTGCGCCCGAGGCCGTCGAAAAAGCCCTGCTGCAAGAGATCGCGCGCCTGCAAGAGACGCCCGTGGCCCCACACGAGTTGCAGGTCGCCATCCGCCAGACCCAGGCCCAGTTCGCCTATAGCACCGAGAGCGTCACCAGCCAGGCCCTGGCGTTGGGCTGCCTAGAGATGGTGGATCACTATGAACGCATGGAGACCATGCTGGACGAGTTGAGCCAGGTTACGCCGGCGGACGTACTTCGAGTGGCCCAGCGCTATCTGGTGGCCGAAGAGCGCACCGTTGGGTGGTTCATCCCCACCGAGGAAGGGGGTGATGACGATGACTGCGAGGACACGGGCCGCGCGGACGCGGGCGGCCTGCGCGTGTGGGCCCTGCGTCGCGGCCTGCGAGGGTACACGGGCGCGCCGCAGATCGTCGGCCCGGCAACGGTGACCCGCGCCACGCTCTCCAATGGCATCACGGTGTTGGTGCAAGAGCGTCCTTCGAGCGCCGCCGTAACCATCGCGGGGCAACTGGAAGCCGGCAGTTACCTGGATGAGCCCGAGACCCAGGGGATCACGGCGCTGACGGCGGCCATGCTGCGGCGCGGCACGGCGCAACACACCTTTCAGGAACTCAACGTCGCCCTGGACAACGTAGGCGCCTCGTTCAACCTGCTCGGCGGCAGAGATGAGATCAGCTTTGGGGGCCGCGCCCTGGGCCAGGATTGCGACCTGTTGATCTCTCTAATGGCCGAGATGCTGACGAGCCCTGTTTTCCCAGAGGACGAACTGGCCCGCCGGCAGGGCCAGCTCCTCACGCGCATGGCAGAGCTGGATATGGAGACGGGCTATCGGGCCAGCCGCGCCTTTGTCGAGGGCCTCTATTCCGCGCAGCACCCCTATGGCCGTCTGGTGTTGGGCACCCGCGAGACCCTGAGCCGCCTGGATCGGGCAGCGCTGCTACAACACTATGCAACGCACCTAGGCCCCACGGGGACCATTCTCAGCGTGGTTGGCGCGGTGCGCGCCCAAGAGGTCCTTGAGAAGCTGGACGCTGCTTTGGGCCGTTGGCCGCAGAGCAACGCCCACGGGCGCCACACCCCCCCACCCTGCGAACTACCCTCTGAGGCGCGACGTCGCTTTGTCCATATCCCCGGCCGCCCGCAGGCCGATCTGATGCTGGGCGTGTTGGGCATGCCCCGAGATGACGCCGACTATTACCCGGCCCTGGTGGCCAATGTGATCCTGAGCAGCTTGGGCATGATGGGGCGCCTTGGCGAGACGATCCGCGAGGAGATGGGACTGGTCTACTATATCGGCAGCGATCTATACACCAGTCCGGGCAGGCGCCCCTGGGTTGTGTCGGCAGGGGTTCCCCCCGATATGCTGGAGGAGGCCATCACGGCCATCCTGCGGCAGATCGTACTCATGCGCGATGAGCCTGTCACAGAGGAAGAGCTGGCGGACGCCCACGCGCTGCTGATCGGATCGCTCCCCATCTATCTTGAGACCAATGAGGGGATCGCCAGTTTCTTGCTGGCCGTCGAGCGGTTCGCCCTGGGGCTAGATTACCTGGAGCGCTATCCGGGGTTGATCGAATCCGTCTCGCGCGAGCAGATCCAACAGGCGATGCAGCGTTACTGGCCGGAAGGGCGCTATGTGGCTGCCGCAGCAGGCACGTTGCACGGAGGGCCGCGCCCAGCGCTTGGCTAGCCCCGGCGTTCCATGCGAATCCAGTAGATCAGCAGGAATACCAACACCCCATTCACGATGTACAGCAGGGCCAGGCCCAGGGGGCTGCGCTCGGCCCTGGGCTCCTCGGCGGGCGCGCTGACGGGCGGCCCGCCCTGCTCCGCCAGCCATTGGGCCTCCACCTCACGGTTCACGACCAGAGCCGCAGCGGGCGGCGGGGTCGCGATCGGCGTACTGGTGGGCAACGTGACGGTCACGGCCATCAGCGTGGGTGTCTCGGTGGGCGCGATGGTGGGCAGGGGCATCTCGGTGGCCGTGGGGCTGGGCATCGGGAGCGGCGTCTGGGTCGCCGTGGCCGTCGGCAACGGGGTAGGTGATGGGGCCAGCGTCGGCGAAGGCCTGGGTGTCTCGGTCGGACGGGGTGTCGGTGTGGGCGTCTCGGCAGCCGCAGCCACCAGGCAGGCATCATCCCAATACGAATCGTTGTGCTTGGTGCGGAAATCGGGCTGCCCACGGGTATAGACCGTGATCTCATCCGCCAGCGCGATGGTCGAGATCATCAGTTGCACCCATTCATCCACCGGATTGCCGGCAGCGTCGTAGGAGCGGGTGTCTACATCCAGCACCGGTTGCGACCAGACGATGGTGTCGGGCAGCGGGGCGCCAAACCCATCGGGCGTATCGCCATAGGGATCAATGCCCACGGAAACACGATAGTCGCCCGGGCCCTTGACCGAGCGCGTGGGCTCGGTGAGCGGCTGCACCAGATCCGAGACGGAATAGCGCCCGTCAACGACGATATCTTCCTGGCCGGTATAGATCTGCACCCAGATGGTAAAAGTGACGCGGCTGCCCCTGGGCACGCGCACCTGTTGGTAGAACCCTGCCGTGTGGGTCGAGTACATGGAAAAGAACGCCTGGGCACGCTCCCCTTGGTAGACCCGATACCAGCCATCGGACAGCTCGGAGCGGTTCAGGATCTTGTACTCGGGCTCAAAGTTATAGCCGACCTCGGTGCGCGTGGGATCGCCCAGCACGGCCCAAGGGAGCCAATCGTTGGCGATGTGAGACGATACGCTGGTGCCCACGAGCGTGCCAGGGTAAAAGCCCCCCTCAAAGCCCTGGTTGCGCAGCAGATTGCCCGCGCAATCGGCCCGCACGGGCAGCGCGATTAGCGCGACGGCGGCCAGCACCCATGCCGTGGTCATCGCAATCCGGCGCATGGTCATCCCCCTATTCGAGACATGCCTGCGGCAGCAACATTATCCCTGGGCCGAGGGCTCGGCCTGGGTCTCGCGCTCGATGGCCTGGCGCCCCTTGCGCGAGATGCGATTCCAGATGCTCGTCAGCCCCATAGCCTTGCGCATCAGAGCCACGGTTTGCTCCGCCTCCTTGCTGGTGCGCAAGGTACCCTCATAGAGCACCCGCTCCACCATGCCAGGCTGGGCCTCAAAGTAGGCCCGCCGCTCGCGGATCGGATCCAGGAAGGCGTTCAGGGCGCGCGCCAACGCCTCTTTGACCTCGACATCGCCGATGCGCCCCTCGCGATAGCGCGCCTTGAAGCCCTCGATCTGCGCCCGGTCCGGGTTGAATACGTCGTGGTAGATGAATACCGGGTTGCCCTCCACCCTGCCGGGGATATCGGCGCGCACCCGATTCGGATCGGTGAACATGCCCATCACCTTGCGCCGCACCGTGGCCGCATCGTCCGAGAGATAGATGGCGTTATCCAGGCTCTTGGACATTTTGGCCTGTCCGTCGGTGCCCACCAGCGAGGGCACCTCGCTGATCAGGACATCCGGCACGGGAAAGACCTCGCCATAGAGATAGTTGAAGCGGCGCGCGATCTCGCGGGTGATCTCGACATGGGCCTCGTTGTCACGCCCGACGGGCACCAGATGGGCCCGTGGCATCAGGATATCGGCCGCCTGCAAGACGGGATAGCCTAGCAGGCCAAAGGGCAGCGATTCCTCGTTCAGGTTGGCGGCCTGCGCCATATCCTTGATGCTGGGCACGCGTTGCAGGCGCGGCACCGTCACCAGCATCTCGAAGAACAGGTTCATCTCATAGATCGAGGGGATGGCGGACTGGAGATAGATGGTGCTCTTGGCCGGATCAATGCCTGCCGCAAGATAATCGAGCACCACATCGTGGATATTCTGGCCGAGTTGGGCGATGGCCTCTCGCTCGGGCTTGGTGGTGAGGGTGTGCAGATCGGCCACGATGAAGAAACACTCGTACTGATCCTGCAGGCGCAACCGGTTGGCCAGGCTCCCCACATAGTGCCCCAGGTGCAGCTTGCCTGTAGGCCGGTCACCCGTCAGAATGCGTTTCCTTTCCATGTCGTCACCCCTCCCCGGCGCGCGCCGCCAGATCATGCTCTGCACAAGACACAAAAAACTCTCGCCCGAGGCCATGGGCCATCAGGGACGAGAGAACCTCCCGCGATACCACCCTGCTTAGGCGTGCCCCCCGGGCCGCGCCTCACTCGCCAGGTACGGGCCTGCGCCGATACCCCAGCCATGATAACGGGGCTGCCGCCGGCGTGGGCTACTGTTGGTTCGCCCATGCAGCTCCCCGGCCCATTCGCAGGCCGCGCGCGCACCCCCTTTGCACCTGGCGGGGGCTCTCTGAACGCCGCTTGGCCGGTTACTCTTCCGGTTCGTCGCTTTCTGACAAGATGATAGTACAAGGGAGGTGGCTTGTCAATCTGCGCGCGTGATAGGCGTCGCTGCATCGGGCTCGCCGGCGCTCCCATCCAGCGCCTGGCGCACAGCCATCAAGAGCTGGGCCAATCTGTATGGCTTTTGAATGTACGGATAGCCTTCCTTTTGCACGACGCCCGAATGGGAGCGCTGATCGGCATAGCCGCTGGCCAGCAGGATCGGCAGGCCGGGCCAACGAGCGCGCAACGCCGCCGCCAGCTCGATGCCCGTCTGATCGGGGAGAATGACATCGCTAAACAGTAGATCGAGCTGGCCTGCATGCTGCTCGGCCAGGCGTAGCGCCTCGAACGCGTCACCGGCGATGTACACCTCGTATCCGTTGCTGGCCAGGGCCGCCAGGGCAAAGCGACGCACGTCATCCTCATCCTCGACCAGCAGGATCCTCTCCCCGCGCCCTGCCCCGGCTGCCAACGCATCCTGGGATGCGCCCTGGCGCTTGGATGGTGTGTCATCGTCCCCGGCCAGTACGGGCAAGTACACCCGAAAGGTGGTGCCCTGCCCAGGTTCACTATAGACGTTGATCCAGCCGCCGTGATCTTGCACCACAGCATAGCTGACCGATAGCCCCAGGCCCGTGCCGAGGCCGGGCGCCTTGGTGGTATAGAACGGTTCAAAGATGCGCTCTCGCACCTCGGGCGTCATGCCCATGCCCGTGTCGGTAACCGAGAGGCGCGCGTACTGGCCCGCCTGGGCGTGCAGCACCCGCGAGGCATCCTCCTCGCTCAGGGTGACCTGATCTACCTGGATGGTCAGGGCGCCCCCCTCCGGCATGGCGTCGCGGGCGTTTAGGCACAGGTTCATTAACACCTGCTGCAACTGGCCCGTATCCCCCAAAATCGGCGGGAGATCGGACCCGATATCGGCGGCAATCTGGATATCCTCGCCGATCAGCCTGGCAAGCATCCGAAGCATATCCTGCACGACCCGCCCCAGACTGGTGGGCATCATCTCGAGCGCCTGCCGGTGGCTAAAGAGGAGCAATTGCCGCGTCAGGTCGGCGGCGCGCTCGGCCGAGCGTTGCGCCTCGATCAGGTCGGCGCGTAGCTGGGTCGCATCTTCGATCTCCACATCCAGCAAGGCCAGCTCGATATTCCCCATGATCGAGGTGAGCATGTTGTTGAAATCGTGGGCGATGCCGCCCGCCAACAAGGCGATGCTCTCCATCTTGTGGGCCTGCACGAGCTGGGCCCGTGTTTGGCGCAGCCGCTCGTCGGCCAGCATGCGGGCCGTGATATCTCGGGCCACCAGCACCATGACCGTGCCCCCTTTGCCCTGGCTCAAAGGCGCGGCGGCCACCTCGGCGTGATGGATAGATCCGTCTCGCGCGATGAGTGGGTAGACCGTAGCCGCCCTCGGCACGTTGGCCAGCACACGCCTTGCATGCTCCACAACCATCGCCAGTTCTTCCTCAGGGATCAGCTCTTCGGCAGAGCAGCCGACAAGCTCCTCCGGCGTATAGCCCAGCATGGTCTCCACAGCAGGGGAGATATCCAGGATGCGCAGATCGCCATCCATGATGCATACAACGTCCGAGAGATGCTCGAAAATGAGGCGATAGTAGGCCTCGCGTTCCTCCAGGGCATCTTGGGCCTTTTCGCGCTGAGCCGCCTCCAAGGCCAGCGCCTGGGCCGAGCCGACCAGCTCGCGGCCCCGGCGGCGCGCCTGACGGCCGGACCAGAGGGCCGCGCAGCCTGCCCCACAAACGAGCACCCCTGCGACAATGCCCACCGGCAACAACCAGCCAGGCGGGGTCGGCACGATGGCATCGGGCATGTAGCGCTGCAAGGCGCGATAATATGGCGATCCATCTTCGGCCTTGAGTTCCTCTAGCTGTCGATCCAGCGTCTCCAGCAGGTCGGCGGAAGCAACCAGGGGCGCCGCGAACCGCAAGGAGATCGGATTGATGATGATGGGCGTGCCCTCCACCATGTACGCATCGGCATGGTCGAGGGCAAACAGGCGGCTGACGATGCCCGCATCGGCCTGGCCTTTGCTCAACGCGGCGAGCACGCCGTCAAAATCCGCTACCTCGACGCGATAGTAGGTCACATCCATCCGATCCAGCGCCTCGCGCAGCGCGATCCAGTGGGTATCCTGGGCCGTGCCGACCAGCATCTTGCCCTGTAGATCGAGAAGGGACTCGATCCCCAATCCAGGGCGAGCATAGACCTGGCCCCAATTGGCCAGCACAGTCTGCTGATTGAACGCCATGTACCGGGCGCGCTCATCGGAGTAGGCTATAGCAGTCAACAGGTCTACATCGCCACTCGTTACCAATGCCAGACATTCGACCCATACGCAGGTCCGCCACTCCAATTCCCACTTCTCACGGGCGGCAATCTCGCGCAAGAGATCGGGATAGATGCCCTGCCACTGGCCTCCGCCATCCCGAAAGGCAAGGGGAGGGCTCTCGTACACGGCCACACGAAGGACCTGTCCGCCGGCGGTGCGCTGGGCGTCTGGGACGGGGTTCTGGGCTGCCACCCGAAGCCCGCCGCCCATGGCGGCGAGATACAGAGCGCAGAAGGTCCAGCATAGGATGGGCCAGCAGCGGGGCCGGGCCGAACTAGGGCCTGGGGCGCGAAACCAGACATGCATCACAGCACCTCACCGGGGGGAAGAAAGATGAGTTGTCGCCGGTTGGTTCGTCGAGCAATCATTTCACGGATAATAGCCCGTTGCGACAAGGGCTGTCAAGGCGGGGCGAGCAGGGCCTTGTCAAAGTCGTGGTTATGGTAAAGCGCCGTGCGACGAATCGCCGACAGCGTGCAAGACGAGCTTTGCCTCTTGCATGTTGTGCAGGACATGGTAGGATCGGTCCTGACAAGGATCAGGCGGGAGACGGGTAAGCCTGGGCGCATGAATGCGCAGTTCGCCCAGGCGCTAGCTAGCGCCCTCTCGATTGGCTGATACATATACATAATGCTGGCTTTGGAAGCGCCGGCCCCGAAAGAGATCAAACTGGACAAGGTTGCGTCTCTTCGAGTACCATCATCCGTGATGAATCACGCGAATTGGCTTTCAAGGCATGAAAAAGCATGGAACAGGGCATGTGGAGGGGTAGACAATGGGGTTCTACTTGCGAAAAAGCGTCCGTGTCGGGCCAATCAGGTTCAACCTGTCGAAATCAGGTATCGGGGTGTCAGCAGGAATACCTGGGTTCCGGATAGGTGCAGGACCACGTGGCAACTATATCCACATGGGTCGCAAGGGCATCTACTATCGCCGAACCCTACCCTCGTTAGCAGATGGCAAAGCGTCCCCGTTTTCGGATGTTGCATCTGGTAGTCAGAGTCTACTTGAGGAGCCCACGGCTCCGACCCACGACCCGCTGGCGGAAATAGATTCGGCAGATGTGGTCGCGCTAGTTGATTCGTCCTCGACAGAGCTTCTCGCCGAGCTAAATGGGAAAAGGCGAAAGCTCTCTCTGCGAAGTACGGCCTTGGTGCTGAGCGGGGTAGGACTATTTCTAGCGTTGGTATCTAGCTTCTCGTCACAGATGCTTGTGGCGGTGCTGGGCATTGGGATAGTAGGGGTGCTCGCTGGTCACTGGGCAGATCAGCTTCGCAAGACAACAGTCCTTCTCTACGACCTGGAGGACTCCATAGAGACAGCTTATCAGCGTCTGCATACAGCAGCGACGGGGTTGGCTTCGTGCCGAGGCGTATGGCATATCGCTGCTAGTGGGCAGGTACGCGACAAGAAGTACCATGCTGGGGCAGACACCCTGGTTGATCGCAAGCCTACTTCGATATCCTTCTCGTCTCCCCCTTTTATGAAAACCAACATAGATACGATCGCCATAGAAGTAGGACGTCAGACTGTGCACTTTTTCCCTGACCGCATTCTGGTACATGCTCCAAACGGAGTGGGAGCCGTAGCCTATACGGCCCTCGCGCTTGAGGTCGCGGTAAGCAGGTTCATAGAAGATCAGGGAGTTCCTTCTGATGCTCAAGTTGTGGACTACACTTGGCGCTATGTCAACAAAAGAGGTGGTCCCGATCGAAGATTCAAGGATAACCCACGGCTGCCGATCTGCGCCTACCAGTCCATTTCACTGCGTAGTGCCACTGGCCTGAACGAGCTTATCCAACTCTCGCGCACGGACGTGGCCGAGGAATTTGCTCAGGCAGTAGAGCACCTGGCATCCTGTGTTCAGGCCATCGAATAGAAGTAGCCACGTTGTGATAGACGAATCAACTTGGCACGGCGTTTCCAAAGTCCACGTTATGACAAACATAATCGATTGAGTCCGTGTTCGATGCAATAGGTAGTCTGTCGTAGGCTTTGGGCCATACTTCGGGCTTGGCAGTGATGTAGGAAAGCTACG